>OJCB01000698.1_pt1 | contig 12196 bp, 9 predicted proteins | sample 1591501 | NCBI WGS metagenome assembly OJCB01 (sample SAMN05416813, study PRJEB24817) | seawater metagenome | isolation source: Sea water | place: Canada:Atlantic | collected 2013-07 | reverse complement strand
CGAGATCAGCCTCGGTCTCGTGGGCTCGGAGATGTGTATAAGAGACAGCACTCAATTATGATAGATCAATCTGCTAAGAGTATATTGGGGCCACTTCAAAGATTGTCTAATCCCTTATACCACTCATTTTAGTACAAAGTCTAGTATGCAATGCCAAAAATTGAATCTCACGACCAAAGAAAGCCTACGGATATCTTATTAATTGCAGGGATTCTACTCATTGCTATCAACTTACGTCCCGCGTTGGCCAGTGTCGGGCCCCTAGTTGAAGATATACGACAAGCCACCAATCTTTCGAGCACACTCTTAGGTTTATTGACAACTTTGCCGTTGATGGCTTTTTGTGTCATATCGACCCTGACGCCTTTATTCACTAGGCGATTCGGAATTGGCGGCACCTTGCTCGGTGCGATGGCCTTATTGACCCTTGGCATCACCATACGATCGATTGATTGGGTTCCTGCCCTATATCTCGGAACTCTTTTATTGGGGATTGCTATTGCTTTCGGCAATGTATTGCTACCTGGTTTGACCAAGCGGAATTTCGCTTCAAATTCCGGATTTATAACGAGTCTGTATTCTAGTACGATGGCGATTGGCGCCGCTTTGGCAGCGGGTGTCAGTATTCCTTTGGCCTATAACCTTGATTTGGGTTGGCGCGGGTCTCTTGGTATCTGGGCCATCCCAGCATTGATTGCTTTTTTTATTTGGATTCCCCAATTGTCTCGCTTGAAAAAGTCAAGATCGAACCGAAGCTATGTTGACGCGATGAGAAAGTTGAGTGGTTCAAGATTAGCCTGGCAAGTCGCTTTGTTTATGGGGTTCCAGTCCTTCACTTTTTACATCATCCTAGCCTGGTTGCCTGCCATTTTGCAAAGCAGGGGGTACGATGCTTCTTTTTCGGGATGGATGCTTTCTCTATCACAGGCTACTGGTATTTTAGGCTCATTGGTGGTCCCCATTTTTGCAGGGAAAAGGAAAGACCAGCGTGGCATCGTATGGTTTTTATCCGCTTTGGAGATGCTAGGTTTGATCGGATTGCTTCTTCCACAGTTGGGCTGGGTCGAAATATGGGTCACCTTCATCGGCTTCATTTTGGGCGGCACATTTGGCTTGTCTTTGCTCTTTATCGTCCAGCACTCGCAAGACGCTGAATCCGCTACGGAGTTATCGGGTATGGCGCAATCAATCGGGTATTTTGTGGCGGCTACAGGGCCGATTATTTTTGGCAGTATTTTTGACCTGACCGCTAACTGGGAATACCCCTTTATCCTACTTTTTTTAGCTGCCATTTTCAAACTGATTTCAGGACTAGGCGCCGGAAAACCTACTTGATAAATTCCGCTGTACGTCATTTTTATAGCATCTAGCAATAAAATAGTCCACAGCCAATGCATGATCAACTGTGGACTAAATATCTCCTATGGTTTAAGGACGAATGAGCGGATGGAGGTCTGTCCAAACAATTGCTAGCTATTCGCCAAGGTCTTTAATCCGGATGTTGCGAAACTGCAATACATCGCCATGGCCCAAAAAGCCGATATGGCCCTTCGTTTTTTGCAAGCCGGGATGATCTTTTCCATCCATAGTACCATTTTTACTAGCCTCTAGAAAGTCACCATCTACGATAATCGTCCCATTAAGGGTCACCTTGATTTTCGAACCTTGTACCATGATCTCCTCCTGGTTCCATTCCCCCACAGGCTTTAGCGCGCCTCTTTTGGCTGGGATTATCCCATAAACAGAGCCATGGTATTGGTACTCTTTTAGGTTAGCGTATTTTTCGGCGGTATTGTCCAGGATTTGTATTTCTTTACCCCTGTAGGCCACATCTCCATCTAAGGGCGCGTGGATACCCAAGCCATTATTTGCACCAGGTGTGAGTTGGAATTCGAAACGGAAAATGAAGTTGCTATATTCTTTTTCTGTCAATAGATTCCCCCCGCCTTCACCTTTGGGGTCGACGGCTATATTGCCCTCTTTGACTTGATAGGCTTGTTTGTTACCTACCCATCCATCTAAATCTTTTCCATTGAATAAGGATTGAAAACCATCGCCTTTTTCTGCTGCTGTCAGGCCGTTGTTTTTGGTGACGCCACAGGCCATGAGTAAAAGGATAAATAGTGGTAAAAGCCGAATAATATTTTTCATAATTGTTTGATGTATGTATAGTCAGTACAGTTTTAAGTCGTATACCGCAAGTCAAATTATTGGTCTAAAACCTACCATAATAATAAGCATTACAAATTTGCCTGAAGTAAATCAAATTTGAATTCTTTGCAATAAAAGGACTTAGAATTATCGACTTTCGACCTGCCCCAACTATTGATGTATGTATGGAAGTTGTTTAAAAGTGATTGATTGGCTGCAATTCGAGAGAACAAGAACCTGAAAACAGCTTTTTCTTTTCCCGATAGTCATCGGGATAGCGCTGCTATGCTGAAAGAAAAACCAGTTCCCAAAACCTTATTCCTTCAAATTTCGCTTCAAAAAATCATTCTTAAACAACTTCATATTTTACTTGTTGTTTTTCGTCATGAATATCCATTTCACTTGTTCGTTGTAGTAAAAGGCTGTTTTATTCTCTGTCTTGATCTTGCCCTGCCATTTACCAGTTTATCAGTTTACGCTTAAATCAGACCAAGAAAAAGGACCCCACTCCTAATCAAAGCTTTGGCCATCATCATCGTATAATCTTAATCTCCATCCTTAATACAACTCATTTCAGCATAAAGTCTAGCCAAAAGTAAGCATTACAAGAATAGAATGCGTAGGGATGATTCGCCGAAATGGATTTTGATCAGTCAGTTCTTAAACATCTGCATCTATAGCCATCGGTAAAGGCAAGCCGTTCGCCGAAAATCTAAGGCAGTATGAAATAAAAATTGCTGCTTGCACACCAGTGAGATCTGCCCAGACAGATCCTTAGCTTAAACTATCATGAGTTTGAACCATAAATGAAGATACATATGAAAAAAGTAATTGACTTATTTGGGGCTGCAATTTTGCCCATTATTTTTTTATCCGCAAGTGTAGCCATTTCACCCGCTACCTATTTTTCGAAAAATGGAATTATTCGACACGACATTGAACAGGAAAAGTATGTCGCTGTAATGGCCCTGGCAAGAGTGTCTAGTGCTAATGAATGGATAGATTCGGTTCTCTATACAAAGCATTAGAAATCACATAGAGGCTACCGATCAAAACTTGATTTCATAGTCTGAAATAATTGGGCTGTATTGGTTACCCATTACTTGTTTGGGTAGGCCGATCTCACTAGGACTTGGGGCTAACCATTGGCTGCGGACACCTTCTATCTTTAGTCGACCCTTGGGCTGAACAGTGGCAAAGGCGTATAAAGGATCCTCATAAGGAGCAGTATGAGCTAGCCATTTGTATTGCGCATGAATAGCGTCATCATAGCGCTTGGCTTGGTATTTTTCGCCCAGCCATTGATACGACATACTATTGATTTCGAGATAATTAATGCCGTTTTGGACGTGGTGATAGTCGATATGGTTGTGGCCATTAAAACAGCAGATGATTTTCTCTTTGTGCTTTTCTAGTTTTTGCTGTACTGCCAGTCGATTTTTCACCCCCCATCGATAATGCCACAAGCTTTGGTGAGAGAATACGATAGTCGGGGAGGTAGTCGCCGCCAATTCTGCGTCTAGCCATTCAATTTGTTCGGGCGTTATGAAGGTTCGGAAGGCATCATCGACATAGAAATTGGACTTTTTGTAGTCAATATATTTACCCTCTTGGTATAGGAAATTCGCATCCAGTACGATAAAGTGAATACCGTTACGATCGAAGCTGTAATAGTTGTATGGCATTCCCCAATAGTCCATGGCTTCGGCCTTCGAGTTGAGGTCCATGTCGTGATTGCCTAAGACATGGTATTTGGGACCTTTAAATTGATTCCACGATTGGAGAAAAGTGTCGCTTTTAGGGTTGGCCATGCAGAAGTCACCCAATTGGATAATGAAGTCAACTTCTTTGCTGATCGCTTTTTCCATAAAAGTGGCTAGCCGCGCTTCGGTATCCGGTATCATACCATGGTGCACGTCAGCAACGATACCGAAAGTCCAAGCTTTTTTTAAGCTTGAGGTGGCGTCAGCCTGGAAAGAGAGTAGGGTAGAAGGTCCGGCTAAAAGCGCCAAGACCTGTCCGCCAGCTTGTAGAAATGTTCTTCGATCCATCATGTGATTAACAGTTAGGTTTGAACGATCTTTTTTAAATCGGGCAGTCTTTCAAGCAGCTTTCTCGTAAGGTCCAATTGGGCGCGGGCGCGTTGTAGGTTTTGTCCCTCAAAATGAGTTTTGTAGTAACTATCTCCTTGTAGGAAGTCAGTCAAGAAACGAACGCCCATTAAATACGCAAGTAAGGCACCAGAAAGAGGCAGATAATTTATCTCAATCGGACTTAGAATGGCTCGAGTTTCCTCTAGGTAACCTTGGGAATAAGCCTTAAATCGTTCTAGGTCTACCTGGATGTTTTTTAGCTCTGCCTCGTCTTCGGCTGCCGTGCTGACCGTCGTCCGAACCCCATCTCCGAAATCAAAATGGACATAGCCTGGCATAACCGTTTCAAGATCGATGACACAACGTCCCTTACCCGAGTCATCGAGTAAAACGTTATTGAACTTCGTATCATTATGGGTAACCCTCAATGGGATTTTACCTGCTTCACCCGCCTCTTGGATAGCGCTCATTTGTTGAGCTATTTCAAGTACATAACGAATGGCAGGTGCCGCTTCTTTTCCCCGTTTCATCGAGTCTGCCTTGACCACTTGCTGAAAGGTATTTAACCGCGTAATAATATTGTGGAAGTCAGGAAGCGTTTGGAAAAGTTCATTAGCTGGGAAATCAGACAATTGACAGAGAAAACGACCAAAAGCCTTGGCGCCTTCATAGATCTGTGCTGGTGTTTCTGCTACGTCGATAGAATGTAGGTCCTTACGAAATACATAAACCCGCCAGTAGAAGCCCTGCTTATCTTGGTGGAAATCTGCTCCTGAGCGAGTTGGTATTAGTTGAAGCGTAGAACCCTTCAACTTCGCATTGACATGTTCGGTTACTCGCCGAATATTGCGCATCATACACCCTACTTCCGTAAATACCTGGTGATTGATCCGTTGTAGCAGATAATCTGGTTGATCTGCCTTTTCATTTTTGAGTCGAAAGGTGTCGTTGATGTGCCCATTACCAAAAGGCTGTGCTGCACCTACTTGCCCTTTTATGCTAAATGTATCTATGAATTCTTTACTGTCCACTGTATGTTATTTTATGACGAACCAAGTATAGCCCTGAGCTGGAACTTCTACGCTCAGCGTGACTTGGTAATCTCGGCTTAAGGTATACTTTTTTTCTGAGCCCTCTTCTTGGCTTATAGTAGCTGTAGTTTGTAGGCCAGTATAATACAGTGGGATTTTGAGTTCCTTTTTCACCACTTCATCCAATGGATTAAAGACCATCAAAAGCCCTTTTTCCTGCCCTCCAGGATTTACATTCAACCAGTAATCAATATCACGACCGTCGGCCCGCCGCAAATGTATAATATCTCCTTCCAGTACTTCTCGGTGTTCTTTGAACCAATCGACTGCTGCTGTTACTCTCTGTTTTGTCGTCTCCGTATCATACAACCTCGGCCCTCGATAACAGGCTTGTACTCCTCCTCCCAAATTACTAATGATCATCTTTTCATAATGATCGATATGCTCTGCCAATGGCTCTATGGTGGCTTCGGCTCCTCCTCCATGATATTCTGTCAAGGGAACAAACATCCATCCCATAGAAGGCAGCTTGGTCCAGGCCCCATCATAGATGTTTTGCCGCGTGTGTAGCACCTGCTGTGCCCTTGGCAAGCTCCAATTGACCTCTCGGTAACCCATGCCGCATTTATTGGATCCTGTCATGTAGTAATAGTCGGGTACATTGAGATAGATACCTTGGCTGCGGCACCATTGGTAAAACTTGGAAATGACCTGGTATTGCTTCCAGCGTGAATCTTCATGGCCCTGATGTCCCGGATGCTCCGTTGAGGTGCATACATCGCCTGGGTAAGAACCATCATGCTCCAATAAAGTAAAACCAGTTTGTTGGTAGAAGGCGTATAGTTTTTCGAAATATTCTTCCCCCCATTGACTGCCGATGCAAGGCGAATTTCCAAAAGTAGGTTTTTCCCCTTCCGGCATAACCACATCTTGCCCTTTGCCAATTTTACGGGAAGCGAGTAGGGAATAACCGCCAATTTCTACGCCCTTGCTGCGCGCATAATCGGCGTATTTTTTCATCTTATTGATATATTCTTCACTGTCATCTTCTATATTAAATCCACTGCCAAAAGTAAGAATCACCATCTCAAAACCCACGGTTGCTGCTTGATCGATGGCCACTTTTACCTGCTCCCAATCGGCAAAACGAGCATGCATCATCAGCGGATTTTCAGTGGTCCAGGGAGCGAGTGTGCGGTACATTCTCCGCAGTGCTAAGCCTTGCCGCTCCCGTTCATAGCTATCGTGGGGGAGGATAAAGGTGCGGAAGGTCTGGAAATCTTCGCCCGGCTTCAGCTCCTGTGCTGGACCGATTTCAGGCGAGACTTTCAACAGGCAAGGCGTCAGTTTTAGGTAATTGACTTGACTATCATAATCAGGGTCCGCCTCCCAATGCACGGCATGGTGATTGGCATCTTCTACATTGAAACTGGAAAAGGCATAATCTGTTTCAACATGAATATTAGGCTTGGAAACCAGATACTCTCGCGTCTCCACGGCCGAACCATATTCTACGGCTGCAATGATTTCGCTGGTGAAGTCATCGATCATGAAGGGCTTGCTACCTGTATTTTCAACATTGAGCCACTTGGCCATCACTGGGATGCCATCATATAACTCATAATGCACACTCACCTTGGTACCCGCTCCCGCAAAATCTAAGCGTAAGTGAATGCCCTGGGGAGGCCAAGCCAAGTCTGCTGCATGATGCCTCACCTGCTTCCAATCGAAGGGCGCCTCTGGTTCACTAACTTCATATTGAACAAATTGTAAGGCGGCGGGGTCCGAGGTGAGTTGGTCAATATCGGAGGGGCGAAGAAAAGCATAATTGCTTTGTCCCACTAAGCCTCCTACCGCATGTAGTTGGCCATTAATAGTTATTTCCGCTTCTGGTTTTACTCCTCGAAGTAGGTTTTCTCCATTTACTAGATTGTCCAAGCCAACAGTGGCGGCATTTGGCGCTATGCGGAAAGTTCGTCTGATCAATCCATTGGAAAGTAATAACTCATTTTCCTGCTCGCTTTGAAATATTCCGGCTTGGAATGCTGCGCCGTCAATCAGCCAATCAGTGGTGGAATGGGAGGGCCAGTCGGGTTCGGTGGGCCAACTATTCTGGGCCCATAAGAGAGAGGGCATCGCGATACTATAAAGAAGAAACAGTAAGGTCGAACTTGTATTGGACATTATGTTGGTTTAATCGTTTTGCAGAAAAACTAGATTGTTACAAACTTATGAAAAGCATTTTAGAACGTACTTACAATTCTGAAAACAACTTCAATATAGATAGGCGTTAGGTGGGCCTTCTCTACCAACTGATTTCTCTACATCTGTTAAAGAAGTCCTGACAATTTTGTAGTTTTAATTTGCTGAGTAAGACTTCAGAAGTTTACTTAGCCCTGTCTTGGAAAACTTCTGAAGTCTAAGCAATTGCTATTTATTAAGTGGCTATTAATAGCTACTACAAAATATCTAACATGAGAAGAATAATTTTATTGAGCACACTACTTGGAATCTTAAGTGCTTGCGGGAGTTCCGATACAGCTACCAAAGAGCCGGCCCCAGAGGCTGCTGCCCCCACTGCAGAAACGCCTTCAGATTGGGTTAGCATTTTTGACGGAAAAAGCCTTGATGGCTGGAAAGTCAATGAGAATGCCGCCACTTTTTCGATTCAAGAGGGAGCGATTGTTGCCAATGGAGATAGAGCACATCTTTTTTACACGGGCGAACTAGCCAATCATGAATTCAAGAATTTTGAGTTCAAAGCCCAGGTGATGACCCTACCTAATTCTAATGCGGGCATCTATTTTCATACGCAATTTCAGGAAGAAGGATGGCCCAGTAAAGGATATGAAGTACAGGTGAATAATTCGCATACGGACTGGCGTAGAACGGGAGGACTGTATGCCATCGATGATGTTAAAGAACCACCAACAAAAGACAATGAATGGTTTACACAGCATATCATCGTTAACGGAAAACGAGTGGTGGTCAAACTCAATGACGAGATCGTGGTAGACTATACGGAGCCGGATAATCCAGAGCGCTCAGAGGGTATGAAAGATCGTTTGATCGACCGAGGTACTTTTGCCTTACAAGGCCATGATCCTGGTAGTAAGGTGATGTTTAAGGATATTATGGTGAAGGTATTGCCGGATTAATTGTACGGGCAGGATTGGCCCTGGCCGTTGTGGTATCCTTACTGGCATGTTTGGGTATTTCTCGGCTACTCCTCTAGCCTTGGACAAAATCGGAAGGACAAATCGGAAGTCGGAAAAGGTAGGCCCCAGAATGCTTGGAAACCTTCCGATTTCCGAATTCGCACCTGTCTGTTCTGGCGAATGCCAGGCAGGTTTCCATCTTCACTTACTGCCTTGTCCAGCCTTAGAATGATAGCCTATTTCTCTATCAAGTGATTGAAAAGGTGAGGGTTTAAACCTTATACCGCAACAAGCGCAATGCATTCAGTACCACCACTAATGTAGAGCCCTCATGCCCCACTACCGCAGGTCCAATTTCAACCATTCCCAGGATCGTTAATGGGACAAGAATGATCACCATTCCCAGGCTAATCACTAAATTTTGTTTTATAATTCGTTTTGCTTTTCGACTGAGACCGATAGCGAAGGGCAGATTATCCAATTTGTCGGCCATCAAGGCGATATCGGCAGTTTCCAGGGCTACATCTGAACCTGCTGCTCCCATGGCAATACCTACCGTACTTTTGGCCATAGCGGGCGCATCATTCACCCCGTCTCCTACCATGGCTACACTACCTTCCTCTTGTTTTAGTTTTTCAATGGCTTTGACTTTATCTTCGGGAAGTAGGCTACCCATTGGGTCAGTGATTCCTATGTTTTTGGCAATGGCATTGGCTACTTTTTGATTGTCTCCTGTGAGCATAATCATTCTTCTGATGCCTATTTTTTTCAAAGCAGCAAGTGTAGCAATGGCTTCTGGGCGGGCAATGTCCATCACGGAAATGATGCCCAAATATTCGCTGTCTTGATGAATAATCATGGAAGTATGCCCTCCTTCTTCCAATTCGGCCATTTTTTGATCGATTTCGGAAGGAACTTTTTCACCCGTTAATTCTTCAAAAAGTCTACGATTACCAACATGAATCGTATGACCTTCCCAAGTAGCTCTTACACCCCTAGCGATCAAGGCTACTAAATGCTCTGCTTCAACAATTTCTATGTTGCCCAATTCTTTTTTACCTCCCTCAACAATGGCGGCGGCCAAGGGATGGTCACTCAATCCTTCCACGGCTACGGCAACCTTCAAAAGATATTCTTTCGATGTTTTTCCGTAGGGAATAGCGTTTGTCAACTTAGGCTTGCCTTCTGTGAGTGTGCCCGTTTTGTCAAAGGCGATGGCCGTTATTCCACCCAAGTCTTCCAGCGGTCTCCCTCCTTTGATCAAAACACCTTGACGAGCTGCTCTGGCTATTCCTGCTAAAACGGCACTCGGCGTAGAGATGGCTAAAGCACAAGGAGACGCAGCAATCAAGACGCTCATCGCTCTGTAAAAACTTTGCTGGAAGGTTTCATCGATGAGCAAGAAAGCAAATAGGAGTAATACTACGCCAATCAAAACGATAGGCACATAGTACTTTTCAAATTTATCAGTTAGATGTTGAGTAGCCGATTTCTGCGTTTCGGCTTCTTTAACTAAAGTAATTAGGCGAGATAATGTACTATCTTTTGCTTGTTTTAAGACTTTCACTTCCAACACTCCACTGCCATTGATGGTGCCTGCAAAAACCCGGTGTTCGGCTAGCAATTTATTCACATCCATTTCAGCTTGCCATTGTGGGCTAGGACGTTTATCGATGGGTACACTTTCCCCGGTGATAGGTGCTTGATTGACCGTACTTGTTCCCTTGCTCACTACACCATCTGCCGCAATTTTTGAGTTGGGCTTAATGAGGATAATGTCTCCAAGTCTCAATTGTTCAACCCCGATTTCCATCACCTCACCATCTCGTTTCACCAACGCTACCAATGGCGTTAAGTCAGAAAGCGCTGCTATTGATTTTCTGGCTCGCTTCATCGCATAGTGTTCCAGTGCATGTCCCAAGCTAAATAAAAAGAGTAGCAAGGCTCCTTCGCCCCATTTTCCTAAAGCAGCTGCACCTACGGCTGCAAAGAGCATCAAGAAATCTATTTCAAACTTGCCACGAAGAATATCTTTACCAGCGGTGATGAAGGTGAAATATCCACCCAATAGCGCTCCAATGATAAAAGGTGTGATGGCTAGCAATTCCGGTACATTTTTAATAAAGGAAAGGATAAGCCCGAGTACCCAAAATATACCACTACCGATGGCAAAATAGAGTTCAGTGTTTTCGCCTAAAAATTGTAGATATAAGGGGGGGGGATGATGGTCTTCATCCTGAGGTGTCGTTGTTCCATCTTTCGGCGGGGTGATTTTTAAGCCTAATTTTTCTACGACGGATATAACTTTTGATGGCTGGATCAGTTTAGAATCCCATTCCACTGCCAATAGGCCGTTGGACGAAACGGATGCGCTGATTATGCCCTTCTTTGTTATTAAAGCTTGTTCAATTCTTCGGGCATTTCGAGGATGTCTTATGCCTTGTAATTCTATGATGAGATGTTGGTAACGATGCGTTAATATGGCTCCATTTTGCTTCGCTATTTGTTTGACCTTCTTTACTCCAATCACATCAGGGTTATAATGGATGCAAATTTCTGGGGGCGTGGAATCATTAACATGAACCTGGTCAATTCCTTTTTCCAGCTTCAGCTGACTAAGCAGTTTTTGAATACATTGGTCTTTCTCGTCTATCGCGTTGGGTAGTATAACCGGTATTTCGATTTGTAGTTTTTTCATGTTTTAATGATACGCTGTAAAATATTAATGCCTCTTCCTAACCTTGTTTAATAAAGCCCTGAAACATTTCGGCACCTTATTAATATGCTCCAAAAGGATGATTGTCGGAGAAGGAAAAACCGACGAAATAGTTTATTTTTAATTATATATGATTGTATATTTGTTGATTGACACAAAATAATCAGAGAATCCAAAATTATTGGTGCCATTTCCACCAATTTAACCACAAATAGATAGAATACCTGCAAAATTTCTTCCTTTTTCCAAACTAGTGACAGCGACTAGTTGGGCTGGGTTAATACCTCCTCTTGGATTCCTATTTCTTTCTTCTCTTCCTAGTGAGCACGATGATAATTCTTTATTGTTTTGTGAAATTGATTACATAGCGATGAAATTCCCGCATGCTGATGCTGCGGTTAGCTGGGAAGATTAGAGACCCTATCCGTAATGCACTTTTTGATAAGATTCGTCCATATGACAACCTTTTCAATGCAAGCCGGCTTGGAATGGATCGCGCTACTCACGCTGGCTTAGTGGCTGCTGCTAGTGTGATGTCCAAGGAGAAAGAGCTATTTGAACAGCTAACGGACCCGCGGAAAGCAGCGCCTTGCTTGGAGGATACCAGTTTGGTGTGATCTAATTTTATGGGTTAAATACAGGAGGGAGGAGCAGTACTACTTTTTCCTATTTCGGGCTATCATTCTAAGGCTGGACAAGGCAGCAAGTGAAGGTGGAAATGCGAATTCGGAAATCGGAATGTTTCCAAGCCTTCCAAGACGTGGCGTTTCCAACTTCCGATTTCGCATTTCCCATTTTGTCCCACCTTAGAAGGGTGCCCCTATTTCGTATTTAATACTTGACCTGTAGCGGTTTGGGGAGGTCCCAAGCCACTGCAGGTGAGTATCTTTAATCAGCGATTTCTCATGTGAAGGCGGAAGCCTGCCTGGCAAAGGCCGAATCTATCTGGTGCTAGACAGTCAGACAGGTGCGAATTCGGAAGCCGGAATCTAGGTTGGGCTAGGCTAGTTTTCCAACCTGTCTGTTCTGGCAAACGCCAGGCAGGCT
>OJCB01000696.1_pt1 | contig 12207 bp, 10 predicted proteins | sample 1591501 | NCBI WGS metagenome assembly OJCB01 (sample SAMN05416813, study PRJEB24817) | seawater metagenome | isolation source: Sea water | place: Canada:Atlantic | collected 2013-07 | reverse complement strand
AGATCAGCCTCGGTCTCGTGGGCTCGGAGATGTGTATAAGAGACAGCTCCCGCAATGGATGCAAGATTTGGTCCACTTGTGCTTGTGGCATCTCCATAACAAACTGATAGAGTGCCTTTATATTTCTTTCTTCAAAATGTGGCCGTAGGGGTTTAAACTCAGCTACCTCCGCCAATACTTCAGCGATTGCCTCTTCACTTCTAAAACCATGTAATAACCAAAAATCGGTGAGGGCCACCATCACCTCCGGTTTATGATTATCATCCTTATAATTCCGATGCTTTGCATCTAACGGGACTCCTTTCTCATTCTCCAATCGAAAACCTTCTAACGCACTACTTTTTGTTGGATGTGCCTGGATAGAGAGCATTTTTCTAACATCCAGAATCTTAAATAAAAAAGGAAGGCGTCCCTCGAAATAAGCTGTCACCTCCGGTCCAAGAATAGTTTCGGGTGATTGTTCAATCAATTTTTTCAAGGAAATTTCCTGTTGAGCTAAAAGTGCGGTAGCTGTTCCATTTTTATGGGTACCCATCCAAAGTTCAGCAAAAGGCCTTTGCTCGGGATTAGATTGCGATAGGAGCAGAGCGATAAAATCGGAACCGCCCCAATCATAATGCTGGACGGTACCTTTAAGGGGAATAATGGGCTGCATAAATTCGTTTTTACAACTTATACGTTAAGATACAACCTGTAGGTTCTATTTTAACGCTATGTATAATGGAGATGATGAACTTGGGTTTGTCGTTTCAAAAGTAATAAAACAAGCATTTTTCCTCCCACCTTTACCCTTACACTACACTTTTTTTTATTAAGCCATCATAATTCATATTGCAGATCTTAAAGTATAAAAAACTAATTATGAGAGTTTTAATAATTTTTTTCTATGTCATTTTGGGTTTATTTATGATAGCTACGCTTATTTATATTGCAGATTCAAACCTCCCAAACCAAGCCTTACTTGGAGAAAAAACCAAATCCTATATTGTTTCTTGAATTGGCTGTAAAATAAGCGTTTGTTTGGGCTGACCTCAAAAGTATCCAATTAGAAATGCTTGCCTGCTTATATCCTCACTAAGTGCGCCAAAAAACTTTAACTTTTTTTTAACTACTCACAACTTTTTGCAATCCTCCTTCGTTGTATGTCTTTTGCAATTTAAACACGCTTTGCATCATGAATACAACAATGAAGTTTTTATTGACACTATGTAGTGTCGTAGTTCTTGCCGCTTGCGGTAATGCTCCTGCTGGAGAAAAAGTAGAAGCTGAAGACGCAGTTGAAACAACAACTGAAGCTAGCTCTACTGCTATTTCTTACAATGTTGATACAGAAGCCAGCCAAGTCAATTGGATTGGTAGCAAACCAACAGGTGATCAGCACACAGGTTTGATTAAGCTCAACAATGGTGAGTTGTTTGTAGAAAACGGCACCATTACGGGCGGTACTTTTGAATTAAACATGAATTCTATTGCCGTTTTGGATGAGATGGGTGATAAGATGAAGGCTAAACTTGAAGGACACCTCAAAACAGGTGATTTCTTTGAGGTAGAAAAATTCCCTACCGGAAAGTTCGAAATTGCTACTGTAGCTGTACTTGAAGGTAACGAAGAAGCTACTCACAGCATCACGGGTAACCTTACAATGAAAGATATCACTAAGAGTGTAACGATTCCTGTTAAGGTCGAAATGTCAGAAAGTGGTTTGATGGCTACTTCTCCTTCTTTCGTCATTAATCGTACAGAGTGGGATGTAATGTACAACTCTGGCGTTATCGGTACCGTAAAAGACAAATTGATCAACGATGATGTTGCTTTGCAACTAAGCTTGTCTGCTTCTCCTCAACAAGCAGAGGCGACTAACTAGTCATATCGCATCAATAAAGAATAGTAGTTAAGTGAGAAAGCATGAGCGACGGGATTTATTTCCGATCAACGCTCATGCTTTCTTTTTTTAGTAGCGGATTAACCCCAAGTCATTATACCGCCATTGTTACCTATTTCATCCCAAAAAATCTAGGTACGGGGCAAGCAGCCAATTTCTAGCGCTCATAAAAATCCAATTCTCGTCTGCTGCCAAAGTCGGCAAAATGTCCAAGCAATTGAAGGCTGATCCTCAATTTATCCCCCTCTATTCCTATTATGAAGTTGTTATCCTCTAATATGGCGTTCTCACCTGTAGGTATCAGAAAGTATTGGTCTTCGTAGGCTACGACCTGGCAATACACTTGCTCTAAGCCATTTTCTTCGCTATGAAACTTAAAAATGGCTTGGTCTTCCTTCCACTCAAAATTAATTTCTTGATAAATTCCATGATTCCAGCTGGTCCAATGAGAAGACATAATGTATTTATTAAAACCAGGCCCATGACTCGTTCCTAAGCGTTGATATATCCATTCTATCTTGATATCTTGGTACGGGGATGACAATACTAATTGGTCGGGCCCTATGTCCTCAATGTGGAAGAACATTTTAGTACCATCGATGACCAGTCGATTGTCACTATCAATACGGTATCGATATTTTTCCTCATTGGCCACACGGAAGGCCACCAATTCTCCATTGTCTTTCAAGTGCATAATTTTAAACCTACTCAATACTATCATATTAGCAGGTTTCACTTCTCTTAAGATCCAGATTTGAGGGAGATGTTGAGGTGTATTCATACTGGTATGCTTTTTAAGCTAGACTTCAGGAGTGAGCAGATCAATCATCCTGAAAGTTTTCCATTGCAAATATCTCATTTTCGATGTTCGAAACAAAAATTGTCAGGGAACCACATAGATTTGAAAGTATAAGCCTTACACAGGCATAAACCAAAGTAATCAAATCAATAGCAGTTTTACACTGTTTGGAAACAAGAGCAGGAAGGTGAATAGCTTTAGCAATAGCTATTCGTTACGAATCAATAATGGAAGAAGGATAAGCTCAGACAGCAGCTACAAAAAATTACCCCAAAAAGTTGTAGTTGGCATTGTATATACTTACAACCAAAACAACAAATAATAACAAGGCGATAAAGAAATACATCAAGCAGTATCCTTTAGTTCCTGCATTTTCAATCTCAGACATGATACCGTATTTATAAGATTTTACAATTCGCTGCAAAGATGAATAAAAAAACAATAATGGCAAAACTAGAAGAGGTCGACTTTCTAGAGAAAAGTCGACCTCTTAGCATATTGTTGTTTTTCTAGGTGGGTTCTAGTAGAACTTAGCCCGGAAATCGTCTATTTCAGCTTGTTTTACCATGCCTTGTACTAATCGGCTAGCTACCTGTGACCTAGCTCTAGAAGACATTGTTTGTCGAATCTGAGGTAGGTTATTAGGAGCCGAGAGGGCTGGTTTCAAGGTTGTTTTCACCAAATATACACCGGTCTCACCGATGATCGGTTCGGACACTACATCTTGCGCTAGATTGAAAGCCGTAGCAATTACCTTAGGTTCGTTACCCAAGCCCGTCAAGAAACTTTGTGAGAATTTAGCCCCAGTAATGCTATCTACCTTGGTATCAAATTCGCTAGCCAAAGCTGTCAAATCCTTACCACTCATTTTGCTAGCTAATTGTTCGCCTTTCTTCTGATTCATTACCAATTGCTCAATCTCAGACTTCATACTTGCTACACTAGGCAAGCCTGCCTTTTGTACGCTAGCCAATCCTACTACTACATATTTATTGTCATAGTAGCCAACTTGGTCTTGGAATGAATAAACCGCCGGAGACACTTTACCTGCAGAAGCAGTGTAAGCCCATTTTACGATTTGCCGAGCATCTTCAGTTGCGCCCAGATTACCTACTAGAAAATCATTGGCTTTCAATGGAACAGAAGACTCCAAGGTTAAACCTTCAGCTTGGGCCGCCTCACGCATCGCGTCTAGGCTTTGATTGCTACCAATGAACTGGGAAGCTTTTTGGAACAAATCATCCTGTGTATCCTTACTAGGCTCGATGGGAGCTTGAATATAAGCGACTTTCACTCGTGTTGAAGTAGAAGCACTACGCTTAAGTACCTCAATCAAGTGCCAGCCATAACTTGTTTTCACTTTATACAACCTGTTCAATTGTCCAGTACGGAACAGCACAGCATCATATTCAGGTACGAATTGGCTTGGTGTTGTATTTTCATATAAACCACCGTTACTAGAACTACCTGGGTCTTGGCTAAATTTAAGCGCCAATGAATCAAAAGATTCTGCTCTAGTTTCTAATAGCAACTTCAGACTATCGATTGTTCTTTCTGCCGTATTGAAACTCTCAGGCGTGGTAGCAGAGATCAAGATATGACGGGAGTCAGCAGAATCAGGCATGATTGCCTTCTCTCTCAACTTCACTGCGCGATAGGCACCGGCATCCATGTAAGGGCCATACACTTGGCCAACTTCCATATTTTCAAACACCGCCGTTTTGATTAGATCACTTAATGCTGACTCATCCACAAACCGTGGATCAATCAAGCCTTGCTTTGTAAGTACAAAAGAAGAGTCATTCGTACTTTTTTCAAAGTCGGGAATAAAATCAGCAATCTCCTTGCGAAGCTTTGCACTATCGGCTGCAGTAGGTGATACGTCAAAAGCTACATAGTCGACGATGCGCGTCTCTTCATCAATTTTATATTGTGCCTCATTTTCTTTCAAGAAGGCACTATAATCTGCATCACTTAAGTCTACAGAAGCATTATCAATTTCATCGAAAGGCACCTTCACGTAAACAAAGTTTACCGGGTGATTTTCTTCCGCAAAACCCATTTCTGCCATCCAAGTAGGTGTATACATTGCCTTACTCACCATATTGTTGAGTTTGGTTTGTAATCTACTTTTTACGATTTCCTCTCTTTGGTACTTCCAGTAAGCAGGAAATTCTGGGTTCAATTGTCCAGTGTTGATTGCATTTGTCAAATCTCCTTGATCAATCAATTGCTTGATTTGATTGAGTTGATTGACGTCCATCTGACCGGGTGCCTGTGGATTTTGGAAACGAGCCATAATAACAGGGCTGTAATTGGGACCAAATTCTAAAGAAGCTAATTCTGTGTTGCTTACAGAAAGTCCTAAATTATCTGCTTCGTCTTTCACTAAAGCTTCTTCTAGGAAATAATTCCACAATTGTGCACGCTGGTTATAGATATTGCCACCTGAGTTGGCATAAACCAAGTTATAAGCTCTTTCGAAGCGTTGGCGATCCAATTTGATACCATCTACCTCACCCAATGTGGTTTGGCCAGCAATACCTCCGCCTAAGTTGGAACTGGAAGTCATATCCATGAGAATGAATCCCCCCAAACCGATACCAACCATTATTATCAGTATCCACGAATTTTTTCTAATTTTTCCTATTAATGCCATCCTTCTACAAGATTTTATTGTTCAACCTGCGGGGTAGATTTACCCCTTTCCACTACAGTAACTAAATTTAATACTCATCCTTTCAGTAAAGCTTCTCAAGGGAGATAAAATCGTCCGTTTCGATACTTGTTCTTTTCTAAAGGACTGCAAAGATATAATCCCTGCTGAAAAAATCCATGCAAAATAAAGGCTTTGATGTGTAAAATCAAAATTTTCAGCCTTTTAGCCCTATATATGCACTGACATAAGGCATTTGTAGCCCATAATTCGGTCTTTAAATCAGTACTTGCTTGGACAGACGAATTTAAAGCCCACCCCATGGATGTTCTCAATCTTGAGTTCTTGGTCTTTTTGCAAGTATTTACGAAGGCGCGAAATAAAGACATCCAGGCTTCTCCCCATGAAATAATCATTTTCTCCCCATAGGCGTTCGAGAATAGTCGCTCGTTTGAGCACGACATTGGGCGAGACGGCAAACAATTGCAGTAGGTCGGCTTCCTTTTGAGTCAATTGCCGAGATTCAGCTTCTATTGTCAGGCTGAGGTTCGGGTAGTTGAATTGGTAGGCCCCCAATTGCAGCAGATGGGTCACTTTAGGCTGCGTTATTTTGCTTCTCCGTAGGAATATCTCAATCTTTAAGATGAGTTCCTCTATACTAAAAGGCTTTGTGATGTAATCATCAGCCCCCAATTTCAAGCCATGAATTTTATCTTCTTTTAAAGATTTGGCCGTCAAAAATATAATGGGAACGTCTTGATTAATCTTTCGGATCTCACGAGCGATGGTGTAGCCGTCTATTTTGGGCAGCATGACATCCAATATACAGAGGTCAAAAGTATCATGCTTGATCACGTCTAAGGCCTGTAGGCCATCTTCACAATGAGTAATCTCATAGCCTTGAAGGCTTAGATTGTCTCTTGTAACAAAACTAAGTGTAGCATCATCTTCTACATAGAGTAAGTGTGCTTTCATTTCTTGGGATTAATTGATTGTATAGGGATATGAATATAAACCGTCGTTCCTTCCTCCTCTGCACTTTTCAAACGCAGCTTCCATCCATGCGAATCGCATACACTTTTCACATAGAATAAGCCTAGTCCAAAGCCCTTCACATCGTGGACATCGCCAGTAGGTACGCGGTAAAATTTATCAAATATTTTCGCTTGAAACTCTTTTTTAATTCCTATTCCACGGTCTTTGATAACGAAAATCAATTTTCGTTTATTGACAACTTGTAAGTCAATCTTTATATTTGGCTGCTCTTTGCAGTACTTTATAGCATTATCAATCAAGTTATGTAGAATATTGGTAAGGTGCAGTGGGTCGGCAAAGATATGGATCAAATCCTCAGGCAAGTTTACTTCAAACTGGCCATTCATTTCCTGTACGCGCAATCGAGTGCCTTCGATAATATCCGCCAATAAATCATTCAACACTAATGATTCCCGCTTGAGGTCAAAATTGTTACCCTCAATTTTAGCGAGTTGCAATACCTTTTCGACTTGGTGATTCAAGCGCTGATTTTGTTGTTGAATAATATTAGCGTATTGAAAAAGTCGATCATTTTCTCTTACCATCGTATTATTAAGAAAAACATCAGTGGAGATCTTGATGGTAGAGATCGGCGTCTTAAACTCATGCGTCATATTATTGATAAAATCTTTCTGCATGTTCGAAAGCCGACGTTGCCTCAGAATGACGGACATGGAATACCCAAAAAATAAAATGACCAAGAGTAGCACCCCTGCTAAAAAGATATTGAGTTGCATTTTACCCAACAAATAGCCAGAACGGGTGGGAAATTTCACACCAAAGTAATAGACAAACTTATTATCCTTCGGTAAATCTGTTTCAACATTCTTGATTTCCCGGCCAGGTTCGTAGCTGCAGTAGCCCCCGTATTCCATATTATTAGTGTTGCAATTGAACACCGCGTACTCAAAATCTATATTGACGGCCAAGGCCTCTAGGTGTTTTTGCAAAAAATACTCCAAGTTGGCCTTATCTATTTCATATTCGACATTTACAATGTAATAGTTATTGGTCCGTTGATTGATGACTTCTCGAGTAGGCAACTCTGCATCATTCAGTTCGGCGAGCTCCTTGGCCACATTATAGAGGGCTAAGTTTACCTTTTTTCGAAACTCATCCTCATTAATATCCCAAGTGCTGATCACATAGTAAGCCTGCATACTTACGGCTCCCATAAGTGCGATAACACCTAAAACAATCACACGATTGATCGAACTATTCTGCATAGAGTGCAATTTATTCCCATTTTATTTAGCTAAAAAGCTATTAACATCGTATTAACAAAGGAGATTCTTATTTTTGCAAACACATGAGAGCACGATTTTATCTTTTTTGGATCATTTGTAGCCTCTTTGCCATCGGCAATTTGCAGGCACAAAACTCAACGGGCGACAATCCATTTGAGTTGACACCCCGTTTGAAGGAAAAGCCGGTAGCTAAAACGACACCGGAAACTAAAGAAAAGACTAATCCATTTGAATTGATCACCCCTGAAAAGGGAAAGCCCATCATAAAAGCACCTGTACTTCCGGAAAGAGTAAGTCCTACGGAAGAAGCTTTTGGTAATAATAGTTTTTTGCTGGGGGTCATTCTATTTGGCCTTTTGGCAATGGCAGTACTCGTTACTAGCCTACGGCCTTTTCTAGTCAAATGTTACCGAGCAGTGCTCAATGAGAATATGCTCAATCAAATTTATCGTGAACGGGAAACGGGTTTATTCTTGCCTTATTTTCTATTATATATTTTATTTTTTCTGCATGCTGGCACTTTTTTATTCTTGCTTCTAAAGTTTGCGGAAATATCTTTTGCACTATCTCCCCTGCTACTAGTAATTGGCTGTATTCTATTTATCGCTTTATTGTTTTTTTTAAAACATGTCTTATTGGCAGCAGTAGGGGCTATTTTTCCTATAAAAAAGGAAATGAGTATTTATAGTTTTACCATCATGGTGTATAGTATTATGCTAGGGATGGTGCTTGCGCCAGCTAATTTAATGATCGCCTACGCTCCCACACAGTTGATTTATATTCTGATTGGTGGCAGTTTAATTATGATCGTTTCTTTATATACTGTACGAGCTTTTAGAGGATTATTACTAGCGAACAATTATCTCCGTTTTCATATATTCCACTTTTTGTTGTATATTTGCACTGTCGAAATAGTGCCTGTCTTAGTGTTATACAAGATGATAACGAACCAATTAGCATAAACTCATAAATAATGAACAACGATAATTGATCTAGTTCAATGAACATTTAGATTGATTTTGATTTTATGTGTTATAGGGCTATAGATAGGCTAAAAAAATCCTTGTTTGAATGACAGCAAATGGTAAAGCGTACGTGGAGACATTTAAAAAGGTAAAGACGATTCTGGTCTCGCAACCCAAGCCTGAACGATCCCCTTATTATGAATTAGAGAAAAAGTATAACCTTCAAATTGACTGGCGTCCCTTCATTCATGTGGAAGGCGTTGAAGCGAAGGAAGTGCGAAAACAAAGGGTACGTCCTGACGAGTTCACGGCTATTATTTTCACCAGTAAGAATGCTGTAGATCATTTCTTTCGCGTTTGCGAAGATATGCGCGTCAAGATGTCGCAGGAAACAAAGTATTTCTGCTTGACACAAGCTATTGCGCATTATCTACAAAAATTCATCGTGTATCGGAAAAGAAAGGTCTTTTCCGGTAAAAGAACCATTTTAGATTTAGCTCCAGCACTCAAAAAACACAAGGCGAACGAAAAGTTCCTTCTGCCTTGTAGCAACCTTGGCGCCCGACAGGTCTCTGCTTTCCTTACTGAGAATAGCTTCGACTGGAAAGACGCCATGATGTACCGTACAGTCAGCAGTGATCTGTCTGACTTAAGTGATGTTACTTACGATATATTAGTATTTTTTAGTCCTTTGGGTATCACATCATTGTATGAGAACTTCCCGACTTTCGAACAAAATGAAACACGCTTGGCTATTTTTGGAAATAGCACTAGTCGTGCCGTCGAGGATCATGGGTTGAGAATTAATATCAAAGCGCCAGCGCCAGAAGCCCCTTCTATGACAATGGCCTTGGAGATGTACTTATCTCGCTCAAATAAGGAAGACTAATAGCATCGCATAAGTAAACTTCCTGCTAAAACTAAACACTAGAAGATTTAAAGAATTTTCTAAACGTAGGCCCTGATAATTCACTTGTCAGGGCCTTTGTATATCAGCTATATATGCTAGATTTCATCGATCATCTTCAAGAACGCTTAGCACACCCTCTACCAGGGAGGCCTGCTCAATACAGCCTCGCACATGCAGATCGTCAGGATCGCTCTGTTATACCCGACAATCCTAAGCTAGCAGGTGTTTTAGTGTTGTTTTACCCGAAGGATAAGGGTTGGCACCTCGTACTGATAGAACGGACTTCTAAATATGCCCAGGACCGACATAAAGGGCAAATTAGCTTTCCGGGTGGACGACACGAAGAAAGTGACACATCTATGATCGATACAGCCTTGCGAGAAGCAGAAGAAGAAGTAGGAGTCAATCCAAGTCAAGTAGAGATCCTAGGTCCATTGAGTGACTTATATATTCCGGTAAGTAATTTCCATGTATTCCCGCAGGTAGGTTTCACCACTGAAGCGCCGACATTTGTTCCCCAACCCACAGAGGTGAAAAGCATTCTAGAAGTTCCTTTCGATTTATTTCAAATGCCCGATGCCCTTCAACGTATGGATATGCCTATCTACGATGGAATTATTCTTCCCAATGTTCCTCATTTTAAAATATTTGGTAAAGTGGTGTGGGGCGCTACGGCCATGATGTTGGGAGAGCTATTGGAAGTTGTGAAAGGTCATCCTGAATAATAACATTGTCAAAATTCAGGATGAACTCATGTTTGACATATCGACAAGGAAATTCTCCCCCCTAATACTTTGCTAGGCTAAAGAAAACCTATACATCAAGTATTCATTCCTAATGAGTCCCTCGATAATAACTCGCTGCAATACTGATGCCTCTACTGCCGGTCATAGTCATGAATGTTCCTCCTTCTTCATCTTGCCACTCATAAATCAGGTTTCCATTTTCATTGGCATCAATAGATAAAGCAAATGTCCAGCTTTTGGCTGAAATAAAGATGGCCTTACCGTTCAATCCGCTTCCTGCACTGCCTGTGGATGTACCATCATTGGAGTAATAGACAGGACTTAGATCCGCCACTGCTTTACAGTTACCTTGAGAGTCTACAGATATACTAAATGGCTGAGGATTTCCTACAAATGGCTTCCATTCCAACTTATTTACATCGGAATATTGAAGACATGGAGTGCCTCCTTTTTTCATTGGCATAATAGCCCAAACCATACCTCCACCATAATCAAATTCTTCAATAATGTTACTAGAGTAATACAACTTGTTGTTGGAATTAGTGTCGACAATTCTTATCTCTCCATCAAAAGTCAAGTAGAAACAATTGTCGGCTTGTCCCCCTGCTACGCTTATCCCTCCAGGGTCAGGCGTATTGATTTCAGTCCAATTGCTATCACCATTACTCCAATACAATTTTGATCCTCCGCCATCAGGGTCTGGAGTAGTAGACGATACCCATACCGTTCCGTCCTCTGAAACAGAAATTTTCATGGCAAAATTTTCATTTGACATAGTGTGGGTTTTTCCAGTAGTATCTATAGCAAAAACTTGGAAATTGTTGTTGATTCCCCACAGCGGATATTGGTTTCCTTTTGTGTTAGACATACGAAAGTTATATTTAGATTATTAAAAAGATAAAATCCTTATTGGGAGGAAACTTGTACTGATGAGAAGTGAGAAGACGAGATTTACTTGCACTTGCAATATATAAAATCATAACATCAGATGCAATACAAATGACGAAAATTACATATATAAAGTCATGATTAAGTTGTTGATCCCTTTTTATTATCTTGTGAACGCGATGAAGCAGCTGCTCAAACCACTGTTATTATTCTCACTTTGCTTGTCTTGCGGGACAACTGGTTGGTGTACCTATAAGGTCAGCGGTAAGGTCAATTTGGGAGAAGAATGGCAACCCAAGGTCTTTATGGCAATGATGGAGAAATTGTCAGATTATTACCGCGCGAGCCCCGACTTAATTGTGGACATAGCAATTGTACAAAAAGACGGTTCTTTTGTCTTGGAAGGGAAACAATTGCCGGAAGAAAATCGCTTTTACCGGCTTTACCTGATGAAAGAACAAAACACGGACTATGATGCTTGTCTTTATGTAGGAGGCGATGATCATAATTTCGTTCATCTTATCCTCAATAACCATAGTGAAGTAGAGATTATAGCGGATAGTACTTATTATTCTCCTTTTGGAAACTATCAGGTACGTGGAGATAAAGGAAATGTATTGATGCGGCAACTCGCCCGCATGGTTTATCCCAGCTTCTACTTTTACCAAATTCGGTTTCCGACGGAGTTAAAATTATCTGAAGAAAAACTCTTCAATGACTTAAAATTATTTGCCGACACTTGTGGGAATGATATGGCGGCCCTCGCAGCCATGGCCAATATAGACATGGAAGCCACCTATGAGTTAGACTCCGCCTTCTTCAAGGCTTTTGGTCAACGATTAGAGACTAGTATGCCCGATGATGTTTATACCAAAAATTATTTGCGGAGACTCTATTATTTCGATTCACCGCTTATTCCTTATATCCCGTTTTGGATCTGGGGGATTATCACTTCCCAACTGGTCATCATCAGCATCCTGGCTTTCAGCTTATTGAAACGCACTCGATCCAATACGGCACATTCCTTGGAACCTGTCTCTTATACACATCTCCGAGCCCACGAGACCGAGGCTGATCTC
>OJCB01000695.1_pt1 | contig 12218 bp, 11 predicted proteins | sample 1591501 | NCBI WGS metagenome assembly OJCB01 (sample SAMN05416813, study PRJEB24817) | seawater metagenome | isolation source: Sea water | place: Canada:Atlantic | collected 2013-07 | reverse complement strand
CGTCGGCAGCGTCAGATGTGTATAAGAGACAGAGGTTCGGCTGATGTCGATTCAAAAGCAGACTCCGGAAAAAAGTGCATCGGAGCAAAAAGCTCTCGCAGACAGTCTTCGTTCCCAAATCCGGAGCGGATCGGATTTCGGATCCCTGGCGAAGAAATATTCGGACGATAGCCATGCCAGCAAAGGGGGGTACCTCGGTGTTCTCGACAAGGGAACGCTCAATGAAGGCCTTACGGGCGTTGCTTATTCGCTTCCCGCCGGGGGAGTGAGCCCTGCGCTTGATGGCGGTTCTCACTGGTGGATTTTGAAAGTCGACTCCATCGTTGGACAGTCAACCCCATCCTACAAAGAGTTGGAAGAGGAAGTCGAGAAGCGCTTAAAACAGAAGAAAGGGCAGGATAAGCTCGATGACTGGCTCAAGAAGCTTCGCCGCGACGCGAATGTGAAGATTTACAATTAAGTCTTTTATTGGCTCCGTGATTTCAGGGTTCCTGCGTGAATCCACACCGTTTTGTGCGACCGTTCCCAGTGCGTGTGATTTCCATCGACCCGGCTCTTCGAAATACCGGATATGCCGTTATTGAGAAGGTTGTGAAAGAGGGGCGAAGTTCCGATTTCAGGGCCTTGGCTTACGGTGTGATAAAAAATCCGAGAAATCTAAGGCAGTCCGGTTGTCTGGTTCGGATTCGCGAACAGCTTCGGGATGTGATCGAGGAGTATCAACCCGAGGTTTGTGCAGTCGAAGGAGTGATTTTTGTGCAAAGCTACAAGACAGCAATCACGATGGGTGCAGCGAGAGGCGCAGCCATTATTGCGGCTGCCGAACATGGAATGGAAGTGTATGAGTATGCTCCAAAGCGTGTAAAGCAGGCGGTTGTTGGGCGTGGTTCGGCTGATAAGCAGCAAGTCGCATTCATGATGCGTGCGCTTCTCCACCTTACTGAAAACCCTCCGCCCGATGCCGCGGATGCCCTTGCCATCGGAATGGCACATTTTTATGCTTCTGATTCCAGTAAAGCGGGTGTGACTTCAGCGATGACAGATCCTATCTGACATAATGTTGATTTGAGCGATGAAGATTCCGGATGTTAGAAAAATTTTACTCCTCCATGCTTTGGAGACCTCTGAGGATGGGGAGATTGCCTTTTCTGATTCTGAGAAGACCCGTGCCGCCAGTGATGCGGGCGCCCCTTTAGTGAAGTCTGCCGATACAAGGAGGCAGGATGTATTTCTCGCTGACCGGGCGGATGCGTTACTGGAAGTCATTTCTCCGAAGCACGGAATTATTGAGGAAAAACTCTCGGGAGATTTGACCGGAAAGCGGTTTGGGATTTTTGCAGCAGCAATATTCGTTTTGGCGGTCATCATTGGTTTCCTGACGAATGAACTCGGACCGGAAAAGCGGATCAATATCCTCGCTTTTCCGCTTCTCGGGATTCTGCTCTGGAATCTGATCGTATATGTTCGGGAGCTTTGGCTGGTATTTTGCCCCATGGATAAATTGTTTTCCGGCGGGCCGCTCAACTGGATCAGTGAGTTCTTTGTCCGGGCTGGAAAATCTATTTCTGTGGAAGAGGACGAAGTTGGTTCCGGGATCCAACTGGCGATCCGGAAATTCGAAGCGGAATGGAATAGATTGATTCTTCCTCTCTGGGGGAGCCGGACAAAAGTGGTATTGCACGTGACTGCAATCCTGCTGGCTGGATCTGCCATTGCCGGAATGTATGTGAACGGGCTCGCCAACGAATACCTGGCAGTTTGGGAGAGCACCTTCTTCAGTGACGGCGAGCAGCTTCAGCCATTCTTGAATACGGTTCTCGGACCTGCTTCAGCGATTTCAGGGGATCCACTTCCCGATGCTTCCGCCCTCAACAAGATTCGATGGACTTCGGAAAATGGAACAGGGACCACAGGTGAAAACGCAGCTCGCTGGATTCATTGGTATGCCATCACGATAGGCATCTTCATTCTGATTCCCCGATTGGTGTTTGCTGCCATCTGGCAGGTTCGCTCAATCTCCTATTCCAATCGAATTCCCTATCAACAAGTCGATTCTCGCTATTTCGATCATTTGCTTTCTGTTTCGACAGGCACAAGCAAGGAGCTGAAATTGGTAAGCTATGCTCACCGGGCGACCGGGGAATCCCAAGTGAAGATACATCGCGCTCTCGAGGATTGGTATCAGCGGCCGGTGGTGATTACCTCGAGTGAATTTCTGGAATTTGGCGATGAAGATGATGCGAAAGAAAAGATTCCCAGAGACAGAGAAGGGGTGCTGTTGCTTTTGAATTTTGCGGCAACTCCAGAGCGTGAGACCCATTTGTCCGTAATTCGAGCATTTTTGGAGGAGGACGAGGAGGGACCGGTGACAGTTCTTTTAGATGCGGATTCCTTTGATCGAAAGAATTCTTCTTTCTCGGATGGCGAAGAACGGAAGGAAGAGCGTCTAAATTCCTGGAGAGCTCTTACCTCGGAGGTCGACTGTGAGCTGATAGTGGTCCCGGGCTTAAAACAGAAACTATAGGTAATGGCTGATCCAGGAACAAAAAACAAGGAGCTGGTGCTCAGTTTGATTTCCCACACCAATGTCGGGAAAACGGCTTTGGCGAGAACTTTGCTTCGTCGCGATGTTGGGGAAGTGGCGGACCGTGCTCATGTTACCGTCGTTTCAGAAGCCTACCGGCTGATCGAGGCGGATGGCGCCGTGGTGAAGTTGTGGGACACTCCCGGATTCGGGTCGAATCTCGCCAAACTGGCAAAGCGTCTTCGCTCCAGCAACAATCCTGTCGGCTGGATTCTGCACCAGGTGTGGGATCGGCTGAAAGATGAATCCCTTTGGTGCAGCCAGGAAGCGATTCGGAATATTCAGGCAGATGCGGATGTCGTCATCTATCTAGTGGATGCTCTGCAGTCTCCGGAAGCCGTCGGCTATGTCGATCTGGAGATGGAAATTCTCGATTGGATAGGAAAACCGGTGCTCGTGTATTTGAATCAGGTTGGTTCGGTAGAGAAGGGGCAATTGCGAACCTTCGAGGAGGAGTGGCGGGCCCATTTCAAAGATCACGAGGTGGTGAAAAATGTAGCTACCCTGGATGCGTTCACGCGATGCTGGGTTCAGGAACATCAGATCCTGGAAAGAGCGGCCGGACTTTTTACCGGCGCGAAAAAGAAGGTCGCCAAAGTAGCAGCGAAAGCCTGGATGGAGAAGAATCGGGCGGCCTTCGAAGAATCGATGGACGCCATTTCCGAACTCGCAAGCTTTGCCTTGAGAGAGTCGGAATCACTCAAAGAAAAAACTGCGATTCAGAAACTGTGGCCAACCCATCCGAAGGAAGAATTGAAGAAAGCCCAGGAAAATCTTGAAACTAGAATTGCGGAAGTGACTTCAAGTTGCATTGCACGTCTCATTCAGATTCAGAATCTCGACGGGAAATCGGCGGCGAGGCTGGAGGCAGCTACGGATGGTGATATCGATGTGAAACTGGGTTTGAGGGAAGTGTTTGTGGCCGCCGGAGGAGGTGCTCTTGCCGGAGCACTCGGTGGAATCGGGGCCGATGCTCTTGCAGGAGGACTTACTCTTGGAGGGGGAATTCTCGCAGGCGTGTTAGGCGGTGGTCTCGGGGGATTCCTGTTGGCAAAGGGTTTCAATCTTGCCCAGTCAGATAAAAACAGGGTTCGCTGGTCTCACCCGCGGTTTGTCCGGCAGATAGACTTCATTTTGGGAATCTACCTGGCGATCAGTCATTTCGGGCGGGGGCGTGGCGACTGGAAAGACGACGAAGGCAGTGCCTGGATTGATCTCGTTGAAGAGACCCGGAATGAAGATTTCTCCGCTTGGGAAAAATTGTGGAGAGAGGGTGGGAAGATCGAAGACGAGGAAAAACTTCGAAAGTTGGTCCGGAAAAAAGTCCGTCGCCTGAGCGTCGAAATTTTTGAAGATCTCTATCCTGAATCAGAACGTCTTTTCTAAATTCTGTTCAGAACGCTTCGCGAACTTCGGTTTCGGAGACGCCCCTCAGTGCGAAGACTTTCAGGATTGTGTTTTCGATCAGGTTGCTCGGACAAGAAGCGCCCGCTGTGACACCGATGACCATCTTCTCCTTGTCGAAAAGGTTGACTGCCTCCGACTGGATTTCTTCCTTCTTGTGGATGTCGTAGTGAACGATTTCTTCAAACGATACCAGACAGCGTGAACCGCGGATAAAAAACGTAGGCAATTCCTTTTCCCCGATTTCGACCAGGTGAGTCGTGTTTGAGCTGTTGTATCCGCCAACTACCAGGAGGACATCCATCGGCTCTTTCAACAGTTCAAACAGAGCGTCCTGTCGCTCCTGAGTGGCTCCGCAAATCGTATCGAAAACTTGAAAGTCATCGCTTTTGCCATCGCGATCTTCAATGGCAGTGCGAATGCGACGCTGGATCTCTTCCGTTTCGGATTTCAACATTGTGGTCTGATTCGCAACGCCCAGCTTCTGCAAATGAAGATCAGGATCGAAGCCAACAGAGAGGCAGCCTTCAAATTTCCGAAGAAACTCATCGCGGTCTCCTCCCTCGGTGATGTAGCCACAAACGTAGTCAACTTCGGCAAGAGTCAGGACGATCAGGAAATGACCTCCTCCTTCTTTGCCTTTGGCGCGGGATGCGGTAGCTCTGGTCTCTTCGTGATCGGCCTTCCCGTGAATGACGGAAGTGACTCCGTCTTTTGCGTATCCCCGGACCCGTCGCCAGACCTTCATGACATCACCACAAGTGGTGTCGACAGTAATGCAGCCTTGAGATTCCACCTTATCCATGAAGGAGGTGGGTGCACCGAATGCGGGGACGATAACTACATCGTCTTCACCGAGTTCGTCATATTGCTCATTCATTTCCTGCCAGGGCAGGGAAACGATATCCATTTCCTCGAGCTGACGATTTACTTCCGGATTGTGAATGATTTCACCGATCAGAAAAATGCGATTGTCCGGAAAGACACGACGCGAGGCGTAAGCCAGATCGATCGCTCTCTCCACTCCGTAGCAGAAGCCGAATTGCTTGGCCAGGCGAACGGTGGTGTCTCCAATCGAAAGAATTCCACCACGGGCGCGGACTTTTTCAACAATCGAACTTTGGTAGTGCGTCGCGACTTCCGCCTGAACGCGCTCCATCACTTCGGGTGTACGAACGTTCACCCGTTTTTTCTTTTTCTCTGCTGTGGCCATGAAGCGCAGGCTGTAGAAGCCTAATAGTAAACGTTCGGGTCTGTGAAAACTGCGTCCGTTACCAAAACAGAAGGCGGTGAATCCGGATGATCAAAGTCGGTGGGGCGGGGGATGTTTTTTCCGACCGTCGCATCTTCCGGCTGGCTGTTAGCAACTAGAACCGGCGTTCCTACTTTCACAATATTGTAGAATTCTGCAGCGATCGACTTGTGCATCCGAAGGCAACCGTGAGTCCGTGGTTCAGGCCAAACCGCTCCGCCGTGGAATCCGCAGTCATGGGAAAAATAAACCCAGTAGGGCAGGGGATATCCCACATAACGATATCCGGATGGCATGTTGCTTCGCTTCCCGGGAACCACCTGATCCCCTTTTACGAAGAAACCGTAGCCACTTGAGCGTTTCTTGGCTTCTTTGCTTTGGACTTTGAAATTGCCGGTTGGCGTAGGGTTTTTCGCAGTGCCGATGGCGATGGAAGCAGCGAATTTTGTCTCGCCATTTTCAATGACATAGACAGCCCGATTACTCAGACTGACTTTGACAGTCGCGGCGGAGGGATTGCTTATTGTCCCGTTTCTCAGAGCCATACTGGTGGGCACTTCGACGGTGGATTTGCATCCATTTGAAGAAAGCAAAGCAACAGCAGCAAGGGTGATAGTAAAAAGTATTCGATTCATGTCGGTAAAATTGAATGTAAACGGCGCAAACTTACCACCAATCACGATTTACGTGGCCTTTTTATTGGGGTGGATAAAAAAAATGAAGTTTTTATCTCTTAATAGTTGACTAAAGTTAAATTTCAATTAAACTGAAGTCCAGTTACTTTCTCGGTAACTGTCTGTTTGTGTTTCGTGTTTCGGAGCCGCTCAGTTCTTAGGAACTGAGCGGTCTCTGTATTTCAGGGGTAGACGATTTCTGTCCCACACGACCCGACCGTATTAAGTCGAACTGCTAAGAGGGTTCAGTCGATTTCCTTGATCTTGGAAGTGGAGACAAAAAACGGCCCCGCCTTTCGACGGGACCGTTTTTGAATTCAGTTAAATAAGGGATTCGGGCTTATGCCTTTTTCTTCTTATTCTTCCCTTTGTTCTTTTTCGCAGGGGCTGCTTTAGCGGTATCCCATGGGAGTTTCCACTGTCCGGGAACGGGGAGCGTGTAGTTACCGTCACCATCGGGTTGAACGGGTGCCTTCCCATTGAAATCGAACTCGTCGGGACCGATCTTGAAATTGGAGGCAACCGCTTTGTCCCATTCCACCAGTTTTCCGCTGTAAGTCGCAAGGCGACCAAGAACGGAGGTGAAGGAGCTTTTCGCGCCGTAGTAAGCATTGTTGAGCGGAGTGTCTTCCTTAATGGCTGCGTGAAGCTCATTGTGCTCGGTTTGGTAAGGAGTTACTGGCGTGCGCGGTGCGCGGTATTGCCATTTCACTTCTTTTCCAGACAGATCGGTGATTCGGGTCTGATTTCCTTCAAGATAAAGGATCCCCTCTGAGCCGTGGATTTCCTCAGCAATCCGGTTGGTGCATCCGGGAAGGTGACGACACTGGCTGTCCATCACTGCATTGTTCTGTTCACCTCCATATTTGAAGTGAACGGAGTGGTGATCGTAAATCTCACCGACGGAGTGTGGTTCGCTTCCGGCACGTCCTCCGAACCCATAGGCGGACACGGGATTGCCACCGTTTTTGGAATCACCGCTGAAGAACCAGTTGATGACATCCAGGTTGTGAATGTGCTGCTCGGCGATGTGATCTCCGCAAAGCCAGTTGAAGTGATACCAGTTACGCATTTGGTACTCCATTTCTGTCCAGCCCGGCTGACGTGGGATGATCCAGGGGCGCTGGGTATTCCACCAGGCGGAGCCACTCACGACTTCACCGATCAGGCCTTCTGTGTGAACTTTCGCAAATGCCTGGCGGTAGGATTCCTCGTAGTGACGCTGCAAACCAACGACCACTTTGCGGCCCTGTTGATCCGCTTTTTTGGCGGACTCAATAATTTTGTTGAAACCCCAGGCATCAACACAAACAGGTTTTTCCATGAAAACGTGCTTGTTCTGCTGGATCGCATAATCAAAGTGGATCGGGCGAAAACCGGGAGGCGTCGCGATACAAACGAGGTCGACTTGATCGATCACTTGTTTGTAAGCTTCGAATCCCGCATACTGCCGGCTCGAAGGCACATCAAACTGTTTCATGATTCCGTCAGCTTCGAGCTGCTTTTGAATCACAGGGAGTCCTTTGCCGCGGGGGCCGGTTCCGTCAATTTTGTCCTGAAAGGCGTCCGCCACAGCCACGAGTGTCGCGCTGTCGCTTCCCTTGAGGTTCTGAACGATGGCTCCGGAGTTGCGTCCGCCGACACCGATCATGCCGACTTTCACCTGATCGCTCCCTGCGACTTGAGCGTAGGATTCGATGGGGAGAGCAGAAGCGGCTGCGGCAGTCGCGGCTGCTCCTGCAACAAACTTACGTCTGGTTGGTTGGGATTCGTTTTCCTGGGTAGTTTCTTTCATAAATAAATTTCTTCGTGTTTCACAGCATGACAAAATAGCGGGGTGGATGACAATCCTCTTTCGCACTTTCCTTTCTTGCTCACTTCGCCTTCGCCTTCTTAGGTTTTGGCTTGGGCTTGCGAGGAGGCTTGGGATCAAGGTTGGCATCCAGTTGCTCTTTCGACGGAGTCGGGGTGGACAGTCCCTCTGCGGGAATTTTAATTCCAGCAATCCAGCCAATCGCATTTACGGCGGCGGTGCGAAATGAATCGTTGGCCCAGTTGTCATGGTTGTGACAACCGGTGAAACCAAAACCGCGGCCGCCCTCAGGACGTTCGTAGACCCAGCAGAGATGTTGTTTTTCACCCTTAGCGACCATCTTTCTGACTTCGGGATTCCCCGAGTGATGTCCGTCGGGACGCGACATGGTTTCCGCAGGTGCCACTGCTGAAAGAATGGGAGTGACACCTTTCATGCCCTCGGCAAATCGCATGTTGAAATACCATTCATCTTCAATCGCAAAGGGTTTCACTCCATTGGCGACTGGATGGTCCGGAAAAGTCTTGTAGTCGGCAACCCAGTGAGGATTGACGGAGTAGTCGATTTCAAATGCCCCGCCGATGCTCTGGATGAGGGCGTCATTAGTTTCACCGGGAACCATTTCGACGGCATAATGGATCGCTCCGATCCCCACTTTCCTTTTGCGAAGGTCGGCCAAAGTCTTGAGATGAAAAAATGCGGGGTGACGTTGGCCGCCATCTGCAAACATCACCATCGCATCCGCATTCTGGAAGGCGGTGGGGTCCGAGGGCCATCCATTCTGATAGACGGTTGCCAAAATCTGCTCCCCGTGGTGCTTGTTCAACTGGCTGGCCAGCAAAAGTGAGCCTGCATTGTGTTCGTGAGTGCGTGCTGGGTGACTCGGCTTCCCGGCGACAAAGACAATTTTCTTCACATCTTTAAGCGGTAGACGCTTCAGGCGAATCTTGCGGAATGCGACTTTCATTGGCTGCCCGACATGAAGCTGAAACCCGAGAAGGCCGGCGCGGCGCCGTGTGTCGGTATCTTCATCGGTCACTTCCGACATCGTGTGTCCGTTGATTTTTTGAACGATGGTGAAGCCTTTGGCGATGATATGATACTCGTTCCAGTCGCCTTTTTTCACGTGGGAACCGAGCTCTTTTGGATCTCCGAGACTGCCTGTGATTTCCGGTTTACCGTCTTCGTTGATCACTGTTTTCTCTCCGCGTTTGGCGAGAACTCCGCGAAAGCCTTCTCCATAGTTGGTTCCAACCCAGTTCCCTCCGAAGTCGATATCGGCCTGATAGCCTCTCAAGCTGTTCGGGTTGCCGCCTTCGAAGCTGCGAATCTGAATTCCGGAATTTCCACTTTCGATTTTGAATTCCAGTTTTAACTCAAAGTCGTCGACTTCTCCATCTGCCCACTGTAGGAACTGATTATAAGTGATTGGCTTCTCCGCTGAAGTTTCGCCGACGATCATTCCATCGACAGCATGCCACAGCGAAGTGTCGCCCTTCCAGCCGTCGAGCGACTTGCCATCAAAGATGGAGGAAAAACCATCCTCTTGAGCCATGCTTGCAGAAATAGAGAGTAAAAGAAAGAAGGTGAAGGCAGTGATTAAGCGAATCATAGAGAATGAAATTTAGGTGGTGTTTTCTGTTTTGGCAAAAAAGATTCCCTACGCAAGAGCGAGGTTGGGATCAATATCGGCGTTTAAGGATGATGGAGGAAATCCGGCTTCCAATCTCATTGCTGCAGCATAGGCAATCATTGCGGCGTTGTCGGTCGAGTATCCGGTTCCCGCGAGTATTGCGGGGATACCGCAATCTTTGGATTTGTCCTCAACTGCCTGTCGCAGGCCTGAATTGCAGCTGACTCCTCCGCTGACAGTTACCAGATTAGCGTCGTATTTTTCCGCTGCGGAAAAAAGCTTCTCAACGAGGACCTCGACGACGGCCGCCTGAAAGCTCGCACAAATGTCATCAATGGTAGACTCGGGAATCGGAGAGGGCAGTTTTCCGAGCAGGTAGTAGGCGGATGTCTTAAGCCCGCTGAAGCTGAAGTCATAGTCCCCGCTATCCATCATGCTGCGCGGAAAATCATAGAAACCCGGATCTCCGGATTGACTGCGCTTGTCGATCTCGGGGCCGCCAGGGTAGGGGAGATCGAGCATTTTCCCTACTTTGTCGAAAGCCTCTCCGGCTGCGTCGTCTTTCGTAGTACCCAGCAATTGATATTCGCCGACATCTTTCACGAGAATTAATAAGGTGTGTCCGCCGCTGACAATCAGAGAAACATTTTGCCTGACGCCATGGGGCGAGCCGATGAAAGGCGATAGCAAATGCCCTTCCATATGATTGATGCTGACAAAAGGTTTCCCCAGACCAAGAGCAATCGCCTTGGCGGTGGTGTCACCGACGAGTAAAGAGCTTGCCAACCCCGGGCCTGAAGTTGCTGCTACAGCCAAAATCTGTTCAATGGAGACTCCGGCTTTATCAAGGGTCTTCTGAATCAGCGGACGCAGGTCCAGGTTATGATTCCGGGAAGCGAGTTCCGGCACGACACCTCCATAGGGAGCATGCAATTCAATCTGCGATGCGACCTCGGAAACGACAATTTGACCGTTTCTCTCGCAAACAGCGACCGCTGTTTCGTCACACGAAGTTTCAATTGCGAGGAGAAAGCCGGGCATAAACGTCAACGGAACCAATTCGAAGCAGGACACTCACTCCCTCATTCGGCCCCGGAGGGTTTTGGCTTTTCCGGAGTTTCGCTCTTCTTTGCTTCTCCGGCCTTTTTCTCTGCTTCAACTTTCGCAGGGGTTTTTTCGGCAGAAACAACGTCTCCTGAATCTCCCTTCAAATCGGAGTATACGAGGGCTCCCTTCATTGCGTCAACAGCTCTCGTTAGTTGAGGGTCTTGAAAGTTTTCGACCCTCTTTCGCTGGTCTGGAGCCATCGTATCGCGAGTGAACCAGTCGGCGAGGCCTTTTTCCTGAGTAGGAGTTAAGGGTGCAACTATATTGGGGATGACTCCGTTTTCATGAATTGTGCGATGGCTTGGGGTGTAATATTTCGCAGTGGTCATACGAATCGCCTTTCCTTTCCCGATTGGGAGGATCGACTGGACAGATCCCTTTCCAAAAGTGGTCTCTCCGACAACGATGCATCGTTTCAAATCCTGTAGCGCTCCGGATACCACTTCCGATCCACTGGCGGAGGAGTGATTAACGAGTATGGCGAGGGGGTAATCCCGGTTGCGGCGCTTTTTCTGCGCCTTTGTGCGATACACCTTGATTTGTCCCGAGCCGGGCTTCCCTTCGGTGGTCAGCACCACGGTTCCCGCTTTGACGAAGATACCGCAAACATCAATCGCGCTGTCGAGAAGACCCCCGGGGTTGTTTCTCAGATCGAGGACAAAGGCATCGATACCCTCCTGTTCAAGCTTGTCGAGACCGTTGGCCAGTTCCTCCGCTGTGGGTTCACTGAACTGCAAAATTCTTGCGTATCCCATTTTGTAGGGCGCGGTGATGCTTTGATCCAGAACCATGATGTCCTTTACGGATGCCTGCTTGATGACTTCCCGGACCATTTCAAAGTCGAGGAGCTTCTGAGTGGCCGGTCGTCTGATCGTCAGTTTCAAGGCCTCTCCCGGCTTACCCCGTAGAAGGCCCACTGCTTCGGACATTCCTACATCCTCAGTGAGTTGATTGTTAATTTTCAGGATCTGATCACCAGGTAAAACGCCAGCCCGGGCGGCAGGGCCGTCTTCTCTGGCGGTAACGATCGTTAAGACATCATTCTTGGTGGAAATCGTAACTCCAATTCCTTCATAGGTGCTGTCCGTATTCCTGCGCAATTGCTCGAATACCTTTGGCTGCATGAATTGGCAGTGAGGATCCAGATCGGCAAGCATGCCTTCCAGAGCGCTGTTAATCAGTTTTTCGTAGGATGCCTTGTCGGGATCCACATAGCCCTGACGGATTGTTTCGAGGACTTCTGTAAAAAGCTCGATTTGAGAAAACCCCGAATCATCAGGTTCCGGTTCAATTGCCGGTGCGGCTTCTTTTTCGGCGACATCTTTCCCCTTTTCCTTCTCCTGAGCAAAGCATGGGAAAAAGAAGAGAGAAAAAGCCAGGAGCAGAGAGATGGAGAGACGGGATGTCTTCATATGGCAGGGAACTTCCGCGATCCTGCTGTGAATTCAAGAGCAGGATAATACCCGCTTACTCTTCTTCAGGAGGGGCCGACTAAGCCCAACCAAATTACAATGACGTAGATCGCCTTCGATAACAAGTGAAGCCACTGGTCGGTTTGGAAGGAGGTTCTATTTTCGCATTTGATCACATCAATGATGAAGTGCACGACGAATTCGATCAGTCCGAGCAGTGCACTGCCAGTAATCAACCAAACAAAGCCTGCGTGAATCAGACAGTGTGCTGACATCAGGTAGACCCATAGATCTGTCTCTTATACACATCTCCGAGCCCACGAGACCGAGGCTGATCTC
>OJCB01000694.1_pt1 | contig 12222 bp, 11 predicted proteins | sample 1591501 | NCBI WGS metagenome assembly OJCB01 (sample SAMN05416813, study PRJEB24817) | seawater metagenome | isolation source: Sea water | place: Canada:Atlantic | collected 2013-07 | reverse complement strand
AGATGAGCGGATAGAGGCGCAGAAGCGGTACGCGGAGTCACTGGCACGGTACCAGCTGGCACTGGTGGCGATGCAGTTGGCAGAAGGCTCTTTGTTCGAGCGATACGGTATTCGTATTGGTGAAACTGGTGTCGGTTCCAGCGATAAAGGCTAAGTTTTTACAAAGATACACAAAAAACCCACTCAAAAAGTATGCAAAAGTAGTACGGGCAGATAATAATAGGTATTATCCGATGCGTTGATGGGCAGGCAGGAAGGACCCTTGGACGGATTCTTGCCCGAGTCACGAACCGTGATAGACCGAAAAAAAGTTAATGGAGAACGTATGTTTAGAAAGCTCGTACCCGTGAATAAAGAACAACACAAAGACCTGAAGATCAGAGCAATTGAGGGCTTTGGCTACGCAAAGGATTTCCACATTGCGTCACTCATGGTTCATGAGTTTGCCCGGGCTGCGTCGGTCTACCCGATTGTGTTTATTGAAGATAAAACCAAAGACGAATTTCGACCGGTCGTTTTGCTAGGCCTGAACGAAGGCGAGAATCTTTTCGTCGGTGCCGATGGTAAATGGCAGGCGTCGTACGTACCTGCGATCATTCGTCGATATCCGTTCGCGTTGGCGAAAGTCAATGACGAAGGCCAGTACACGGTTTGCATCGACGAAGAAAGTGAGACGGTCAGCCGCGACGAAGGTAAGCCGCTGTTCGGCGAGGATGGTGAACCAACCGAGGTCATTGATAATGTAAAACGGTATTTGGGGGAGCTTCAGCAAATGGAGGCTTTCACCCAGGAGTTTTGCAAGTATCTGGCACATCAGAACCTGTTTACACCGCTGAATATGCGTGTGCGTCAGGACAACCAGGTCAAGAACATCACCGGCTGTTATGTGATTAACGAAGAAAGGCTGAACAGTCTGTCGGATAATGCCATTCTGGATGTCCGTACCCGCCGATATCTTGCCCCCATCTACGCTCATCTGACCTCACTGGCGCAGATAGAAAGACTGTCTCTTCTCAAAGACGGTGTAACCGGGCTGACGCGGGAAGGCGCTGAGGCAACCGTGCCGGCGTCACCTGAAGGCGAAAAAGAGTCTACTGCAGAAGCTGAAAACATTCACTGAACCGCCTGCGGTAACAGCGATGTCGCGGGCGAAGCCCGTGACATCGCATCTTTCTTCAAACGCTCAGAAGAATATAGCCCGTTCCCTGTTTTCTTTACTGTGGCCACAGCACAGTTCCATTGGTGTGTACGCATGTTTTACTCCAGCTTCTATCGGAGCAGCCGCTGCCGGACCCTTCCTGCGACAAGACTCATCCTCGGGTTGGTCATCCCACTGCTTGTTCTGACGGGGCAGCCTGGCGCGTTTGCGTCAGAACTCCGGCAATTTGAGGGCGTTGTGTATCCGGTTGAGGAGCGGGACCTTGCGCTGCCTGTGGATGGGTTGATCGATGAGGTCGCCGTAGCCGAAGGGGAATCTGTCCCGATGGGTAAAGTGCTGCTGAGACTTCGAAGCCAGTCCGCCAAATTTGAGGCGGAGCGTCGTCGCCTTGTTTGGCAGGATAACACCGCAGTGGATACCGGTAACGAACGGCTGAAGATCATTGCCGCGCAATACCAGACCCTGTCCAAACTTTTTGAGACGACCGGCACGGTCAGTAAAGACGAGCTGAACGCATTGCGCCTCGAGAAGATCCAGGCGAAAGGACAGTTGGATAATAGCCTTGTTCAGAAATCCCTCGATGAACTCGAATACAAGACCGCCGCTCAGCGACTACTGGAGCGCTCACTGAAAGCGCCGATTGACGGTCTGGTCACCAAGATAGAGAAATTCAACGGTGAATGGGTATCTGCCGGTGAAACCGTCATTACCATGGTGGATCTCCGTTCGGTCGTTCTCCGGACCAGTGTACCCGACGCACTCGCACGTCTACTGCAGTCGGACCAGGAAGTGACCGCCAATGTTGATGGCGCTGGTCAGGTGACGGGCGTCGTTACTTTTGTAGCGCCCGTCGCGGATCCTGCAAGCGGACTGGTAAGAATCCGAATCGAAATTTCCAACCTCAATGGAATGATCCGACCCGGTACCCGGGGAAGGGTCTTGTTGTGATAGCACCCGGGGCATTGTATGTCTGACCCTCAGTCTATTATCAACGACTTGGCATCTCTTCGAGGGGCCTCGGAGATAGGTTCCGAATTCTGGGAGCGTTTTCTGCCTCCGGTTTTGTCGCTTTGTCTGGCTCGGTCTGCATTCGTGGTTGAGTTCCGGGGCAACGCCTTGCACGAACTTGCTGCGGTTCTTGAGGAATCGGAGGACCGGCAGCGAGTCATTGGTGCTCCGTGGCTCGACGGTCTTGTCAAAAAAGCGCAATCGAAACAGTTCGCCGTTGGGATGCCCTCTGAAACAGCCGGTCTCATTCGTGTGGCGGTGAAGTTGAACAGTCTCGAGAATAGGTTCCTGGTTCTGCTAGTTGAGCCTCAGTCGAGGCAACGGCTGAACGAGATCATTGTTCGTGCTCAACTGATCGCCGATATTCCCGGCAGTGGATGCAATGCGACCAGTCAACCGGATGACAGGAATAACGGCGTCGCACCGGTTGTCCTGTCGTTTCTCGATCTGATGGCCGAGGCTTACCAATCAACGCGCTTTTCAACCGCTGCCTACACACTGGCAAACGGACTGGTGAGCCACAGTAATGAGATCGATCGTGCCGTCATAGGGTGGAGTGAGGGGAGCTATCTCAAAGTGAGAGCGGTCAGTCATATGGACCGCTTCGAACGCAAAACGGAACTGATCAAGAGCTTTGAGGCTGCAATGGAAGAAGCGGCCGATCAAGACTTGCCGATCAGTGTTCAGGAGGGCGCTGAGGCTGAGCCCGGCACCATTTTGCTGGCCCATCGACAACTACAGACAGATCATGGGTGTACCTCGGTCTTTTCGCTACCGCTGAAAGGAAATCACGACGGAGACGCTTTGGTCGTGATGTTGATTCGGTACGAGAAACCGATTTCAAGACAGGTGATGGAGTCACTCCACTTCCTGCTGCAAATTATTCACCCCCGGCTGAGTCACTTGCGAGAGCTGGAACAGCCGCTGCCGGCCCGCTGGTTAAAACGCTCTCGGCGACGCCTTGCCTGGCTGGTTGGGCCGGAGCATGTCTGGATCAAGACCTTCTCCTGTGTCTTTGCCTTGCTATTGCTATACGGGATTTTTGGAACTTTGCCGCATCGGGTTGAGGGAAATGCCAGCCTGGTCACGGACAGCATACGAATTGCGGGTGCGCCGTTTGATGGTCGAATAGATGAAGCGTTAGTTACAAGCGGCGATCTGGTCAAACGAGACGATGTCCTGTTGGTGATGGACCAGCAGGATCTCTTGCTGCAGCAGTCGGAAGTTCGTGCGGATCTTCTTCGAAACCAGTCTGAGATCAATCGGGCCAGAGCTCTGATGGATCTGGTGGAAACCGAAATCGCCAAAGCCCGGGTTGCCCAGAGTGAGGCCAGACTCCAGCGTCTTGGGGTTTATCTTGAACAGGCTGAGGTTAAAGCGCCTTTTGACGGTGTGGTTGTTGAAGGAGATCGGCAGTCCTTGCTGGGACTGTCTGTCAGTCAGGGCTATACGCTTTATAAGATTGCCCGGCTTGAGGGGATGTATATGACCATGACCGTACCCCAGATTGATATTCACTTTCTCGAAGAGGGTGATCGGGGCGAGTTCACCTTCGCGAGTCGCCCCGATGTCCGTATTCCATTTACCGTTCGTCGGATCATTCCAGTGGCAACCGTTGAGGACCAGTCAGGTCCCGCATTCCAGCTCAAGGCGGATTTTGAGGCTCCGGCAGAGTCCTGGTGGCGTCCCGGTATGGGTGGGCTTGCGAAGGTGGATAAGGGCAACCGGAATGTCCTGTGGGTGATTGGTCATCGCTTGGTTGATCGGGTAAGACTCTGGCTCTGGTGGTAGAACATGTCCGCAACGTTCAGTGACTCATGGCATGATGTGGCGCAGCTCAGACTCGGGCTGTTGCCGAGCGTGCGGGTGCATAAGCAAATCTATCGGGGCAGGGAGTGGTACGTTCTTCAGGAACTGGGCTCGGAGAAATACTACCGGATAACGCCTGTCGGCTATCAGTTTGTTTCCAGGCTGAACCCGAAGGAAACGGTTGGTGAGGTGTGGGAGACATTCGTCAGGGATCACTCCGAATCGGCCCCCGGCCAGGAGGATGTGATCCATATGCTGTCGCAGCTGCATCATTCCAACCTGTTGTTCTTTCGTTCCAAGGCCAATAACGAGGCGATTTTTGATCGCTACCAGAAACAGAAGACTCGGGAAAACCTCGGGAAGTTAATGGCGTTCCTGTACGTCCGTGTTCCGCTGTGGGATCCGAACCGTTTTCTGGATTTCTGGCGAAAGGTCCTGTCGCCCTTCTTCGGCACCTTTTCGTTTCTGGTCTGGCTTGTGGTCGTTTTACTGGCGGGTAAAACCGTTTTAGAGAATTGGGATACGCTCTGGCAACAGGGCCAGGGAATATTTACTCTCGGCAACCTCCCGTTGCTCTATCTGAGCATCTTTGTACTCAAAATTTTCCACGAGATGGCTCACGCCATCGTCTGCAAGAAATACGGGGCGCCTGTCCATACGATGGGCATCATGTTCATCGTCTTTACCCCGCTACCCTACATCGATGCCAGCTCAAGCTGGTCCATGCGAAGCCGTTGGCACCGGGTGTTCGTGGGTGGTGCGGGTATGTATGTTGAACTGTTCTTTGCAGCCATTGCCGCGCTAGTCTGGGTGTCCACCGGGCCCGGCGTCATCAATAGTCTTGCCTTCAATCTGATGATTGCAGGGTCCGTTTCCAGCCTTCTGTTTAACGGCAACCCGCTGCTGCGCTTCGATGCCTATTACATGCTTGCTGATGCGGTCGACATTCCCAACCTGTATCAGAAGGCGAACCAGCAATGGCTTTACTACATGGATCGCTGGCTCCTGGGTACCGAAAAATCGGAGCCCGCTGCCGGATCGCCGTCTGAGGCACTCTGGCTCTCGTCTTACGGATTTCTCAGTTTCTTCTACCGCCTATTTATTATGTCTGTGATCACCATCATGGTTGCCGATATCTGGGTGGGCCTCGGCGTTCTGATGATCATCATGATGACCTTTATCTGGCTCCTGATTCCCGGTCAGAAATTGCTTAAATACCTCCTCACCAGTCCGAGACTGGTGAGGAACCGGTCGAGGGCCATTACGTTATCCATCGCATCCATCGGAGCCATACTTTTATGCTTTTTGACCGTTCCTCTTCCCCACAGCGTCAAAGCCTCGGGCATTGTTCAGTCGGCAGACATTCACCAGTTGTTTACCCACTCCGGGGGCGCGTTGGTTGAGGTTGCGGTTGATAACGGAGACAAAATAAAGAAGGGGCAAGTCTTGCTTGGTTTCCAAAACCGGGAACTGGAACAGGAACTTCTCATTACTCGCCACCAGATTGAGGAAACGCAATGGCGGTATCGCCGTGCTCTTCAAGATACCGAGGAAGACAGTACTCCATTTCTGGAGCAACTGGCCTCATTGCAGGAGCGTGAGAAGACGCTTACCGAGCGACTGGAGAATCTGATCATTCGTGCACCGGTCGATGGTGTCTGGGAGGGGGAGGATCTTTTATCCCGACTCGGGACCAATGTCGCCAGAGGTACCATGCTGGGACGGGTTCTGTCGGTTTCGGAACACAAGTTTGTTGCCTTGGTGAAACAAACACAGGCGGATCAGTTGTTTCAGCAGGCAATCGAAACAGCCGAGATTCGTCTCTCGGGACAGGCCGAGAAGACCATTAGGAGTCAGGATCTCCGGCTGATTCCCTATCAGCAATTTGAATTGCCCTCGCTGGCACTGAGCATCAATGGCGGTGGTGACTTCGTTGCGGAATCGGACAGCATGGGGCGGCTGGTCTCAAAAGACGCCTTCTTCGAGGTTTCTGCAAAACTCCCGGATATCAGCGGCCTTCGATATTTTGACGGTGCCATTGGCCAGCTCCGCATCCATTTGGAGCCGAAAAGTGCTGCCTGGCAGTTACAACGCTATCTGCAGCAGCTCCTTCAGCAACGGTACCTGATCTGATGTCTTCATATGTCAGTGGCGGATTAAGCGGTCTGCATTACTGCGAACCGAGAACAGACGTGCGCCGTGAATATCGCTTGATCTCTCATATTCGAGTCGCTTCTCATCGACTGAGGGAATCTCGATTGATTCGTCAATACCGTGAGCAGGTGACATTGGTAAACGAGAGGGAGAGTTGGGCGTCTAATCTTGAAGATTCAGATATCAACGAAACTCTGGGTCGATTCCGGGCAAGCGCTCGGAACGACCGTCTGTTCCGTGAAGACAGAGAGCTTCTGTATCAGGCGCTGGCTGTTCTGCGAGAGTTGTGCACGCGCGAACTCGGACAACGTCCATACGATGTCCAACTACTCTGTGTGTTGGCCATGGTGGATTGCCAATTGGTTCAGCTGGCGCCGGGAGAGGGCAAGACACTAGGGCTGGGCCTCGTCGCTATTTTGTTCGCCTGGTGTGGCAAGCCTTGTCATGTAGTGACCGCAAACGAATATCTGGCAAAACGGGACGTTACAGAGCTGGAGCCTTTGTTCAAGCGATGTCAGTTGACTAGCCGTTACCTTGACTCCGAGACTCAGCAATCACAGACCGAAGAATACACCGCCAATATTGTTTATGGCACCTGTAATCAATTCCTTGCCGATTATCTGAAGGATACCCTTGCTGCTGGTGAAAGGACTGTTAACCGTCTTAGCCTGACGGTTGGTTACCTGCAAGGGAAGGCATCGACGACCCTTAAAATGCGAGGGCTGCACTCGGTCATCATTGATGAGGCCGACAGCATCCTGATCGACGATGCTTCCACACCGCTTATCATCTCTGGCCCGCAGCCAGACCCTGAATTGCAGCGTGGGATTACTGCCGCGAAAGAAATCGCTGATCATCTGGAATCCGGTCGTCACTATTGGATCGACCCCGTTTACCGCGAAGTCAAGTATACCTCCGAGGGTGAGCAACGCCTGGAATCACTTCTCGATTTGTTACCTCCTCTTTGGCAGCATCCAGATCGCCGGCGCGAGATCCTCCAGCAAGCGATCCAGGCTCGTGACGTATTTTTGCGAGACCACCACTACATTATCGATGATGACAAGGTGGTGATCGTCGATGAGGGCACAGGACGGCTTATGCCTGGCCGCTCGTGGAGCAATGGGTTGCACCAGGCCGTGGAAGCACGAGCGGGCGTGCCCTTAACGGATCCGAATAAAATTCTGGCGAGAATGAGTTTCCAGAATTATTTCAAGCTATACCACCGAATGGCAGGAGCCAGCGGCACACTGCAGAACATCGAAACCGAAATCTATTTCAACTATCGAGTTCACACTCTCAGGATCCCTCCGAGACTGGAGCCCAAGCGGGTTGTTCGTCCTTATCGAGCGTTTCAGACCAATGAGGCCAAATGGCAGGCCGTCGTACAGGAAATTCTCCAGTTCCACGAGCGCCAGATACCGGTTCTCGTGGGTACCCGGAACATTGAAGACAGCGAACGGCTTGACCTTGCTCTTCGGGATTGCGGCGTCGCCTGCGAGATCCTTAATGCTAAGAATCATAAAAAAGAGGCGGAAGTGATAGCGAGAGCAGGGCGGCGCTCTTCTATAACCGTAGCGACGAACATGGCCGGCCGGGGCACGGACATCAAGGTCGATAAGGACGTACTGGACAATGGGGGACTGGTTGTCCTGATGCTTGAACCTCATGAGTCCACCCGTATTGACTGGCAACTGTTCGGACGGACTGGCCGGCAGGGAAATCCGGGCGAAGTTTTACCTCTCGCTGCTGCGGATGACGAGCTGCTCGCAAGGCACCTGCCGCGTTGGCTCAAACCTCTGAACTCGGCCATAAAACATGGCTTGCTTGCTAATGGGTTGATGACTTTTCTGATTCTTCAGGCGCAGAAGCGCGCAGAAAAACGTGCTTTTCAGCATCGGCAGCGTCTTAATGCGTTTGATCGAAAAACTCGGGAAATGATGAGTTTTATTCGGACAAATGCCTGATCAATAAATAATAGATAGGCTCGACCAGGTTTTCACGTATGAATATAGCAGTATTGTCCAGCAATAAAGGATGGAAAGATTTTTTGATGGATCTGATCGATCTTCCGAGTCACGACATAGACAGCCTGGAGTTCGATATTAACGATCAAACACCTATCACTAAGAACTACGACCTGATCCTCCTTGACGTTGAATCAGAAGAGCAGGATTTGAGTTCTTTATTGATTTTCAAGATTCGAATGAGTGTGGGCTGGAGCCCATACCTGATTGCCGTCTCAACGGACAAAAGCCTTGGCCGAAATAGGCTCTTGCGTGCGGTCAGCAGTGGGGCAGACGACTTTCTTGATGATGTTTATGATATGAACGCACTTCTTACGAAAGTGTCGGCGGTGACAAGGCGTCGTTATTTTGAAATTACTCAATCGCGTAGTAGCGTCAATTATTCGATCAAGGTCCGCGAAAAGGTTGTTCTCGTCAATGGCGATCCAGTTAAGCTCAATGATAAAGAATTTGAGCTGTTCCTGTTCTTTTATGGAAACACCGATTCAGTCTTTTCTAGAGAAAGTATCTACAACTATTTATGGGGTGATGGTAAGACCAGACCTACCCGGACGCTGGACACGCATATTTCACGGATTCGTAAGCGATTAAAGCTCGATGGATCTTATGGCTTACGCCTGAAGCCAATCTACGGTGTGGGATATATCCTCGAGAGTGAGGTTCAATAACAAAAAGTCGGTAATGCGGTCATGGCAATTCGTTTTGTGTGCGAGGATGCGGTGTTTTGTGGTTGGCGGGTGGTGGTGTTTATCAGGGGAAAAAAGTTTCAAAAGAACTTCAGTGCCCGATGCCACTTCGAGGGGGTAGACCCTGATCTGTGGCGGCGCTACCAGCGCCTTAGGGCGCACTATTATCATGCAAAGTGGGGCGCGCGCGCTGCGGCTCTCAATTACATCGATTTTTTACGTTGTAACAGTCAGCAGACAAAACCGTATAGAGGTGTAGGATTCCAGGGGATTACGCTCGGTATTGGTCAATATCAGAAGAACAGGCGCTGGTACTGTTATTTTGTGGTTAATGACTCTCGCAATCCGAGAAGAATACCCATTACTGCAAAGCGAGGTTTGACTGAATCGTGGATTACAGCCGTCGAACTCTGGGGTAGACGCTTCGACATAAGGCCGAAAGATGTCCAGGAAAAAAAGAATCAGGTACCCTCTCGCAGGCAATTCAAGTTGCTTTGGAAGCGCATGAATGAGGAAGGTAAATCGATACCTGTTGAAGCTCTCTATCATGTCTTTCGCGAGAATCAGCGTGAAAATACGCATCATGCAAGGGTGACCCAATCGAACTAGTGTGGGCGGGACAAGAACGTTGGTTACCGTCTCATTCTATGCAGCTCTGCCAACTTCTGATGTAAAAGGTGGTTAATGTCTTCGAGCTCGGATATCTTCCGATCTCTTGTCTCTTTCTCCCAGGTAATCCGATCAGTAAGTCGATCGATTTCAGATGCCACCTCGGCCACTTCATCATACCGGTTGTCGGCGACTTTGGTCTGGTAATGCCCAAGATTCGCCTCTTCTAAAACATGTCGAATTTTATTAAGGCGGCGGACAAGATAATACCCGGCAGCGATGGAAAAGGCAGCCGCAGCAAGAACCTCCAAAGCGGCAATGAAAAGGCTCTGGCCTTTAATGGTCGCGATTTCCTGCTTTTGGTTCCGTAGGTCAAGTGCGACCTCAACGGAGCCGTAAGACTGGTCCGCTTTTATAATATCTGCTTTCGCCATATAGATATCAGGTAGAGCCGCGGCTTCATTTCCCGGCTGAAATGCTTGCATAAGGGCGTCAGGGTCGCCTGCCTCTGCCAGGAGATGCCCATTGTAGTCAATTATTCTAGCGAAAGCTGTCCCCGGTGTCTGGGCAGCCTGGTCAACAAATGACCTGAGAGAAGCCAGGTCCAGTGAGAGAACATCATCAGCGGTTGTTGCAGCGAAAATTTGTGCAATGGAATGAGCTCTTCGGTCTATTTCCTCGGCGCTAGATCGGTCGATAAAGTGGAAGACCGAATACAACAAAACCAGAAGCATAAAAACTTCAATTAACCCGATGCCCAATACGGCTTGCTCTCTGATCGAGAGTTTCATTGATCCGCCTCAATGTGTATGAAGTCAAGACCGAGGCCGCGTACATCATCCCAGTCAGCGTGTTCCGCGGAGGTAAGTGGCTGTAAATTTACCCCCTCAAGGATTTCCCGTCCCGCCCCGGAGTCAGCTAAATTGATCAGTGCGCGTTGAAGCAGATCGGCGAATTCCTGAGCCAACTGAGGGTTAACTGCAATCGCATGGGGGGTGAAACCTTCGGAACGCCAGAGTACTCTGACGCCGCGAAGACCTTCTTTTTGTGCTGAATCCAGAGTTCGTTCGATGCCACCGCCCGCAAGAGCAAATCCTTTCTGAACATTCAGGTAAACTGACTCATGAGAAGAGACAAATTTAGGTGTGTATGAGATTCCCAGCTTTTCGAGCTCAGCCCTCACGAGGATGGTTGCGGCGAATGCCGCTGGAGCTGGAAAGACTATTGTTGAACCCTCAAGGTCAGCTAAAGTTTTGATATCACTTGCCTGACGGACTACAACGATTCCGTGAATACGTTTGGCAGCTTCTCGTGCAATCGCCTGATAGCCCGGATTATCACTGAATTCCACATAATGGTATGGATTCATATAGGCGATATCGTATTCCCCGTTTATGACGCGCTTTTCAAAAGTCGGAATATCGGGGGCCGTCGCAAACCTGACTGGCTTCCCTAGATGCTTCGTAAGGTAGTTCATGAGGGGAGTCCACTGCTCAGCAAGTTTGCTAGAGGATTCCTGAGGAACAACGCCGAAGGTCAAGACATTTTTGCCGTCAGCTGAGGCTGCGTGGGTCGACGTTAGAAAGAGGGTTAAAAGCCAGAATATCAAGTATGCCTGCAATTTCATCTTATTTGGCGTCCAACCCCGGTTACAGCGACATGAGAGCACTCTAAATTCCACTGCTAGTTTATCAGGTTCGCCGCCAATAAGAAGACACAGGACAAGGCTATTGGACAAGCAAGTCAAAGGATTAGAAGGTTCGGTGAACGGGCGGTGAGTAGTGTGTTCAGTCGATTGTTACTACTTTTCAAGTCGTATTGCATTGAGCTGCCAGACCATGAAACGGTGGTAATTCTCATCGTCAAGCTCTGGTCTATCTGACAAGGGCAGGATAATCCAGAAGGGACCACGCTCACGAATGGACATGGGGTTGGAGTTGATGCGAGTCGCGATGATCGCATCAAGACCCAGCACTTCTTCAAGGTTTCCCCTCACTTGATAGTCGTTCAGGGCGTGAAACGTTATTTGTGTTTCACCGGAGAGTCCAAAATTCTCAATGATGCGCTTTAAGGTCGGACCGGAAAAGGCGACTTCACCATCAAAATACGGGCTTCGGGTGATGACGGTGGTTTGCGGGAATGCTTCAAGCTCTTCGCGTTCCAGGATCAGTTTTTGGTCACCGCTGCTAATTTCCAGTGCCGGTGCCCCGATTGCCATGGCTGAGACAGATGACATAATCACAGCCATAAAAATGAGCAGTGTTTTCATGATACAGACTTTCCCGGAATTGGAGTGCGGAGCAAATTGGGGGCAATAATACCCCTCTGCGTCGGACCAAGACAAATTGCAGTTCATGGCCTGAAGATCCAGAACACCTGGTGCAGAGGGGATGGTTTAAGGGGCACAACTAGATTAAAAATAGTTCTGGACCTGCTACTGAGTCTTGTCTTGGGCGGAGGGAGGTCTTGGCGGTGGTCTGCTTCGCCCTAGCTCCTTCCAAAGGAGAGATATTGCGTAAAAATAATCCAGTTGGGTTTTGGTGCTGTAGTTGGTTTCAGAAAAAAATCGTTTTACATGCTTGTTGCCAATTTGTGCACCCGGGCAGCCGCAAAATTTTATAAAACGATAAACTTTTTTGACTTTCTCCTTGCGGTGAATCTTTCCACCCTTCTTCGCATATCGTTGGAGTCGGAAATGAAGCGATTCTGAACTGTTAGGGAGACTCTGATTAAGTCTCAAAATCAGCGATAATACGGCCATCGTCAACCGCAT
>OJCB01000693.1_pt1 | contig 12223 bp, 6 predicted proteins | sample 1591501 | NCBI WGS metagenome assembly OJCB01 (sample SAMN05416813, study PRJEB24817) | seawater metagenome | isolation source: Sea water | place: Canada:Atlantic | collected 2013-07 | reverse complement strand
CTCGGAGATGTGTATAAGAGACAGGCTTTCGCGTGCGTTGCGGGGCATCTGGGAGGGAGAAGAAATGTTCATGAAACCCGATTAAGGCGGCTCCTACATGTTCGTCTTTATCAGATAAGTGCCAACTAAAAGCCCACTCCAAGGAATCATGCTTTTGGTAGTAATTTTGCAAAAAGTGGAGGAAATAAAGGGTATCTGTATATTGAAAAGTACGATGCTTAAAGGATTCGAATCGCTGACGGTCCTTCTCTTGGTGATTAAGGATAAATTCATACGGGCTTCCGTCCATCAACTCAATCAGTTCCAGTGACTTATTGATAATCGTTTTACGTTGTCCCCAGGCTAGCATAGCCACCCAAAACCCCATGATTTCGATATCCTGTTGCTTAGTAAACTGGTGAGGAATACCGATAGGATCATCAACAATAAAATCTTTTTGGTTGAATTGGTCGGCAGCCTCGTTTAATAACTTCTTTAATCGAATGGGGTCCATCGCTTGTAGTTAAGGAATGATTTCTTGGTATAACTAACTAGGTCGTAGGTACAGTACTTTCTCCTAAAACAGTACTGGAAAAGATATTTTTTATCACAGCTATGTGAAAATCAGCTATAGATGAAATAATCTAAACAAAAAGCAGTTACATAGGTAGCACTTACTATATTATGACTGCATTAACCACATATACCCTATTATTAGCGGCCATTTATTTGGGAAGGAAAGCTTTAGCTGTAAAATAATTGCGCTTACAACAGCCAAAAAATAAGTGTTAGTGGAAGACAAATAGGAAAAGAATTACACTAACATTTTCAAAGCATTCTTCCCCATCCCTAAAGCTAAATGAACAACAGGATAATCAACCTTCCTTTTGCGGTTTTTCGTATAGCTCAAACCTCGCCAAGCCCATCTTCGCTAATCGATGATTCAAAGAAACCCGCAATACTCCCAATCCATATTTTATACTACGTGATAAGTTGATCGAGGAGGCCTCTTCAAAATATTTGGTAGGACAGGTAACTTCGGCAATAGGAAATCCAGCATAGATAATCTGTGATAACATTTCGTTATCAAACACAAAATCATCTGAATTGCTATTGAAATTGATGGTATCCAGCACTTCTTTCCCAAAAGCGCGATAGCCTGTATGGTATTCTGACAGTTTGTAGTTAACCAGCAGGTTTTGAACCAAGGTAAGGAAACGATTGGCAATAAACTTGTACAAAGGCATTCCTCCTTCCAGCGCACCTTTTCCTAATATTCGCGATCCAAGCACAACAGGATAGAGTTCATCTCCGATAATATTAACCATCGCTGGTATCAATTTCGGGGTATATTGGTAGTCGGGGTGCAACATAATCACGATATCACCGCCCAACTCTAAGGCCTTGTTATACAGTGACTTTTGATTCCCCCCATAGCCCTTATTCTGCTCATGTACAATAACATGATTGATACCAATTTTCTTGGCCAAGGCCGCTGTGTTATCCCTACTTGCATCATCACATAGGATGACTTCATCAACCAAGTCAAATGGTATTTCGCGGTAGGTTTTTTCGAGTGTCTGTGCCGCGTTATAGGCCGGAAGCACAACAATAACTTTCTTATTCTTATACATCTCGATGTGGATTGTCGCGCAAAGATATACTGCTGTAGAAATTATTCCGGGTTTCCAGCTAATAATTTAACCACCGATTATTGCCTATTGCTAATAAGGGCCTGAATATAATCTTTAATTGGATGCTTTCCGGTACGGAAAAAAGGGAAGAAAAGATAGAGGAAGCGGTCCGATTGGACCAAAAATACTGTTGGTGGGTGTTCTTTCGAATGGACCCACCAACAATATTTGGAGACGTGTTTCAAATAAGTGTATAATAGTTATTTCCTCAGTACGATACTGGAAAATCTATTGATCTTTCATTAATATGACCAGTTCTTCTTTAACGAACTTTCCTAAATCAGAAACATACTCTCGAGAAAAGTCAAAATTAATCCCAGCCGCTGCATAAATCTCCTTGATCGGACGTGTATATCCCAATTTCAAGGCACTAAGGTAATTTTCAATGGCTATTTCTGGTTGTTCTCGGTATTGTTTCCAAATAGCAATGGCGCCTAATTGTGCCATTCCATATTCTATGTAATAAAAAGGAACTTCAAAAAGATGTAACTGTTTATGCCATAAATATTCTGAATATTGTTCTAAGCCAGTCCGATCTACTTCAGAAGAAGTAAAGTCGTTCAATATGCTAAGCCAGGTTTCCCGTCTTTGGGCGCGGCTGTGATCAGGATTAGTATAAATCCAGTGTTGGAATTTATCGATCGTGGCAATCCACGGTAATACCTTCAACACATTTTCCAACTGTCCGATTTTGGCCCTCTTCAGGTCATCCTCGTTTTGAAAGAAAATATCCCAATGGTCCATGCTCAATAACTCCATCGTCATCGCTGCTAACTCAGCTACTTCAGACGGAACTCTTTTGGCCGAACTCAACTCATAATCATGTGTGAGCAAAGAATGAATAGCATGCCCACTTTCGTGCATGAGCGTACGCATATCATTGAGTGAATTGGTCGCATTCATGAAAATGAAAGGAATGCCCGATAAGTGAAGTGGCATATTATATCCACCAGGCCGTTTCCCCTTGCGAGACTCCAAGTCAAGATGTCCTTTATCTCGCATGATCGTGATTGCCTCTCCGAAAAACGGATTGAGCCGGCTCAAGCAAGTAATTGCTTTTTCTACCAGATCATCTGTTTGTTCAAAGGGCCGAAGCGGTGCTTTACCACTCGTATCCACATGCAAGTCCCAAGGACGCAAAGAGGTCAAATCCAAGGACTTCTTGCGAAAGGAATTCAGGTCATCGACTATCGGTAAGATCTCAAACTGAATCGATTCGTGAAAATCAATACAATCGTCTACCGAATAATCAAATCGGCCGAGGGCCTTAAACTTAAAATCCCGAAAGTTGTCAAAGCCGGAATTGCTTGCAATTCCATCGCGTTTTTCCAGTAAATCATCAAATAACTGCTCCAGGTGCAAGGCATCCTTTCGGATACGCTGGTTGATTTTGTGATAGATGCCTTTTCGATAGTTTCGATCTGGCTCTTCCAACAAAGTCCCTGCCTTTTGCAAAGTCATTTGACGACCATTGACGCCAATGGTCATTTCGGAAAAAATGCGGCCATACTCTTTCGACTTTAGTTGCACATCAGTGGCTAAAGGAATATTGTCTTCTCGAAATAAATCTACTGAATTCAAGATGCCTCGCAGGTAGATAAAGTATTCTTCCTGCTTGAGCTCATCTTTGTACGGGGAGTCTACAAGAATTTTATTCAGCTGGTTTTCAAAAGACGTGATCCTAGGAGCCAGCTCTTGTACCGCGTTTTGGTACAGATCAGCAGCCTCCTTGTCCCCGCTATTAACTGTTATTTTAATATACCGCCATGCAAACGACTCACTAATTACCGCATCAAGTTCAGATCTGTCTTTAATCCAATCTTCTAAATCTTGTACACTCTGAATAGGCCGTCCTAATAGGTTGTCGTAGTATGGTTTTAATTCGCCCCAAACCGTAAGATCAAAATTACGGGGTAGAAATTTTTGCCTTCTAGGTTCAGGTACCGTAAGCGCAGTAGCTCTCATATACGTATGCTTTTGGGTGCCGTATCTGTCTGGGTTAATCCTCTTAAAATGAGATTATAATTGTTGTTTACGAGTAAAGTTCTCCAAAGTTACAAGTAGTAAGGGGTGTCGTTTTCTCAGTCACAGTATCGTTTTATTCTTCTTCGTCAGTAGTAGTTTCATTTGTAATAAGTAATCCTTTGTTGTTTAGATAATTAAACCATTTGATTACTTTTTTTATATCGCCGATCAAAACGCGATCACGATCATAATTCGGCAAAATTTCTGAAAAATAATTATTTAATTCTGCTGGAGAGGCACTGGCCTTGACCGGTGGATGATCCTCCAATTGGTCCAACATATTGCGAAATACAATCTTCAGTTCAGTCGTATCTCCATCATCCGTATATATGCCAATAGACTCCAAGGGCGTAAATTGATGTTTTCGAGCAGAGGCAAAACGTTTCTTACCTGTACTCAAATCTTCAATAATTAATCCGTTACCGCGATTAGCAGCCATTTTGAATAGCCCCGGTAATCCGCTGACAGCAATAAAATTATCTAAATTCATAGTAATTAAAACTCAATTTGTTTGAGCACAAATGTACAAACAAAAGAGCAATTTAAGGTTGGATGGATTGAGTCTTCGTGATTGAAAATGTGGATTTTGCAAAAATCCGCTAAACTTAATTGGGTATTGGGGTAAGACGTTGCACTAGAATAACATTATTAGGGAAGGGCTTAGTGTTCGTCTATTGGGGAGATGTGTCGTATTATTCGTAAAACTAACGAAAAAAACCTATAGGTCAAAAAAAAATGTGATATTAATTAGAGTTTATCCTGATGTGATCTTTATCGACTTGGAAATGTAGATTTTGAGCAAGTTGAGCTAGGCTTCAGAAGTTTCCTCCGTCATACCTTGGAAAACTTCTGAAGTCTAGCCTAAGCCTGGTCTTTTGTAACCAGCAACTTGCTTGCAAAGTACTACGCTCAATCATACTACTGGACCTTACGGTTTATCAGTTGAAAGTTGAAGGTTTAATTCCGCAGTATAAACCTTCAACCCTAAACTTTTAAACCCTGTTGGAGTAAAATGTCCAGCAGTATGACGCTCAATATTCCAGCAAATACTGTAATTGTGCTTTAAAACGATCCAAGGGTAAAAAGTCAGCTTCCAAGGCGGCAGAAAAAGGTACGGGGGTATCCAAACTCGCAGCTCTTAGTACCGGCGCATCCAGTCGATCAAACAAGTGCTCTCCGATGTAGGCTGCCAACTCTCCACCAATTCCACCAAAAAGCGTATCCTCATGCAGAATAATTACCTTGTTCGTTTTTGAAACGCTCTCTTCGATGGTAGCATAATCGATGGGCAACAAGGTTCTCAAGTCTATGATATCTGCAGAAATCCCCATTTCATCAATGATGCGTGTAGCCCAGTGTACACCCATTCCATAAGTAATCACCGATAGCTGTGTCCCCGTTTGTACATATTTAGCTTTCCCAATTGGCAAAGTATAATAATCCGCTGGCACGTCTTCGCTAATACTTCGGTACAAGCCCTTATGTTCAAAAAACAAGACGGGATTAGGATCTTCAAAAGCGGCCAACAACAGCCCTTTAGCATCTGTGGGAGAAGAAGGATAAACCACTTTCAAACCAGGCGTATGAGTAAACCAAGCCTCGTTACTTTGGCTATGGAATGGGCCAGCAGCCATTCCTCCTCCTGTGGGCATGCGGACCACCACATCCGCTGCTTGTCCCCAGCGGTAATGAAGTTTGGCCAGATTATTTACGATTTGATTAAAACCGCAGCTAACAAAGTCAGCAAATTGCATCTCCACCATCGCCTTCGCACCTTTCAAAGCCAAGCCCAGGCCGATGCCAATGATTGCACTTTCGCACAATGGCGTATTCCTTACTCTTTCATTGCCAAAAGCGGCAGTAAAACCTTCAGTAATCTTAAAAACACCTCCGTAGTCCGCAATATCCTGTCCCATCAACACCAGTCGTTCGTGCTTTTCCATGGCCTGATATAGCCCATTTGAAATCGCATCCACAAATCGCATAGTGGTCTGTTTTTCACCTTCAGGCTTCTGAAGTTGAGGCGTGTAAGGCGCATAAATATCTTGCAATTCCGTCTGTCGATTTACGGTAATGCCAGGTGCGGCATCTACTGCTTTCAAAGCCCGTTCTATTTCTTGTTTAAACTCCTTTTTGGCATCACTCACTTCTTTCTCTCCCAATATGCCTAAGTCCAATAGGTAAGCTTCGTAATTTTGGATAGGATCTCTCAAGGCCCATTCTTCCATCAATTCTTTGGGCACATACTTCGTACCAGAGGCTTCTTCATGCCCCCGCATACGGAAGGTGCGGCATTCAAGCAAAACAGGAGCTGGATTTTCCCGCATCTCTTGCGCTAATTCGCTGATTCGGTGATAAACCTCCAAAATATTGTTTCCGTCAATAATTTCAGCTCTCATCCCATATCCTAGTCCTCGGTCGGCCAGATTTTCACAACGGTACTGCTCCTGCACGGGCGTGGATAAGCCATAACCGTTATTCTCAATCACAAAGATCACTGGTAATTGCCAAACCGCAGCTACATTCAGGGCTTCGTGAAATTCTCCTTCACTCGTTCCTCCATCTCCGGTAAACGCCAAAGAAACCTTAGGCTCCTTTTCCAGCTTATGGGCCAATGCCACCCCGCCTGCCAATGAAAGCTGTGGCCCCAGGTGAGAAATCATTCCTACTATTCCGTAGTCCATCGCACCAAAATGAAAGGATCGATCTCGGCCTTTAGTAAACCCATTCGCTTTGCCTTGCCATTGGCCAAACAAACGCTCCAAAGGCACTTCCCGGCTCGTAAAAACGCCTAGATTTCGGTGTAAGGTGAAAAGGAGTTCGTCTGCGTCCAGTGCCATGGTAGCTCCCACAGAGATAGCTTCCTGTCCAATTCCTGAAAACCACTTGCTCACCTTACCCTGTCGCAATAACTTAAGCATCTTCTCTTCAATCATTCTAGGCTTCAGGAGCTTGAAGTACAGTTGTCGCAATTCCTCATCCGTGGTGGTTTTTCGGTCGAAAATCATCGAGCTTTTGGTATCGGTTGCCATAATTTATCTTTTGTGGCTCTTGACACTGATCTTTCCGGAGATGAGATCAATGGCAAAAAAATGTTAGTATTTGGTTGGGCACTAGGCGCACAAAGGTAAAGGAATTCTACACTGCTTATATCGCAATTACACTAAAATTTGATCTTGCTCTGATATTTTTTGTAGCCAGCGTTTCAGGTGGAAGGATCGTACCCAAAGGAGCGCCCAACTTTTATTTAAATCGCTGACTCAAAACACAGAAATTGTTAGCGAATCAATTTGAGTTGGTCTTTTTTCCTACTACTGGACCAAGGGAGAGGCCAGCTGAGAGATCGGCTAGATACAGCATAGAAGCCCCAGCTCAGCCAGTATGGCACTTGGGCGACACTTAAGTCCTTGTGATACAATCGTTATAATTTTGTGATAAATGGCCGGAGGCTGGTACCTAATTTTGTAATCGTAAGAAACAGGGAATAGAGCGCCACATTTCCAGACCTTAAAAACCTAAACAAATCCAAATATAGGATGAAGTAAATCTTCTCCTATTCTATTCATATTTCAACTTCTAAACAAATCCGTTAAAAGTATCATCATGACAGAAACTTTATCCTTTTGGAAAAGGGTAGGTATAGCCTGCTTTTTCCTGACCCTAAGCGTAAACTTGAACTTACTTGCAACACCTGATATCCCTAATACTGACTTTAAAGAAACCATTTCCTGTGATGTTGAAGGCGGTTATCTAAGCGACCAATGGGCACGTACCCACAAAGTCATCTGCGCAGGCGATGGCAATTCTGATGCGTTTGATGTCCTACTCTCTGGCGAAAGTGGGAGTAATTCTGCCTGGGTGATTACCGATCCTTATGGTAAAATACTTGGACTCCCGGCTGCTCCACCTTTCGACTTGGAAGGCGCGGGACAAGGCACTTGCTTAATTTGGCACCTCAGCTTCGAAGATGGCTTAACAGGTGTTGAAGTAGGACTAAATGCCAATGATTTGGTAGGATGCTATGACCTCTCCAATCCTTATACGGTCTATCGCAATGGCGTCAATGGTGGAACGATCTCTACCAATGATCCCACTCAAATTTGTGCAGGCGATGGCCAAGATGACTTCATTGATGTATCCGTAAGTGGTAGCGAAGGGCCTAATGCCGCTTGGGTGATCACGGACCAAGCTGGAAATATCCTCGGACTTCCCGCCGCTCCGCCTTTTAACTTGGAAGGCGCGGGTGAAGGCGTTTGCTTGATTTGGCACTTGAGTTTTGAAGATGGCCTGATGGGCGTTCAAGTGGGTCAAAATGCGGGCGACCTCGAAGGTTGCTACGACCTTTCCAATCCAATTACAGTATATCGTTCCACGGGCGATGATTGCGAAGCTACTTGCGAGGTAGAAGGTGGTTACTTGACCACTGCTGGTGGTATGACAGAGAAAACAATTTGCGCTGGCGATGGGGTTTCTGATGCTTTTGGTGTCAATCTTTCGGGTCAGAGTGGTGAAAACTCAGCCTGGGTGATCACTGATGCAATGGGTAATATACTCGGTCTTCCGGCGGCGGCTCCTTTTGACTTGGAAGGTGCAGGTGCCGGCGTTTGCTTGATTTGGCACTTGAGCTTTGATGGTGACATCAGCGGTGTTGAGGTAGGTATGAATGCCAATGACTTGGAGGGTTGCTATGACCTTTCTAATCCAATTACCGTAACTAGAAAAACCGGAAATGACTGTAATATCGACTGCAATGCAGAAGGCGGTTATTTGAGTGATGCTTGGGGACGTACCCAAAGAGTGATCTGTGCTGGTGACGGCAATTCTGATGCTTTTGATGTCTTACTTGCTGGTGAAAGTGGTAGTAATTCGGCTTGGGTAATTACCGATCCTTATGGTAAAATACTTGGACTCCCGGCTGCTCCACCATTCGACCTGGAAGGCGCAGGGCAAGGCACCTGCTTGATTTGGCACCTGAGCTTCGAAGATGGCTTAACAGGTGTTGAAGTAGGACTAAATGCCAATGATTTGGTAGGATGCTATGACCTCTCCAATCCTTATACAGTCTATCGCAATGGCGTCAATGGTGGAATGATCTCTACCAATGATCCTACTCAAATTTGTGCAGGCGATGGCCAAGATGATTATATCGATGTCACGGTAAGTGGTAGCGAAGGGCCTAATGCCGCTTGGGTGATCACGGATCAAGCTGGAAATATCCTCGGACTTCCCGCCGCTCCACCTTTCAACTTTGAAGGAGCGGGAGAAGGCGTTTGCCTAATCTGGTACATGCGCTATGAAGGACCTCTAATGGGACTTCAGATGGGTAAAAATGCCCATGACTTTAGAGGTTGCTATGACCTATCTAATCCAATCACAGTATACCGCTCTACCGGTGAGGATTGCGAACTTAGCTGCGATGTAGATGGCGGCTACCTGACAACGACTACCAGCGGTAACACCTACAATCGAGTAGTGATTGCCAATCGTGCTTCCGGAACGATCACAGCTATCAATAGCGATAATAATGAGATTATTGGCACCTACAATATGCCGAATGATGGCGAACCCATGTATGCGGTTTACAACAGTGATAACAATACCGTTTTGGTGGGAGATTATGCAGGAAAAGTCGTAGCCTTTGACGCAGCTACTTTTGATGTCACAGGTACAGCAAATGCGGGTGACGGGGTATTCCATATGTGGATGAGCCCTAACAACAAGCAACTTTGGGTGAACAATGAACTGGATCGAACAATTTCTGTGATCCATCCCAGCTATTTGACCTCTATTGCCACTGTTTATTTACCGCAGGAATTATTTGATGCAGGATACAAACCTCATGATGTAATTTTGATGCCCAATAATTCGGCTGCCTTCGTAACACTATTAGGTCCAGGGAACGAAGATTATGTGATCAAGTACGATACCGAGACCTTCATGGAAACAGGACGTGTGGCAGTGGGACCAGATCCGCATGTGTCGCTTACCGCTGCCAATGATAAGTTATATGTTGCTTCTCAAGGAAGTAGTGAATTGAAAGTATTCAAACGCAGTGACCTTAGCGAAGTAAGCACCATTCAGATACCCAATGCTCACGGCTTAGGGATGAATGCAGCAGGTACTTACCTCTATATCGGCAACATTTCCGAAGGAGGTACTAATGCTACCTATACACTGGATCTAGCCACCAATACTTTAGTCGGTAATCCCGTTGATGCGCCATTTGCTGCTCCACACAATTATGCAGTAAGTAGCGATAATCAAACGCTATTCCTTACGCATAGCGGAGCCAGCAATAATTCGGTAAGTGTGTATGACCTTAGTCCCACGCCTAACCTAATAACGTCATTAACAGTAGGCAATAATCCTTTTGGACTGGTTGCTTATACTTTCGCTGCTGGCGAATCGGAGCCAACCACTGAATTGACGATTTGTGCAGGGGATGGGGTTTCTGATGCCTTTAGCGTAAACCTAAGCGGGCAGCGTGGCAGCAATTCTGGTTGGATCATTACTGATCCGAATGGCAATATCTTAGGTGTTCCTCCCGGACCTACCTTTGATCTTGAAGGAGCAGGCGCAGGTACTTGCCTGGTGTGGCATATTAGTTATGAAAATGGACTAACTGGTGTAGCTGTGGGTAATAACACCGCTAATTTGGAAGGCTGCTATGCGCTTTCTAATCCCATCACCGTTTATCGATTTACTGGCGAAGATTGTGAAGCTACTTGTGAGGTAGACGGCGGACGTATCTACACCAATGACGCCACTACGATCTGTGCAGGTGATGGTGAGGATGATTTCATCGATGTTGCGCTAAACGATGCAGAAGGTGAAAATTCAGCTTGGGTGATTACCGATACCAATGGTAAAATTCTCGGCTTACCGGCCGCCCCACCGTTCAACTTTGAAGGTGCAGGAGCGGGTGTTTGCTTGATCTGGCACCTGAGTTTTGATGGAGAGATTAGCGGTGTGGAAATGGGTATGAATACCGACGATTTGGAAGGCTGCTATGAGTTATCCAATCCAATCAAAGTGACCCGCCGTACCTCCGGTTATGCCTGTGGCAACTACAATAACAATAGCCATCGTATAACGGTAGCGGTATCTCCTAATCCAGCTAGTAGTCAGATTCGCTTAGACATTACGATTGGTGAAGGCGCCAACTTCCGTACCAGTACGATTGAATTAATGACCGCCCTCGGTCGCAGAGTTTACCGCAGGACAGTAGCCACTTATGATGGTGACAACACCGTCAATGTAGAAGTTGCTAACCTTGAATCCGGCGTTTACTTTGTAAGAGTGAAAAATGGTAATCAAAGAGAAATTGTTCGATTTATCAAACAATAAAAAGGCTTAGTAATTGCTGACAATTGATGTGACGCTCGTTTCGAAAGAAGCGGGCGTTTTCTTATATCAGCAATTATCTTACCGCTCTTTAAGCGCCACTTCTAAAATGTAATCACCGCTGGTAAAGCCTTTCGCTCCAGCCACGCCGATTAGGATATTATAAGGTCTATTAACAGAAATGTACGAAACCGATCGCTCTTCAGCAGGCGCATCAAAATTGGGTGTGCCCGCATAAATAGGATAGCCAGCCTCGCAAGAAATGGCAGAACTAAGATTGGGAGGAAAACCCATATTATTGGCTCCTAAACGCAAGGCATATATGTTGATTCTATGCTTCGGATCTTTGGGTTTAACCGTAATTTTCAAATCCGAGTAAGCAGGCATGACCATTCGATAGAGCACATGATTACCCTGATATTCCACAAAGCGAGTTCCGGGGAAGCAAGCCATAGAACTGTTTTCGGCCCAGCGTAGCGGCATGGTCATCCCATCTTCTAGCTTTCCTTCAAACTGTAAGGTTTTGTTCTGTTCTGCTTGAAGCGTAAAAACTTGTCGCTCTACTACTGGTGCATCCTGAGCAGATAAAAGGGAGACGCATAGGAATGCGCAAAAAATAGACATTGATATTTTCATTGGTATTGGATTTTGAAGTTAAAACCGGCGGTAAAAGACTTCAGAAGTTTCCTCAGTCAAGACATAGAAAACTTCTGAAGTCTAAACCCTGGCTATTTTTTCAAAGGTAAAAATGCAAAATATTTTCAAACTCTAATTGACAACTAACAGGTGGCAAGTTGTAAATCTAGCTCAATCTCTTGCTACATCGATTTGTCCGCCCTCATAAGCACAAACACCCATTCGGGGAGAATTCACCACTGGGCACATTGCATATTCGGCCTCATCACATTCTTGTTCATGAAGCTCCGCGCAAGCTTTGCAGAAAAAGCAATCTCCCCCATCCCAGTGTACTGTACATATAAACTCGGCTTCCTCCTTTTGACAAGTGTCACACTTAATATTAAGTGGTTCATTTCGAGAAAGCAATAAAATACCTTCTTTAACAGCGATAGGGTAATCCTGAAAAGCCTTAATGGTTAATTCCGTAGTCGATCCGAAATCATACACATAGGTTAGTTTCTGTCTCTTATACACATCTGACGCTGCCGACGAAGAGGATAGTG
>OJCB01000691.1_pt1 | contig 12255 bp, 11 predicted proteins | sample 1591501 | NCBI WGS metagenome assembly OJCB01 (sample SAMN05416813, study PRJEB24817) | seawater metagenome | isolation source: Sea water | place: Canada:Atlantic | collected 2013-07 | reverse complement strand
CGAGATCAGCCTCGGTCTCGTGGGCTCGGAGATGTGTATAAGAGACAGGGTGTAGTGAGCATGGCCGTTGATGGACACCAGTTCGATATCGACGGGAACTTTGAAGGTGTCTTCGACCTTGTAGTCCGATTCTCCGGCTGGAATATCAATACCGGCGGCGCGTCCGAATCCCGGAGGGACCTGGATCTCTTTCAGATTACGGGAAGGGGCTTTGTCAGTGAAAAAGAAGCCGACGGTGGTTTGTTCCTTTTCTGTCTTTCCCGTGGGATGAAAGTGAGTCGACAGGACAAAATCAGAACCTTTGGGAAGGGGGCGGGCGAGATCTCCGGGCAACATTCGGGAACTGACACCGGGGACGTATCCTCCGAGTGAACCGCTTTTTCGGAAACCCATCCCGTTGAAGCCGGGCCTGCCGTCTTTTCCATCGAGTGAGCGGGCAGTTCCGCTGTCGTCAAGAAAGTAGAGCGAATGATGGACGACCGCCCGTGCTGAAGGGCGCAGTTCGATCGCCTTGACCCATTTGTCTTCGGGAAGATCCAGAGGCAGAACGAAATTTCGATAAATGTCAGGTCCGTCGGCCGGAACTTCGAAAGCGTTTTCCATCGTAACCACGAGATCGGGTTCGCCCAGCTGCCATCCCTCGGTGAATTCAGGGAGGGAAGGGGCCTTTTCCGGATCGCCTTCCGCTTTTCCCTGTTCGACCCAATTGGTGAACAGGGTGATCTCTTCCGAAGTAAGTTTCCTCACATCGACAAATTTGAAGTGTTCCGTTGAGGCATGCCAGGGCGGCATGTAGCTGTCGCCAATGACCCGTGAAATAGTGGTCGCCTTCTTCGAAACTTCGTTAAAGGAGATCAACTGGAACGGAGCGCTCTCGCCCTTCCGGTGGCATGAGGAACAATTCTGGTGAATGAGCGGAGCGATGTGCTCGTTGAAGGTGACTGCGGTCTCGTTCGCGGATGCGGAAACGGCAAAAAGAGAAAGTGAAAGTAGAGAAAGCGGAAATTTCATGATGCTTGAACTACAGGGAAAGACGGGAAAATCTCTCTCCGGTTACAATCCGGAGTTATTCCAAGAGTTTCCTGTCAGGATTTTCTCAAGAACCGGAGACTGTGATCGGCTCAGTGATTCGATGGAGTCCGGTGGAAATTCCCAGGTGATGATGGGCAAATTCCTTTCACTGCACCAGCTTCCCATCGATCCCGGGGTGGGATAGCCAACATCTGGAACCAGGGGAAGGTCCGTTTCTTTCGCGATCCATTGGCCGGCCTTGCTGTTTTCGGGATCATCAATGCAAGCGAGGGGGCCGTGCAGGGCGATGATCATTTTCGGTGAGGCGTGTTCGATGAGTTTCACCAGTGCCTGAGTTTCCATTTCCGATCCGGCAAATACTCCGGTGCCGATGGAGATTTCCTCAGGCTCATCGGCAAACCAGCGACAGCCAGTAGGTTCTGCCTGCCAGTTTGCGGCTGGGAAGTTCCGATTAAGATCCACTCCGTTTGCGTTGCCGCGAGTGCCCAGTTGAATGCCGTCCGGATTGGCGCAGAGAACGGCTCCAATTTTTGGAGAAAGATTTTCGGGTTCCAGAGATCGGAAAGCACGTGAGAGCGTGACTCCAGTCTCGGGTTCCTCTCCGTGGATGGATGCTATGATCAGTAGCTCACAATCTTCACGTGGGGAAATCCACTTCAGCGGAATCCCATTCTCAGACTTCCCGTATTCCTCGAGTGGGATTCCAAGATTTGTCCTGTGTGACATCGTGCCCCTCAGATCCGGTCCAGAATTGATGAGATCCGATTTTCAAGATCATCAGAAGCTGCGCGTGTTCTTAGTTCCTTTTTGCTCGTATCGATGAGCACGCCATCAGCACGAGTCCAGATGACTTCGCGATCTTTCCCCACTGTGATTTTGTCGATCTTTGGTCCGATAGGAACGGAAAAACGGAACCTTTTCTCTCCGCCATCTCTCAACATCGCCTGAGTCATGGTGACCTCCATGGATCGGCCCCGTCTTCTTACCTTGGCTTTGTTGAGCGTATTCAGAGCGCTGAATAAGGCTCCTGACGCAGCGAGCGTGTCTCCCTGTACTGTGATTTGATCAAAAACCAGCTGCTGGGACGTCACGGGCTGAATTCCCATGGCACTCTTCGTGACAGAAGAAGTGCCGCATCCGCTCAAGAGAACGGAAGCAATGAGGAAAAAAGAAAAGGGGATAATCTTCATTTTCTAAAAGTAGTCGGGTGATTCGCCTGGTTTCCATTTAATATTACACCCGGTGCTGGGATACCAGGGCTCCGCGGAAACTTCAGAGTCGAGAGCGAGTTCGGTCGCTTTTCTGAGATCATCCCCGGAAATTTTGCCTCCACGGCCTGGGCGCGTGTCGTCAAATTGACCGGCATAGGTCAGTTCGTTATTTACGTCAAAAACGTAAAAATCCGGAGTGCAGGCCGCTGCATAGGCCTTTGCTATATTTTGCGATTCATCGTAAAGGTAGGGGAAGTCCCAGTTGTTGGCTGCCGCGAATTCGACCATTTTTTGTGGGGAATCCTGAGGATAATTGGCAACGTCATTGGCGCTGATAGCGACTACCTGGACCTCTTTTTCCGCAAACTCCTGCGCAAACTCTCCAAATTCCTTTGCCAGATGAACGACAAAGGGACAGTGATTGCAGACAAACGCGACTACGAGAGCTTTCTTGCCCTCTGAAAGGGATTCGAGGTTATGAATGTTGCCCTTGCCGTCGGGCAGGGAAAAGTCCGGAGCAGGCTGCCGGGGTTTCAATTGAAAGGTGGAGGGAACTTCGGCCATGGGATCGGTAAATATTAAGGAAATGCTTAAGAAATGTGAATCTTTCTTCAGCGAGTTGACAATCTAAACAAAAGAGCCTAGATGTCCCGCTCTTTTTTAAATCCGAATTTTAGGTTAAGAACATGGCAACTGTAGAAGTAATTTTGCGCGAAAAAATCGACAACCTCGGCTCCGAGGCTGATGTCGTTAAAGTTAAGCGTGGTTTCGCTAGAAATTTCCTGTTGCCGCAGGGAAAAGCTTACGAAGCGACGAAAGGTAATCTCCGTAATATCGAGCGCCTCAAGGAGGTTCGTGCCCGACGTGAAGCGGAAGAAATCATCGAGGCGCAGAACAGCGCTACTCGTCTCAAGAAACTTCGTCTTACTTTGGAGCTTTCCATTGGGCAGGGCGGCAAAGCTTTCGGTTCTATCACCACTGGTGATATTGCTGCAGCGATCAACGAGAAGAGCAAGGTGCAAGTCGACCGTCATCAACTTCAGCTCGACGCTCCGATCAAAACTCTCGGCAGCTACGATATTCCAGTGAAAATTCATGCGGAAGTTCCTGCTACGGTCACCGTTCGTGTCGTTGCAGAGAAAGACGAATCGACTGAAGAGTCGGATCGCTGATTCATTCATCGAAAGAAGTGATCTTGTATTGAATCACTTTGCTAATTTCAAGGCGGTCGGCTTTATTGCGGACCGCCTTTTTTGTGTTCCGACACAATTGCCAGTCTCCTTTTTCAGGAGGTCAATCCCGCCAATACCTGCCTGCCATGCCAGATCCGAATCGATATCCACCTGATGATCCTGCAAATTATCATCCGCAGGGAGACGGGGGGAGGGGCGACTCTTTGAAGTCTGGACCGGGTAAATACAAAAAAGGGGATAAGAAGGGAGGGAAGCCGGGAATCAAACCAGGTAGTCCTGAGGATTCTCTTAGATCTATGCCGGTGAATGCGGATGCAGAGCGAGCGGCTCTCAGCTGTATGCTTCTCGATCCGAACGATATCATCCCCAAGGCCCTGGAGAAGATGAACCCGGACTTCTTTTACGTCCCGGCACACAAGGAAATCTTCAAAACATTGCTTCATCTCTATAAGACCCGACCCGAGGGGAAACTGGACATGGTGGTTCTCACTACGGAACTTCGCGACACTGAAAAGCTGGATGCGGTAGGCGGTCCGAAAATGCTGGCTGATTTGGTGGATGATGTTCCGACGACCGCTTTGTTTGAAGACTACGCGGGATTTCTGAAGGAGAAATTCGTCCTTCGGCGGGTGATTCAAGACTGCACGAACTGTGTGACCGAGGCCTACGACAATCCCGAGAGCGCCGCGAATTTCCTCGATAGCGTGGAAAAAAAGATGCTCATGATTCGGGATGAGACCGAACAGGAAAAGGGAATTGTGGAGATGAAGTCCCACGTTTTCAAAGTCATCCAGAGTATCGAGGACATGTACAACGGGGACGGAGACGGGGGAGGACTCAAAACTGGCTTCCACGACCTCGATGAAATGACCAATGGCTTCCACGGCGGAGAGATGATCGTGATGGCTGCCCGTCCGTCGATGGGAAAAACTTCGTTCGCGATGAACATCGTCGAGAATATCGCAATCCGACCTGACAATCCGATTCCGGTGGCTGTTTTCAGTCTGGAGATGAGCTGCGAATCACTAGTGCAGCGGATTCTTTGTTCCCGTTCGAGAATTCAAATGCAAAAACTGCGTGGTGGTTTTCTGGCAAAATCCGATTTCCCAAAATTGATGGGAGTTGCCGGTCAATTGGCTGAGGCTCCAATCTGGATTGATGACACCCCTGCTTTGTCGATCAATGAATTGCAGGCAAAAGCTCGTCGCCTCAAACAGCAGCACGATATCAGATTGATCGTGATTGACTACCTTCAGCTTCTCAAGGCACCGGACACCGCCGCGCGTGACGGACGGGAAAAGGAGGTCGCCGAAATTTCCGGAGGGATTAAAGGGATCGCCAAGGAACTTGATATTCCAATCATCGTGTTGGCGCAGTTGAATCGCCAGCCTGACGCCAGGGGTGGTAAGCCGAAAATGAGTGATCTTCGTGAGTCCGGATCGATCGAGCAGGATGCCGATCTGGTTGGGCTCTTGATGCGTCCCGAGGTTTATGCCGACGATGCCGACGAGCGCGAGGAAATGGTGGGGGAAGCGGAATTTATTATCGCCAAACAGCGTAATGGTCCGACCGGCGAGGTTCCACTAACCTTCCACAAAGAGTACATGCGTTTCGACAACCGTGCCAAGCAGCAGGAATGACCCTGGCGCCTGCGGACTTTAAATTAGGAATTGGTTTTTGAAATGGGGAACGATCAGTTGAGTCTGGCTCGGCTGAATTCGTTTTTCCAAGATCGTGAAAATTCCACGCTTGCGCTGAATTCGAATCCCCCTCAACATCGCCGCGATGAGAAAAATCAAACCGTGGGTGTGGATTCTGATAGCAATGGTGGTTGCGCTGATTGTTGGCGGCATCATCAACAAAACGTGCGTCGTTTCGGATAAAGGGGCGGACCTGGAGTTCAATCAAACCGGCACGACCCTGGTCAGTATTTTTGACTACATCGGGACGCTCTTCATGAATCTCCTGAAAATGGTGATCGTGCCCCTGGTATTTTCCTCCATTGTCGTGGGAATCGCCGGACTGGGGAAAACGGATGGCTTCGCAAGGCTGGGAGTGAAGACTGTCGCCTATTACGCGATGACCAGTCTGATCGCTATCCTGATCGGTCTGACTCTGGTAAATCTCATTCAGCCAGGCCTTGTGGATGGAAAGCCCAACGAGGCGATTAAGAGCCAGATCGAAAGCAAAGAGGCGGAGTACTCTGGCAAAGTGAGCGCCAAAATCGGCGATACCAGTAAAGATATGGGCGCTGTTCGTGATTTGTTCCTGCGTATGGTTCCCCAGAATGTGTTCGAGGCTTTCGGGGCCAACAACAAAATGCTTTCGTTGATCTTTGTCGCCCTGCTCACAGGCATCGGCATGATCTTTATCAGCGGTTCAGGAAGAGGCGCTTTGCTTGGCTTCTTCGAGGGGGTGAATGAACTGGCAATGCTCATTACCAATTGGGTGATGTTTTTGGCTCCTATCGGTGTCTTTGGACTCGTCGCCGAAACGGTATCTCAAACTGGATTTCCTATTATTCAGCTTCTGGCGAAATACTTCGGAGTCGTTCTTGCAGCGCTTTTGATTCATTTGCTGGTCGTCATGCCACTGATCCTATTCTTTATTGCAAAGGTAAATCCGTGGAGGCATTTCTGGGCGATGCGAAATGCTTTGCTCACTGCATTTTCCACGTCCTCAAGTTCCGCGACGCTTCCTATCACAATGCGTGCCCTCCGCGAGAAAGCCGGAGCGTCAAAGCGGGTCACCAGTTTTGTGCTTCCGCTCGGTGCGACGGTGAACATGGACGGCACTGCTCTCTATGAATGTGTCGCTGTGATGTTTGTCGCCCAGGTTCTCGGGTTCGATATGTCCTTCGGTGTGCAATTCACGGTTGTGACATTGGCATTGCTCACCAGCATCGGCGTTGCGGGCGTTCCGTCTGCAAGTCTCGTTGCGATAACCATTATCGTTTACAACGTTGGAATACCGGGAGCAGAAGCTGTCATCGGCCTTTTATTGGCGGTGGATCGACCACTCGATATGACGCGAACAGCAGTGAACGTGTTCAGTGATTCCTGTGGCGGAATCGTTATCGCCAAGTCTGAAGGCGAAGACGTTCTCAGTATAAAGCGGAACGAGGCGCCGTAGAGGGGCTTGGCAGGGCCTCAGGAAATCTGATCCAGAGCGCCCCAGACGTTGCGCCCATCGTCATCGTCTTCGCCCTCGTCGTCAGAAGATTCGTCCCGAGTTTCCTCGAGTAGATGAGCCTTGGGGCACACGTGTCCTTCGGCAAAGTCATCACAGCGCGGGGAAGAGGGTAGGCCCATCAGGATGTCTTCCCGGATTTCAATCGTAGGATCAAAGCTGATTTGACCTTCTTCCGTATCCAGATTCGATGTCCAGTTGGGAAAATTAGCTTCGAAGTCAAAATACTCCAGGCAGGTTCCGCATTGCAATTGAAATGGCCCTCCCAGAGAACCTGTCAAGCTGACGCCATCTTCGAAAGAGTAAATATCGATCGAATAATGAACCGGCCCTGCCGGGCGGATAGAATCTTTTGGATCGAGTCCGAAAATGGTGTCAGGCAATTCACCTTTAAGATGAAGTCCTTCTGTGGGGATGTCTTCGATGAAAATTTCCATGTTCTTTCCTAGTTTGAAGAATGTCGTTGAGATCGGTTCGGTTAACAACGGGTTTTCGTGGGAATCGGAAGTTGCGACTTATTCAAAAATCTCGTATAGCCCTGCCATATGAGTCGTTACGCAATTGGACTGGACTATGGGACCAACTCCTGCCGCTCTCTGCTGGTGGATTTGGATACTGGTGAAGAACTGGGATCGGTGGTATTTCCTTATCCCTCGGGAGAAATGGGAATCCTCACTGACGCTGCTGATCCGAATATCGCGAGGCAGAATCCGCAGGATTATCTCGATGGGATGGTCACCATTATTACCGGCGCAATTTCGGAAGCGAAAGCGAATCGTTCCGGTTTTGATGCGAACGAGGTGATCGGAATCGGGATCGACACAACGGGAAGCACGATCATTCCAGTCAATGAAGAGGGAACGCCGCTCGCTTTGACTCCTGAATTTTCCGACAATATCAATGCCAAGGTGTGGCTGTGGAAAGATCACACGGCCCATGCCGAGGCGGGAAGTATTACGGAAAAGGCTTCGGAGATTCGTCCGCAATATCTCGCCAAATGTGGAGGCACCTATTCGAGTGAGTGGTGGTGGAGTAAGATCTGGCGATGCCTCAACATCGATAAAGCGGTTTTCGATGCCGCTTTTTCCTGGGTGGAGCACTGCGACTGGCTGCCTGCCGTGTTGACTGGAAATGAGAAACCGTCGGATGTGAAGCGAAGTATTTGTTCAGCCGGCCACAAAGCAATGTTCTGCGATGAGTGGGGCGGTCTACCGGACAAAGAATTTCTGAGTGCTCTGGATCCGGATCTAGCTGCGCTGAGGGATCGCCTTTTCGATGAAGCTCATCCCTCGGATGTAAAAGCAGGTGAACTTACTGCGGAGTGGGCCGAAAAGTTGGGTCTTCAGGCAGGAATCGCAGTGGCGGTCGGGGCTTTTGATGCCCATATGGGCGCAGTCGGATCGGGAGTGAAAGAGGGGACCCTCGTGAAAATTCTGGGAACCAGCACCTGTGATATTACGGTTTCCCCCGGGGACAAAGACCTCGCTGATATTCCCGGTGTCTGTGGAATTGTCGATGGATCTGTTCTTCCCGGAGCGTATGGCATTGAGGCCGGGCAGTCTGCTGTGGGAGATATTTTTCTTTGGTATGTCAACAATCTGGTCCCCGATTCCTACGGGGAAACTCAGGATCAGAAGTTCATCAATATGGAGAGCGAGCTGTCGGCTCTTTCGCCGGGTGAGACTGGCCTGATGGCACTCGATTGGAACAACGGGAACCGGACAATTCTGACTGACGTGCGCCTTTCAGGGATGATTCTCGGCCAGACTCTTCACACCAAAGCTCATGAGATTTATAGGGCTCTGATCGAAGCCACCGCTTTTGGAGCTCTGACGATTATCAATCGAATGGAGGAATACGGAGTCGCGATTAAGGAAGTGGTGAACACCGGCGGGCTTGCCGTGAAAAATGCGACTCTGATGCAAATATACGCAGACATTCTGGGGCGACCTTTGAAAGTTGCCGCCAGCGATCAAACCTGTGCGCTTGGCGCTGCGATCTTCGGCGCTACAGCCAGTGGCGAGTTCAGTATCGAAGACGTGCAGGAGAAATGCTGCCGAATGCGTGAGGTGGAGTATACGCCGATTGAAGAGAATCAAAAGATCTACGCCGAGCTGTACGAAGTCTACCTTCAGCTCCACGATGGATTTGGAACTTCCGATTGGAATGGCTCAATGAGCAATGTGATGAAAGAACTCATCAACATTCGCGAAAGACAAAGAAAAGGCTGAGTTCCGGAAATCCGCGAGGGCGGCAAATGCTGAACCCTTTGCGATGCCTGTCGCTTAGGCAATGATCGTTCTTCAGTAGTTCAAATTTCTCCATCCCTCCTGCCTCAGTGCCTTCAGCATTATCCGTGGACACGAGTGTTTCATGGACTCTGGAACTCTTGGCACGGCCCGTTCTTCATCCTCATTTCGAAACGCTCAGCTACCTCGCAAGTGGTATGCTCCAGCAATCTCCTGTCTGCCCGAGTCCCTTGACTGAAGGGAGATTCGGCGCTTTGATGAAGCTTACGAGCGACTCAATATCGAAATGAGATATCGATTTCACAGTGCACTATTGAACCCGTTCTTCAGAAACCTTACTTAGCCAATGGACCCTGAAGTAATCCCCTTGATCTTTATCGGATTCATCATTCTTGCGGGTGTGCTTCGTATCATCGCTGGATCGTTTGATGGGGAGCGAGTCGAGGAATACATTCGCGACAGGGGATGCGAGCTCATCGACAAGAGTTGGGATCCGTTTGGCCCGGGATGGTTCGGAGAGAAGAACTCAAGAATTTACGAGATCGTTTATCGGGACCGGGATGGGAAAGTGCACCGGGCACATGTAAAGACCTCTATGTTGAGCGGAGTCTATCTAACCAATGATCAAATTGTAGAGGACAAAGCCGATTTGTCTGTTGAAGAAGAGAAGGCCGCCCTTCGGAAGCGTTTGGCGGAACTCGAACAAGAAGGATAGGATTTCCCCGGGGGCGTTCTATAGATTTGGACAGCAGCCGATATATGAGGAGCCTTCACACACTTGCGCAAAATTGGGGACGGACGGATATCACCGTCCCCCATTGAATGGGCTTGACGGGTTCTGAGGAGAAGAAGTAAAACTTCTCTTTGCGATGCAGCGAAACCAAAGCTGAGACTTTGTATCGCTGGTCTTGACTGTTAGGCTAAAAAAATATGGAAAAATTACAGCTCTCAATGTTGCTACTTGCGTTACAAGCAGTATCGGCGTTTGGCGACACTATCCAGGTTCAGCATTTCACATTTGCTGATGCAGAGGACGATCTCGAAGAGATTAGAACTCTCATTGAGGCGGGCACACTGAAGGATCCCAACAAGTTGGCCTTACCCGTAGATGCAGATGGTTTGTTCACTTACGTTGGCACCAAGAAGTTCGAATTTCCTGCAGAATATGAAGACGACGGAACTCCCAACCGGTGGGAAACGAGGGATTTAGGTGTGCAGACGAGCGGCACAATCACCAAAGAGGGAGCTACATTCACAGTTGAACTTGAATACTTATCCACTCAAAAGCTATCGGACAAGATTTTCAGAACGAGTAAAGGGTCCGCCGTTGTCATGCCGGTAATTAAAGTCGCCAGAACTAACTCAAGCGCTGACTTCGAATACGGAAAATGGAAGCTGTTGAGTATTGCGGGAACTAAAGAGATACTTGCCGTGAAAGTGAGAAGGGACCCCTGACTTGTCTAACAAGTCGTCGCAGATCAACACACCTTCTGCCGCGAGTAGAAAATCCAATGAACTTCAACCTCAAACCCTGATTTCGGAGCGCTCTCTCGGCAGTGCGTGACTGGACTCAAACCTTGGGTTTAAAAATGAAAGCCATCTTCACTCTTGTTCTAATAACTTTCGCGACACTCCTTTCAATGGCAGAGGAGCCAGGAAGCCCAATTTACCCGAAGGAATATCCGAGCAAAAGTTTCTCTTCCTTCATTGCGAAGTATGGAGAGCCCTCCTCAAAGCAATTCGGGACTGGCGCACAGCCACGACAGGTCATCCGCTTTTCTACGAACCCTATGAGTGGACCAACAATAATTGATCCCACTCTGCCACCTAACTTCGCGGATTCCGACGAAGTAATGTACTGCTTTTGGCCGTCAGCCCGACACGAGGATGAGTGCGTTTGGTTTCGTCGGTTTAACGGCGAATGGGTGAGCTTCTGGAATTCACCTCAGAGCAATCGGATCTTTTGTGGTACTTCTGCGAGTTTCTAAAGTTCCCTAAAGGGCACCGAACTAGCCGACGCTGGCAAGCCTGATCCCGCCCCGATATGATTGACTTTTCTGATTCAAATTTCTAATCTGTTTTAAAGAGACCGCTCCCGGATCGGGGCACCAGGTCTCAAACGTTCGGCTAAGAAATCCTCATCACATGCAACACGATGAACACCACAAAATTCACCGTTCGGGTTGGTTGCGAGCAGCCGTTCTTGGCGCGAATGACGGAATCGTCTCCACGGCAAGTTTGATTGTCGGAGTCGCTGCGGCTGAGGCGAGTCGCGGCAGCATTATGTTAGCTGGCACGGCCGGTTTAGTCGCCGGTGCGATGTCCATGGCTGCTGGCGAATACGTTTCTGTGAAGTCCCAAGAGGACACGGAAGCGGCCGATCTCAAGATGGAGGCTGACGCCCTTGAGAATGACTACGAGGGAGAACTGAACGAGCTAGCTGACATCTACCGCGGGCGTGGCTTGGATCAGAAACTCGCCACAGAGGTGGCACGCCAATTGATGGAGCACGACGCGCTCGGCGCTCACGCACGGGACGAGATCGGAATCACCGCAGAATTGAGCGCTCGTCCCTTTCAGGCAGCTTTCACTTCTGCCGGAATGTTCGCCGCGGGCGCAGCGATCCCGGTCGTTCTTGCATCGGTTGCACCGCTCACCTCCATTCTTTGGCTCATCCCTTTGATCGCGATCGTGATGCTCGGAGTATTGGGTGCGCTTGCCGCCGCGACCGGAGGAGCCTCACCATTAATAGGGGCGTCGAGGGTCTGCTTTTGGGGTTCGCTCGCTATGGGACTTACCGCTCTGGTTGGAAGGCTTTTTGGTGTATCCGTATGACTATGAACAGAGCAAGCTAGACAAGTCGGCGCTGACCTACCCGCTACCGCCCCGAGTCGAATGACACTCTTTAATCCCACACACAACCCTGTTTGCGACTTCCGCCCTCGGATCGGATCGGCATGTCTCTGACGTTCGACAGAAGAATGATCTTATGAGGACCAAGAAACTTTTCCTGCTTACCACCAAAAGGGACTTGTTCAGGCGTAGCGCAGTGCGAATTGGCTTTTGCGTATTGCCGTACTTGCTGTTCGCGTGGCTGTGGTCGGTCTGGCGAGACCATCGGTTTTTTCATGGAGTGTGGTTCTTGTGGTGTGTCGTGCTTATCCCTGGATTCGGCTTCGCTTTGGATTATTGGCGGCTCAAACAAACCCAAAATGGGCGAAACGAAGTCGTCGAACAAGGCGCGGATGATCAACTGCCTGCCCGCGCTGAGTCGAAAGCCGAATGAACATTCAAACCCAAACCTCGAAGTCGGAGGGTGCTGTCGGAAGGCCTGTCTCTTATACACATCTGACGCTGCCGACGAAGAGGATAGTGGAGATC
>OJCB01000688.1_pt1 | contig 12270 bp, 9 predicted proteins | sample 1591501 | NCBI WGS metagenome assembly OJCB01 (sample SAMN05416813, study PRJEB24817) | seawater metagenome | isolation source: Sea water | place: Canada:Atlantic | collected 2013-07 | reverse complement strand
GGACTAAACGCCGCGGCGACTACGGGAGCCGAAGCCGCTCCGCCTACATTTGCCTGACTGCCCACTGCCACAAAGAAGAAGGGCGCACGAATGATCTTCGCCGTAAGGAGAAGTACGCCAACATGGATCATCATCCAGATAATACCAATGGCGAAAAGTCCCAAATTCTTGTAAACCTCTCCCAAGTCCATCTTCATTCCAATGGTAGCGACCAAAACATAGATAAAAACACTCCCCCACTTCGATGCGCCTATCCCTTCCAGTTTCCTGGCTTTAGTGAAAGACATGAGCAAACCTATGGTGGTCGCAATCACGATCAGCCAAAAGAAGCCAGAGGCCAAAGAATCTAAACCATAAGCTTGCAGGGTCTCATAGTGCTTCCGCATCCAAGGACCGATTACATCTGCTCCCCAATGTGCCAAGGCAACACCACCAAAGGCGACGCCTAGCATCATAAATAAATCTGTTGTTGTGGGAATCTTAGCAACACTTGCTTGGTAGTCTTCTACCCGCTTCTGCAAATCGTCGATCATTGAGCTATCGGCTTTCAACCATTTGTCTACTCGCTTAGAAATACTAGCTCCATAGAGTAAGAACCCCATCCATATATTGGCTACTACCACATCGACGACGATCATGGAGGCAAACAAATTATCATCCACTTCAAAAATCTCTTTCATGGCCGTCTGATTGGCCCCGCCACCGATCCAGCTACCCGCAATCGTGGACAGTCCGCGCCATAATTCGTCGGGGCTAGCAGAGACAATCCCCGGCGCAATATAAGAAGTGACTAAAAGCGCCACAGGCCCTCCTAATACAATCCCCAAAGTAGCGGCCAAAAACATGATCACGGATTTAGGTCCGAGATTTATGATGCCTTTAAAGTCGATACTGATACATAGGAGAATCAAACTAGCAGGTAATAAATAGCGGGAAGAAACAAAGTAAAGACTAGAATAAGCGCCTGATATAATGCCTAAGGAATTGAAAATAGAAGGCAAAAAATAACACAGCAACAAGCCAGGTACATAGCGATAAAAGCCCTTAAAACTGGGAAGTCGCTCCGTCCAAAACACCAATGCCAAGAGTATAATCAAAATGCCAAAGACAACGGCGTCGTTCTTGATCCAAGGGGTTCTTCCTATTGTTTTTAATCCAATCGTCTTACTAGCACCGGACAAAAAATCAAGGGCATTGCCTTGTGCATCGACTAATTGCATTTTTATAGCCGGTTCGCCCAAGGGAAGGTTGCCTACATAATAAGAGGCAAGATTATTGAGGCGTACCGAGTCTCCACTAGCCTTGATATCGATGGCCACAGCACCTGCTGGAATAATGGAAGGCGGAAGGTCGATGACAAAACCTTCCGTCTTATCGAGGAAGAATTTGCCGCCGCCCCCAATGGGAGAAAGGCGCTCTACCGATTGCCCCACTTTGACGAGGTCAGCATTGGTAGCGGTCCGAATAATCACATCGGCTGCTTGTAATTGCCCAAAGGTTAATAGGCTGAACCCAAAACATAATAAGAGATAATAAGTTGGTCGTTTCATATATTATGGTGCACTAATAATTTGGAATGCTTCGTTGATCCTGTATATTTGATTGGAATGGATGACTATACGCTGAAATAAAAATTCGTTAGTATGCTACAACAGCTGTAAACTAGACTTCAGAAGTTGACTTAGCCCATCCTGTGGAAAATTTCTGAAGTCTGCCAAGCTTGGCAGCGTATCAGCGATCAAGATAAGAAATTCATTTATACCATTAAAGCTATGTTTAACAACTTGACAACTCGTATTTTAATCGTTATAGCCATTGTAATCGTCAATATCGGCTGTGATCAGGTCACCAAACAGGTGGCTGTAGAGGAATTGAGCCAAAGTCATGACCGACCTTACCTAGGAGATTTTTTCCGATTGTCTTATGCTGAAAATAGAGGGGCCTTCCTCAGTTGGGGATCCGAATGGTCAAAAGGCTTTCAGACCTGGCTGCTTCATCTTTTACCCGTCATTATGCTCATAGGCTTGTTGGGTTATACCTTCTTCTCGAAGCAACTGACCCATTGGCAAATCATTGCTTTCAGCTTTATCATTGGTGGAGGAGTGAGCAATATTTATGATCGCTTACAATATGGTAAAGTAGTTGATTTCATGAATATGGGGATTGGCGATTTGCGGACGGGCATCTTCAATTTTGCCGATGTGTCTATTATGATTGGACTATTCATCCTCTTGCCCTTTATTTTCAAGCGGTAAGTAAAAGAGCAAGATTATATTATGAATTTTAAAGCGTTTATTTTCTGTTTGATCAAGGCGCGAAGAAGAAGCATACCCTGAGGTACACGACTGATGAGCAACGAAGGACAAACAGGAAAGAGGCCTTTAAAAACGTAAGCTTAATTTGCTCTTTTACTTAATAAGTGCTAATCCATTTTGCTTTTTTCATCTCGGACTACAGAGCGCACCATGTTTATAGTGGACAGCTCTCCCGTAGATAGTAATTGTATGCCAATATCTTCTTTCAAACCCATTGCTTTTAAAATAGCAGCAGGGCTGTAGCCTTTGTGATAGAAATCAGCCGCCCGCCCGTAGAAATCTTCCAAGAATTGCAATTTTTCACGAAGCTTTTGCTTTCCTCCGCTTAGCTGAGGATTATGACTACAGAAAAGCACATCGAAATCAAGTTGTAAAACGCGTTTGATCGACTCGATTTGCTGATACATGCTTTCTGCACGCATGAAGTAGCGAATATATTTATACACCCATAAGTCAGCTGAAAAAAGCCATCCTTTTTCGGCTTCATGCAAGGCTACCATATCAATGGCGTGGCCGGGAATGGGGATGATATCAAATTGATAATTTGTCGTAACGACCCGCCCCTCTTTTTCTTCCAATTGGAAGTTAGCCCCTCGGTTCCCCCAAGTCAGCCATTGAGCAAAACTGATCCTAGGTGGGGCTTTCATCAATTCGATGCAAGCGGCAGACGAGTAAGTGGGGCACTTAAAATGTTGCTGAAGCGCCTGTAAATTTCCGGTATGATCTTCGTGATGATGGCTGATAAAGATTTGATTGACTTCCAAGCGTCCCAAGGTGGCCAAGATGTCTTTCCGCATATTGCGATGCCCCGTATCCAATAGTAAGCCATCAACAAAGTAGACATGAGAAAACAATTTAGGTTGACCAAAAGGCCAAGATCCAAAGGCAAAACCTTCTACTTCTTCGTACTTGAATGTCTTCGTTTTCTTCATTTCAATTATCCATTGGGATCAGGCAATAATTCAAGCACTTCCAACTCAAAAACTAATATCTTATGGGCTGGCACCAGCGTATCTCCCCGGCCCGTGAGGAAGCCTTTTTCACCATAGGCCAGGTGAGAGGGGGCGATGAATCGAGCTTTGGCACCCGGCGACAGGAGTTGCAAGCCTTCATTCCAAGCAGGGATCATATTTCCTATATAAAACTGAATGGGTTCACCCCGCTTGTAGGAAGAGTCAAATACTTGTCCATCCAGGAAATAACCTTTGTAATGGACTTCTATATAGTCCGCCCATTTTAACAGCGGACCTTCCCCTGGTGATTCTATTTGGTAAAAGAGGCCCGTCTGGGTCACCTCCATATCCAATAATTGATCGATAGCGTGATTAACAATCGTATTTTGCTCTGCTGCGACCCGCCCCGTGTCGCTCGACAAAGCCGTCGATAGTTTTTGAATCAAGACGTCTTGGGCTACCGCTGCCTTTGGAGCGCTAGGCGTCACCTGCGTTATTTCTTGACTTTTATCAATTTTCGCATCGCCACAAGAGAACAGCAAAAAGAGTGACAAAAAAAGGCCATTTCGCATATCGTAGATCTTATTGATGAGTATTCGAGGTCCTAGCAAAAGTTAAATGTAAGGAAATCGAACTGCGTATGGATAAAATAGTAGCCGCAAGTAAATGCAATAGGCATCATTTCCTGAAGTGCTTATAAAATGGATAGATGATTTAAAACAACTTCACTGTATAATATCCAGCAGTAAGACTATCTTAGCCTAGGAAATCAAAAAATATAAACGCGACAGGTACACCGTATAGGCTACAGATGGTCTCCAATCACAGAATTTGTCATGGAACCTGTCATGCAAGGAGACCGCCTTTTGTATAATTTACTATATTTGCCCTGCTAAAATCAAAATATCCTCCTCCGCAGTGGTGGATATCTACCACTTGCACAAGTGATTATGATACAACAACTAACACCAGTTTTAATAATAGGGATTATTGTCAGCTACTTCTTAGTACTGGTAGGTATCTCCTATTTTACTGGGAAGGATGCTGGAAATGAAAATTTCTTTCTAGCAGGTCGCAAGTCAAATTGGGTTTTAGTTGCTATAGGAATGGTGGGCGCTTCTTTATCGGGTGTGACTTTCATCTCTATTCCCGGGGTTGTAGGCGCTGGCGGGGCTAATCAGGCTTTTTCCTATATGCAAATGGTAATGGGGTATTTTGCTGGCTATATCTTCATTGCTTTGGTGCTAATGCCGATGTATTACCGTCTCGGGCTTACCTCTATTTATACCTACCTCGAGCAAAGATTTGGCTTCTATGCCTATAAAACAGGAGCGGCCTATTTCTTGCTTTCTCGGGTTGTTGGTGCTTCTTTTCGATTGTACCTCGTAGCAATTGTGCTACAGCAATTTGTGCTCGCTCCATTCGGAGTTCCTTTTGGCGTTACCGTTTTTACAACCATTGCACTCATTTGGGTATATACTTTTCGTGGAGGAATCAACACCATTGTTTGGACGGATACCTTACAGACCATCAGTATGATGACCGCTGTTATATTCGCCATTTTCGCCATCGGGAACGCACTAGAAACGAATGTAAGTGGGTTGATTACAATGGTAAGGAACAGTGATTACGGCCAGATGTTCTTTTTTGAAAATGGCTGGAGTGATCCTAATAATTTTTTCAAGCAATTTATAAGCGGTGCCTTGATTACAGTCGTTATGACTGGCCTTGATCAAGATATGATGCAAAAAAATCTCAGCTGCCCAAATATCAAGGATGCGCAGAAGAACATGTTTACCTTCAGCTTCATTCTGGTTTTTGCCAATCTGATTTTCCTAACATTAGGCGCTCTTTTGTATATCTATGCCGCCAACGTAGGCATTGAAATTCCAGAAAATCCAGACTTACTGTTTCCTCAAATTGCCTTACAACATCTCTCTCCTGCAATAGGAATCCTTTTTATGTTAGGTTTACTGGCTGCGGCCTATTCCAGCGCAGACTCAGCCCTTACAGCACTCACTACTTCTTTTTGCATAGACTTTTTAGACTTTGAGAAAAGCGAGTTGCCACCGGCGCAGCAAAGGCGCACACGATTTAAGGTGCACCTGGGTTTCTCAGCACTCCTGTTTACGCTCATTATGATTTTCAATGCGGTGAATAATGAATCGGTCATAACGCAATTATTTGTCTTTGCCGGATATACCTATGGTCCTTTACTAGGCCTGTTTGCCTTTGGTACCCTGACCAAGCTAAGAATTAGCGAATTCTGGGTTATTCCTGTTTGTATTGCTGCACCGATAATTACTTTTTTCATTGTTTATCTAGCAAAAAACAATTACGGCTTCGATTTTGGATTCATGAATATTGCCCTCAATGGCCTTCTAACTTTTGCCGGCCTGATAGCGATTTCATACAAATCATATGATGAGCCTGAAGTAGATCCCAAAACACCGACAGAAGGATAGACTACACTTAAAATAGTCACTAAGTTAAAGTCCCCAAATAAATTGATTTTAACTTCTGGTTTCTGTTGAACCAGTTTAATTTAAAGATCATGTCAAAACTACAAGCCGCCATAACTGGCGTCCATGCTTATGTTCCTGATTATGTATTGACCAACCAGGAATTGGAAACCATGGTGGAGACGAATGATGAGTGGATCACCTCCAGAACAGGTATCAAAGAACGTAGAATTCTCAAGGGAGAAGGACAAGGAACTTCTGTTCTGGGTATTGAGTCGGTTAAAGGATTATTGGAAAAGACTAATACAGACCCCAGCGAAATAGAATTGGTGATTTGTGCTACTGTCACACCAGATATGCCTTTCCCGGATACCGCTAATATTATATCGCATGCCTGTGGTATCAAAAATGCATTTTGCTTCGATATTAGTGCAGCTTGTTCTGGGTTTCTTTATGCCTTGACTACTGGTGCTAAATTTATAGAATCAGGTACACATAAAAAGGTCATCGTTATCGGAGCCGATAAAATGTCTTCCATTATTGATTATGAAGATCGTACTACTTGTGTGATCTTTGGTGATGGAGGAGGTGCCGTTTTGCTAGAACCCAATACCGAGGGCTTTGGCATTGTCGAATCCTACCATAGAAGTGATGGAATAGGACAGTTATATTTATACCAGAAAGCGGGAGGTTCTCGTCATCCAGCCACTGCTGAAACCGTGCTAGCACGCGAGCATTTTGTTTATCAAAATGGGCGACCTGTCTTCAAGGCTGCCGTAGCAGGCATGTCGGATGTGGTAAAAAGAATCATGGCCAGCAATGACCTGAGTTTGGACGATGTAAACTGGTTGGTTCCTCATCAAGCCAATAAGCGGATTATCGAGACCGTATCTAGAATGACTGATTTTCCAATGGAAAGAGTGACCATGAATATCCAGCGATATGGAAATACAACTGCTGGCACACTTCCACTCTGCCTATGGGACTATGAAGACCAATTCAACAAAGGAGATAATATTATTCTCACTGCTTTTGGTGGAGGATTTACCTGGGGAGCGACCTATCTAAAGTGGGCTTATTAAATGGATTTTTGCTATCTTTGTGCCGCTAAATTGGCACCTCATTATAAATGCGATATAAAACCAAATAAGAAATGGCAGGTACATCAGATATAAAGAGAGGAATGTGCTTTAGAAAGAATAACGATATATTCGTTATCGTGGAATTTCAGCATGTCAAACCAGGTAAAGGTGCAGCTTTTGTACGTACCAAATATAAAAGCTTAACCACAGGTCGAGTCTTGGAGGAAAATATCCCAGCCGGACATAAGATTGATGATGTACGGGTAGAACGACGTAAGTTTCAGTATCTCTATAATGACGATAGCGGCTACCATTTTATGAACCAGGAGACTTTCGATCAGACTTTCCTGGCTGGTACCATGATTGATAATACAGCCCTACTCAAAGAAGGAACAGAAGTCGATATCCTTTTTGATGCCCAAGAGGAAATCGCTTTGACCTTGGATATGCCTCAGTATATTACTTTAAAAGTAACTTATACTGAACCCGGTGTGAAGGGCGATACTGCAACTAATACACTAAAACCTGCAACAGTCGAAACAGGCGCAGAAGTAAGAGTTCCTTTATTTATCAATGAAGGAGACCTAATAAAATTAGATACACAAACCAGCGCCTACGTTGAGCGAGTCAAAAAATAAGGTATGAATTTTAAAGAAATCCAAGAGCTACTAAAGCTCATCAACAAGTTAGAACTCGCAGAGTTCAAAATGAAAGATGGTGAATTTGAGGTTTCTGTAAGAACGAAGCATTACGAGCGTAGTAATAAGGGACAAACGTCTATTATCCAAGCTCCAGCCTCTGCTGTAATGCCTATTTCACCAGTTCATCAAGCCATTCCACCTGCTCCTGCCGGTCCACCTCCAGCGGCTCCAGCACCTTCAGCTACTGCTGATACTGCAGCACAAGGAAGTAGTCCCAATGATACAGCAAACTACCTAGAAGTAAAATCACCGATGGTCGGTACATTTTACAGGTCTACATCACCAGAAAAACCGCCCTATGCCAAGATAGGAGATACTATCGATAGTGGTTCGGTTGTTTGTATCATAGAAGCAATGAAACTTTTCAACGAGATTGAATCAGAAGTAAGTGGTAAGATTGTAAAAGTGTTAGTAGAAGATGCTTCCCCTGTCGAATACGATCAGGTTCTTTTCCTTGTTGATCCTAATGGTTAAATTAGCCTGCTGACCCATGTTTGAAAAAATACTAATAGCTAACCGGGGCGAAATCGCCTTACGGATTATCCGAACTTGCCGTGAAATGGGCATCAAATCAGTAGCGGTATATTCCACTGCCGATCGAGAAAGCCTTCACGTTCGCTTTGCCGATGAGGCCGTCTGCATAGGCCCTCCTTCATCCAGTGAATCTTACCTTAGCATTCCCAAGATAATGGCTGCTGTAGAAATAACCAATGCGGATGCTATCCATCCTGGTTATGGCTTTTTATCTGAAAATGCTGATTTCGCCGAAGTATGTGCTGAATATGGTATAAAGTTTATCGGCCCCACTCCTGATCATATCAGGAAAATGGGCGATAAAGTGACCGCCAAAGATACTATGATCAAAGCAGGTGTTCCTGTTATACCTGGCTCAGAGGGCTTAGTCAAAGATGTCAAGCATGCCATCAAAATAGCTACGGAAATAGGCTACCCTGTCATCTTAAAAGCAACCGCTGGTGGTGGTGGTAAAGGGATGAGGATCGTCTGGAATGAGGAAGAGCTGGAGCCCAATTGGGATATGGCTCGACAAGAAGCGCGTGCCTCCTTTGGGAATGATGGTATATATCTTGAAAAATATATCGAAGAACCTCGACACATAGAATTTCAGATTGCCGGTGATCAAAATGGAAACGTAGTCCACTTATCTGAACGTGACTGCTCTATCCAACGCCGACATCAGAAACTCGTAGAGGAATGCCCCTCCCCTTTCATGACACCCGAATTGCGTGAAAAAATGGGAAAAGCAGCCGTTCTAGCGGGTTCTTTTATCAAATATGAAGGAGTAGGTACGGTAGAGTTCTTAGTGGACAAATACCGCAACTTCTACTTCATGGAGATGAATACCCGGATTCAGGTTGAGCATCCCGTAACAGAAGAAGTAATTGATCATGACTTGATCAAAGAACAAATAAAGATCGCAGCTGGCGAAATGATTACCGGTGGTGATTACTTGCCTGCCGCACACGCTATAGAATGCAGGATCAATGCGGAAGACCCCTTCAATAATTTCCGCCCTAGTCCTGGCAAAATACTGTCCTTCCATAGCTCAAAAGGACATGGTGTTCGTGTCGACACACACGTTTATGCAGGCTATACCATTCCGCCTTATTATGACTCTATGATCGCTAAACTGATCTGTCGAGCCCCAACGAGGGAGGAGTGTATTACTAAAATGGAGCGAGCCTTAGACGAATTCATTATTGAAGGCGTCAAGACGACAGTGCCTTTCCATAAACGTTTGATGAAGGATGAACGATTCCGATCGGGTAATTTCCATACGGGATTCCTCAATGATTTCAATTTGGAAGAATAAGAATAACTTAATCTAAGATACTGACACGGGGTCATGGAGAATCGCTTCTCTTTGACCCCGTGTTCGTTTGGGCTGGTAGCTAAATGGGGAGGGAAATCAAAATAGGAATATTAATCAAAATCAAAAGGCGAGAAGGGGGCTCCTAGAAACATCGCCGTTGGTGCCCGGTTTCCAACCGGCACCTAGCCACGTCCACGTCTTCATTAATCCCAGTTCCTGGGCCGTTTGCAATGGTGTACGACCAGATTTACTAGAGATACCTTTATCAGTGCCCTGTTTAATGAGGTAACGAGCTGCTTCAATAGTTCAAAGGAAAAAGGAAGGCTTTGGTCAATGTATTGGCGGCCTTCACACTCCAAATTGGGTATAGAACGGCCCGCGCCCCGTTGATCAAAGATTACTACGTCTGCATAGGCTTGGTAGAACTTGATTTCTTTAAAACGCTCGGTTTTATGCACTGTAGAGTCCAACGCATAGGAGTAAAGCCGCCAACTGGCACAGGATTCGATGGTTCATTCGCTTCGTTTTGCCGAAGTTGCTTAATAATATCTGCTGAGTTGCTAGGGAGATATCTTTAAACTTCACCGTTAAAATCAGTGATTTTTCTGTTTAAACTTAGCATTTTTTCTGAGCTGTAAACACGATGATTCATCGAATCCTGGCTAATAGGAAAAATTCACGTAGAAATCACCCCTTGCTGACGAATTTCTTCACGCTTACCCCCTCCTACTCGCCTTATTCTTGCCGCTCAAAATAAATACCTTTGGTTCGGCCATTCGACAGCTTAAATCCGGTAATTTGACCAGCATCATCTCTCTCAAATTGGATTTCAGGAGCGAAGTAAACACTTCCAGAGAAGGTATCTTCTTCCGTCGCCGTCAATTCGATATCCGCCGAATTGGCCAGTTCCGCCAACAACTTGTCTTCCTTCAATAGAATGGTATAAAATGTTTCAAGTTCCTCGCAAAAATACTTGCCGATATATTCCTTCCTCTTGTCTGCACTTAGTTCGAAAGGGGGCAAGCGCTCTAGCTTTATGGCACCCCCTCCCTGCGTATGTGTAGCTTGTTCTATTTTCTTTCCCTCTTGCACGTGAAAAACCAATGAAGCCTCTACCCCCTCGTAGGCAAAGGAAGTATCTGAGGTGGCAACCAGTGGGAGAGACGATTGCCCAGTTGGATAGGCCACAAGTTGTTCATTTTCCAATTTATATTCGATGATAAGTCCTATCTGCTGGGCCTTATATTTACCAGCATAGGTTTTTAGGATTTCTGCATCCACTTGCACGCCTTTTACTGCTTCTTTCTCTTTGACGGGTTCTAATTCATCGGCAAAAAATGCTTCCATGACCTTGGTCCCCATGCCCAAATTAAAACCACCATTATTACTCATCAGCACAATCCCGACATCGAGATCTGGATAATAGGACAGCAAGGTTCGGTGGGCAACATCACCACCGGTATGACTCAGTAGTCGCTGGCCGCGATACTTGCCTACTCCGATGCCCAAAGCATACGACATCGTATCCCCACTATTGAGAATGCCTGGCGTGGTAAGTTTTTCGATTAGTGCGGCACCGCCCACTTTGGGATCTTTAAAGTTTTGCAGCCATTTGGCAAAATTAGCTATAGTCGTATACATCGTTCCCGCACCATTAGCTGCATGCAGATCGCCTGCTTCGTGGAAGCCTCCCTCCCCTCCAACATAACCTTGGGCACTAGCCGTTACGATATGTTTTGGAGTAGGCCTTACCATAGTCTGATTCATCCCCAAAGGTTCGAAAACGTTGTCCTTCATCCAATCGTGGAAGTCTTGGCCGCTAGTCCGTGCTATTATCTCAGCCAGAAAGATGTAAGCTGTATTATTATAGTTGAATTCTGCTCCGGGTTGAGCTTGCAGTTCCTTTTGCCGTTGAATGAGCCGAATCGCTTCCTTTTTCAATAATCCATCTTCACCTTTCCATCCCTTAATTGGCATCGTATTATAAATCTCACGGTAACCATTGGTATGATTAAGTAGATTTTTCAAGGTAACCGTCTCCCCAAAATCCGGCAGCTCGGGAATATGTTTGCGCACATCATCGTCGATGCTCAACTTGCCTGCCTTTTCTAAAAGTAAGATCCCAAAGGCAGTGAATTGCTTGGAGACGGAACCTATATTGGAGCGCAAATCAGTGGTAAATGGAACTCCGTGTACTAGATTAGCCATCCCATAGCCTTTGGCAAAGATGACCTTTCCATCCTGAATGACACCAACTACCCCTCCCGGAGTTTCGGTATTGTCATAAGCACACATCAATTGATCAATGCGCTTCTGCGGTTTCTCAGCAATAGGTTCGACTAGTTTGAGCACGATGGAATAGTCCCCTTCTTTGTCTTTAAAAGGACTTACGTCAACAACAAAATCTCCAGTGGCCTTGGCCTCAAACTGAAAATGTTCCGGTCCCACAGCTGGATCGTCAAATACGGCTACTTTTTTTCCTCCGGGATCAAAAACCGTAACGACGACATCAACACTGAGCTGGTCAACAAAGCCGTATACGAAGTTGCCCTTCCTAGTGGTAATCTTATAGGATTCCACTTCCTTTTTAGCAAGTTTCCCTGGGAGGGGTTGATCCACGCGCAAAACGGTAAGAGATTTCTCAGCGGTTTGACAAAATAGCACAGGTATAGTCAAGAGCATCGCAATAAGTACGAGCAAATAGTTTTTACAGCTCATTGGTTTCAGATTGTTTGGTATGATAAAAGCAATTGCAGATCAGTGAAGTTACGCTGAATCCCACGTAATGAAAAAGATTATCGTGAAAATCCCGTTGGTGCCCGGTTTCCGACCGGCACCTTGCCCCGTCCCTGCCTTTCGACAGCTCCTGCTGTTATTATCTGTCTCTTATACACATCTGACGCTGCCGACGAAGAGGATAGTGTAG
>OJCB01000686.1_pt1 | contig 12276 bp, 12 predicted proteins | sample 1591501 | NCBI WGS metagenome assembly OJCB01 (sample SAMN05416813, study PRJEB24817) | seawater metagenome | isolation source: Sea water | place: Canada:Atlantic | collected 2013-07 | reverse complement strand
CTTGCACCCTCCGTATTACCGCGGCTGCTGGCACGGAGTTAGCCGGTGCTTATTCTTACAGTACCGTCAAGCACCTACACGTAGGTGTGTTTCTTCCTGTATAAAAGCAGTTTACAACCCATAGGGCAGTCTTCCTGCACGCGGCATGGCTGGGTCAGAGTTGCCTCCATTGCCCAATATTCCTCACTGCTGCCTCCCGTAGGAGTCTGGTCCGTGTCTCAGTACCAGTGTGGGGGATCCCCCTCTCAGGGCCCCTACCTATCGTTGCCATGGTAAGCCGTTACCTTACCATCTAGCTAATAGGACGCATAGCCATCTTTTACCAATAAATCTTTAATTATAAACCGATGCCAGTTTACAATACCATGAGGTATTAATCTTCATTTCTAAAGGCTATCCCTCAGTAAAAGGTAGGTTCTATACGCGTTACGCACCCGTGCGCCGGTCGTCAGCGGAGCAAGCTCCCTGTTACCCCTCGACTTGCATGTGTTAAGCCTGCCGCTAGCGTTCATCCTGAGCCAGGATCAAACTCTTCATTGTATATCTTTAATAATATCTATGAATAAGTTTCAAAAGAATTTGTTTATCTAATTAAAAATAAAACATGGTTATTCTACTCTTTGTTTACGCTGTCAATTTCAATATTTTCAATGAACTAATCTAAAACCCTTAAAATGATAATCTCTCAACCATTAATCGTCCTAAATTTTTTGTAGAAATGTTAGACTCGAACTAACTACACCTTTGCTAAAATGCCTTCCAAAATCTCTGTGAACTTCGCTTGTTTTTCTAAGCGGTTGCAAATGTAAAAACTATTTTCTATTCAACAATAAAAAAAATAACTTTTTTTTAATCTTTTTGCAAGCACTCAGTTTTTTAATGAACTAGATATATTCTATTAAGACTATACCCCCAAATCGGGATGCAAAGATACTACTTATTTAAATTCTTAAACAAATAAAATATTGATTATTTTGTGAGAAAACATAACTATTTCATCATCATATATTTAAATCAAAAAATAATTCTAGTTAACCTGTAAAACTTTGTTTTATTTAATTGTGTTCATCTTACTTTTCTAATATCTTTGCAGCTACATTATAATAAATATAGATTCTAACAATGATTAAAATTACTTTACCTGACGGTAGTATTAAAGAATTCGAAAGCAACACTAGTCCAATAGATGTTGCTAAAAGTATTAGTGAAGGATTGGCTAGAAGTATTATTTCAGCTAGTTTCAATGGACAAACAGTTGAAACAACAACCCCATTAACTACCGACGGCTCTTTGGTATTATATTCTTTTAATGATCTTGAAGGTAAAAAAGCTTTCTGGCACTCATCAGCTCACGTTCTAGCTGAATCTATTTTAGAATTTTATCCTTCTGCTAAATTAACAATAGGACCTGCTATAGAAAATGGATTTTATTATGATATAGATTTAGGTGATGATGTAATCTCTGAGAAAGATTTTCCACAAATTGAAAAGAAGTTTTTGGAACTAGCAAGAGGTAAACACGAATTTAAAATGCGTTCTGTTTCTAAAGCGAATGCACTATCATTATACAGGGAAGAAAAAAACCCTTACAAAATTGAGTTAATTGAAGGATTAACTGACGGCGATATTACGTTTTGTGATCATAGCAGTTTTACAGATTTATGCCGTGGTGGACACATTCCCAATACCGGAATAATTAAAGCGATTAAGATTATGAGTGTTGCTGGTGCCTATTGGCGTGGTGATGAGAAAAATAATCAGTTAACTCGCTTGTATGGAATTTCTTTCCCAAAGCAAAAAATGCTTACCGAATATTTAGAATTATTAGAAGAAGCAAAAAAAAGAGACCATAGGAAACTTGGTAAAGAACTAGAGTTGTTTACCTTCTCTCAAAAAGTTGGCGCAGGTTTGCCTTTGTGGTTACCAAAAGGAGCTGCATTAAGAGGTCGTTTAGAAGATTTCTTAAAACATGCTCAAAAGAAAGCTGGGTATGAAATGGTGATGACTCCACATATTGGTCAGAAAGAATTGTATGTTACTTCGGGTCATTATGAAAAATATGGAGAGGATAGTTTTCAAGCCATAAAAACACCAAAAATGGATGAAGAGTTCTTGTTAAAGCCAATGAACTGTCCACATCATTGTGAGATATACAACTTTAAGCCTTACTCTTACAAAGACCTTCCAAAACGCTTTGCAGAATTTGGTACAGTTTACAGGTATGAACAAAGTGGAGAATTACATGGATTAACTCGTGTAAGAGGTTTTACTCAAGATGATGCACATATATTTTGTACTCCTGAACAATTAGATCAAGAGTTTAAAAATGTAATAGACCTTGTATTATACGTATTTGGTTCTTTAGGTTTTGAAGATTTTACTGCACAGGTTTCTATAAGAGACAAAGACAACCCAGATAAGTACATCGGAGATTTAAAAACATGGGAAATAGCAGAAAATGCAATTATAAGTGCTGCATCAGACAAAGGGTTAAATTATAAGATTGTAGAAGGTGAAGCAGCATTTTATGGCCCTAAATTAGACTTCATGGTGAAAGATGCTTTAGGCCGAAATTGGCAACTTGGAACAATACAAGTTGACTATAATCTACCAAAACGTTTCGATTTAACCTATAAAGGAGCAGATAATCAGCTTCACAGACCCGTAATGATTCATAGAGCACCGTTTGGATCTATGGAGCGTTTTATTGCTGTACTACTAGAGCACACTGGAGGAAACTTCCCTTTATGGTTAACACCTGAACAAGTAATCATTCTGCCTATTAGTGATAAATATCAAATATATACCGAAAAAGTTTTACATTTGTTGGAAAATTCCGAAATTCGCGCGCTCGTAGACAAGAGAAGCGAGAAAACTGGTAGGAAAATTAGAGATGCAGAAGTAAGTAAAATTCCATTCATGCTAATTCTAGGTGAAAAGGAAGAAAACGAAGGAACAGTTTCTGTTAGAAAGCATGGAGAAGGAGATATAGGTTCATTTAGCATTGAAGGATTTATTTCTTTTGTAAAAGAAGAAATAAGTAAAACAGTAATAGAATTTCATAATTAGTAAGAACCCTGTTAACACAGGATTAAATTTACAAGTCATAGCAATCAGGAGAAAAAGGTCTAGAGGACCAGCAAGAGTAATTAAAGAGGATCAACACAGAATAAACGATAGAATACGTTTTGTCGATGAAGTAAGGTTGGTAGGAGATAATATTAAGGTAGATGTTTATCCCTTGGCAGTAGCCAAAGAGATGGCAAAAGAACAAGAATTAGACTTGGTTGAAATATCACCGAAAGCGGTGCCTCCAGTTTGTAAAATTGTTGACTATCAAAAATTCTTGTACGAGCAAAAGAAACGAGATAAAGTCATGAAGTCTAAAGCGACTAAAGTGATTGTGAAAGAAATTCGTTTTGGACCTCAAACTGATGAGCATGACTATGAATTTAAAAAGAAACATGCTGTAAAGTTCTTACAAGATGGTGCAAAATTAAAAGCATTTGTGTTTTTTAAAGGAAGATCTATCATCTTTAAAGAACAAGGACAAATTCTCTTATTAAAATTAGCACAAGAGTTAGAAGAATATGGTAAAGTAGAGCAACTACCAAAATTAGAAGGTAAACGTATGATTATGTTTATTGCTCCTAAGAAAGCAAAGTAGAAAAATACTGAATATTAATTTCAGATAAAGATAATAAGCGAAAATAAAAACGAAGGAGAGATGCCTAAAATGAAAACCAAATCTAGTGCCAAGAAACGTTTTAAGTTAACTGGTTCTGGAAAAATCAAAAGAAAGCATGCGTTTAAAAGTCACATCTTAACAAAGAAGTCTAAAAAACGTAAGCTTAAATTGACGCATGATACTTTAGTACATAAAGCAGATGCGCCAAACATTAGAAAACAATTAGCTTTAAAGTAAGCTCTTGTTTAGGGAATTTAATTATTAACCATGGAGTTAGGCTCAATAAAGTGTTTATTTTAAACCGCCAACTACAAAAAACAATTTGAATTATGCCAAGATCAGTAAATTCAGTAGCCTCAAGAAAAAGAAGAAAAAAAATCTTGAAGGCAGCAAAAGGTTACTTCGGACGTAGAAAAAACGTTTACACAGTAGCAAAAAATGCGGTTGAAAAAGCAATGACATATGCTTATAGAGACCGTAAAAACAATAAGAGAAACTTCCGTTCTTTATGGATCATGCGTATCAACGCAGGAGCACGTTTACACGGAATGTCTTACTCTCAGTTTATGGGAAAAGTAAAAGCTAATAACATAGAATTAAACCGTAAGGTTTTAGCTGATTTAGCAATGAACAACCCAGAAGCTTTTAAGGCAGTTGTTGAAAAAGTAAAATAAATTATTAATTCGCTTATAAAAAAAACCCAAACTTAATAGTTTGGGTTTTTTTATTACATTAGATTGCCCTAAAGAAAAACAATTATGAAATCATTATATTTATTAATACTTGTACTATTAATCTCTACTGTATCTATTTCTCAAGAAACAAAAAAAGACACTTTATCTATTGAAGGAAAGTTTGATTTAATATATAAAACTTCAAGTTCCTACAAAGAATTCAAAGTTATTAGAAAGAGTAGGTTTCAGAATTTAAAAAACGATGTATTAGATTCTATTAGAAAAATTGATCATGAACTTCAATTAAATAATAATAAGAATACTATACTTAAAGATAGTTTAAAAAATGTAAATGAAGTTTTAGGAATTCTAGACCTAGATATGAAGTTATTAATTACTAAAAAAAATAGTATTTCATTTTTAGGTATTCAACATGACAAATCTACTTATACAATTACTGTATGGAGTATTATTTTATTACTTATCATTGCATTATTTTATTTCATCTACCAATATAAAAACAGCTATTCTATTTTATCTGAATCAAAATCAAACTTATCAGAAACTGAGGAAGAACTGACTATTTATAAGAAAAAATCTTTAGAAAGAGAGCAAAAGTTACGACGTCAATTACAAGATGAAATTAATAAACAACGAGGAGTTTAATATTTAATTCTTTAGCCAAATAAAAAAACCGAGCTAGTAGGCTCGGTTTTTTTGTTATTAGATACTATCACCAAGTTCTTTTAGCTTTTCAGTATTTTCTGCTAACATTAACTCATCAATTATTTTTTGAATATCTCCGTTAATAATGTTAGATAAATCATACAAAGTTAATCCAATTCTATGGTCTGTCATTCGACCCTGTGGGTAATTATATGTACGAATTTTTGCAGAACGATCTCCTGAGGTTACCATTGAACCACGTTTAGCTGCATCTGCAGCATTTTTCTTTGCTAATTCCATTTCATACAAACGAGAACGTAATACTTTAAAAGCTTTTTCTTTATTCTTGTGTTGTGATTTTTGATCTTGACATTGAGCTACCAAACCTGTTGGCAAGTGAGTTAAACGGACTGCAGAATATGTTGTATTTACAGATTGCCCTCCTGGTCCAGAAGAACAAAAGAAATCTATTCTCACTTCTTTTGGATTAATTTCTACATCAAACTCTTCTGCCTCTGGAAACACCATACAGGTTGCTGCAGAAGTATGAACTCTTCCTTGTGTTTCAGTTTGTGGAACTCGCTGAACACGATGAACACCAGCCTCAAACTTTAGAGTACCATAAACATCATTACCAGTAACCTCAAATTGAATCTCTTTAAAACCCCCATTAGTTCCCTCACTATAATCTACTGTAGAAACTTTCCATCCTTTCCCTTCGCAATATTTACTGTACATTCTAAATAAATCACCTGCAAAAATACTTGCCTCATCTCCTCCTGTTCCTGCACGTAATTCTACTACTGCATTTTTAGAATCTTCTGGGTCTTTAGGAATCAATAAAAATTTTATTTCATCTTCTAGTTCTGGAATTCTAGTCGTGGCTTCATCAATTTCCATTTTTGCCATTTCTACCATTTCAGCATCAGAACCGTCTGCTATAATTTCTTTGGCTTCCTCTATGTTGTTTAATAAAATTTTATATTCTTCACCTCTTTTTACAACACCTCCTAAATCTTTATACTCTTTACTTAATTGAGCATACCTTTTTTGATCCATGATAATTTCTGGCTGAATAATCAGATCAGAAACTTCATCATAACGTTGCTTAATAATTCTAATTTTATCTAACATTTGGTATCTTTTCTTGGGAAGCGAATTTACAATTTTTTGAGACTAGTTCAATGAAAAGAATACTAGTATTCAAAAGTTCCGTATTCACTTTTTATAGTGAGTTTTTTTGAAGCGGACTCCTCTACCCTTCCAATAATTTTTGCATCTACTTGATACGATTTTGATATAGCTATTAAGTTTTCAGCAATTTCAGGAGCTGCATATAACTCCATTCTGTGACCGCAATTAAACACCTGATACATCTCTTTCCAATCTGTATTTGATTGCTCTTGTATGAGCTTAAATAAGGGAGGAATATCAAACATATTATCTTTAATAACATGAACATTATCTACAAAATGTAAAATTTTTGTTTGTGCTCCTCCAGAACAATGCACCATCCCATGGATTGTTTCTGAAGTATATTTTGAAAGTATTTCTTTAATAATTGGCGCATATGTTCTTGTGGGAGATAACACCAGTTTACCAGCATCAATTGGAGAATTTTTTATGACATCTGTTAATTTTGTATTTCCTGAGTAGACTAGGTCTTCAGGAACAGAGGCGTCAAAACTTTCAGGAAATTTGTGAGCTAAGTATTTGTGAAAAACATCATGCCTTGCAGATGTTAAGCCATTACTTCCCATTCCTCCGTTGTAAGCTTTTTCGTAGTTTGCTTGTCCAAAAGATTCTAATCCAACAATTACGTCACCTGGTTTTATATTTGCGTTGTCTATGACATCAGTACGTTTCAATCTTGCTGTTACCGTAGAATCTACAATGATTGTTCTTACCAAATCACCTACATCGGCTGTTTCTCCACCAGTAGAATGGATAGTGACTCCAAAACCTTTTAAATCTTCAATTAATTCTTCTGTACCATTAATGATTGCAGAAATTACCTCACCTGGTATTAGATTTTTATTTCTTCCTATAGTAGATGATAGCATAATATTGGTAGTTGCACCAACACATAACAAGTCATCAATATTCATAATTAATGCATCTTGGGCAATTCCTTTCCAAACAGAAAGATCTCCTGTTTCTTTCCAATACATATACGCTAAGGATGATTTAGTACCGGCTCCATCTGCATGCATAATTAAACAATAATCATCATCATTGGTTAAATAATCTGGAACTATTTTACAAAATGCTTTTGGAAAAAGTCCTTTATTAATATTCTTTATTGCATTATGGACGTCTTCTTTGGAAGCTGAAACACCTCTTTGGGCATATCTTTTAGAAACTTCTTGACTCATGTTTTATGGAAGATTTTATACAAAAGTACGGATTGTTTTCGTTTTCGGATAAAATTTTAAAAACGAAAACGTTTTAGTAATTTTTAAGCAATAAATACTGTTTTCAAATTCTCAAAATTAGACTGTTTTTTTACAAAAAAATGATTCTAACACACTCTTTATTAGTAAATTAATAATTGTGAATAAAGTTTTAAAAAAAAGTTTATTTTCGGCTCATTTTATGACTTCAAAAAATTGTTTTCATTTATATTTGTCTAAAATTAATAACTCACTAAACAATATTATGAGCAAGTCTAAATTAGAATACATTTGGCTAGACGGTTACTATCCAACTCAAAACATGCGAAGTAAGACTAAGGTTGAAAATGACTTTAGCGGTAAATTAGAAGATTGTCCTATTTGGTCTTTTGATGGTTCATCTACAAAACAAGCATCAGGAGGAGCTTCTGATTGTTTACTAAAACCAGTAGCTATTTATCCAGATCCAGCCAGAAGAGATGGTTTTTTGGTAATGACTGAAGTTTTAAATGCAGATGGTTCACCTCATGTATCTAATGGTAGAGCAACCATTGAAGATGAAGACAATGATTTCTGGTTTGGTTTTGAGCAAGAGTATTTTATTATGGATACCAAAACTCAATTGCCTTTAGGTTTCCCTATAGGTGGTTATCCTGCTCCTCAAGGTATGTATTATTGTTCTGTAGGTGGAAAAAATACCCACGGAAGAGATTTAGTTGAGAAACATGCAGATTTATGTATTGATGCTGGTTTAAATTTTGAAGGAATTAATCAAGAAGTTGCTTCCGGACAATGGGAATTTCAATTATTTGCAGAAGGAGCTAAAAGAGCTGGTGATGAAATATGGGTTGCACGCTACTTATTAGATAGATTAACTGAGCAATATGGTTATTACATAGATTATCACCCAAAACCATTAGGAAAAGATTTAGATTGGAATGGTTCTGGTATGCATGCAAACTTTTCTAATACTGTTTTAAGAACTTGTGGTTCTAAAGAAACATATGAGAAAATTTGTGAAGCATTTAGACCTGTTGTTAAAGAACATATTGCCGTATATGGAGAGTTTAATGATCAACGTTTAACAGGTGATCATGAAACTGCTGCTATTACTGATTTCTCATATGGAGTATCAGATAGAGGAGCTTCTATTAGAATTCCAATTATTACAGTAGAGAAGGGCTGGAAAGGATGGCTAGAAGACAGAAGACCTGCTTCAAACGGAGATCCATACAAGATTGCAGGAAGAATTATTAAGACTGTAAAATCGGCTAATATTAGCTAAACAGTTTTTGAAATATATTAAAACCACAAAATTAACTTTTGTGGTTTTTTTTATGAAATAGTTTGATATAAAAACACCCCATATAGTATGAGCAATATAATACCACTCTTTCGTTCTAGTTGCATTTTTTTTGGCAAAAACACTAACAGTGGTAATGTCAAAGAAATTCCTAACATCCAGTAAATATCATGCGTATATAGTTCACTATCATTAGCAGTAATAGGTGTGATAATAGAAGTGATTCCAACAACTGCAAGGATATTAAATATATTAGATCCAATAAGGTTTCCTAGAGAAATGGCCTTTTCTTTTTTTAACACCGCAATAATTGAGGCTGCTAATTCTGGAATACTAGTTCCTATAGAAACTACAGTGATACCAATAAGTCTTTCGCTTACACCAAAATCTAACGCCAAATTGGTCGCTCCGTTAATTAACAATTCAGCCCCTCCCCATAATCCAATACTTCCAATAAATAAAAATGCTACTGTTTTGGGTTTTGATAAGCTTACGATATCTTCAGATATATCTTCTTCAACAACTTGTTTCTGAAGTTTTAGTAAGTAAATTAAAAAAATTACTAAAAATGAGACTAGAAAAATTCCTTCAATAGTAGATATTAAATAATCATTAAGAAGAAAAAAGTACAATAATAACGAAGCTATCATCATTACAGGCCAATTTATAGTATGAAAACTTTTCTGAACATCTATTTTGGCTATCAACAATGTAATACCTAATACTAATGCTAAATTAGCAATATTAGAACCTACAACATTACCTAAAGCTAAATCTGGAGAGCCACTTAAAGCAGCTTTAACACTCACAATTAATTCTGGAGCAGAAGTTGCAAAAGAAACAACCGTCATTCCAATAATAATTTTAGGGATTTGTAAGCGTAAAGAGATAGAAACTGCAGATTTAAGTAACCAATTTCCACCTAAAATTAATAAAATGAAACCACACAAAACGTATAAAAAATTCATGATTTAAATTTTAAAACGAAGATACATTTTTATACGTTCTTTAATTATAAAAAGATGGATTAGAGTAAAAATTGCATTTTTTAGATCTATTTTATTAAAACTGAACTAAAAAAGCCTTTATATTATTACAATATAATATAAAAATAACTAATAATGGTTTAAATTATTAACATATATCAAGCAAAATATGTTACATTTTTTAACTTTATTAATATATTATATTATAAATGTAAAATTAATTACATCTTTTTCATTGTTTTTACTTGCTAAGTATGTATTCAATACTATATATTGATATTAGAATTCTAAAACTACTAAATACTTAACCATTAAAAACGATAAATATGATAACACTTACATTAAAAATTATTGAAATCTCACTAAATATTATATCATACATTTTACTCTAATTTATTATTAACTATTAAAACTAAAAGCTATGCTAACAACTATTGGAATTTTACTCATTATTATTGGAATTTTATCTATTGTGTTAAAAACAATATTTACAACAAATAAATATCTAAACTCAATTACCAAAACACGAAGTATTCAATTAACAGTCTTAGGAATATTGTTAAGCGTGATTACAGGAATGTTTTTTTACGCCGATGCAGGAACTGCATATGCTGTACAATTTATGAGCGGTGGAGATAAGATGATTACTACACAGGGAGTTAAACTTAAATATTGGGGTAGAGTTATCCCATTATCTTATGAAATTTCTATTAAAGATATTATTGTAGATAACAAAAAAGATCTTCCGGAAGATGGTCAAGGAATTTATAATAGAAAAGCTCAAAAATGGGAATTTAGTGATGCTATCAAAGCTGAAATAAGTACCTCCGTTATTGTTGGAGTGAATATCAATGACGAAGAAGTTTTCTTAAATATGGCTGATAGAAATAAAAGTGAAGGAAAATTAATTTTTGGTAGGGTTTTACCTAACATAGACGCTGCTATTAAAAACACTTGTAAATTAATGGATGCACAAGATTATATCTCTGGACAAGCTTCTGATTTTGATAGATATTTTAGAGATCAGTTAGAAAATGGAATGTATCAAGTAGAGCAATATTATGAAGCTGAAAATTCTAATGAAATTGTAGGTGATACTACTACAATAAGAAAAATAGCTGTGGGAAAATCTAGTAAACAGAAGAAATTCAGAATTAAAAAAAACAAAAACGGAACCATTGTAAGAGATGACTCTAACTCTTTAAAACAATACGGGTTAAAAATATATCAAGCACAAGTTACAGGAATTGATTGGGAAGAATCTTTTGATGAAAGATTAGACTTGCAAAAAAATGAAGTTGCTCAAACTCAATTAGAAAAACAACAAGCAGAACGTGAATATTACAGAGCTAAAAAAGAGGTTGCCAAAGGAGAGTCTGAAAAAGCAAAAGAAAGAGCTCGTTTAGAAAAAATTCAAATTCAGCAAACCATTGAAGCAGAAACAGAGGCAAAAGTAGCAGAGTTTAATCTAATTAAAGAGAAAAAACAATATGAGGTTGAACTCTTTAAGGCTAAAAGTAAAAAAGTTGCTGCCGATGCTCAATACTATGAAAATGCAAAGTTAGTAAGTGCAGGTTTAACACCTCAAGAAAAGGCAGAATGGGAATTTAAAACTGCCGTTGGTGTAGCAGAACAATTGAAAGAGTTAAAATTACCTGAAACCTATATAGAAGGTGGCAAAACTGGACAAACTGGAAACTTACTTGAATCACTTATTGGAGCTGATTTAGCGAAGAGCATGATTCAAAAAAAGAAGTAGCATTATACGAAGTTCTGAAAAAACGAACGAGGCGTATCGTCTCGTTCTAATTAAGATTTTTTTTCATTACATTTGAATAAGAACCTATATTTAATGAAAAAAGAAATTTTTAAATTATTAGCAAAGCTTAACAAAGCTATTCTTCCTTCTTTCACCAAAAAAAGATTAGATCTGGCTAAGGCTTCAAAGATTCAGTTAGCAATTATTGGTTGGAGAAGTTTTGTGACACTAAATTCTTTGGATTAAAATTTACAACTATGAAAACAGAATACTTAAAAATATATACAAGTTCACTAATAATTATTAATAGTATTAGAAACTTATTAGCAGAAAACAACATTACCTCCTTGGTTAAAAACCATCCAGAATCTGCAAGATTAGGTGGTTTTGGTGTAACTATGGACTCTGTAGAATTATTCATACTAAAAAAAGATTTAGAAAAATCTGAACCTATAGTAAATGCTTTTAAAAAAGAAATAAATTCGTAAAAAAGACAGTCTATACTTTCTAAATAAGAAAAACACTACTATATTTGCACCCGAATTTGGCCATGTGGCGCAACTGAATAGCGCACTTGATTACGGCTCAAGAGGTTACAGGTTTGAATCCTGTCATGGTCACGAATAAATAGTACAATTAAAAAAAACGCCAAGCTTGCTTGAGCGTTTTTTTGTTTGTACTATTTTTAAAGCGGAGCTTTACAGGATCAGCGGAGCTACTCCTCAACATAAATGAAAGATTTTTTTACTTATCGCCAAGCTTGCTTGAGCGTTTTTTTGTTTGTACTATTTTTAAAGCGGAGCTTTA
>OJCB01000685.1_pt1 | contig 12285 bp, 7 predicted proteins | sample 1591501 | NCBI WGS metagenome assembly OJCB01 (sample SAMN05416813, study PRJEB24817) | seawater metagenome | isolation source: Sea water | place: Canada:Atlantic | collected 2013-07 | reverse complement strand
CCTCTTCGTCGGCAGCGTCAGATGTGTATAAGAGACAGGTGCAGTGAACTCCACAGATTACGGGGATTTCTTTGACGACCGGCAACACTTCATATTCACCGATTTCCATTGCGACGGCATTGGCATCGCCATACCCCATCATGCCGGCGATCGATCCATGCCCCATCATCCGGTAGCGGCCGGAGTTGTAAATGATGATCAGGTCGGCTCCACCCTTCTCGATAAACTTCGCGCTGATCCCTGTTCCGGCTCCTGCAGCGATAATAGGCTCGCCTTTCGATAGCGTATCGCGGAGGCGTTCAATGACTTCTTCTCGAGTGTATGGGTTTCCCACCCCTGTCCATGGATTCGGCATGAGCCAATAGAAACGGAGAGTAGCAATTTGTGCAATCAATTCCGCATCGGAGTAACACACTACCAACTATCGAAAATCCACATTGATGGTAGAAGGCCGGATCCGTCCAGCCCTGCCCCACATTGCGGATAGACTATTTGTCATCTGCGCCGGGAGTATCACCCCGCCTGACCGCTTTTCTTACCGCCTTCAGATCTATCGCTTCAGCTGTTCCGTTTTCCCCCTCAACAGCAGTCGCCATAAACATTGAATTTAGAATCGCCTCTTCGGTCGCATCCATTGTTGCCTCGAAGACGGGCGTAATGTGGTCATTGCCAAGCAGGGCGGGAATCTCAATCAGGTCCTTTGCTCGATAGGGAATTCTGTAAGCAGTCGAAAAAACGATGACATAATCTCCCGAACCATTGCTCATCGACGATCCCGTCCGTGCCATTCCGTGGAGTGCTCTTTTCCCGATTCTTTCCAGGTTCCGAAAAGAAAGTGGTGCATCGGTCGCCACCACGATCATACAGGACCCGTCCCCGTTTGGCTGATTGAGCGAAGCGAGCTTTGCCCCCGGACTGTTACCGAAAGGATTCCCATCAATTCGAAGGTCACCGCCAAAGTTAGTCTGCACAAGAACACCAAGGGTGTAATTCTTTCCCGCCACGCTCTTAACAATGCGCGAAGAAGTTCCGATACCCCCCTTAAAGCCAAAGCACTGCGTCCCCGCCCCTGCTCCAAGGGACCCTTCGGAAACCACGCCGGATTCTGCGGAATTGATCGCGCTTAAAACATGCTCTTCAGTGATGTGCATTCCCCGAATATCATTCAATCGACCGTCGTTGGTTTCCCCGACAACTCCGTTCACCGAACGAACTTTATCATTCTTCGACAGGGTAGACCGCACCAGAGATTCCATCACGGAGGCAACACTCAGAGTGTTCGTCAAAGCGATAGGGGTTTCAATGTTTCCCAACTCATTCACCTGAGTGGAACCAGCCAACTTCCCAAATCCGTTTCCCACAATAATTGCGGCAGGAACTTTCTCCTGAAAAAGATTCCCTTCGTGTGGCAGGATCACCGTCACTCCTGTGTGAACATCTTTTCCTTTATGGAGAGTAGCGTGGCCGACTTTAACACCCGGCACATCGGTAATCGCATTCCATTTTCCCGTCTCCATCTTGCCGACCTGAATTCCCAGATCCCGTGCCCGGACACGGGTTTGTTCTTTGGGAGGGTCTTGTGAAAGACCAAATGGGACCATGACCGAAATCAGAACCCAAATATATAAGAGAGGGCTGACAGAAGAAGCTCGTAGTGATCCAGATTCCATTTTCATCATTGGGAGAAATATTGAGGATGTTTATGCGCCGGGCTCATTTCGAAGAAATTGAACGAAACCCCATTCACACGCATCCTACCATGAGCCTAAAGCAGATTCAAAAATTCGGTCGCGAAGTTCTGCTCCCCCGACCGCGTTGGTCAAAATTACGATTCCCCGTTTTTCATCTGGATCAAACCAGGCGCCGCATCGAAATCCTGAGTTACTGCCTGTGTGAGAATATCCCCCCTGGTTCTCCGGCCTGATCACCCAGCTCAGAGCGAAGTTTTTTTCATCTCCTGATTCCGAATGAGATTGAAGCATCAGTCCAATCGTCTTTTCCGACAGAGAATGAGGCTCCGCTCGATCCGGTCTCATCATTTCAATGAGAAACTGCGCATAGTCGGTCGCGGTGGTGAACATGGAATAGGCGGAGTTTCCGCTTAGATATCGGGAAGTGGACCGCCGCATGGAGCCATCCTTATTGTGAGCCGCCGCGATCTCGGCGGACTCATCCCAAATGTATCGACTCTGTTTCAGCCCTATCGGATCCAGAATTCGCAGCCGGGTAAATTGATCCAGATTCAATTCCGTAATTTCTTCGACCACTTTTTGTAACAAGGTAAAGCCCTCTCCGGAATAGCGCTGCCGGGTTCCGGGCTCAAACCCGAGCTTTGGTGGCTCAGTATTCGACGAAAGCCCACCCTTCCTCCAATTCGGAAATCCTGAGCGGTGACTCAAGACCATTCTCGCGGTGATCTTTTGGTGCCGGTCGTCACTTTGCATATACGGCTTTTCCAAATACTCGACCAGAGGCCTATCCAAATCGAGCTCCGCCTGCTCCACCAGTTTCATTACTCCATAGGCAAACATGGGCTTGCTCATGGATGCCGCTTCAAAACGGGTAGCCGCGTCCACGGACTTTCCGGTTTCGGAATTTTGAATCCCAAAATCACGGGACCAGATGATCTTTCCATCTTCCACCATGGCCATAGCAACTCCGGGAACATTGTAATCCTTCTGCAGCTGCGGCACGAGAGATTCGCATTTTTTGGCAAAGGCAATCGGATCACTTCTGAAAAGCGGTTTCTGCGCGTCGGCTATTGCGTGAAAAACTTGGTTGAACAGCTTTCCGTCAAACTCCGTTCCACCGTTTTGTTTCCTTGTATCCCTCGCATTGACGATAAGCAAATCGCGGGAGGGAATCACAATAATGTATTGCCCTCCATTTCCCCGGGCCGAATACGTTCGATCGCCGGGAAACGAATATCGTCGCTGACCATTTATGCCAACCCACCACATGTAGCCGTAATCCAATACCGAATCGTTTGTCGAAATCGTGTCGACGATGGATTGATTGAACCACTGCTCATCAATGATTCTCTTATCCTGCCATACTCCACCTGACAAGTAGAGCAAACCGAGGCGTGCCCGATCTCTTGCACTGAGCATAAACAGATAAGCCGGATGATTCGATTTTCGTAGCTGGCCCTCACCGGGATAATACTCGGTATGCTGATCCAGTTTAAAATCCTGCATCCCGGTTCGAGTAGCAATAGAACGATCAAACACCTGGAATAGATCAAGGCCGGACAAATGGTTAAATGCCGTTCCTAGCGCATTGAAATCCCAGTTACTGTAGGCCCAGCGCTCCCCTGGAAGAGCGCGGGTTTTCATCCGGCTTTCGAAACGCGTTTTTGCCTCATACTCCGCAGGCAAAGGTACGCCCGCGCTGGACTTCATCATTTGCCGCAAAGTAGCTGACTGATACTCCCCGGGAATACCACCCTTCTCCGTCAGAGGTAATTCCGAAATCTTTTTCGAGAGCAACTGGTCTATAGCGATCCCGTTCTCCTTTATCCACGCCCCATAAATGGCGCTCAGGAATGACTTGCGTACCGAATGGCAGGCAACCGGAGTTTCGCAGTCGCCAAACGCCCGGATCACATAGCCACGATGAACAATCATCAAGCCTGTCGACTGACCCAATTCGTGGAGCTTTTGCCACTTCGCTTCCGCGCTGGCCAGTCCATCCTCGCTCCAGTTTTCACTCAAGAACTCAGCGGACGGAAGCTCCCAGTCCTCCTCCGGATAGGATTGGATATCACCGATGGGTGCGTCAGCCTGCTGCCCACAGACCACAGCTAGTGGAACGAAAACAAACGCGAATACGATAGCTAAGTGTGTTTTCATTCAGGACCCGATTGATCGAAAATTCTTCCGGCATTCACCATGCCGTCTATTTTCGCTTCACCTTCACCCTTACAACTTTTGAACGCTTACCCGCGCTATCGACAGCCCTGACCAAGATGCGGTTGGTTCCACTCTTAAGCTTAACCGGGAAACGCCACCGGGATGTTCCCCGTGCTTTTTTGTATCTTCCACGCTGCGCTTTGTATTCCACCTTTGAAATCCCACTATCATCCGTCGCTGTACCTCGAATCATGGTCCGGCTCCTTGAGGTAGTCTGAGTTTTCTTTTTAACCTTAACCCTGGGTGGAGCATTAAAAACGGGATTCGCTGCGACTGCGAAATTGTCGACTCCGAGAAAATTGTCACCTGACGCAGTGGGAACTGTTGGGATCCAACGGAAGTCGGTACTTCCGAGATTAAGGTCATATCCATTTCCCGGATCTGAAAAGGTTTCACCCGTAAACACAGATCCCCCATTCACTTTCAGCGACCACACATTCATCGCGAAATCGATCGTAATCACCACAGGGAAATACCCGGAACTCGGATAGCTCACGGTGGTGTCGACGATCGAAGTTCCATCGGAACGAAGAATCTTTCCTGTTGCCGTATCGAAACTGATATAGCCAAGAATCTCAGAACTCGTTCCATTGTAGATGACCAACTGAAAAGTATCGGAACTACCAGTTGTGGACTCTGAGATCCCCAACGAAGTGGAGATCGTAACAATTGGATTGCCCTCCGCTACAGGATCATAAAAGAAATTCCTGAAAACGCTGATTAAAGTCTCGTTCGTTCCATTATCGTACCCGAGAAAACCGGTGAGTCCGCCCATGCTGTTATCGACGACAAAATCATCATTCGCATTGTTGGTATTTAGCCCAAACCACCCATCGCGGCCCGCCCATTCCATATTCTCCACGAAAGGAAGAGAAGAGAAATCCGTCGAGTAGAGGTCCACCGCCCGGGCCCCTTTAGCCCAGGAGAAAAGCAGGGCAAAGACGATCAGAGATTGAAGACGGGGCTTTTGGTACAACTTCATCCCTCATTGTCTCTGGAAAGACGGAGAATTTCAAGACGTGATCCGGTCGAAGATTCGCTCTTCGACCGGATAGCACCCTCAGACAAGGCTCACTGGAGGAAGTCGTTGATCAAGTTCTCCAGCATTTCCTGACGGCCGCTGGAGAGAGTTGGTTCTCCATTCGCGAAAGCATGCGCTTCGAGATCTTCGAAAGAACACTGTCCCGCCTCGATCCTGGCACCGATATTATTGTCGAAGCTGTTGTAGCGTTCATCAACAAAGTTGGCGAGACGACCATCTTCACGAATCGCCGCTGCAATTTTGAGTCCGCGGGCAAAGGCGTCCATTCCACCGATGTGAGCATGAATGAGATCGATGGGGTCGTGAGACTCGCGGCGACGTTTTGCATCAAAATTAAGACCACCGGTCGTGAGCCCTCCCATTTTCAAGACCACCAGCATCACCTGAGTCGCAAGATGAATATCAGTAGGGAACTGGTCAGTGTCCCAGCCAACCAGGGTATCCCCGCGATTCGCATCAATGCTCCCTAACATTCCGGCATTTGCACTCACGGTCAATTCGTGCTCCATCGTGTGACCGGCAAGGGTGGCGTGATTGGTTTCGATATTGAGTTTGAAATGATCCGTCAGATCATACTCCCTAAGAAAATTCAGGCACGCTGCAGCATCGCTGTCGTATTGATGCGTCGAAGGTTCACGCGGTTTTGGTTCAATGTAAAAGGGCCCGTCGAAGCCGATCTTCTTTGCGTGATCCACCGCCATATGGAAAAACGCAGCGAGGTGATCCAGCTCCCTTTTCATATTGGTATTCAGCAAAGTCGAATACCCCTCACGGCCGCCCCAGAAGGTGTATCCAAGCCCGTCGAGTTCTTTCGTTGCCTCCATGGCTTTCTTCACCTGAGCACCTGCATAGGCAAAAACATCCGCACTTGGCGATGTCGCCCCACCATGGGCATAGCGGGGATGCGAGAAAAGACAGGCCGTTCCCCAAAGTAGTTTTACCCCCGTTTCCTCCTGCTTCGATTTCAGCTTCGCCACGACTGCATCAAGTGCAGCGTGAGACTCTTTCAGATTATTCAGCTCAGGTGCGATATCACGATCATGCCAGCAATAGAACTCGATCCCTGTTTTCTCCAGGAACTCGAAAAATACATCGACACGGTTCAAAGCGTTTTCAACGGAATTGCTTCCATCATCCCAGGGCATATGAGCGGTACCTGCCCCGAATGGATCCGAAAGATCGTTGCGCATCACATGCCAATAGGCACCTGCAAAACGGAGATGATCCTTCATCGCTTTCCCATCGATCAACTCGTCAGGATTGTAGTGCTTGAATGCCAGAGGGTTCTTTGAATTTTGTCCCTCGTATTGGATTTTGTCGCAGTCGAAATAGTTCATAGTTTTCTGTATTGGTGAATTCTTTTGGTGTCGGAACAGTATCTCCGAACAAGAATCCAGAAACCGCATATTGCGTATCTATTCTGTTGATTTGCGCCATTTTTAAATCACTGTCATTAATTGAGTGAAACGGTTGCCATTGTGATGTCCGAAGTCTTTTTGCGAAGGCTGACACCGGCATTGATGCCCTTCGTCCGCAGACAGCAGGACTATCGAATCCTCAGTATTCACCGACCCCTCTTAGAGCTGAACAAACTTCTCAAAGAGTTGAAGCCGAAAGGACTGATTACTGAATGGCTACCGGAAACGACTGAAGCGCTGTTGGATTTGAAATTAAAGATCCCCACCGTCATCGTCGATACCGATTTCTGCTATCCCGGAGTTGTCAGTATCGATGTAGATGATCAAGCAGTCGGTCGTGAAGCCGCACGGGCCTTTATACAGGCCGGCTTTCGCAGTTTCGCCTGCCTCGGAAACGGCATGCCGTATTCCGATCAACGAATCGAGGGTTTTCAGGAAGCGCTGCAAAACGAGAATGCACCCTGCTCTGTACACACGGAAGCGGGATTCGAAGATACCCGTTACAGCGAGTCCTTTATCCGACCCGGGGCACGATTGAAAAAGTGGCTGGAAAAAATCCCGAAGCCGGCGGGAATCTTTGCCGTTCACGATCCATTGGGGCGTTTTCTCTGCGGGGCCTGCCAGCAGTCCGGGCTCGAAGTTCCCTCAGATATTTCTGTAATCGGAGCGAACAACGATCCCCTGGTCTGCGGTCTCACCTATCCCAAACTCTCCAGCGTTTCCATTCCCTGGAACGCAGTCGGGGAACATGCCGGGGAAATCATGCGACGCCTGACATTGGGTGAAAATATTTCATCGGATAAGCCCCATTTAGTGCCTCCCGCCGGAGTAGTTCTTCGACACTCCGCAAATTTCCTAGCTGTCGATGATGCCCTACTCAGGCGGGCGATGTCTTATTTATCAGAAAGAATGCAGGACCCGGTAACGGTCGGGGGCATGTGTCAGGAATTACGGGTAGCCAGAAGAACGCTGGAGCGAAAATTTCGCGAACACTATCGGTCTACTCCCTGGGAAATGCTCTGCCAAATTCGGGTGAATCAGGCAAAGCAACTCCTGGTCGAAACAAATCACCCCGTGTCGCTGATTTCCGATCTTTGCGGATTTAACGATCCTGAAAGAATGGCAGTTGTGTTTAAGCGCGTGACCGGAGGAACCCCTTCACAGTTCCGCCAGATCTCCGGTGCTTGAAACTATTCCAAAAACCCGGGGAGAACCCGTTCAGGGAATGTCGCCAATATTTTCCCCATCCCCTTGTTGTGAGCGGTAAAAACAGCAATTAAATCCAGCTCAGGAAACATCAGGATAAACTGCCCGCCTGCTCCCCTCCCCGACTTACAGATAATCGCCCGATCGCCGACCTGCACATCGTGTCGCCACCAAAAGTACCCGTAGGAGGATCCCCCCTGGTTAGTGTGTATTTTTGCGGTTGCTTTGCTAACGAAGTCCGCAGGAATCAATTGCTCGCCCTGCCATTCCCCCTTGTTCATCACCAGCATCCCCCACTTCATCATGTCCCGGGACCGCATGCTGCTCCCCGCTGCAGACTTTGGAAAACCGCTGACATCGTCCTGCCACGCAAATCTTTTGATTCCCAGTTTTCCCAGCACCTCTGTCTTTATGAATACCCGTGCTGTTCCCGGAACGACCGCTTCAATCACTTGCATGGTCATTGAGGGATCAGACGCCTGATATTTAAACTCCCGTGGCGACGGAGGGATCACAGAGCTGTGTTCGAGGTAGGCCTGTATCTGCCCCTGCCCTTTTAAAGCTGCAGGAGATTTCATCAATTGCTTCGCTTTATCCTTATCAATCCGAATACCGGATCTCATATTCATCGCTTCAGCCAGAGTAATTGCGGACGCCCCTTCCACCAGCTTGCTCTTGTCTACCCCTTCCAGGAAACTCACCACCGGCTTGTCGAGATCTTCCATCGAAAGGAATCCCAATTGAATCGCCCGCCCCACTGCCATCGCCGTGTATGACTTGGTGATCGACATTTGATAGTGCGGATAATTGATCCGACCCCGCCGGAAGTAGGACTCGAACAGGAGCTTTCCATTTTGGGAAACCAGAAAACTGTCAATCTCACCATGTCCACCCTCGGCAATCTCACCCACAAATTTGAGAAGAAGTTCTTTCTTTCCCCCATCAACGCCCAGTTCCCCGACTGCTAACCCGTCCTTGAGGTCTTTGGGAGTTGAATCAATGAACGGCTCTTTGAGATCCGGCAGTTTCGCCTCCAGCGCAAAGGAGATATCTGCAGCGTTCAAGTCAGTGACCTCAGGAGCAAGACCGTTACTTTCATCAGCCAGACCGCTCCCATACAGGGCGAATATTACGGCAAAATTCAAAAGTAGATTCAGGCGAAGCAGAAGTCCGGAAGTCATATTGGAAAAACCGTGTAGCCTCTTCGCGGAATCGGAAAGAACTTTTTCCTTTGAAACTTGTGTTAGAGACATCGATCCCATTACGATTTGCCGCCACTATGACATTCAAGAATATCCTTCCTGCAATTCTGCTTTTCAGCATTCTTCTGACACCCTTCAGCTCTATCGGACAGAATAAAGAAAAGCCCAATGCCTACGCCTGGGTCAGCGAGGCCCCGAAACCGGAATGGGTTTGGAGGGCTGACAAAACTGACAATGCTCCCATTTACCTCCGTCACAAATTTGAGGTTTCGGGGAAGGTGAAGTCTGCCAAAATCTATTCCACCTGCGATAATGGAGCGACCCTTTGGATCAACGGAAAAGAAGCTGGCATAGCACCCGACTGGGGTGAGCCCATCCGAATTCCGGATGCAACAAAACTCGTCCAATCCGGAGCGAATCAAATTGCGGTAATGGCACACAACCGCGGAGGAGCTGCTGCCTTCATATTCAAGCTTGAAATTGAGACCGCAGAGGGGAAGAAACAGCAGGTCATTTCCAGTCCGAAATGGAAACTCTCGCTTTCCGAGTCCAAAGGGTGGGAATCAGCAGAATTCAACGATTCTGACTGGGATTCCAAATTGAAAAAGATGGGGGATTTCGGAGTCGCCCCCTGGGGAACCCCCGGAATTGGGGGCAAAAACTCGCGTGGTGGCGGCTCAAAAAATCCTGCCGGAGTTTCTGATTTGACGATTACCGAAGATTTTGAAGCAGAGCTTCTCTACACCGTAAATGGAGATACCCAGGGGTCCTGGGTTTCCCTCTGCGTCGCTCCAGGAGGAGGTTTCTACGCTTGTGACCAGAGAGACAAAGGACTGTTTCACATCTCCGTTAGCGGGGATGGCGTTGACGTCACTCCCATCGAGCTCAACGAACCCGGCTCCGACAAACGCCTCTCCGGCGCCCAGGGATTGGTTTGGGCTTTTGATAGCCTCTGGTTTCACCGGAACGGCGGATCCCTTTACCGCATCACGGATGGCAATGGTGACGGAACGCTCGATACCGTGGAGCCGCAGCCGACCGGGACCGGCGGAGGTGAGCATGGGAATCATAGCGTTCTCCCTGATGAGACGGGGGAAAACCTCTACCTCGTAGGGGGCAACCACGCACCTACACCTCCGGAAGAGGCAACGTCCAGAAAGCGGGTTCAATCGTGGAACGAAGATCTCTTGCTCCCACGGATGTGGGATGCTAACGGGCACGCCCGGGGCAAGCTCGCACCGGGAGGCTGGATTTCGAAATACGATCCGAAGTCAAAAACTCACGATTTGATCAGTATCGGGTTTCGAAATGAATACGACGCGACTTTGAATTCAGCGGGTGACCTTTTCGCCTACGATGCCGATATGGAATGGGACGTCGGAAACTACTGGTATCGTCCTACCCGCATTAATTATGTTGCCAGCGGATCTGATCATGGCTGGCGGAGCGGAACCGGGAAATGGCCGGTCTATTATGAAGACAGTCTACCTCCGGTCGTCGAGATCGGGCCGGGGTCTCCCACTGGATTTCTTTCCGGAACAGAAGCGAAATTCCCCGAAAAATATCAACGTGCCCTCTTTGCCCTCGACTGGACTTTCGGAACGATCTGGGCCGTCCACCCGGAACAAAACGGGGCCGGCTACACCGGAACCAAAGAAGTGTTTCTTGCGGGAATCCCGCTTCCTGTCACTGATGGTGTGATCGGACCAGACGGCCATCTCTATTTTCTCGTCGGTGGTCGCGGATCTCAATCGGCAATGTATCGGGTCCGTTACACAGGATCAGAGTCCACCGCAAAAGCGAAACCGCTCGAAGCAACTCCAGCTCGAATTACCGCCCGCAAGCTCGAAGAGTTTCATGGATTCCAAAACGCCGACGCAGAGAAAGTAGCCTGGCCCCACCTATCTTCGGACGATGTTTTCCTTCGCCATGCGGCACGAGTTGCCATCGAGTCCCAGCCAGTCGTCAGCTGGATTGACCGGTTTCACAAAGAAACGGACCCACAGACTGTCATCGCCGGAGCTGTCGCTATCGCCCGCAGTGGTGACAGCGGCCATCAGGAGAAATTGATCTCGAAACTTCTGAGCCTGGATTTCTCCAGCCTCAGCGAACGTCAGAAACTCGGTGCCCTTCGCGCCTATGCTCTCACCTTTATCCGACTGGCACCACCTACGGACGAACAAGGAAAAACGGTTATTGCTGCACTCGACTCATTCCTTCCTGCCACCAGTGCCGATCTAAACACAGAACTGATTCGAGTCCTTTCCTACCTGCAGTCTCCGACAGTCCTTGAAAAAGCGACCACTCTAATTGCGAATCGTGGCGAAGCGGATGTGCCCGACTGGGCTGAGATCGCTGCCCGCAATCCCGGATATGGAGCAACCGTTCAGCGATTCCTCGACAACGCCCCTCCAGCGAGAGAGGTCTATTACGCGATGATGATCGCCAATGTGAAAAAAGGATGGACTCGGGACCAACGAAGAATTTGCATCGAAGTTCTCAACGAGGCAGCCAAAGGGTCCGGTGGAGCCAGTTTTCCAAAATTCCTGGTGAACATTCGAGACCTTCATCTTGGTGCTATGTCGAATGAAGAAAGGAAGGCACTCGCCGATATCTCAGGAGAGAATTTCAATCCTGTTCCTGATTTTAAAATCACTCCGCCGAAGGGGCCGGGTCAGGACTACACTCTTGAGACCGCCTCGCGACACCTGAATTTCAAGGAATCCAGCTTCGAAACTGGCCGGAGCCTTTTCTTTGCCACGAGCTGTGGAGCCTGCCATCGACTGGCCGGTCTGGGCGGAGACATCGGGCCTGATCTGACCAGCATCCCCAATAAGTTCGATGCCAGGTATGTTCTTGAAGCCGTTATCAATCCCTCCAAAGACATTTCCGATCAATACGGGATGTCTGAGTTAACACTCAAGGATGGGAGCACCAGGTCCGGCCTCGTCGTCGAAAATGGTGATCAGGTTTCCGTCTATCCTTCAGATCACACCGCCGATCCTTTCAAAACAACAAAGGATCAGGTTAAGAGCGTGAAACAACTTCCCGTTTCCCAAATGCCTCCGGGTTTGATCAACATGCTGAACCCCGAAGAGCTCAGGGATCTGATGGCCTACCTCATGGCGGGCGGAGATCCCAAAAGCAAAGTCTACCGGAAATAGAAATTCCTACTGGCTTGGCATAGGGCCTTGTTTGGTAACCGTATGCAACGCCACTCCTTTTTCATCGTGCCAGATGAAACTGAGAGTGGACGCACTGCCCTCTTCCCCGGCGCCCGGTTTCACCTCTACTTTCAAGAATCCTCCGGATCGAGGGTCCTGGTAGTATGGCTGTTTGATGAGACCGTCCGGATCTGTCGAGGCAGGATCTCCGGGTTTCCGACCGAGACGTGAATTCGCGTCGATAAGGGCACCACAGGAGAATTCTTCGATCCCGGTGGAATCCACTGACTGATACCTGTCTCTTATACACATCTGACGCTGCCGACGAAGAGGATAGTGTAG
>OJCB01000684.1_pt1 | contig 12290 bp, 9 predicted proteins | sample 1591501 | NCBI WGS metagenome assembly OJCB01 (sample SAMN05416813, study PRJEB24817) | seawater metagenome | isolation source: Sea water | place: Canada:Atlantic | collected 2013-07 | reverse complement strand
GATCTACACTATCCTCTTCGTCGGCAGCGTCAGATGTGTATAAGAGACAGACTGCTATCCGCGTATTGATTTGGATGGACACCGAAGTCAGAATACTAAAATGCAGTACCGGGTTCTGACCATAATTTTCCTACTACCATTCGTCTTCAGCATTCCGGGCTTGACCGGGGAAGCACGCACCTGGACCTCTGATGACGGGAACACAATAGAAGCAGAATTTCTCTCCACCACTGACGACAAAGTCTCAATCCGCAGAGTGGCAGACGGGAGAAGCTTTTCAATTTCCATAGCTCGTTTGAGCGAGGCTGATCGTCAGTGGATCACAACTCAGTCTGATGGCCCGGCCTCCCGGGCTCTCACTCCGACGGAAGTGGCCGGGTTGACGCAAATACCGGATGATCCGAATGGGATCATTCAACTACCGCTTCGGGTCCACATCATCAACAATATCGTATTGGAGCAAAAAGGAGTAAAGATGACGACCTGGATAAGCCCGCAAGAATTCGAGAGCGTCATTCTCCCCGAGATCAATCGAATCTGGAAATCAGCACGCATTGAGTGGTCCATCGAGAGTATCATTGAGCAAGCTGCGGCAGAGGTTCCCAACCGCGAGGCGGATATCATCTATATTCAAAATGCCAAGAGGAATGCAGCAGGCAAATCCGATCCGGCACGAATGCCGAAGATTCATGCATTCTGCGACAAGCCAAACGGCCACCCTGCCATCAACAACCTCTATTTCTTTCCCTACCTCGGGCAGACATCCCAGGGAAATGCTTCCATGGGCGGAAACTTTGCCGTAGTCGGAGTCTGGTCTGACAAACACTTGAAAGGTTTGCGTCCTCCTGAGAAATTCCTTCTCGCGGAAAAAGGCCCTTTCAAGAGAGGTTCGATCGGTCGCACCTGCTCTCACGAACTCGGGCACAACCTCGGCCTAGGCCACCCCGACCAAAAGACTCAGACTCAATTTGATCTCTTGATGGGGGGCAAAAACGCTGCTTACGACTTCACCGAAGAGCAGATTGTATCTGCCCGAAAAACCGCAATCGAAAGAGCGGAGAAAGTCTTGAAATGGGTCGCCGAAGAAGGTGGGCAGTAGAGAACTAAGGGGCCAACTGTCCTCAGTCCTTAGTAGAGCCTATCCGCTTTTCTGCCCTGCTCACAAAAGGCGTCTACGTGAAGATCCAGAAAAGCGCCTCACAGGCGGGTCCAGCAAAGGCGGACCCAGTTTTTGAGAGAATCAGATGATTCGCTCAGTCGAAAAAATAGCGGCAGACAGCTTTGGCCTCACCCAGCGAGTGAGGTCTACCAGCCGGACAGCGGACCAGCGCTCCAACACCACTGCTCCGCCTCTACCAGTTCCGAAATGCTCCGCGCACCAAACCGACCATTACGCCTTGGATCACCAATTCCATAGCTGGAATCAAATCAGGATAATTTTCGTTCTCTGCTTTCAGAAAGGGGCGCTGTTTGTCCATGACATAACGCTTCAGTGTGGTTTCCCCATCGATCAGTGCTGCAACAATGTCCTGATCTCGTGGATCGCGATATTCCAAAACGACATGATCGCCATCGAGAATGTGTGCGCCAATCATGGATTCGCCCCGAACTCGCAAGGCATACGCTTTCGCATTCGGTCGGATACCGAGAGATTTCACATCTACGGAAAGCTTACCTTCAGTTTCAGGCTGGGTATCGTCGCTGTATCCTGCGGGAATGGATCCATAAATCGGAATGTCCACCAGAGGCTCCCGCTCGCTGTAATCGGAAAACATGATGGCACGGGCCCGACGCTTGTTGTCATCCCCCACCCGGGTAATCACCCCTTTTTTCTCCAGGGCCCGCAGGTGACTGACGGCGGCCGTTTGACTGGCAAATCCGAAATGCTCCTGAATCTCCCTCGTCGAGGGCATAAGCCCTTTCGAGCTGTGCTCGCTCTGTAAAAAATCGAGGACTTCCTGTTGTCGGTCAGTTAACTTCATATTTGAACACTGTTCCTCAGAACATGTAATAAATAATACTGGTCCGCAAGAGAAAAGTGCCGTTTATTTAAGGTTCCTTGAATTTCGAATCCAAAGTCTTCTGCCGGTTTCCGGATCTTCCTCTGCCTGCCTTGCTCACTGTGGCAACGCTATGCCTTGGTGTTCTAACGGCACAGGATTCGGTGGATGCTCCGGCTTCGAACAAGGAGGACACCGCGCCTCAGAAGCGGAGCTTCCGTCTCCAATCAAAAAGCAAGGCAGTGGCACCCCCTTCTGACGATTCCAAGAAGTGGCAGGGAGAAGAACTCGAGGAGGGAGCCTTGTCCGTCGGACTTGCGGGCGGTCAGTCAAAACTCCCGCCGGAACTGAAGGATCTCGCGCAGAAAGCAACTCTCGCGGCCTTGGGGCAGGACTGGGAAAGATCGAAAGAGTATTTTCTGGAGATGATCCAAAAGGCTCCCGACAATGCACTGGCCTACGCCAATCTGGCGGTGGCGGAGCATCAGTTGAAAAACACTCTCGCTGCCACTGCCAATCTAAAGAAGTCGCTGGAGATCAATCCTTCCATTGCGCGTAACTGGCAAACTCTCGGTCTTATTCAATATGAGAACGGAGATTTGAATCTGGCAATCTCCAGCCTGACGCGGGCGATTCATGAAGATCCGAAGGACGGCTACAATCGACTCTTTCTTGCTGCCGTTTTGCGAGATTATGGATGGGAAGATGCTGCAGTAACAGAATTGAAGCGCGCCTTGCAGTTGGACGAATCTATCGCCGATGCACATTACAATCTGGCGCTGACCTACCTCAGCGAAATTCCACCCCGGACTGAACTGGCCCGGCGGCACTATTACTCTGCAATTGACCTTGGGTCTGAGCCCTCACCCGAGGTGGAGAAACAGCTCTCCCCCCCTGAATAAGGCCTTGTAGAATCAGAATTTTTACGACTTAGTCCGTCCTCGATAAACCTATGAATCGCACTCTCTTCACTATGTTTACCCAAGCTGTCAGTCGCGGTCTCGCAATTGCCGGTATGATAGCTTTTGTTGCGGCTTCGTTTTCAGGATGCCGATCCAATGTGCCACTTAACGACACCGCACAAAGCGGTGCAGCGGCTCCCCACAATTACCCTTCACCAGAGGGAGCAGGCGCAGCGCCCCGCCCCTTCGCCGCGGTCGGACCGGATGGATCTACGGCTCTGACTCCTATCAGTTTTAACAACCGCTCTGAGCCTGCCGCTCTTTCACGCCAGCCAAACATCGCTGCTAAATGCGCCATTCTCGTCGATAATCGCGGAAGAGTGGTTTTTGAAAAAAATGCCTCGGCCCGGGTGCCTACGGCCAGCACTCAGAAACTTCTTCTTGGAATTCTCATCGTCGAAGCCGGCAATTTGGGGAAATCCATTACCGTGCAAGATTCTGACACATGGGCAGAGCCGACAAAAATGGGCATCCAGACCGGCCAAACCTACACTCGCGAGGAGCTCCTCCGGGCTGTGCTCATCCGAAGCAGCAATGATATCGCCCGCTGCCTGGCTCGTGATCATTCCGGAAGCGTTTCCGCATTTGCCGCACGGATGACATCCCGAGCCCGTCAGTTGGGAATGAACAATTCATACTTCACGAATGCCAGTGGACTTCCCTCTCCTTCCGGACAGTACTCCACTGCTCGTGACATGGCGATTCTTGGAGCCGCGGCAATGCAAAAGCCATTCATCCGAAGCGCAGTCGGAACCCGGGCGCACATTTTCCGTTTCTCCAATGGAACAACGAAAACGGTCACCAATACGAACCGGGTCCTTGGATCTTTTCCCTATTGCACCGGTGCAAAGACCGGCTACACCAACGCCGCCGGTCGATGTCTCATTTCTTCCGCCTCCAATGGCGGAAATAGCTGCATCGCAGTTGTGCTCGGCAGCACTTCCGCCAATATCTGGCGCGAGTCTGAAGAATTGCTGAAGCTCGGCCTGGGGATGTGAGAGAAGATTACGCCTCAGGGCCTGTTCTTTACTCATCCCGCCACTGCCTACCGGATTTTACGGTTCCGGATACGAACTTGGTTCCCCCTTTCTTTTGAAAAGACGGGGTTCCGGAATTTGGCCTGTCTACTCTTATCGAGAAAGCTTCCAGGCAATCCCGTTTGCCGGGCCCTCCCGCTGCATCAGCAATGAGACACTGGTATCGGAAATCGCCGCGGCTGAAAAGATCCTGACAAACTCAGCTACTCCTCTTTCACCAGAGCAACACGAAACCCAACAGTTCGGTGTGCAAAAGTGGGAAGAGCATAGCCACGATTCGAAGCTCTCGCCGAACGTTCCATGTCCAGCCAACTCCCTCCGCGAAACACGCGCATTTCACCAGCGGTTGGCCCAACCGGATTCTTCGAGGAAAGACCTTCGTAGTTCACCTTGTAAAAATCCTGGCACCACTCCCAGACGTTTCCGTGCATATCGAAAAGACCGAATGCGTTCGCTTGAAAATTCCCAATCGCCTCAGCGCCCACATATCCGCCGATATTCCCCAACTCAAATGGGTCACCCGCATAAGGTTTCGTCGATCCGGCACGGCAGGCAAATTCCCATTGTGCCTCCGTCGGCAACTTGTAAGACCAGGTTTTTGGCAGTCCACTTTCCGCTCTTTCCTTTGCTGTCAGCTGTCGGCAAAAATCTACCGCACTTTCCCATGTGGTGTAATAAACAGGATGGCTTTTGCTGTCGCCGAATTGAGCGTCACCTTTAAATCCGGCCGCCTTCCTCAAGTCATGAATTGACTGCCCCATGATCGAGTTCCACTGACCTTGCGTTACTTCATTCGAAGCCATATGAAAAGGACTGAGCTCCACCTGCCGGACAGGCCTTTCACTGAAGTCCCCATTTCCGGTGCCATCTCCCATCTCGAAAACCCCGCCATTGAGATGAATCATCTGAATGCCCGCCTTGTTTTTAAAATTGGAAGCCGGAGGATCACCTTGACCGGCAATCGTCGGAGGCTTTGTATCCGGCATCTTCGGTGGTTTCACAGGAGGTGGCGGTGGTGGTTTTGTCGACGCCTGCTTATTGAAGACAAACTTGATCCCTTTGAAACCGAGCTTGTTGTATTCCGCGGGCAACTGCGTGTTATACCGACTGTCTTCCTGTTTTCGCTTCACAGAAGTCGCGTTCACCTCGTCCCTCGTTTTCGCGAACACTTCCATCACACTCAGGTCCGGTTCGATTAAATTTCTAGAAAGAATCTCGGTAAATAGACCATCATTCGCAACTTGGCCTGCATCCGCGGAATAGCTCACCAGCATTCCGAGAGGAGCGGATACCCGCGCCAGTCCACGCCCCCCGCCCAGTGAACGGGTTTTACTTCCGTCACTCACTTCAATCGGATTATTCCGGCAGGCATCGAGCACCAGCAGTTTCAGATCGGCTTGCGTCAACTCGATCTCGTCCATCACCAGATTGAGAGACAACATCTTCCGACGAAGTCGTCTTTTGGTTGATTCCACCCCGGTTTCGATATTGTCAGCAATGGTTGAATCGGAGGTGAGCAGGAAGTTTTCCCCGTGGTATTCAATTCCGTGCCCCGCAAAATAGACCATAGCGCACTCCGCTTTTTTGGACGAGCCCATGAAGACATCGATGGCATCGAGAGCATTATCGAGAGTAGGATCTTCCAGAAGCTGAACCTCAAACGAAGGGGTCAGCTTTTTCAAAGCCGCAGACATGATTCGTGCATCACGCACCGCCCCGTCCAGATCGGGAACGTCGTCCGAATCATAGTTGTCGACTCCGATGACCAGAGCCACCCGGTCAGCAGCTACGCCGGTTAAAACTGTCGATGCCGCGAGAAAGGCTGCTGCTGCAATAGTACTAAAAAGTTTTCGTTTAATCATGGCTGCCACCTCATTTCTACGAGGATAAAATTCTTCAATTCTTCAAGGGGTGGCTGAGACGGATCACTTAACGCAATGTTCTGCCCTTCCCCTTCTCTGAAAATCAATCGGATATGCTCGCTGCCGGGCGCATCCACTACAACACCTCCGACGTCTGTCTCCAGCCCCACAAATATCCCCATCGGATACTGCCTTCCAAAAACCCGACCAAAAGTATCGCCGGTACTGACTCCGCTTTTCATCTGAATATTTGTCGAACGCGCTTCAAAGGAACGTTTATCGCCTGTTCCGAAATCGGTGAGAAACAGTACCTCAGTCGAGCCCTGCATGACTTTGAATCCGGGATAACTATCGCCCTCCTCAGAGATGGAACCGGGCATCACCCGAAATCCAGCGAGCTTTTGCTTTAGAGTGGCGAGATCCAGTGGGGTTCTTTCATTGACTCCCATAGCTCCTCCTTCCTCCATCACCGCAGCAAGAATTCCGTCCTCGGTTCCATTGTCTTCCAATTGGGGTTCAATCAACATGTCCGGAAGACCCTTGCTCGCAAAAAAGGCGCGGTCATAGGTCTGAATCATTCTCTGACTCATACTGGCAAATTCCCCGTAGGTTCCATCGCAGGCCCGTCTCAACCAGAAGCGCAGAGCCGTTAGCATTCCGAGCTGACGCTCAAAATCATTGCTGTATTGATTCATCAATTGGTCTGCAATCTCCCCTTCCAGCAGGTAATAACCGCCCTCCGGAAGCGTCTGATTGGCAATGCGATTCAAATACCCCTGCTTCTGACGCTCCAACTCCTGAGGATTCGATTCCCAATAGACGAGTGCCTCCTGGAAGTCGTGCAGAGTTGAGCGGAATTTGATATTGTAGAGAACCTGAGTCGCCGCAACAAAAGCAGGGACCTGAAGAGCTGAGGTTACCTCATCGTTGACCATCGCGATAGAAATCGGGTCGTAACGACCGAAATCATTCTGTGCATAAGTGTCCACCTGACCGCGCATATGAGGGCCAGTCAGGAAAAGCGGACGACGAATGATCAATTCAAGTGCAGTTGGATTCAGCGCCCCACCAAATTGATTGTATAGAAAAACCGAGCCGCTTGAATCGCAGGCTGTATCGGTCTGCAGATATTCATCCAGTGCCGGAGGAGCGCTCATCCACTGCATTGCCTGCGATTGCACTACTGCCTTTAACGCCTCCCATGAAGATGGCGAAGGAATGTAATCCGGAAGAGTCGACGAAATGACCGAGGACTGGCCTGTTCCATAGTCGAATTGAAACGCCATATGAACGTAGGCATTATTGCGATCCCCTTCAAATTTCGACTCGATCCGATAATCGGCATCCACATTGCCGTTGTCCGTGATCGAATTGATCTGGATAAATCCGTTCGCTTCATTCGAATCGATCACATAAGGATGGTCCACTTTCTTCATCGCTTCGATCGCGACCTGAGACGTCATCTCGCCGAGATCAGCAAGCTTTACGAGTCCGCTGCCTCCGATTTTATAAAGTCCGGCGAAGGGAGAGTACCAGCGGGCGTCCTCTCCATAAACGAGGACACCCGATGAGGGAGCCCATTCTGCCCAGGCATACATTCGTCCTGTCGGATCAAACTCCCCGTCCAAATCCCCCTGAATCGCTCCATTTGTAAGCGAAACCAGATGAGTTTTCACCACCGGAGCCCCAAGACTGTCGTAGTAAGCGTAGCGATCATCTTCCCACAAAAACCAATTCGGTTGGGCAATCCCCTCAAATGAAAATGCCACGGCATATTGTCCATCCGGAGAAAGAGTATCGAGAAGGATCCGGTAAGGTAAGCTCTCCAGCCGGGGAGCCCCTTGCGGCCGCATCGCCAAGGCATTGGATATTTTGGCAATCTCCATTCCCTTCTCCTGCTTTGCTTCATAAAGACTGATCGCATATTCGGGATCCAAATCGTCGAGCGTCTCGTGCGGCACATTTGAAATATCAAGATTCCCGCTGTTCTGAAAGGTCTTATGGCGGGACATCTCCCGAACGACCTGCCCCTGGTTCATGTAGTATCGCAACTCGTTGACATCGACCTGCCCCTCTTCTCCCCGCCATTCGGTTTTCTCATAAACAAAAACGATCTGATCACCCTGCATCCACATTTCCTGAACTTCAGTACTGTCTCCCGCATACAGTTCATTCCGGGTCTTTGCGTAGCCCGTTTGATGATCCACCCAGATCGTCACATCGCCGATTCCATAATCACTCTCTGCATGATTAGCATTCATCTGCATAGTCTCCATCCGGGACAGAGAGTTCTCGATATGGTTAAATTGCTCCACGACCTGTGTCACAATCTCGTCGGTGCTCTGAGCAGACAGATGCAATGGCGTAATCCACAACGCGCAAAGCGAGGCAGTCAAAAGGAAGCTTTTCAATTTTTTACGGTTCATTTCAGTTCGCTTCGTCATCGAATTAACCCTCGAAGGTTAACGATTCAACCCTGTTTGGTTGACTCCACCATTTAAAAGGACCACGCTCTGTATGTCCAGTGGAATACTCGTCAAGCGAGCTGCTTCGAAGAAGCGGTATCCATCTGGCAAAACTATCGACATCAGATAACTATCCTGACGAAAAAATGATCCGGCTATTTTGGCTCTTTTCTGCGCTTCTTTTCATTACTTCAGGCTCCTTGATGGCGCAGGATACCGAGCCGTCCCGCCCGAACATCGTCGCCATTCTCTGTGATGATCTCGGATATGGAGACCTGGAAAATTACGGGCACCCCCATATCAAAACGCCCCACCTGAATCAGATGGCTGACGAAGGGATCCGCTTCACTTCGTTTTACTCAGCAGCTCCGGTTTGTTCACCTTCGCGAGTCGGACTGCTCACCGGACGCACCCCGAACCGGGCGGGAGTTTACGACTGGATTCCTGAATCCGATCCTGACAAACCGCTGAAGAGTTCCCGCAACCTCGTTGAAATGCGAAAAGAGGAATTCACCATTCCCCGGATGCTGAAAGATGCTGGATACGCCACCGCCATGAGCGGGAAATGGCACTGCAACGCCATGTTCAACTCCGAAAAACAGGCTCAACCGGGAGATCACCATTTCGACCACTGGTTCGCAACCCAGAACAACGCTTCACCCAGCCACGAGAATCCGGTGAATTTCGTCAGGAATGGAGAACCAGTCGGAAAGATCGAGGGATATAGCTGTCAAATCGTCGCTGACGAAGCCATTTCCTGGATGCAGTCTCATCAGAAGAAAAACCCGGATCAACCCTACTTTCTCTACGTCGCCTACCACGAACCTCACGAGCCAGTGGCATCACCTGCTGACCTCGTTACCTATTACGAAAAGAGCGGGGCGAAGAATCACGACGAAGCACAGTATTTCGCCAACGTCGCGAATCTGGACAGCGCCACCGGAAAAATCCTCGCGGCAATCGACGAGCTGGGAGAACGGGAAAACACCTTAGTCATTTTCACTTCAGACAACGGACCGGAAACCCTGAGCCGCTACAAAGGAGCGAAGCGAAGCTACGGCAGCCCCGGAGAGCTTCGGGGGATGAAGCTTCACACTCACGAAGCCGGAATTCGCGTTGCTGGAATCATGCGTTGGCCTTCAGCAATCAAAGCCGGCCAGGTTTCCGATACGCCGGTATGCTCCCTCGATTTCCTCCCAACCTTTGCTTCTCTGTCAGGAGGAAAAATCCCGGAAGGGCGTCACCTTGATGGAGCTGATTTTTCTCCGGCACTCTCTGGTGATGCGATCGGACGCCATCAGCCTCTCATGTGGGTGTATTACAATGCCATCAACGGGGCCAAAGCGGCCATGCGTCAGGGAGACTGGAAAATTCTGGGTTCGCTGGACGGTGGAGAATTTCCCAATTTCCAGCAGATCGACGAGTCTACTATCAGCAAACTGAAAGCAGCCAAACTCGGTGACTTCGAAGTCTACAATGTCCGGGATGATATCGATGAATCCGAGCCACGTGCCCCTGGAGTTCAGCAACTCGATGGAAGATTTCAGCAACTTTACAAACAGATTCTCAATGATTCCCATGTCTGGCCGAGACTGCAGAAATAATCGCCACCAAATCCCGTCGTGAATATTCAACTCAAGAAAAAGCTCTTCTATCCTGTCACCGACGGACTCTCAGATTACTTGCGCTCGTTCGGACGGTTTTTTGATATTCCAGTGGTTTACGAAGACTTGCACCGTTACTCCGAGCTCTTTCCCCTTTTCGACAAAGACGGAAACGATACCCTTTGGAAAACCGTTCATTACGATCCTGAAATCAGGACGGAATTGAACAACCGTCTCATTCAGATTTACTCCATGCTGAAGACGGGCAACGTTAAAGTCGGCGAGCACCTGTTCATGGAACGGGTCGACTTTTGTGACTTCGGAAACTCCCGTCCATTTCGTATCCGGATTGTCAATCAATTCAACGACAACTACGATCATTTCTACGTCAAAATCGCAGATGCCTCGCGGATCTACGGACTCGAAGCCGAACACATCCTGTCCCCCAACCGGATCAATTATCTCGTGAACGGAACCACTCTGATCGAGGAGCACATTGCCGGAGTTCCCGGTGATGTTTTCATCGAAAACTATCTTGATAAGGAAGAAACCAACCGGGTTCGGGTGGCCAAGGAATTTGTGAAATTTAACGAGCGCTCATTTATCCGTCTGCTGGGGGATATGCGCAGCTACAACTACGTTGTGGACATCACACCTGACTTTGAGGAAACCCAGTATCGCGTCCGCGCGATCGACTTCGATCAGCAGAGCTACGAAGGCAACAAGCAGATGTATCTCCCCCAGTTTTTCATTGAAAACCAACTCGTTGTCGAGATGTGCACTTCCCGGCTCAACTACCAGACGATGCGGCAGTATCAGGATGAAGAACGCACACTCGTCAGCCGTCGGATTGCGGTGGCCAGCCGACGCCTTGAGGAGTTCTGGAAAAAATTCACCGTCGAAGATCTCGCCCCACAGGAAAAAGTTCTTCAACTCCGGGAGGAATTGAACGAATACCACGAAGTGAACGAGTTTTCTCAATGCGAAACGATGGGCCAACTAACGAAGAAAAACGTGGAAGTGTCGCTCGCCAAAACGAACACCTAGGGAATTAGTAATTCCACATTGAATCTTACCCCTTGAACGTTCAACCTTGACCTTTTATGTCCAACACCGCCCACTTTATAAAGGCCTTTCTCCGCAACACCGGACAGGTCGGTGCGATCGCCCCGAGTTCTCCGCAGTTGGCTCAATTGATGGTCGACTGGTTCGACTGGAATGAGATTCGAAGTGTCGTGGAATACGGTACCGGAACGGGAGTTTTTACCGGAAAAATTGAGTCAGTCCGCCATCCGGAAGCCAACTTTTTCGCCATCGAGATGGATCCCGAACTCGCCCGTATCACTAGTGAACGCTTCCCGGACGTGACGGTTTGCAATGACTGTGTAACCAATGTCAAAGCCCTCTGCGAACAAGCCAAAGTGGATACGGTCGATGCGATTCTTTGCGGGCTTCCCTGGGCCTCCTTTCCCGATGTCCTTCAGGACGAATGCCTCGACGCCATGTTCGATGTTCTCCCGCCGGGAGGAAAATTCGCAACCTTCGCTTACTGGCAGGGGCTCTTGCTTCCCGCCGGCCAGCGATTCAAAAGGAAATTGAAAGAGCGTTTCAGCGAAGTTCACTTCAGCCCCACCGCGTGGAAAAATTTGCCGCCGGCTTTTGTCTATCGGTGCGTTCGATGAATTCTGAAAAGGTATCCCCTTCCAGGCCAGTGACTTTTCAACCATCTGAATTCGCCACTCAAAAAGAAGTGATGCCCTTTGAGCATACTTCTTTCCGAATCAAATTTTCGACCGGATCAATCCCGGTTTTGCCCATTGCTATCCAGCTTTCGCCACCGCAGCCTGCATTTTCTCCAGACCGACTTTCGCGCACTCCAGCGCCGGCATGGCCCAGTATTCTTTGTTGAAGAGCTCAAGCGACAAAGCGGGATAGGCGCCGATGGATTTGAAATTCTGCAATATCTGCGTGATCGGAGCGATACCGTCACCGGGATAAACGCGATCGGAATCCTTGATTGTCTCGCGCGGCGGATCAGCAGGATAATCGTTCATGTGATAATTCAGCAGCGTTTTCGGCCCCATCAGAAGAATCGATTCAAAAGAGGATCCACCCTTGTAGGTGTGATAGACATCACCGAGGAAACAGGCTTTGGGGTGTCCGGCGCGAATGGCGACATAAAGCGCTTTTTCAACCGTGCCGATGATAGGATGTCCGCCCCACATTTCGACCTGGGGAACGACTCCCATTTCATCGCCGAGCTCGAGAAGAGCACGATAGCGTTCTGCTGCTTCGTCCAGAGAAATGTCATCATCCTGTCTCTTATACACATCTCCGAGCCCACGAGACCGAGGCTGATC
>OJCB01000681.1_pt1 | contig 12307 bp, 12 predicted proteins | sample 1591501 | NCBI WGS metagenome assembly OJCB01 (sample SAMN05416813, study PRJEB24817) | seawater metagenome | isolation source: Sea water | place: Canada:Atlantic | collected 2013-07 | reverse complement strand
GGTCTCGTGGGCTCGGAGATGTGTATAAGAGACAGGCACAAAGCTCCCCTCTAGAATTCTCGGAGCCGGTAACTGCGCCGGAATCCAGACAAATTCGGATCTCGACTTGTTGTCCTTCAGCTTTGCCCGTGTCTTCTCCTCCCAGGCTTCCTGACCATCCGTTTTTAACATCGAGATTTTTTTCCGAAGTTCTTCAATCTCCTGAACCAGCTCCCGGTCGCGAATGGATCTGGATTTATCGCCGTGCACGTAATGCAAAGGTTCACGACGATCTCCCGGTGTGTAGACTCCTGCCTCAACGAGGTCATCGAAGAATGCTCCCAAACTGTAATAATCTTTCGCAGAAAATGGATCGAATTTGTGGTCGTGACACTCAGCGCATCCGGTTGTCATCCCCATCCAAACCGTGCCGAGCGCGCGAACATGTTCGCCTTTTAATTTATACAGCTGCTCTTCTTCGATCGCACCCGCCTCGCAATTGGTGTTCACGATTCGATTGTATCCTGATGCGATCAATTGATCATCGGTAGGCTTGGGCAAAAGGTCTCCCGCCAGTTGATGAATGGAAAACTGATCGAAGGGCAGGTTTTGCTGAATTGCCCGAATGATCCAGGCGCGATAGGCCCCGGACGCAATCGGCTCGTCACTAACAAAGCCACTGGTATCCGCCCAGCGGACCAGGTCCAGCCAACGCACCGCCTGATGCTCGGCATAGGAGATTTCGCTCATCCATCGATCGCGAAGCTTAAGGAAGGCATCCTCTGAGGGATCTTTTTCAAAAGCAGTGACCTCCTCAATCGTCGGGGGCAGCCCTCTGAGATCAAAGCTGAGCCGTCGAATTCTATCCCGTGGAGTGGCCTGAGCAAGCGGAGTCACACCCTGATTTTTCCACTCGGCTTCGAGAAAGGCGTCGATCGCATTGTCACCTTTGCTCTTTTCCTGAACATCGGGTCGGCTCAATTCCTGCCACGCCCAGTGCTCCTGATATTCCGCTCCCTGTTCGATCCAGCGTTTGATTAGCGCCTTGTCTTTTTCTGAAAGATTCTGCTCCGACTCCGGTGGAGGCATGATTTCATCTGGATCTGTTGAGCTGATACGAGCAACAAGCTCCGAGGCACTAATATCTTCAGCAACCACCGCGTGATATCCTCCGAGATCTGCGCGAGCTCCCTCAGCCGTATCGAGACGAAGATCCGCCTTCCGGTTTTTTTCATCAAAACCGTGACAGTAAAAACAGTTCTCACTGAGAATCGGCCGGATGTCGCGATTAAACTCCACCCGATCCTCAGCAGTCGAGATGGTCGAAAGTCCGACAAAGACAAAGAACAAGATTTTGGCAGGGCTCATAAACACGAATAGAATTTAATCGGGCTTCACAAGGAGTCTTGTAGCAAGCTCTTCATTTTTTGGTATGATTCGACCATGCCTCTCTCTTTAAACCAAGAGTTCTTCAAACTCAATCCTGCAGCTACCGGCTTTCTCGACCTCTTTGAGTTTCTACCCGGAATAGTCTTTTATGCCAAGGATAGATCCAGTTGCTATGTCGCGGCCAACTCCACCATGCTGGCGACCAAGCGTCTGACAAGCCCTTCAGAACTTCTGGGACGATCTGACCGGGATTTTCATCCACCTGCCCTTGCAGAGGCCTACATTGATGAGGACCGGAGCATCATGGAAACAGGAAAACCACTCGCCAATCAAGCCTGGTTTGTGATCGATCTCAGCGGCAGGCCGGGCTGGTTCCGTTCGAGCAAAGTTCCTCTTCACGATGCCGATGGATCCGTTATCGGACTTGCCGGTGTCAGGTATGCAATTTCAACGCCAGAAGATCGGGCACAACAGTTTCAAAACCTTGTCAGTGCTGTTCATTATCTTGAGAATAATTACACAGAAAGTATTTCCTCCTCTGAATTGGCGAAACTCGCAGGGATGTCAGTGACACACTTTAACCGTCGCTTCTCCGAAATATTCAGGCTCTCGCCGAATCAGTTTTTGATTTCGCTGCGAGTCGAACGAGCCCGCTATCTCCTTTCAATGACAGGAATGCCAATTGCTGAGATTGTGTCTGAAACGGGATTTTATGATCAGAGTCATTTCACCCGGCACTTTCGAAAGCTGACCGGGATGACTCCGAAGAAGTACAGACAGCAGTATCGCGGCTGAAGAAAAGGCCAGCTCTGCGGAAAGCGGATGAAGACACGAAAGTCCCTTCCCCCTCTCTGTTGACTCCCGCCCCGCCGAAGTCCACGATTCACCATGCTTCGTTTTGCATTTCCTCTTCTTCTTCTATCTTTTCTAGAAACCATCGTAGCAGGAGAATTGACTTACGCCCCTGCTCCCGTCGATAACCCTTTGAAGGGACTTGTCCCCTATCTTTCTGCACCGAATACGGAACGCTTTCCACACAGTTTGAAGTTTCAGTATTTCTCCCTCAAACAGCTGAACTCCGCGAAGGACACTTACGACTGGTCCAAGCTCGAAAGCGCACTGACAAAGTCGCAGGATGCAGGATGCCAGATGATCTTGAGAATCTATCTGGAGTATCCCGGCAAAGAGAGTGGTATGCCCGATTTTTTGATCGATGAAGGAGTGAAACTCACTGAGTGGGAAGCAGACGGATCGAAGAACCTGACACCTGACTATGAAGATCCGCGGCTCCGCGAGGCACTCACTAAATTCATCACTGCATTCGGTGAGAAATACGACGGGGATCCCCGAATCGGGTTTATCACCGTGGGACTTCTAGGAATGTGGGGTGAATGGCACAACTATCCCCGGACTGATTTGTGGGCATCTAAAGAAACTCAGGTTCTCGTTCTGAATGCTTTTGAAAAATCGTTCTCAAGGACCCGCCTTCTTTTGCGATATCCGGCCGGTCCGAATAATCCGCATATGGCGAAAACGATAGATCGGCCCTTTGGATATCACGACGATTCTTTCTCGTGGGCAACTTTGAAGACCGGGAAACCGGAAGATGACTGGTATTTCCTCAATAGTTTGGAAAAGGCCGGAGGACTCAATACCTGGAAAAAGCATCCGATCGGAGGGGAAACTAGACCGGAGTTGTGGCCTACATTTTTCACGGACACAAAACATGAGAGAGATCAGGGATTTGACCGCTGCGTTCAGGAAACCCATGCAAGCTGGCTCTTGGATTCCGGTGTCTTTGACGCAAGGTTTGATCTGCCGCCGAAACGTCTCGAACGAGCCACGAAGTCTGTTCAGAAAATGGGCTACGAATTCTATGTTTCCAGCTGGGAGTATCGCGGTGGTGGCGTCGAGCTTAGCGTAGAGAACCGGGGAAACGCACCGTTTTACTACAACTGGCCGCTTATCCTTGAAGTTTATGACGCCGAAGAAAAACTGATCTCAACTGCTCAATCAGTAAGCAATATCTCCACCCTGCTACCCGGCGAGAGTGCCATCTGGTCTTTTTACAAAGTGGAGGGGCTTAACGAAGCAAGCTACCGGGTCCGAATTCCGAACCCGATGCCGGGCGGAAAATCACTTCGGTTTGCCAACGAAACGGAAGGCAACATGGGCTTGATCCTGGGCACTCTTGCAGATGGAATGAAAAAAGATTGAGAAAAAGACAATAATTATACGGGTCCCCTTGTTTCCCTTTTTGAACAGGCAAAGAAACAACAACTCACCCGATTCATTCCCATGAAATTATTTTACCAGCTCAGTCTCACCATTGTCTTGACCATCGCAGTTGGCGGTTCAGTAAAGTCGGCAGACGAGCCGTCCTATATTTTTCTCTCAGCCCCTTCCGTGAAGGACAATTATTATCGTCCGAAATTTGATGAGCTCATCCATTTTTACGACGGATTCATCAAGCGGGCCGCACCGGGAGATGTCCCTGTGGTCGTCGCAGATGCGGCGACGATTGCAGAGATAGGAAACCGGCTTCCCCGCCGCAATCTTCTCGAAGGGAATGCCCGTGACGTTTGGGTCAGGGATTCCGGTGTGATCCAGACCACCGCCGGAATCTTTAAGACTCAGTTCCGACCTGCCTACCTGTCCGCTTCCGATGCAAAGTATATCGAAGACGGCTTTCTCAGTTGGTTCCGCGGTCTTCAGTTCCCCTTTGAACACATCGACATCAAACTGGATGGGGGTAATTTTTGTCACAACGAAGGAAACCGGGCCGTGACCACGCAGCGGGTTCTCGATGACAATCCCGGTGTGTCGGAAGCTCAGCTTAAAAACCTTGCCCATAGCAAAATGGGAATCACTGAACTGGCCATTCTCCCGGAAGAGGCTGGCGACACCACGGGCCATGCAGACGGGATGATCAAATGGCTCGCTCCCAATAAAATTGCCCTGAACAACTACACCAACCGCACATTTAAAACTCAAGTGACGCAGGTGCTGGAAGAGGCTTTTCCGGGAATCGAAATTGTCTCCATGCCGTGGAATCCGACCAGGCGATACTGGAGAAGTTTCGCAGACGGAACCGGCATTTATGTCAATGCCATGACCACTCCCAATGCGATCTATGTTCCGGTTTATGGTTTGGCAAGTGATCCCGGAGCACTCGAAGTTTTTCGAGCCCACGCTGACCGTCGTGTGATCCCGGTGAAGGTCTCCCCCGATATTGCCGTCATGGGAGGCGCGGCCCGCTGTCTCAGCTGCCAGGTTTCCGGGGCTCCCGCTGCTCAAGCTCTGGTACCGGGTGCCGGTCGCCCTTCCGTTCTCATTCAGTCCCCTCGTATTGGAAAAAAGGTCGGTAGGCGAATCCTTGTCTCAGGTATCGCACGTGATGCGGACGGTATCAGTGATGTTCGATTTGCCGTCGGAAATAAAACAGGCCGTGCCCGACTCCGCAAAACCACAGGGAAATGGTGGTTCACCCTCAGGCCCGACCGTAGAAAACGGAACACACTTGTCAGGGTATACGCATTCGACAAACCCGGAAGTATTGGTTTCAAAACCCGAAAATTTCGGACTCGCTGACCCGGCGACTATTCCGCTCATCTGTCATGACCAACTCTGATCCGGAGACAGCAACTGAAATCGAGTTGCTCGAAAAGGCTCAGGACGGGAGCGACAAGGCCATGCACCAGCTAATCCAATCCTATGAAGGTCCTTTATTCGGCTTTCTCTTGAACCGGCTTCGCAATCCTTCAGATGCAGAAGACTGCGCGCAGGACGTGTTTCTGAAGATGATCGCTGCCCTGCCAAAATACGAAAATCGGGGACAGTTTCGAGCGTGGCTGTATACAATCGCCCGAAACGAATCCCTCAACTTTCTGAAGAAACGGGGAAAGAGAGAAGAGACAATCTCGCGTGAGCCTGTTTCAAGCGATCAAACTGACCTTGCCACTGGAAGCATTACCCTTGATCAGAAAGAACGTATCCTCGCCATTCGGGAATGCGTGGAGGATCTCCCTGAAAAGGAAAATGACGTTCTTCAACTGCGGCTCAGTGACGATATTACTTTCCGGGAAATTTCAGAGGTACTCGGTCGGCCTCTCAATACAGTCCTGGGCCAAATGCGAAAAGCATCTGCACGTCTCGAACTCTGCTTACAAGGAAAGGGAATCAATTGAATCATGACAGATGAAGAAGAGGAGATGATGCTTCTGCTGTGGAGCGGAGAACTCGAAGGAGAGAAATTGAAGGCTGCCGGCGACTTTCTCGAATCCAGCGCCGAAGCAAAGGAATTGTTCGATAGACTGGACCGTCAGGGACGTCACATGAATGAGCTCTCCCCTGACTTGATAGCTGTTCCCCGCTTTGCGGTTCGACTGGTCCCTTTGAAGAAAAGACCAACCGTCCTGTTCAAGAGGATTGTTGCCGTCTGCTCAATTGCCGCGTGTATCGTGTTATCCGTTCTGCTCATCCCCGAAAAGACTGAACCCGGAAACGGCCCACTGGTGAACTTTCCCACTGCAATCAGCCCGGTCCTTCGACCTTCCAGGTCCAACGCCTTAAGTCTTTCTATTTCAATCCTTGAACGCGAAGCCGCTGCCCTCGCGTCCAGCACCACCTCTTTCCGCAACAAAGAATCATGAAATCGTTTTTGATTATATTTATTACTTACTCGCTCTCATTGCTTTCAGGCCGATCCGGCGAGAGCGAAACTTTGAAGTTTCTACAGGAATCGGCGCCGGATGTTCATCAGGAACTTGCCCAACTCAAGATCGCAGAGCCAGACGTTTACAATGAAACCCTGAACGAGGCAGTGGAAATGCATGCCGAATACAATCGGGTCATCAGATTCAGCCGGAAAGGAGCCGCGGCATATCTGGAAATGTATTTAATAGATTTCGATGCCGTTTGGTATTCGGACGAAATCGCCAAATCCCGCGACAAATTGAAGATCAATGAGTTGACCGAAGAATTATCAAAACTCATTTCCGATTCATTCGATCAATGGATGATTTATGAGCAGGAAAAGTTGAAAAAAATCGCAGCGGATCTCGAAGTTGCCGCGAAAAACCTCGATCAGAACGCGCGAAACAAATCCGAAATCGTGAAGGACGACACCCATACTTTGATTGAGCAGAGTCGTGAATACCTCAAAAAATCCAAAGCGCCATAACTCCGGATAACAATTTCGTTTCAACTTTTTTAGGACGGATTCCGGAAGACTGACAAATAGACAAACGGACCCATACCATTACTATAAAACTGCGCTCTCGGGATTTCATTTCCCGAGCATGGCCTCAGCTAAGTTAATCACTTCCCCCTACTTTAACCAATACTCCTCTTTTTCACCCGCAGGATCTCAGAGTCGTCACTGAATGAACCGGATATTTCCAATACTCCTTACAGTCTTCGGACTCGTGGCCCCGTGTGGTGCCCAGACTGCGTTTCCTTCCGCTGTGGAGCCGGGCCTGAATCCTAAGCTCGTCAAACATTGCCAGCCGGGTGCCTGGGGAAATCTCGAATATTACGAGATCATCCTGGAACCGCCTACCGATTCATTGTGGTCATCCTTGTTGAGCGAAGTCTCCGTCTGGCCCTTTGCCGATTCCACAAAAGAAGAGGCACTGGAGGAGCTGAAAAATGCCGGGTTCAGCCCGGATATGATCACGGAGGCGTCGGAAAATGGCATCTGGAGCAATCAGGGGCGGGGAATGGCGTTCACCCCGTCGGACAAGTTCATTGAAAATTCCAACAGCAAACAGCGCATTGCCTTGCTGGAACTTTTCACAAAAGCAGATCCCAACTTTCCCAACCGGGTTCTAATGAACGTAGAAGGAGCAGATCTCAGCATCATCTCCCACGGGATCGCTCCCGAGACATTGAAAGTATTGGAATCAGTCACTTTCATGAAGAACGGAACCCTGAGCTTTTTTGATCGCCCCTATTTGCTGAGGAAAATGCCCACACTTGAGACGAAACAGAATCTGATCCGGGCGATCAGTCGGACAAAGGGACTCGTCGTACGCCTTTCAGTCGATCCCACTTCAAATCTGGATGGACTGGCTGACTACTGGAGTGCCGGCGGAAACAATCGAAGTATCCTTCCTCTACTCCATGGAATCCGCGCAACCTCTCGCGTTTCGAAGATCGATATCGTCCATTTACTGCCCCCGACAGCTAAAAAATATCTGAATACGTTTACGAGGGACTCAGACATGATGCCAGATGACTCGCCGGACTGTTTTTGGACCTGTATGAACTTCTTCGAGAAGAACCCGTCCAACCGGGTCATGGACACGCTTTCACTGGGGCATTACATCAACGAAGACTTTAAGATGGCACAGCCACCCCTTCGATTCGGAGATCTTTGTGTGATCTATGAGCGCTCCAACGGCGCCTTTGTCCACAGCTATGTCTACATCGCCGACGACATTGTTTTTACAAAAAATGGAATGAGCAGCCTTCGCCCTTACGCCCTGACAGAGGCCAGTCAGATGCTCTCGATCTATGAACCGGACTCCGATCGATACCTGGAAGTCTACAGAAGAATCCCCGATTCCTGATTGAACTTTTTATGAGGCTCCTTCAGTTACTTTTCTGCATATCGGTGTGGATTGCAGTCCCCAATGCAGAGTCACAGACGAATCTGGAGGGTTCTGCAATCACCTTTTCAGAGGATCGCGAAGTCATCAAGGGCAATCCCGGTCTCTGGGGAGAGATCGAATCGTATTACACCTTCCTTGAGCCACCGCTTGAAACCATTGATTTGATAACTATTCCGTCGGAGCAGACGGAATGGCATTTCTTTGATATGTCACTTCTCCAGTTGGACGCATTTCTAGGGTCGGCAGGAGTTACTCCACAACAGCACTCCGCCCTGATGGACCCTAGCCGAATCTTTTCGAATGGAGAACATCACCGCCTTTTCCCCACTCCGGAAGTCATCACCACACTTTCTTCCGCCTCCAGAAATACGATTTACCGTGTTCTGGGCCAATGGGAGGAAAACCCGTTTCATCATAAACCATTTTTCATCGAGAATCCGAATCTGAGTCAGTGGTTTTACGGAACAGGACTCGAAACCTCTCAACTGCAGTCGATCGCCCGCCTTGTTTACGGAAGCTCCAATTCGGGATTGTTGTTCTCCGATCTCCCTTACCTTTTGAGGGATATTGAGAGCGGCAGCGAGGAGAAAAAACTTCTAACAGCCCTCTGCCGTGTTCGAACACTCGTTCCACGAATTCGAATTTCAGACTCTGACAATTTCGAAAACATTGCGAGATACTGGACATCAGGATACAGGAACAAGGATATTCTTCCGGTGATGGAATCTGTCATCAAGACAGAAGGCGTAGAGATGTTGGACATTGCCCACCTGCTCCCACCAACCCCCAGGAAACACCTTTTCACTTTCCCTGGAACCAATGAAGGGGTCAGCGGCCGCTATCCGGACTGGCTCTGGACATCGATTAATTTTTTCAATTTTATCCCGCTATCCAGATACGCTGATTCCACGTCAGGCACGGAGTATTTTCATAAGAATTATGTGCCCATTCCAGCTCCGGAACAATTCGGTGATCTGATTCTTGTCCGCAAGGAGAGCAACGGGGAATTTCTTCATGGCTGCATATACATCGCGGATGATATCGTCTACACCAAAAACAGCGCCAGCCTTTTCTCGCCCTGGGTTCTATCGAGAATAAAGAACCTTATCCCTCTGTTTTCCCGTTTCGGAAAACTGGAGGTCATTGCCTATCGATTAGAAGTCGATGCTCCTTGAGGGCTGATCTCGAGTTTTATTCTCAAAATCATACCATTAAAGCTCCTTTGTGAGTTTTTATGGCTTTTATATTTTTCTTGCTAATTATTAATTTATGCTTAAATTCAGTATAAGTTAATAAATTTTTAGCAAGTATGAAAATCTCCCAACTCACCACCCTTGTTATTGTTTCGTCATTCTCAGCCTCTGGTATTTTCACCTCCTGCTCCACCCCCGCAACAGCCACGAGTGACGAACTTCCCCAACTTTTCGGTTTTCTTGATACATCGGAGAAAGTCAACAAGCCCTCCCGCCCGGACAGACCAACGCGTCTCGAACTGAACCGGGAGCGAAAAGAAACGGAACGACTCAAGGAAATTGCGAGCCGCCCGACTTCCCGCAAACCGACATCAGATTCAGTAGTCGAGGTCGATGCTCCCGAGCGGAATTTCGAACTGGAAAGCGAAATGCCTGAAGAGCGAGCTCCCGCTGATGAGGTCGAAAAGCTCAAAACCGCAAAGGCAGATCAGCCTCCTGCGTCAAAACTACCAGGTAACTCAATCAAACGCACCTGGGATGTCGATGAGCTGAAGTCAGCGAAAATCAACATTGGCGACATCTTCAGCGAGAAAAAAGGGATGCGCATTAGAAAGTCCGCCAGCATCAATGACGCCTTCGAAGACGACAATAACGAAGCGAAGAAGGGGTTCTTTTCTTCAATCACCAAAACTGAGTCATATAAAGTCCCACTTACTATTTCCCAGGAAGAGCTGGGCGAATTAAAACAGAAAGTAAAAAAGAGTTCACCGCTCCCCAGCCGCAGTGTAGCTCTCGATTTTGAAAGTCGTAAAAGATCGGCGAAACCGGAAGATCTTGAGATTCTCTTTGGCAAACTCACTTCAGGCTCGGTCCCCGAACTTGAGAAAAATAAGAAGACAGAGGCGAAACTCAATCAGCGTCTTACTGAAACGAAAGAGCGCCTCGCGAAGGGAGAAAAACTTTACGTAGTCACTGGAGTAACAGAATCTGACGCCCTGTCGGCCAACTACCCGGGCGCACCAGTGGGAACACGTGACGCAGAACCAATTAAGAACGCAGTCGAGACCATGTTTCCACAACTGGATGAGCTTGAGGCTTCAAAGGATGGTGAAAAAGTGAGCATCAGCCGCGAACCCAGCCTCTACTGGGGATTTGAAGCCCGCGAGTTGAGCCTGGAGAATGACCAAATCGTAATCGAACGCGACTCTTCAATTCAACACTGAACCGGGATCCCCTTTCGGGATTTTCTAGACAAGTATAATCACCCACGAAATCCCTCAGGGAAATCGTGGCGCCTTGCAATAGTGGACTACCAGTCCACTATTTTGCTATTCCAGACCAAGCTTTTTGATCTTAGGGGAAATAACAACGGAGCAATACGAATTCCTGTCCTTATTTAAACGGTAGTAGTCCTGATGCCCCTCTTCGGCCATCCAATAGGTCTCCGCTTCGGAAATTTCCGTTACGGCCGGGGCAGGATAAACGCCACTCTGATCCAGGCGATCCCGTGAATTCTCAGCGAGCTCTTTTTGTTTCAAACTTTGGTAAAAAATGACCGAGCGATACTGGGTTCCATGATCGGCCCCCTGCTGATTCAAGGTCGTGGGATCGTGCGCCTGCCAGAAGACATCCAGTAATTCATCGAAAGTAATGACATTTTTATCAAAACTCACCTGAATGACTTCTGCATGTCCTGTCCGTCCTGTGCAGACATCTTCGTAAGTAGGATGGTCATTTTCCCCTCCCATGTAGCCTGAAGTGACGTCCAGAACTCCTTCGAGCCTTTCCATAACTGCTTCAGTGCACCAGAAACAACCTCCCCCGAAGGTTGCTGTTTCGAGTTCGGGTTCTTGAGATGGGATATCCAGATTCGCTGACATAAGTATGAAAGGTTCGCTCTTTCCGGCGAACTTCAAGCCAATCCCGAAGGGTGAACAGTGTTCAAATACAAGAATAATTAAATTTTCTAGAAGAATCTCAGATTAGCCATTGACTTAATCCCATTTATTTCCTATTTAAATGGCATTCTTATCGAGTTTAGAATGAAAATTTCATTCGATTAGGATTCATTAAACATCAATGGCTCGTCCAAAGAACACGACCGAAACGGTTCAGATCACTCTCTCCACCACACCACAGGTGAAAGAGTTGCTCGAAGAACTGTCTCTAACCGGTTTCTACGGAAAGAATGCTGCCGACACAGCGCATGCCTTGCTGAAGGAAAAGATTCGCGATCTACAGGAACGCGGAATGGCTCCTTCTCCGAGCTATATCCCCGGAGCAGACAAACAGTAAGGAACAAAACGCTCAAAGAATTGTCATGTAAAGACCAGCTACTTACCCTCCAACAACCGACCACCATGTTCAATCCCGACTCAAGCTCCAACGACAGCGACGACCAGCCGCTCCAACTACTGGAATTCGCATCCGACGCACCGGCAAAGGCCTGCGCCGAGAACCCTGAAATCAAAGAAGCTTTCGACAGCAGCCTTCGCGAATTGGCCCAGGATATTCTTCAATACCATCCCGATATTGCTCACATTCTACTCGGCATGGGAGGATCTCCCAGCGAGTCCATTCACGGCCAAAACTGAGCCATATTCAGCTTGATCCCCCCGGAGAAAATTCCAGGGCCGAAATTTCCTACTGAGCAAAATGGTGCTCGGTGCTGGATTTGAACCAGCGACCCCCTGCGTGTGAAGCAGGTCGCCGTTCCATTGGCAGCGCGCTTCCCTTGCTGTATCTACGGAGGTGGTGGAGCCGTTCGAAGTGCTTCGGCGAAATTCGGAGTTTGAAACCGTTAGTTAATCGTTAGGTAAAAAGATGCAGAGAAACCGCTTTGTTTTAGCTCTTAGAGCTTCCCATTCCAAAACGGTAGACAAGAAACGCTTGGTCTGAAATTCGCATGGAATCAGTCGATGATAAGCGGATTGCTGCTGCGTTGTGGGTATGAGGTAAGTATGGTCCGTAGGCACCTGATCCGTAATCGATAGAAACCCCTTTGAGGGTCAACGAGTTACGTTCCACCCTTAGAAACACCGTAACGGGTTCCTCAGCGTTCCGGGGTATTCCCTGCTGTTAACCCTGTCTCTTATACACATCTGACGCTGCCGACGAAGAGGATAGTGTAGA
>OJCB01000680.1_pt1 | contig 12313 bp, 10 predicted proteins | sample 1591501 | NCBI WGS metagenome assembly OJCB01 (sample SAMN05416813, study PRJEB24817) | seawater metagenome | isolation source: Sea water | place: Canada:Atlantic | collected 2013-07 | reverse complement strand
GGGCTCGGAGATGTGTATAAGAGACAGAGTCTGGGAAGATAAAGCGGCTAACCTCCAGCAGCTTGCCGAGCAATTTTCACTCCAATCGCTGAGTACCGACTTAGTAGTTTTGCCCGAAATGTTTACCACGGGTTTTAGCATGAATCCTTCTCCCTTGGCCGAAGAAATGCACGGCCCTACCTTAGTTTGGCTACAAGAACAGGCTGCTTTGTTGGATGCCGCTATCACCGCTAGTTTTATCGCGAAAGATAAGGGGCAATTCTATAATCGCCTGATCTGGATGTTTCCGGATGGTACCTACGAGTACTATGATAAACGCCACCTTTTTACTTTGGCCGGAGAGGATGAGCATTATACGGCTGGGGAGGATCGCCTGTTGGTAGCGTGGAAAGGCTGGAAGATTTGCCCACTGATTTGCTATGACCTTCGCTTTCCCGTTTGGAGCAGGAATAGGACAGAATACGATTTGCTGCTTTACGTAGCCAATTGGCCGGAGCGCCGTCGCCATCATTGGCAAAGCTTGTTAGTGGCACGAGCGATTGAAAACCAGGCCTATACGATTGGTGTGAATCGGGTAGGGAAGGACGGTAAAGACATCGCCTATTCGGGAGACTCTTGTCTTATTGATTATGCCGGTGAAACCCGAGTAAAATTGGGTTTCCAAGAAGCTATGATTACGGTAAAACTGGATAAGCCATCTCAGGATAAATACCGCAAGAGATATGCCTTTCTGGCCGACCAGGACTCATTCCAAATACTTTAAGGTGCTAACAAAGCCGCCAGTTTCTCATCCATATATTCAAACTTAAAATCGGCCCAAACCCTGGCCCACTTGGCTTGGATTTCCGGTAAACAGAGATTTCCTAAACTCCCTTCGTGGGTGTGTGCCACTTCCCGCTGAGGATCAAAGGATCCATCTGCAATCTGCTCCCCAATAATTTTATAGGCGTCTCTAAAGGGAGTACCTGATAAGACTTCCTTGTTTACCTCTTCCACACTGTACAGGTAACGATATTTATCCTCTGCTAGAATATCCTCTTTAATCTGAATTTGCTGTAAGGCATAAGTGGCGATACCTAAGCAATCCTTCAAACTGTGGATAGCTGGGAAAATCACTTCTTTTAAAAGTTGGAATTCACGGTGATAGCCCGAGGGGAGATTGGTCGTGAGCATACTTACCTGAGCGGGTAGAGAAATGAGTTGGTTACATCTACCTCTAATGATCTCGAATACATCGGGATTTTTCTTGTGAGGCATAATGCTAGAACCTGTGGTCAGTTCATCAGGAAAGGCAATAAAGTTGAAGTTTTGGTTAATAAACAGGCAAATATCCATCGCCATTTTTCCAAGTGTGTGAGCGGTGCCCGCCAAAGAGAAAGCCATGAATAACTCGCTTTTACCTCTTCCCATTTGGGCATGTACGACATTGTAATTCAAGTCATTAAATCCTAATAACGCTGTCGTCAATTTCCGGTCGAGCGGAAAAGAGGAACCATAGCCAGCAGCAGACCCAAGTGGGTTTTGATTGATGATTTTAAACGTACTTTGCCATTGTTGCAAATCGTCAACCAAACTCTCCGCATACGCTCCAAACCAAAGACCAAAAGAGGAAACCATCGCTACTTGTAAGTGCGTATAGCCCGGCATTAGTTTATCCTTATGCTGTTCGGATAACTGGATTAAAGTCCCAAATAATTCTTCAATCGATGTGATTAAGGCCCGAATCTCGGTCCGTAAATATAGCTTTAAGTCTACCAGCACTTGGTCATTTCTAGAGCGGCCACTGTGGATTTTTTTGCCTACTTCCCCCAACTCTTTCGTCAACCAGTGTTCTACCTGAGAGTGAACATCTTCTATCCCTGGCTCTATGACAAAGTCACCTGCTTCGACGATGGTATATAGTCTTTTCAATGCTTTTTCAAGTTGTGCTAGCTCGTCCGTTTCTAGCAAGCCTATTTTACACAACATCTTAATATGAGCCAAGGAACCTTGTATGTCATAAGGAGCCAAAGCCACATCTAATTCTCTATCCTGTCCCACTGTAAATCGTTCAATCTCCTGATCTACTTGGTAGTTTTTTTGCCAAAGCTTCATATCTGTTTTTTGTACTAATAATTGAAAATCTTGTTTTCCTCTATTTAGGCTACCCTTCTAGCCTTGGACAAAATCGGAAGTACGAAATCGGAAGTCGGAAAAGGTACGCCCCTGCATGCTTGGAAACCTTCCGATTTCCGAATTCGCACCTGTCTGTTCTGGCGAATGCCAGGCAGGTTTCCACCTTCACTTGCTGCCTTGTCCAGCCTTAGAATGATAGCCTCTATTTATACCTCTCCCGGTTTCAAGCGCGATAATAAGGAAATATATTTTGCTATTCCTTCTTCAATCTCCGACAGACGGATGTACTCATCAGCCGTATGCGATCGTGCCGAATCTCCTGGGCCTAATTTCAGCGTAGGAAAAGACATCAACGCTTGATCGGATAGTGTAGGGGAACCAAAGTACGGCCAATCTAGCAAAAGTCCATGCTGAATCAGTGGATGATCGAGTGGAATGCCAGAAGAGTTCAAACGAAAGGATCGGGCTTTAAGCTCCGATTGTACCTGAGATTGTAAATAGGCAAATACCTCCTGGTTGGAATAATGTTCATTGGTGCGCACATCGATCACAAATTGGCATTGATCGGGTACGACATTGTGTTGTGTACCCGCTGTAATTTGTGTGACTGTTGTTTTCACTGCTCCGAGTAAGGGAGATACTTCTGGAAACTGAAAAGTACGGATCCATTGGATGTCTTCCAGGGCTTTGTACAAGGCATTTTCTCCCTCCTCTCTAGCGGCATGGCCCGATTTTCCATGGGCGGTGCCATCAATCACCAAAAGCCCTTTTTCTGCAATAGCCATTTCCATTTTAGTGGGTTCTCCGACAATGCCGAGAGAGATGGCGCCCAAGTCGGGCAGTAAAGCAGCAATCCCATTCTTGCCAGATATTTCTTCCTCCGCTGTCGCCGCAATTAGGAGATTAAAAGGCAGTTCTTTTTGATCGTAGAAATATAGGAAAGTAGCGATCAATGATACCAAAGGACCGCCTGCATCATTACTCCCTAGCCCATAAAGCGTATCTCCTTCAAGCCCCGGATGGAAAGGATCACGTTGCCAGCCACTAGCGGGTTTAACCGTATCGTGGTGTGAATTGAGTAGAATGGTCCCCTTCTCGGCCTGCCAATATTTGTTTTTCGCCCAAACATTATTTCCCGAACGTTCCACCTTCACACCTTTATCAGCTAGAAACTGATAAATTAGTGCTGCGGTGTCTGCTTCTTCTCTAGATAGGGAAGGGGTTGAAATAAGTCCTTGCAGTAATAATATGGCGTCTTTGTTTAGGGCTGTTTGTTCCATGTTGATGTATCTCTTCAAATGATAAAGTACTTTCCGTAAATCACTACCTATTATGTGGCCGTCACTTTAGTGGCTGCCCCGGTCTGCAAGGCCATTAAATGACCAATCCAAACGGCTGAAACCCCGGCATCTATCGCTGCAAAAGCATTATCTAATTTGGGTAGCATCCCGCCTGAAATAGCACCACTCCCTTTGTGCAATTCATATAAGGAGGGCGTAAGGACAGGAATAATCGAATCATCCTGATCGGGATCCGTCATGACACCTGCTTTTTCAAAACAGAACTGCAATTGAACATCGTATCCTTTTGCCATTGCCACTGCTAATTGAGAAGCAATCGTATCTGCATTGGTATTCAATAATTGACCCTTAGCGTCGTGAGTGATCGCGCAGAAACAAGGACAAAATCCCAAATCCAACAATTGCTGTATCGCAGCAGCATTGATCTCATCGATATCTCCTGCAAAACCATAGTCATCGGTTTTGACGATCCGTTTATGCGCGCGAATCATATTTCCGTCAGCGCCACTCAATCCCATCGCATTACACGCCAAAGCCTGTAATTGACTCACCACCGTTTTATTAACCAGGCCCGCGTAGACCATAGTTACCACCTCCAAGGTCGCAGCATCTGTTATCCTCCGCCCATTCAACATCTTAGGCTCGATATCAAGGGCACTGATGATGTGATTGGCTTGCTTGCCACCGCCATGTACTAGGATCTTAGGCCCTTCAATGGCTGCGAAATATTGAAGCGCTTTCTGTAATTCACTAGGTACTTCGAGGACCTTTCCTCCGATTTTTAGAACAACTAAAGATGGACGTTGCATAGTATCGTAATTTAAAGGCCACTGAGTATATCATGGAGAACAGCCTGTGCGGCAAAGGTTCGATTATTGGCTTGTTGAATGACCAATGAGGCATCGCTATCTAGCACCCCATCAGCTACCACAACATTCCTGCGCACCGGCAAACAATGCATAAACTTGCCATTGTCAGTCAGTGCCATCTTTTCAGGTGTAATCATCCAATCGCTATCCTGGGATAATATTTTGCCATACTCCTTATAAGAAGACCAGTTTTTGGTGTAAATAAAATCGGCACCTTCAAAGGCTTCTCTTTGATTGTATACTACTGGAATATCTTTAGCAAATTCCGGGGCGAGTTCATAGCCTTCGGGATGGGTGATGAGCAGCTCCGCGTCGGTTTGGTGTACCCATTCGAGGAAGGAATTACTCACGGCCTGCGGTAGGGCGCGTGGATGAGGGGCCCAACTCAGAACCACCTTAGGACGCGCCTTGGTTTTGTGTTCTTCTATCGTGATCAAATCGGCAAGCGATTGCAATGGATGCCTGATGGCTGATTCCAAGCTCACGACAGGTACCGATGCGAAGCGAATGAATTGGCGAAAAATGAAATCGCTGTAATCTTTTTCTTTATCCGTTAAAGACGGAAAAGTACGTAGCCCAATGATATCGGCATATTGGCTGATGACGGCGGCGGCTTCCCGAATATGCTCCGCCTTATCCATATTCATGATGTTACCATCCTCAAATTCCAACTGCCAACCTTGCCCGGCATTCATACTGATGACTGACATACCCAGGTTGATACCCGCTTTCTCTGTACTCAGGCGTGTGCGAAGACTAGGATTGAAAAACAAAAGTATGAGGGTCTTTCCTTTGCCTAGAGATTCATATTGTAAGGGTTGGGCTTTCATATCCAGCCCCTTTTGGATCAAGTGTTTTAATTGCTTGACATCGCCGACTGATTCGAATTGCTGCATGACTATTGGTTAGAAATTAGCTGTGGGTGTATAATTCTTTAATCCTACTTTCAATCCTTTTAGGAATTGATCTACTTCTTGTTCATTAATATTCAAAGGTGGCAGTAATCGTATAGTATTAGGATCGGCAGCCGAGCCCGTAAAGATATGTTCTTCAAATAAGAGCTGCTTGCGCAAGGGCTTGATCGGAAAATCCATACTCATACCAATCATCAAACCCAATCCTCTCACCTCTTTGATTTGGTCAAATCCTTTTAATTCGTCCATCAAAATCTGGCCAAAGCGCTTGGCGTTTTCGACTAGTTTTTCTTCTTCAATGATCTCCAATACAGCCAGTCCAGCCGCACAAGCGAGGTGGTTTCCTCCAAATGTAGTGCCCAATAAGCCATAACTAGCCTTGAATCGTGGGTGAATAAGCACGCCACCGATCGGAAAGCCATTGCCCATCCCCTTGGCTACCGTGATCAAGTCGGGTACGACATTGCTATATTGGAAGGCGAAAAACTCACCACTTCTTCCATATCCCGATTGGATTTCATCTAGAATGAGAACAGTATTGTGCTTTTTGCAGAGTACTGATACCTCTTCCAGAAAGCTTGCATCTGGGACATGGATACCACCAATACCTTGAATTCCTTCAATGATCAGGGCGGATACATCTTCTTTAGCAAGGCTATCTCGAACGCTATCTAGGTTATTCCATTCATGAAATTCTGCTTCGTAAGTCTTATTGATAGGAGCTTTGATCCGCGGGTTGTCTGTCACGTTAACGGCAGCCGAAGTTCGGCCATGGAAAGCGCCTTTAAAAGCAATAATCTTTTTGCGATCATTATGGAAAGAGGCTAGCTTTAGTGCATTTTCATTGGCTTCTGCACCAGAGTTACAAAGAAAAAGCTGGTAATCCGGACAAGCCGAAAGCGCACCCAGTTTTTGAGCTAATTCTACCTGTAAAGGATTTTGCACAGAATTGGAGTAGAACACCATCTTAGCCGCCTGCTCCTGCAAGCGTTGCACAAAATGATGATGACTATGCCCCACTGATACGACGGCATGGCCACCATAAAAGTCCAAATAAGCTTTTCCATCCTTATCATAAACATAGCTTCCTAGTCCCTTTACAGGTTCTAGGTCAAATAAGGGATATACATCGAAGAGTTGCATGATAATAGTAAGGTTGACTAGGTCATTGTGCTTCAATTAAGTGGTCTATTCTATACCGACCCACTTAGTCTTATGCTTCGCCTAGTAATGATTTAATAAACAACTGACTTTAACTGGAGGCCCATCGTTTCTGCCTTTCCGAATACCAGGTTCATATTTTGAACAGCTTGTCCGGATGCCCCTTTTAATAGGTTGTCGATAATAGAAATAATCAACAGCTTGTTGCCATGCTTTTCGAGATGCAGAATACACTTATTGGTATTGACAACTTGCTTAAGATTGGGGTTTTTGCGGCTGAGGTGCGTGAAAGGCGCCTCAGCATAATAATCTTCGTACAATTGGCAGGCTTCCTCCTCAGTTAAGTCACAATCAATATAAGCACTCGCATAGATTCCGCGGGCGAAATCACCTCGTACCGGCAAGAAATTGATGGCTTTGTCAAAGCTAGGCTGTAGGTGCCGTAAGCTCTGCTTTATCTCTCCTAAATGTTGGTGATTGAAGGCCTTATAAATAGATAGATTATTGTTCCGCCAGCTAAAATGGGTTGTAGGAGCCGGAGATTGACCTGCTCCAGTAGAACCTGTGATCGCATGAACATGGACCTCATCTTGTAGGAGGTGTTGGCTAGCTAAAGGCAATAGTGCCATTTGTATGGCCGTAGCAAAACAGCCACAATTGGCTATTCGTTTACTTTGCTTGATGGCCGCTTTATGCAATTCTGGTAAACCGTAAACAAAACTTTCATCGAGTCGATAGTCATTGCTTAGGTCAATAATGGCTACATTTTCCGGAATCGCATGAGATTCCACGAATGTTCTGGAACGACCATGTCCCATACAAAGAAATAGTACATCGACGTCAAAACTGACCTCATCGGTGAAATGTAGGTAACATTCCCCGACGAGGTCGTCATGTACATCACTCACTAGTTTCCCTCTTTGGCTTTGACTAAGCACAAAGTTTATTTCAACTTCGGGATGATACAATAACACCCGAATTAGTTCGCCTGCTGTATAACCTCCTCCTCCTATAATTCCTGCTTTGAGCATAGCTGGTTATGTTTTTTGGTTGAATCTGTTGGTTGGGCTCGATAAATCGAGCCGCTACTGGTTTGGTTTGATAAATCGAACTGATTGTTTGGTTCGATAAGTCGAGCCGTTACGGGGTTGGTTTATCGGCTTGTTTTTGTGTTACCAAATGGTGGATCTTCACCTGATTGGCTAATATTTTGGTAAAGCCTTTCACATCTTCCCCTGACCAAGCTTTATTCATTTCACCATAATGCCCAAAATCACTATTCATCAAATCAAAATCAGATTTAATACCTTCTAATTCAAAGCGATAGGGCAACAGCTTTACAATTGCAGTTCCCGTAACGGTCGTTTGTGTATCTTCTAGGAAAGATTCAATATTGCGCATGACAGGGTCGAGGTATTGGCCTTCGTGTAACAACATGCCATACCAATTGGCCAATTGCTCTTTCCAATATTGCTGCCATTTGGTGAGCGTATGTTTTTCGATGAGGTGATGAGCCTTGAGTATAATCACGGGGGCCGCCGCCTCGAAGCCTACTCGCCCCTTGATACCAATAATAGTATCTCCCACGTGTATGTCTCGACCGATAGCATATGGCTTCGCCAGTTGATTCAGATAGGCGATAGCTTCCCAGCCTTTATCAAATACCTTATCATCTACGCCTGTAATTTCACCTTTTGTGAAATGGAGTTCTACTTTTTTAGGCGTTTGTTCCAATAGGGGAGAGGGGTAGGCTTCTTCGGGTAAGGATAGATGAGAGGTTAGTGTTTCTTCGCCTCCCACACTGGTACCCCATAAGCCTTGATTGATAGAATATTTTGCTTTTTCCCAGCTCCAATTTACGCCATGTTCTTTCAAGTAATCGATTTCTGCTTGTCGGGACAGCTGCATATCTCGGATGGGCGTGATCACTTCTAGCTCCGGTCCTAGGATATTAAAAACCAGATCGAAACGAACTTGGTCATTACCGGCTCCGGTACTTCCATGGGCAATACTATCGGCGCCAATCGATTTGGCAAACTCAACGACTTGCAAGGCCTGGAACATCCGTTCGGCACTTACGGATAACGGATAGGTATTATTTCGTAATACATTTCCATAGATGAGGTATCGAACACATTGTTGGTAAAAGGCAGGCACTGCATCAATAACTTTGAAAGAACTAGCCCCCAAGGTCATGGCTCTACTTTCGATATCAGCTAATTCTTCTGGACTAAAGCCCCCTGTATCTACAGTGAGCGTATGTACTTCTAGCCCCATTTCCTTACTCAAGTATTTTACGCAAAAAGACGTATCCAATCCGCCACTATAAGCAAGCACAACTTTTTTCTTGGTCATTACGAATGATTTTTTATCACAGATTTCTGTTCGATGCTTGTGGAGCGTTGAAAGAAAGAAACCAATAGTTCTTAGAAAGGTCCTATTATTCTATCGGTTAGGTTTTCTAGTCAGCTACCACACTAGCATGTACGGAAGACATTAATGTTGTTGGACAATTATTTGATTACTAAGGTCAAAGGCCATTTTTTCTTCTTTCGAAGGAGCGAGCATAGCCGTACAGAGGCATAACTGACGTTCATTGCGCTCTAGAATATCAAAATTCGGGCAGCTCTTACAGCCATGCCAAAAGGCATCATCTTGGGTCAATTCGGAGAAAGTCACCGGCTTGTAGCCCAGGTCAGAGTTGATTCGCATCACCGCTAGACTAGTCGTGATGCCAAAAACTTTTGCCTTTGGATATTTATCTCTTGCTAAATTAAACACATGCTGTTTGATGCGGCGAGCTAGGCCCTTTCGGCGGTAGGTCGGGGCTATGATCAAGCCAGAATTGGCAACATATTGCCCGTGACTCCAGGTTTCAATATAGCAGAAGCCTGCCAATTGATCACCATCAAATGCGACTACCGCATCCCCTTTGAGGATCTTAGCTTTGACGTACTCGGGTTGGCGCTTTGCGATACCGGTGCCTCGCTCTTTAGCCGATGCTGCATATAGCGAGCAGATGAATTCGGCATGCTTAGCATGAACTGGCAGCGCAAGTTGGATGTTTATATTATCTGTAGATTCCATGGTTTCACTATTAACCACTTATCAGAATAGTCTCTGATAAACAAAAAATAAAAATCTAATCAGTGTTGAAGATGATAAGTTGCCCAATAGAACAAGCTTAACTAATTACTTCAATCTAATTTGGTAAGAATTTGGTAGGGTATAGAACCTACCCATGTGGGTAATATGAAATGTATACGCCCCTAAGGGCGACGGCGTGCTTGTCTGCGACGGCAGGTAGAAAGAAAGGGCTCGATATGTAAGTTTATGACTGACATTGCGGAAGCAAAAGTAGGTGCAATTATGGTGATTTGCAACTAGAAAGGCATTTTTTTTGAAATATTTAATAGAGTGGAGGTATTATTAGTTTTTTCTTAAGAATAAAGGTGAGATGGCGAAAAAAATGAATATCGTCTTAGCGTATTTTCGCCGGAGAGTGGCGGAGTGATGAATCGATGGAGATGGGAATAAGATTGGACTTGGTAAACCTACATAGTGTAGCTTACCAAGTCCATATGGATAGGTTTAATCCAAATCTACTTTTCGATAGGCATCGATTACCGCCTGCTCGCCCTCTTTATCTGGACGAGAATTGCCATGCTCCATTCCTAGCACGCCTCTGAAGCCTTTGTCATGGATCATTTTGAAGATATTCTTATAGTGAATTTCTCCAGTAGTAGGTTCTTTACGCCCAGGATTATCACCAATTTGGAAGTAACCAATTTCATCCCAAGACTGTTCGATATTTGGAATGATATTCCCTTCTTGGATTTGTTGGTGATAAATATCAAATAAAATTTTGCAGCTTGGACTGCCAACTGATTTGCAAATCAAAAATCCCTGTGCGGCCTTGGTCAAGAAAAGCCCCGGATGATTCCTGAAGTTGAGAGGTTCCAGTACCATGGTTAGGTCATGTGGTTCCAGGATTTCAGAAGCTTGTTTAAGGGTTTCTATTACGTTTACCATTTGATACCCCATGTCTTGGCGAAGGTCTAGGTGGCCAGGGACAACGGTCATCCATTTGGCATTGCAACGTTTGGCGACTTCGACAGCTTCCTTGATATAGCCTAGGAATTCGTCTCTAGCATCTTGTTTCCCAGAAGCCAAACTCGGCTCTTTCCAATAGATTTTGTGTGCCACAAAAACGCCCATCGTCATTCCGAGTTTCATCATGGTCTTCCCCATTTGCTTTTGCAAAGCAGGATCTCGCTCGCGCATACCATTGTCCTCAAAAGCGGAAAAGCCTTGGTCCGCCATGAATTTGAGTTGGTCAATGGGGTCGTTGCCTGCCATGTTTTTAAACATGCCAAGGTGTGGCGCGAATTTCAGCTTAAAAGGAGCGGCAGTAGAAGCAAAAGGTTTAGCCTCTGCTGCTGTGGTAGCACCGACGAAGGCGGCTGATGTAGCAACGCTAGATTGTATAAAGGTTCTTCGTTTCATTATTTTATTTTAGGATTTGCAGTAAGAAGGTTTCGATCTGACAGACCGACCGAAGGAGGGTTGGAATAAGTCTGTTGTCAGGCGATTGTTACCTGACAACAGACGGAAATATTTTACATGACCTGTGTAGTACCAGGAATACAGGCAGGATAGTATCCATCCTTACCAGATCCATCCTTGATAGGCATTACTTTTGGATTGGCATTCCAGTCGTACTTGTCAGGTGACAAGTCAAGCGTTGAAGCCATAGCATCATCCCAATTGACAAGCTGGCCGGAGTAAGTAGCCATTCTACCTAATATGGAAGTCATGGTACTCTTAGCACCATTTTCTGCATCTGCATATTTGTAATCTCCTTTCGCAACCGCTGCAAAGAGCATGTCATGTTCCACTTGGTATGGATTGGGATCTCCCTTTCCTTTGTTTTCCATGATGGTATGCCCGCTCTTGGTTAATATCACACCAGGAGCTGGTGCAGATCCATTGGTACCCTGGAATTCCTCTGTTACTTTATTTTCACAGCCTTTCCAGTGTCGACATTGGCTCATCATGCGACTTCCGTCAGCGTATTGGTATTCGATAAAGTGATGATCAAATATCTCACCGTGGTCTTTTCCGGTACGCATGCGACGTCCCCCCATTCCTCGTGCAGAAATCGGATAGGCCTTTTTGACCCAGTTGCTTACATCCAAATTATGGATATGCTGTTCGGTAATATGGTCACCACATAGCCAATTGAAATAATACCAGTTGAGCATTTGGTATTGCATTTCGGTCATTCCTGGTTTGCGTTCGCGAACCCAAACTCCACCACTATTCCAATAGACATGAGAAGTCGTAATGTCTCCAATTACTCCCTCGTGTAGCATGTCGACCCACTTGGTATATCTTTCTTGGTAGTGCCGTTGCAGACCAACCACTACATTGAGTTTTTTCTGCTTGGCCAGCTTAGCGGTTTCTAAGATTTTGCGTACACCAGGAGCATCTACTGCCAATGGTTTTTCCATGAATACATGCTTATCCGCTTTGATAGCAGCATCGAAGTGGATAGGTCGGAATCCGGGAGGAGTAGCGATAATGACAACATCACATAGCGGAATTACTTTTTTGTAGCCATCAAAACCATGGAATTGGTGTTCTTTTGGCACGGCAAAACGACTGCTCTCAATATCGTTATTTTCAACCTCGTTCTGGATACGTTTAACACTTAATTCTAATCGGTCCTGAAAGGCATCGGCCATCGCCACAAGTTGTACATTCTGATTAGTCGATAAAGCTTGTACGGCAGCTCCTGATCCTCGACCACCACAGCCAATCAAGCCAACCTTGATGGTATCTGCACCATCAATATGTGCTTTGGCAGATAACATGGATGGGCCTAATACGAGTGCACCAGTAGCTGTCTCTTATACACATCTCCGAGCCCACGAGACCGAGGCTGATCTCG
>OJCB01000679.1_pt1 | contig 12331 bp, 4 predicted proteins | sample 1591501 | NCBI WGS metagenome assembly OJCB01 (sample SAMN05416813, study PRJEB24817) | seawater metagenome | isolation source: Sea water | place: Canada:Atlantic | collected 2013-07 | reverse complement strand
ATCTACACTATCCTCTTCGTCGGCAGCGTCAGATGTGTATAAGAGACAGGGACGGAAGGAGGATAACACAGCTGCTGGATACATGCCAGATAGAAGTCCTCCGAAGAGCACACTTCCTAGTAGTATAGCCCAAAATATGGGGTGAGCGATTAAGTTTGGATTGAGTAAGGAATCGCCTATTTCCTTGCCCACGATCTCTGTAAATCGGCCCAAAAACACCCGAGCTAGAAATAAACCGATCAATATACCTACGCCGTTGAGTAAGATAGCTTCCGTCAAGAATTGTCCTATCAGTTGCTGTTTGTTCGCCCCTACTGTCTTTCTTACCCCCACTTCTTTGGCCCTTTCAATCGACTTGGAAGTAGAAAGATTGATATAGTTTACCCAAGCAATTACGAGGATAAATACACCAAGCAATGTCAAAAAGTAAACGGTACGTTCACTACCAGGAACAGTCGGTTCGTTGGCACATTCTGTCTTGAGGTGTATATCTAGGAGGGGCTGCAAAAAGAAATAGGTCTGGAATTTATGTTCCTTATGAATTTCAGACATATACTTTTCGGTAAATGCGGGAAATTTAGCTTCCAGGGCAAGGGGATCAGAACCCGGTTTCAGCAATACATAGGTATAAAATTCAGGCCAAATCCAAAGATTGTTGGGACCGATATTATCAAAAAAAGAATTGGCTGAAATCAAACCGGTGAAATCTAAGTGAGAATTTCCGGGGAGGTCTTCAATGACCCCTGTTACCGTAACTTTTGGCGGCCCACCACCATCTAATTTAAGTGTTTTACCCAGCGCCTCTTCCGCCCCAAAATATTTTCGGGCCAAGGAAGAAGAGATAACTATGCTTCCTGGTTGACTTAATGCAGTCGACCTGTCACCAGCAAGGAAAGTGTAAGAAAAGATATTGAAAAAACTAGAGTCACTGAGATAGATTTTCTCTTCATTTGCCGTAATTCGCTGCCCGGCTTCATTCTGGTATTCCAATACGGATTTTGCACCAATATTAGAAGGGTGTAGGATTCTGGTATAATCCGCCACTTCTGGAAAATCTTCTTTCATAGCCGGCCCTAATCCAGGGTGATTGGAGGCTAGTTTCGGGAAAGCGCCAAAACCTTCCGAATATCGGATGGGCACCCGGTAAATATCTTCAGCATGATCATGAAATCGATCATAACTCCGTTCAAAATATACATATTGGAAAATCAATAGGCAAGCCGCTGTTCCGATACCCAAGCCTAAAATATGGATGACCGAAAGCATCTTGTTCTTAGAGAGGTTTCTAAAAGCGATTTTAAGGTAATTGATCAACATGAGCTACTGATTTTATTGGAAGCTTAATTGGTTTGTTTCCTATTTCTTGTTTGCCTTGCCAAGCGTTTTCTCAATTTTTTTGCCTTCTACTAATAGTTTAGCAAAGTCTTTGTGCAACATATATCCAGTATTCGCATTGGTGAATATGATGTAGCCCATTTTCAGGTCATCATATACTTCGAAATTACAGTGGAAGTCACCATTGTTACCGCTATGTCCAAACACTTTACCGTAGGCAGATGATCTAATGGCAATACCTTGTCCCATGCCATCGGGGTAATCCGGTTTTACTTGCCCATCCCGTAAAGGGTACTCATTATACATCTTCATCATCTCCTGATAGGTCTCCGGCTTTAATCCTTTTCTTTCAAGCAGTGCCAACGCAAATTTGGTGAAAGCCTTGGCTTCTGTTTGCATACTCCAGGCCATACCTGCCGCCTTTGGAAGTTCCTTTACAAAGGGGATTCCATCGTAGTGCCCCTGACTGGCAAATTTCCTCAGGGTTTCATTGGTCGAAAAATGAATGTTATAAAGACTCAGGGGATCAATTAATTCTTCTTTCAGTACTTGTTCGATCTCCTTCCCTGTAATTTTGGCTACGACGCGCTTCAGGTATTCAAAGCCCTCTCCTGAATAGCCATATTTGGTACCAGGCTTGTTCTTCAATTCTCGCCCCCAATTGGGTAAGCCACTTAGGTGTTGCAATACATGGCGGCCGGTCATTAGTTTATAGTCTTCTTTGCCTTCCAATTCATCAAAGGCTAGGTATTTGTGCAGCGGTTTGTCGAGATCAATAATGCCCTTTTCAACTAAACGATGAACAACATAAGCAAAAACAGGCTTGGTAATGGACGCCGCTTCAAAAAGAGTGTTTTCATGTACAGGTGCTTTACTCATACTATTGCTCACACCATAAGTTTGGTGATAGATGAGTTGGCCTTCTTTTATCAAGGCAACAGATACCCCAGGAATACCATAGAACTCTTGGTAATCTTTTACAAATTGATCTAAGCTTTTTGAAGCCTCCTCGTCAAAGTTATGAAGAATCCCCTTTTTAGGTAGATCATCGGGTGGATTTACTTTTGTGATAAAGAGTGGTGCAATTTCTTGCGTTTTCCCAGTCTCAAGAAGGATTTGTTGTGACTGTTCTCCTTTGATTCGAACAGCAGCGTCCCATTTGACAAATACTAATTCTTCCACTAAGCTTACTTCATACTTTCCAATTGGGACTTCAGTGGAATAGTTTCCTAAAGTATCTACCGCTGCTTGCACCCAGAAGGAAGGTTGATTGATGCTGGTTAAGCGAACCTTCTGGGGATATTTTGCTAATTTTTCTCCTTGCCATTTCAATTTTCCTTCTACCTTAACCAGTGAGGCATTCTTTGGAAGTAAGATAAGGTCTCCCAATAGGTTTTCATTGTTGTGCTTGGCTTTATCGGATTTTCCCCAAACCACAAAACCATTGCCTCCTTCCTTGTCTTTATCTATAATCATGTAATCAAATCCGATGCTTCTGTTCAAGGCCATTTTTTCGCCTATGAATATCCGCCATTCATAAATCGTCTTATCGCCACTGCGCTTGATCTTAATCTCGACATCATCCCAATTGGCCGTTTGCACCTGCGCAGTCCAGGTATTAAGGGTCTTGTGAACGATATAGGCGGTATCTGTGCTAAGTTCATAGCCAATTACACCAGAACCCTCCTGGGTGTGGTCCAGGTCCAAATGAAGTGTCTGAAGATCCTGTGAAAACCATTGTGGATCATCAGGGTTACGTATGTATTCATCATCAACCACTTCCACCCCAACGTACAGTGATTGATTGGCTAAATTATAGCCTATCCGCATACTCGCATTGAGGTCCTTGTCCGTACTAGGTTTAAATCCAAATAGGTAATTGGCAATGGGATAGGTTTTAGCATCGCTTGGCCAGTCTGAAAGATCGCCATCAATGCTGATGTCTGCAATGGGAAGTGCATAGCAAATGTCTCCGTTGTGCGCATCAATTGGCCCACTAAGAAGAAACAAAAAGCATCCTAAAAGAATGGGATAACACTTGGAGGAAGTCCAAATGCTAAAGGCTGTTGAAAAATTATTTAGGTTTGGCATAATTGGGTATTGAGGATTGATTGATTAAAGTCGCCTGGTGTTTAATCCACTTTAGCTTAAAACATTACGATATAAGACTATTCTTCTTTCAAGCATATCACTGGATTTACTTGTGCAGCCCTGATGGTTTGCAAGCTTACTGTACACCAAGCAATGAAAAGTACCAGCAAGCTGGGTAAGATGAAAAACCAAAGATTCAATTGAATACTATCCGCAAAATTGGCTAACCAATAGCTAGACAGGAGATAGCTTGCAGGCGCTGAGATGGCAACTGCAATTAGCACTGTCTTAGTGAAATCACTACTCAATAGTTGTACAATTCCAATGACACTCGAGCCCAGCACTTTTCTGATTCCTATCTCTTTCTTTCTTCGTTCCGCTAAGAAGGTAGCCAAGCCAAATAAGCCCAGACAGGAAATAATGATCGCCAAGCCAGCGAAGTATTTAGAGAGTGTAGCTACTCTGATTTCCGATTCATATTGGGCCTTGTAATCTTGATCGAGAAAGCTATACTCAAAACTACTGCCGGGCAGGAATTCGCTGTGCAATTTTTCGATTCGCGCCAAGGTGTTTTTTGTCGTTCCTGACTTGATTTTTGCCATTAGAATACCTCCGTTAATATCAAACCTGAAAATGAAAGGTTCTACGGCATTGTAAAGCGAGCCATAGTGGAAATCTTTGACTACCCCAATGATTTCGCAGTCTCCTCCGTTCATTCTAAAGGTCTTACCCACCGGATCTTCGAAACCCATCATGTCAATGGCGGTCTCATTGAGGACTACTTTATAGTAATTATCGGAGTAATCTGGAGAAAAGCTCCTTCCTGCTGCCAATTCAATACCTAGTGTCTCGATAAAATCATAACCCACAACAGGAGATTTAAATTGAAAACTCGCATCAGTATCCTGTCCACTCCAAGAAGCCCCGCTCTGTCCGGCGATATTGTCTAGAATATTCCCATATGAGATATTTGAGGCAAATTCGACGCCTGGTACAGTTCGAACTTGATCTACGAAAGAATAGAAGGTACTATTTGATTTCCCCTCTTCTCCCAAACCACTCCAGTTATCATATATTTCCCCTTTCCACTTAAAAGTGATGACATTATCTCGTTCATATCCCATGTCCTTACTTTGGACATACTTTACTTGCTCATTAATCACCAACAGGCCGACGATAAAAGCGAGTGATAAGGCAAACTGAAAAACAACTAGCCCTTTACGAACCCACAGCTCACCCCAGGAAGTACGGACCTGCCCTTTCAGTACTTTAACTGGTTTAAAACCGGATAGGTACAATGCAGGATAAGAACCAGCCAAAAGGCCAGTAAGGAGGGTGATACCTAGGAAGGCCGAGATAATCCCACCGGTAAATGTGAGTTCAATTTCTTTAGCCGAAATCTTATTAAAGAGGGGGAGCAAGAGTATCACTATTTGACTGGCCAGTAGCAGCCCTAAAAAAGAAAGGATCATGGATTCGCCGATAAATTGTTTTATCAAGCTAGCCCTAGAAGCTCCGATGGCCTTTTTAACACCAATCTCCTTCATCTTTAGCGAAGCCTTTGCCGTCGATAAGTTCATGAAATTTACACAAGCAATGAGTAGAATCATGATTGCAATTAGGCTAAATAGCCGTATATAAATGATTCTATCGCCCTGAGCTTGACCATTTTCATAGCGGCCATATAGATATTGTTTGGAATACTGCTGTGCGAAAAGGGTACTGCTCTTATTGAGGGGATCTTTGCTGACCATCAAATCTTTAATCTTGGCATTGAATTGTGGTAGATCTGTTCCCTCCTTTAATACTAGAAAATTTTCAGCATAGCCATTGGTCCAATTCCCCGCCCATTCATCATTGTCCAGCAGCATATCCAAGTGGAAGACGACATCAAAATCTACAGTAGAATTAGCAGGTGGGGCTTCAAAGATTCCCGATACTTGAAAAGGGCCACTAAAGCCAGTATGGTTCCATTCTAATTGTTGGCCGATGATATTTTCTGTTGAACCAAAGAGCTTTACTGCCAATTCCGAGGAAATAACTACCCCATTCTTATCTGCCAAAACACTTTCCGCGTCGCCCTGGGTTAAGGGGTACGAAAACACCTTGAAGTAATCTTTACTAGCGATCAGTCCTTTTGCTTCCAAACGTTGATCGCCCACGATTAGCAATCCCAGGTTATTCCTCCAGTGAAATAAATCATTTACAGCCACCGCCATTTCTACCTCGGGCATTTCCTCTACCAGCGCAGCCGCTAATGGGGTAGGGGAATGGCGAAGCGTCATAATACCTCCTCCCACTTCCAGGTTATGCTTGACTGCATAAAGTTCTGTATCATTTTCATGAAACTTATCTACACTTAACTCGTCATTGACCCAAAGGTAGATCAGTAATACACAAGCTAGGCCTGTAGATAATCCGACCAGATTGATAAAGAATGCCGTTTTATTACGGCGGAAATTTCGCAGGGTGAGTACAAGGAAGTGGCGCAGCATAGTTAAGGTTTTAAGGACGCAATAGTATTCTCCTAGCATTTCTTATTGCAACGCTTATGCCAAATCTCCCTTTATATTGATAATCAATGATTTACCGATGTCTATATTTCATTAGCAGCGCTAAACCTGTTCGATTGTGTATATAAAGTGTTCATAATCGTACACTTTTGTAGCTGAAATATTTGGAGATTTATAAATCAAACATCCGCTTAACTTTCATAGGTTTTACAATTCTCTTACATTCTTTTACGAACGTTTCAGGCCCGCCTTTAGTAAAATAGGTAATTTGGTTCTCATCCAAACTATTTAGGTAGCCATCCGATCTTGATTGAAGGATAGCACAAGTTGAAACCAGTAAAACAATGAAGAGTATGAAAAGCTTACTAAAATACGTACTGATACTTTGTTACTTATCATTTACGATAAATTCGTCAATAGCTCAATCAAAGAATGCCAGTAATGCCACTTACATTAAAGCTGGGAAATTATTTGATTCGGAAAATGGAAAGATACTTTCTGATCACATCATCAAAATTGAACGGAATAGAATAACGGAGGTGGGTAGAGATATTCTGATTCCACCAGATGCTAAAACAATAGATTTATCTGAATATACTGTATTACCAGGTTTGATAGATGGCCACACTCATTTAATGACGCTTGACGACTTAAACGATGAAACTCCTATGGCGGACAAGTTATTATTTGAAGGTGATGCCTTAAGAGTCCTTAGAGGGTCAAAACGCGCTAAATCGTGGTTAGAAAATGGCTTTACGACCGTAAAGGACTTAGGAGATTCTGGTTCTTTTCTTGATGTTGCTTTAAGAACAGCTATTAATGAAGGGACAGTAGTTGGTCCTAGAATGTTTGTATCTGGACCTATTATCATTTCTGAAGGAGGGCAAGTTCCTGGCTTAGTAAAAAGTCACCGAGCAGTAATTTCTGATGAATATACTATAGTTAGGAGTGTGGACGATGCGATTAATGCGGTTCGGATACACGTAAATCAAGGTGTCGATCTTATCAAGATCTGTGCTAACAATTCTCCCAATAATACTAGCTTGACTATCGATGAGATGAAAGCCATTGTAAAGATGGCCCACCGCTATGACAAAAAGGTGACCGCTCATGCGACTACTGACTTAGCTGTTTGGGAAGCAGTAACCGCAGGAGTAGATGGTATTGAACATGGTTATGAAATTTCTGATACGACATTAGCGCTTATGGCACAAAAAGGAGTAGCCCTAGTGCCGACTGATATCTCCATCCCTCTTTTTCACAAACTTTATGATATCATTGACTTTAAATGGAATAGAGAGTTAAACCTTAAAAGGTCTAAAGATAGATACCAAGATAGGCTGCAAAGAGCCATCAAAGCCGGCGTAACTATCGTAACAGGATCGGACAATTATCTGGATTTTGAGATGCCTCAAGGGGAAGCAGCTAAGAATATTTTAGTGGCGTATCATGAAGAGGGTATGACACCCGTGCAAATACTAAGTTCATCTACCTATTTATCAGCAAAATTTATGGCTAAAGAAAAGGAACTCGGAATTATAAAAGAGGGAGCGTATGCCGATATCATTGCTGTAAAAGGAGACATCGAAAACGATTTTATTGCTACTATATTCAATCTAGTTTTTGTAATGAAGAATGGAGAAGTTTACGTTGATACAGAAAGCTTATTTGAAGAAATTATTGTAGCTGACAAAGTTTTGCAAAGTTACGTAGGGGATTATGAACTATCTCCCGAACTGGTGATCACTGTTTCAAAGAGTGGCAATCAATTGAAGGCAAAAGCTACGGGTCAGGAGGAATATGAATTTGAGCCTAGATCAGAAAACGTATTTTATGCAAAAGGCGAGGATATTCGACTCACATTTAATGTGAATAAAGAAGGGCAAGTAGCAGGCCTGACCTTACTAGCGGGAGGAAGAGAATCTACTGCTCCGAAATTAAAAGAGTAATAAATACAATCCCAGGGTAAAGATCTAGGATGATATTAGGGATAGCAGAGACAGAGCAACTTCATGATTACTTTACAATGTCCTCTTAATAACCGCTCATTAAGAGGACATTGTAAAATCTTGGTTATTCCTCTTTCAAGCACTGTACTGGATTAATTGTGGCCGCTTTCAGGGTTTGTACCCCCACGGTAATCCAAGCGATGACTAGCACAGCAATGCCAATGAATAGGAAAAGCCCCCACTGTAGTTCCATTCGATAGGCGAAGGAAGTGAGCCAGTAATCGGCCAACCAATAACTCAACGGCAACGCAATAACGATCGCCACAAAGACTGTTTTTGTAAAATCACTGGTCAGCATTTTGACTATCGCAAAAATGCTAGAGCCCAAAACTTTGCGAATTCCGATTTCTTTTCGTCTTTGTTCTGCTGTAAAAACGGCTAAACCTAAGAGACCGAGACAAGATATAATGATCGCAATCCCGGCAAAGTAGTTGGAGAGCAAACTGATCCGATTTTCCGTCTCATAAAGTGTCTGATAGTCTTCATCTAGATAGGAGAATTGAAAGGGGAAACCAGGATGAGAAGCCTCATAAGAGGTCTTCAATGCGGCCAAGGTGGCCTTTTCTTCGCCTGCCCTTATCTTGACCATAATGTTCTTTCCGTCGGGTAAATATCGGATGAAAGTAGGCTTGAGTACCTCATGCATAGATTCGGTATGAAAGTCTTTGACTACACCGATGATTTCGATTCGATAGTCTGGGCCCCTTTTTACATATTTACCGATTGGATCATCGTAACCCATAGCCTTAACCGCAGCCTCATTAAGGATCACTTTATCTTCTTCATTCGCAAATTCAGCCGAGAAAGATCGTCCCTCCTTTAGTTCTATGCCTAAGGTCTCTAAGTATCCAAGGCCAACATGGGGCCTAGGAACCAAAGCCTCTATTCCTTCCTTGCCTTCTGGAGTAGGAGCAGTTCCGAAGTTTCGGTTGCCGATAAAATTACCACCATAAATATTCGTAGCACTCAATACACCTGGGGTTTGTCTAAGGCGAGTCATATAGGCTTCTACGTCCTCGCTACCTTTTCCCATGCTAACAAAAGTGATGACGTTGTCTTTATTGTACCCCAATTGCTGGTTTTGGATAAAAGCAATCTGTTGATTGATAATCACAAATCCAACTATGAACAATACGGACAAGCTAAATTGAAAGGTCACCAATCCTTTGCGAATCCATTTTTCACCTAGAGAAGTATGCAATTTACCCTTCAGTACCGCGACCGGCTCAAAACTAGATAGGTAGAATGCCGGATAGCTCCCCGCAATGAAACCCGTGGCCAAAATAATCCCCAGTATCACCCAGCCTTCTTGCCAGGTGATGGCTAGGTCAAGGACCCTGCCCGTTATTTCATTAAATTGAGGTAACACAGCTGAAATGATCAAGACAGCAATCACTGCTGATAGCAGCACCATTAAGATGGATTCACTTAAAAACTGGGCGATTAATAAACTGCGAGTAGCACCAGTGGCTTTCTTTACCCCCACCTCCTTCATCCGATTGGAAGCACGGGCGGTAGATAGATTCATGAAATTAAAACAGGCGATGACCAGGATAAATAACGCAATTAATGAGAACAATTTCACATAGGCTATTCGCCCACCGGCCACTTGTCCATTTTCATATTGCCCGTATAGATATCGATCCGAGAAAGGCTGAGCAAATAAACGGCAATTCTCTCTGTAGGGTTGAGCGTGTAGTATTTGGGTCAATTTTTCATCTAGCGAACTAAGATCTGCCCCCTCCTTTAAGGTGAAAAAGGTCTTAGCTGGATCACTCCACCAAATCCGTGATTCCTCAAAGGGATCCAAGGCTAATTCAAAATTCATGACCAAATCAAATTGCAAGGTGGAGGTGGCTGGAATATCCTCAAAGACACCACTGACCTGATATACTCCCTGGAAGACGTCATGTTCCCATTCCACTGTTTTGCCAATGACACTTTCTTTGGTATCAAACAATCGTTGTGCCAGAGCAGCTGAGATAACTACCCCATTCTTATCCGCCAAAACCGCATCAATATTCCCCTGTGAGAGGGGGAAAGAGAAAACTTTAAAGAAATCAAGTGCTGCAAAAATGGCCTTTCCTTTTACCCCATTATCGCCCACCGTGAGCATTCCTGCTTCTTGAAACGTGTATTCATTGTTGATTGCGGCCGCATATTCAACTTCAGGTAAGGTTTCCTTTAGGTTTTTCGCAAAGTAGGCTGGAGTGATGTCTCTACTCCTGATCCCCTCTTTTCGGTCATAGTTCTGCACTATTTGGTATAATTGGGCATCATTTTCATGGAATTTATCCATACTAGTCTCTTCATGTATCCAGAGATAGATGAGAAGCGTACAGGCTAAACCCGTAGATAGCCCAATGAGGTTGATCAAAAAGGAAGTTTTGTTGCGATTGAATTTCCTTAGCGCAAAAATCAGGTTATACTTCAGCATAATGGAAGTTTGAAATGGTAAATGGCCGGTACGTATCATACCGGGTCTGAATAATTGAAATACATCTTTGTACAAAAGCCATTTGGCCTTCCTACTTCCTACGTTAGCTATTCTACGTTGATAAAGCTCCAGTAAATCACCTTCGATGTCGATATAATAGTCTGGTATACAGAACAATTTGAGCAGTCGAAAGGGGAGTTTAGGTGCTGGAGAATCGTGCATATATTGAAATCAAAATTTAGGCGTATTGTTAAGCTTTGTTCTTGCCAATTTAGCAATTAGTCTTGCTTCAGTGATTGTATGGGATTTATTCGAGCAGCCTGGAAGGTTTGTAATCCAATAGTTAACCAAGCTATGAATAAGACTAATAATCCAGTACCGACGAAAATCCCCCAATGCAGCGTGATTTTGAAGGCAAAATTTTCTAACCACTTGCTTGCGATGAGATAACTCAAGGGGAGTGCAATGGCTATAGCAATAATGACGGTTTTAGTGAAATCCTTGCTCAGTAATTGCATGATACCGAAATTACTAGAACCCAAGACCTTGCGAATTCCAATTTCTTTCCTCCTTTGTTCTGCGGTGAAGGTGGCTAGACCAAACAGACCTAGGCAAGAAATTAGAATGGCCAATCCCGCAAAGTATCGAGAAAGATTCGATACTTTCTGTTCTGCTTCATACATCGCTTGATAATCATCATCCAAGAAGTTAAATTCAAAAGAATATCCGGGAAGAAACTTACTATAGTGCTCCTCCAGTCTGGCCAGGGTTGCTTTTTCGGTTCCTGCCTTTATTTTTGTGAGAATATTTCTTCCATTTAATTCGCATCTAAAAATGAGTGGTTCAATATCATTGTGGATTGACCCATAGTGAAAGTCTTTGACAACCCCTATAATCTCACTGCCATCATTTAATCCGATTATTTCCCCGATAGGGTTTTCTAGTCCCATGAATTTGACAGCAGTCTCATTAACAACGATCTTTGAATAATCGTCTTGATGGATTTCAGAGAATGTTCTTCCTTCCAATAGTTCTATGTCCAACGTCTCAATAAAATCATAGCCAACTAATGGGGACTGAAAAAGCACATCTTTATCCGATTCTTGTCCACTCCAAGTAATTCCGGTTTGCCCATACATATCATCTAAAATATTACCAGACATATTACTGGCATTTACCACGCCTGGAACTTCCTTCAGCTCTCGCATGAAGCTGTAGAATTGTTCATTTGATTTGCCATCTTTGAGCCCATTCCATTCATTGTATAAGTTGCCTTTCCAATCAAAACTAATGACATTATCCCTGTCATATCCCATGTTTTTCGTCTGAGCCAATTGAATTTGATCATTTATAACTAAAAGGCCGACGATAAAAAGGATAGATAAACTAAATTGGAAAATAACTAGCCCTTTCCGCATCCATAATTCACCAAATGAAATATTGAACTTGCCCTTAAGGACCATTGCAGGTTTAAAGCTGGATAGATAAAAGGCAGGATAGGAGCCGGACAAGAAACCAGTTATCAATGTAATTCCTACTATGCCAAGTACCAAACTACCATTAAAGCTTAAGTGTAAATCTTTGCCAGCGATTTCATTGAATTGGGGCAAAAATAGATAGACCAATTGTATAGCTAGGAGCAAAGCCATCAGCGTAAGGAGCATCGACTCTCCTATAAACTGTACCACCAATGCTTCTCGATTAATCCCAAGCGCTTTCTTAACCCCAACCTCTTTCATCTTTTTAGCAGCCTGAGCGGTTGATAGGTTCATAAAGTTAATACAGGCTATTAACAGGATAAATAGTGCAATAAGGGAAAACATTTTCACATAGGAGATTCGCCCTCCAACTTGCACGCCATGTTCATATTTTCCGTGTAGATATTTATCGGAGTATTTCTGGACCTGTCTCTTATACACATCTGACGCTGCCGACGAAGAGGATAG
>OJCB01000678.1_pt1 | contig 12338 bp, 9 predicted proteins | sample 1591501 | NCBI WGS metagenome assembly OJCB01 (sample SAMN05416813, study PRJEB24817) | seawater metagenome | isolation source: Sea water | place: Canada:Atlantic | collected 2013-07 | reverse complement strand
TCGTGGGCTCGGAGATGTGTATAAGAGACAGTCCAGGTGACCCGGCGTACCGGTGATCATGGATTGTACATTGGATTTCGTGAAGGAGGGAAAACAGGATCGGTGCGGATCGATTCGCCTTTGAGAAAAGGGAGCGAAAAGGTGCGTTCGATTGGAATATCTCGAATTTTGCAGCGCTATAGTTCCGAGACCCTTCCCTTGCTTGCTTCCGGGGCAAAGAAGAAAGTGATTCTAAAGGTTACTCAGCGTGAGATCATTGCGGGAATCGAGGGAGGTAAGGAAATGAGGCTCCCCCGTGGCGGATTCGACCTTGAGGTATTCCCTCCTGTTTTATTGGAATCGCGGGGAAAGCATTCGATCTTCGTCGGCAGTTGGAACAGCTCTTTTGCGATTGAAGAGGCACTCTTGATCCCATCTTTGGACGATCTTCCGGAAGTGGATCTTTCCGGGCGTGACTCCGAATTGAAGGAGCCGGAGGATTTCCCCATATTGCCACTTTTGGAATTGCCGGGTGAGGAGCAGCTCCCCTGCAAAAAATTGATTTCTACGGGTTGGACGGATTTTCGTGAGAATGCACTTGAACCAAGTCCGCTTGGTTCCAAAGGGGATAGGTCGGAAATCCTGCTTGCGGTCGGAATTGACTTGGCCAGATCGGAACTTGTTCCTTCGTCTTCGGAGATTTCCGGGTTTGAATTCGAAAATGGTAGCGAAGGTCCAAAGGGGAAGCTGTGCGAAATATTCCGGGTCGAAGACTTTGAGATTCGCGTCGAAGGCATCGTTCGAGAGGCAGAGGGGGTTGTGTTTTCTGCTTCCGGCAGATCAGCGAGTAAGGAAGTTTCTGAGGTGGGGCTGGGGGAGAAATCGATTGGATCGGGAGATCAAGAATCGGAATTTGAAAGATATACCACAAGGAAATACTTATTATATGGGAAGGAAAAGCTCATTCGATCCGGCAGAAGTCAGCTGGTGATTTGGGCCAAATTTTTCGATCTTGGCGAGCCGGGACCCGTGTATTTGAAACAGAAAGAATCTCAGGATTGGATAAGAGTTCCGGATCGAGTGATCAATTTTCCGGCCTTCCCGGTTCTTGAGAAACCGTTGGAGTAAAATCTATCTGGTAAAAACCGTAACGGTTTTTCTTTGCCCTTGCCGATTGAGGGAGCCGGAAAAGATTTTTTCGGCTCCATCGACCCGGGTCCGGACCTTCCATGTTGCTCTGACCCCGGCGAACAGAATCACGTCAACTCGATAGGATCCCCGGGGCGCGCCGTCCGGCGGCCAGTAGACATTTTCCGGTCCATCGTAACTGGTATCATCGACATCGAGTTCACCTCCACTGCGTGATCGCCGGTTGCTAAACCATATTTCCTCTCCATTGGGGTCCGTGACATGCAAGTCCACATCGGGGGCATCTTCCCAAAGCAGGGTGATTTGAACATCTCCGGTTCCGAGAACTTTGCTGCCACCTCCCTTGGATCCCATGGCACCCTCGAAAGCCGATGATGGCCTGCTCCTGTTCGCAGCATTGCCCTTTCCTGTAGTGGCGAGTTTGATAGTGGGAGCTTCAAGGGGAGGAGGTGGGGGTGTTCTTTCTTCGGTGGCTTCCTCCGGAGGCGAAGTCCCATCCGGTTCGCTGCCGGTCTCGTCTGCGGTCTCCGGTATTTCTTCCGTTTGGCTGCCAGTGTCTACCACCAGGGGTTCTTCACTCCCGGAAGCACCTTCTCCCTCTCCTGATTCTCCTGTGCCGCTACCTTCGCCTAAGTCTCCGAAGCTCATCCCGGGACCGGTATCGTCGCCCGTCCCAGTGCCTTCTCCATTTCCGAATCCCTCTTCGGTTTGGGCGAGGCCATCTCCATTTCCGGAGTCGCCAAGACCGGCCTTTCCAAGGAAGCCCAGCATTAAGAGGAGAGCTATCAGAGCGAGAGAGCAGGTAATCGCTTTGGTCCAATCGATCCCGGTAGCACGATTCAGCAGGGGGATCGGGAGTTTTGTTTCGGAGCTGTATCGAAGTTCGTAGGCTCCGACCTTGATCTTGTCACCATCTTTCAGGACTGTCTGTCCGACTCGCTGATTGTTGACCAGTGCAACTCCGGTATGAACCGGACAAAAAACGTAATCCGCCCCTTGGCGAATCAACAGAATATCGCCAGGACGGTTTTCCTCTGAGTAGTCGAATTTCCCCTCATTGAGGCGGATCGAGAAGAATTTCGAAGAGAGGGGAACGACTCCCTGGTCGGAGTCGCCGCCACCTTTGATTTCGAGCTGTGCCATGAGGGTAGATTCTTCTTTGCCGGGATTCTGGAAATCTATTTCTTTTGAAATGCTCCTCCGCTTTCAGTAATGATTCCATCCAGCTGGTCGTCCGGTTCTTTGTCGGAACTACGCACATAAAGATGGAAAGCCGATCTTTTGAGTTTTGACGGACCACGAGGAGCCAGATTGCTCTTTTTCTTTTCGCCTTTGAATCCAGGGAAATCGTCGAATCCTACAGGCTTGAATTTGGGATCCGTTGGATTGAACCTGCTCATGTCTTCTCCACGAACCAATGCACTCAGCTGATCGAGCCCCATTTTGGATCGGCTATCATGAAGGTCTGAAAACCAGTAGATGGAATCCACTCCGTGATATTCCACGAGTTCTCGCATCGCATCCATCACCGAGACTCGGTCTTTGGTCTTCCAAATCTCAGACTTTTCGAATTCCTCCCGGTTGAACATAGAAGGGTGCACACTACATCCTCTGACTTCCAGAAAAATTGCTTTGGGAAACTGATCTTCAATCTCTTTTCTGAGAGCATCGAGGTAGGGCATCATACTTCCCGACACGTCGAGGATAACTCCCAGTGTGGAGCCTTTCACCTTCATGCCTCCGACATTTCGACCGCCATCTGCCCCGGATTTCCCCCTTGCTCCCATGAAAGGTGGAGGCGAGTCCGCTGCTGAATTTCTTGGGCTCGCACTCGCATTTGCCAGGGAAATGACGGGGGCTTCTGCGGGAGGAGGGGGATCTCTTTCGATCTCCTCCGGTTCAGTCGCGGCTTCCTCCTTCGGCTCTTCCGGGGCTTCGGATTGTGCGGCCGAAGAATCAGTGGTGGCAGGTGGGGAAGTCCCTGCATCCTCCGTCGATTCGGGGTTAGTACCAGCACCTGCGTCCAGGGTGGGAGGAGTATCTCCCGCCCCGGTTCCATCAGACGCGTTCCCTCCCGCAAGCCCTGTAGTATCCGAGCCGCTTCCATCGGAGTCTTCATCTCCTTTTCCGCTCCCTGCTCCGTTCTGGTTCCCTTCACCGTTTCCGCTACCGCTTCCATCTCCGGCCTCGGTTCCAGAGCCATTGCCCGCTCCTGTGCCCGAACCTTCTCCCAGTCCACCACCACCACCTCCTCCTTTGGGCAGGAATAGCAGCAGCAAAAGCAATAACAAGAAGATGGCCGAGCAGGTGAATGCTTTGACCCAGTCAATGGTGTTGGCACGCTTTTCGTTTTGAGATGGGAAGGTAGAATTCATCAGTCGATTCCAATCGATGAACCACCGGCTCCAAAGTTGATGGGTTGTCCGTCGGGCCATGGTTCCCAGCCGTCCTCTATATTCCCCGCCTGTGCCACCATGCTCTGAAATTCAGTGACGGTATCGAACGAATCCGCGAAAACGATGGAGGCAACGTAGACCATTTTGTCGGGCGTCCCCTGGTTTTTGCGGTTGATATTGCTCAATTTACTCAAGTAAGCGTTGATTTTGGCTCTGTCATTTTGGATGCTGAATCCCTTGCTTTGAATTACTTCGGCCTTGGGTCCGCTCCAACGAATCATTTTTTCATTGAGACCCGCGCCCGTTAGCGATCCGGAATTGCTGAACTGCAATTCTTCAACGGGAAACACCTCGTCGTATCGTACGATGAAGGTTATCTGGATGCCGCCAGCTTCCTTTTTCAAGGGGGGGCGCAACTCTTTTTGCCTTGAGTCGACCAAATCTTTTTCCTGTTCTTCGATCTCTTCCAACTGTTTCTTCAAGCTCTCTTCTTTCGCCTCCGCCGCGGCAATTTCCTTTTCCAAATCGCGGGCCCGTTTTTCCTCCGCGGCCTTCTTCGCCTTCGCTTCGTTGAGCTTGTTGTCCAACTCCAAAGTCGTCATAAGTCCATTTTTGCGCTTGTCCTCAAGGGCGGCAGCCAGCAGGTCTCTTTCCCGGATGAGCTCGATCAATTCACCGGTCTTATCCAATTCGGATTCGATTTCCCCGACAAGAGGTTTCAATTCATCCAATTCCCGTTGCTTCTTTTCCAAAAGTTTGGCGTCTTCCTTGACTCCTTCCGCCACTTCCTTGTCTTCGCCCGGTTTCTCCACGAGGAGGGCGACCGATATGGCAATCAGGACAATCCCGCCAAATGCATTGCACATCGTGTCCAGCAATAGATCGAGGCTATCGTCTGCACCCCCGTTGCCTCTCCTTCTCCTACGCACACTCATTATGTTTAGTTTTCGACAAGCAATTTGACATCGACTTCTTCATTGATCGGGCTGTAGCCCAGGGAAAAATCCGACTGTTGAACGATAGCACGAAATTGTTGCAGATTGGCGATTCCACTTGGTTTCACAAAGAAGACAAAATAGGAGGTCGCCGAGTCCGATTGATCCATTATCTTACTGAACTCGGTGATCATGGATCCCGCTGTATGGCGCGTTTTCTTTTCAGGATCTGCGAAATCCAGCACGTCGATTCCTGCTCCATCGACTACGATGGGTAAGGGTGTCTTGTCAGAATCTCCTATTTTCAACCAGATATCCGAAGACTCCAGAGCCTTGGCAAGTCCGTCCGCCTTGGAGTCAACTTCTCCTTTGATTTCGGCAACGGTCCCTGCGATCTCCTCTTTCTCGTCCTCTAATTTTGTCGCTTCTTTTTCTACTTCGACCACTTCTTTTTCCGCTGCCTCCAGCTCTGCCTGGAGACCTTTCCCTCTCGGATCTACATCCGCGTTCAAGCTGTCTTTGATTCCTTGAATCTCCGCCTTCAATTGGGAATCGGTTGCTCCTGCGGTTTTTTGTTTCAGTTCCTCGAAATCGATATACTTCTGTTTGGCCTCGGCGATCAAGGCTTCCAATTCCGCCAGAGTCAAATTATTGGGCCTCTCTACAGGAATGTCGAGGACCCCGGGACTCTGAATCATCAAGACGAGGAGTATCACGATGAGAATGAGGATGCCCGTCACCGAGGTAATGATGTCCTGAAACGCGAAAAAACTCACGTTGACACCTTGGGATCTTCTTCGTCGCGACATTTTGGTTTAACCGATTAATTTGAGTTTCGATACGACGTGGGCGTGGCAGTAATCGTTGCAGTCATCGAGGAAGATGGATTCCTTTTGCTGAAGGAAGGTCATTTTGACCTGCACGATGAGAGCCGCAACCAGGGCGATCAAAGTCGTTTCGAATGCTGTGGAAAGACCGCCGGTAATGCCGGCGAGTGACTCTTTCAGAGCGTTGATATCCTCACCCGAGGCAGCGAGAGTAGCTCCAAACCCGCCAATGGCATCGCTCAATCCCAATACGGTTCCGATAAATCCCAGCACGGGGATCGCCCAGATGAACCCGTTTACGAGTCGATAGCTTGACTCTTGATGCCCTTCGTCGTAGTCGGCCTGTGCCTGGAGAATATCGGATACATCACCGATATGCCCAATGTTCCGAAGATTCGAGAGGGCTCGTTCAATCCGGTTGAGAAGCATGAAATGCCGTGAGTCATCCACCAATTTCTGAATCGCCGCGATCACCGCCTGGGCTGTTTCAGGATTGAGAAGGAAATCCGGGCGATCGGGAAAGGGCTTCAGATCGAGGGCCTTCCGCTGCAGCGCCAGTTTGCGGGATTTTACGAACAAAATTGCCATGCACCAAAAGAAGAAGAAGACGATGGGAATTGGAATGATTCCCCTGAGAAACATTTCCGCGATAAATTTGGTGGGATCCCAATTGTTCAATCCGTAGATGACGGCTACAAAAAACACCACCGTCAGAACGACCGCGAAAAGGAAGGTGACTACGTTGTTGACCGAGGTGAAACGTCCTCCCCGGAAACCGAGCTTTTGTTCGAAATCGGAAGCTGACCAACTCAGGTCAGGTTCATTCGGGTCGAGGCGCTCAGTTGGGAGGTTCGGGCTTATTTCAGAAGAGGGATTCTCCATATTCTTGCGAGTAGGTATTGGTGATCAGTTGAGTTTCTCTAGGTGGCGAAAATATGCGCGATGAATCGAAATGATAGTTGACCGTCGATTTTGCGACGAGATCATGGAATCCCTGTTTTTGTCTGGTGAATGCGGCAAGGAAGAATCCGGCGAATACCATCGCTGCTGACAGAGTTTTCGAAAAATATCGAATCGATGCATCCCCGAAGGAAAGTTGATTTCCATCTTCAGTGTTCACCACAAGGCCGACCATTATTTTGCCGATGCTTGCCCGGTAAGTCGATGATTCCAGAATTGCGAAATAGATCCAGCTCACGAGGATGGCTAAGCCCACCGCGATTGCCAGAATGTGATTCGGGATATCCTGTGTCGGAAGTTCCCGCAGGTTGACTCCGGCAATCAGCAGAACGATTGCCGGTGGAATAGCCATCAGGAGGGCATCAACACCAGCCGCCACTGATCGTGACCAGAATCCTGCATAGATTAGTATTTTAACGGAGCGATCATTGCTCCCTTCCGGAGCTGAATCGGAAAGTTGGGGGGGGAGTGACGAATTTGCCGAGGGGTTATTGTAATCGGATGTGGCAACCGGCTCTACCACTTCCTGAACCGTTTCCGGCTCCGATTGATTGAGGGGAAGGGGAGGAGGGAGTTGCGCTGGACTTGCTTTCGCTGGAGTAGCCCGGGTTGAAACTAATGGTTTGCGGTCCCTTTGGAAGACCCGGATCGTCTTCCATTCGCCTTCGGCGAAAATTTCATGCATAGGGCTGATCTCGCGGGTTCCCAGCTTTGCGAGAATTTCTTCCTCTGTGAAAGGACCGGTTTCCCGTCCTTTCCATTTAATGGGAAATCGATTCATGAATCCTAGTCGGTGGTGCGGTATCTTTCCGGAAGATGCTTTTGAATGCCGGGCAAATGAGGATCGATACCTGTGGCATCGGAAACTGTTTTCAGGACTTCTTCAGGGGTCGCATTCAGCCGAACCAGGGGACTGAACGCCGCTGCTTTGTTGATGGCGATATAGCTCCCTTCCTCGGATTTTTCGAATAGGGGGGCTATTTTTAAGCTTTCGTCCAGTCCCCAAAGAGTAGTTGCATCCTTACCGCCTGCATTGACTTCCGTGCCTCCAACCATGTCGACGAATCCTGAGTAGCTCACTCCCGCATTGATCATTCGTGCGTAAAAATCATTGACGGTCTTTGACGTCTTCTCGTAACGGGTCTCGCCCAGAGATTCGTAAAAGCCAGCAAGCTGCGTACTGAATTCATCCGTCAGTGGGGTCGAGCACCAATCGTCGCTCTTCAGTTCCCTGCCGACGATTCCCTTGAGTCGCACCAAGTCGCTTTCCGCTTCATTGAATTCGAGGAGCCAGGCCGCCCTCCGGCTCGTTACTAAGTTTCCGACTTCCATATGGACATAGGCGAGGAACAAAGGATTCAAATCGGATGGAGCCGTGGAAATTCGATCAAGAACTCTGAGGAAGGATTTCCGGTAGTTTGTGACTCCCGCGTCCATGTAGCTGCCAATGTTCAGGCTCTTGTAGAATCGGGACTCGGGAGAAATATCCCCTTTCGGAGGGGCGTAGCCGGCACTTCCCGTCGGTGAAGAACGCTCTTGGAACACGGCCTCTCTAAATTCAACTTCTTCTCCATCTTTGGGATCGTAAACTCTTTCTCCCTTGGCATCTATTTTCGTGACGTCTCCGAGTGTGGACACTCGGATCGCCATCTTTTTGCCGATGGAAAAGATATCCCTTTTCTTTCCGTTTTGAGTGATCGGGTGACGAAATATTTTCGAGAGAGCATCATCGTCACGCAGTCCAAGAAAGACCACCTTTTCCCCGCCCTCGGCAGTTTCCGGATAGCCCTCGGTCGAGAGGTCTCCGCTGGAAAGAAGAGTCCAAAACGAGATGTCTCCAGGTACTAGGATTTGACGGAGAAATTTCTCGTTCGATCCAATTGCCAAAAGAAGATTTCCAAGGTGGATCTTCTGGCTTCCATTGAGAAAATCAGTTGAGAGTAAATCTCGTGCGGTGGACGCGTATTCTTCCAGGCTGGTTGCGTTCTTGCAGGAACTCATGATCTCGCGCGCTTTTCCCAGTTCAAGCTCCGCGGCGGCGAACTTCTCTCTCAGTATTCCGTACTTAGTCAGATCAGCGGATGAGGGAGCCAGTTCCTCCAATTCCGGAGCTGCCAAGGTGTCCATTTTGGCAACGAGGGGAGCCATGTCCTTAACGGCGGAACCGATCTCCGCAGGGCTCTTCTCGAAGCCAAGCTTGTCGCGCACGTCTCCCTCCAATTGAACGACGCTCTCGTGGAACTCGCTTACGATGAGGTTCCGTTTTTCATCGGCCGCTGCTTGTCGTTGACGGGTTAGTGAGGAGATTCGGTCGGCGAATCCGGAGCGGTAGTCCTCATTAACCTCGCTGGATTTCGTTTCAGCCTCCTCCAGGCTGCGTTTTGTGGAGGCGAGGGTGACGGGCGTCCACGCACCGGAATCCCTGGTCTTCATCTCGGATTCAAGGCCTGCGATTTGAGCTTCAACGCGGGCAGCCACAGCCTTCTGATTTTCGATCCATGTTTTGCCTCTTGCCATCTCGCCAGCAACACCACCAAAAATCATCCATACGGGTTGGGTCGATTCGAGCTCAGTGATTCGTTTCTCCAAATCGCGTGCCCTTTCTTCGGCGATTGCTTTTCGGAGGAGCTCGGTCGCTTGGCTGGCTTTCCAGAAAAACAACGCGCAAATGGCGAGGGCAAGAAGGATGAGGGATGAGCTCGTTAAAATGGCAATGAGATTTCGCCGCTTAGCCTTTTCTTTCAATGAAATATTGTCGGTGAGTTCTCCGAGAAGTTTCTTCGCGTCGTCCTGTAAATCGTTCGGAACCGGCTTCCGGAAATCGAAAATCTCTTTCCAGGTTCGCTCGATGACCAATTTGTCTTCCCTGAGTTCGTCCAAGGTCGGTTTTGCACTTTGAAACTCCTTGTTTCGGATTGTACGGATGGCTTCCCGCAATTCGTCCAGTTTGACTTGAAATTCATCTTCGACTTTTAGTTTCCGTACTTCTTCGCTGCTCCACTCTTCCAGTTGGGAAAGGGTAGTACGGTCGTTTGGTCGTAGAGTGAACTCGTGTTCTCTCATCAAATTGGCGACGTTTCCGATGAGACCGAGCACGAGATTGAGGTCGTTCGCTTCTTTGGCCGTTTGGGCCTCGGGAAGGATCTCCTCACACTCTGCTTCTGCCTGTTCCCGCCAGATAGCCTTGCGCAAAGTGAGTGCCTCATTCCAGATTTTCGCACCAGGTTCGTTTTCGTCGGGGATTCTTCCCGGAGCCAGCTGCTCCACCTTTCCGAGAAGGGCGAGGACTTCTTCTTCGTTCCCCGCCTTTAAAGCGGGTTCCATTTCTTTGATTTCGATCAAAATAAGACGGTCCTCCAATTCGCCCGCCTGTTTCCTTGCAGAAGCATCCGAAGGATTCAGTTTTGAGACCTGCCGGATGACTCGCAACGCTTCCGGAAGATTTCTTAAGGAATTAGCCGCACTGAATTCGGCCATCAACTTACTTTGAAAACTCCCGCCCTTTGCATAGATGGGATCGATTTGCTGTTTGGCCCGCTCATTCAGGTGGTCCGCTGCGGGCAAATGATTCCTTTTGCAATATGCGCGGTATTCTTCTGTCTGAAGTTCGCTGAGAATGGCGCAGAAATCGAGAATATCGGGAGGATGAGTCGCCGACATCAATGCTTGATATTCACGATCAGGGCCCCCGCTGAGGATCTCCGCGCAAGTCTGAAGCCGGTCGTTGGCCCGCTGACATTGCGCCTGATATTCGTTCGCGAACGCGAAGAGTTTCTCGTCGAGGTCGTCGCTCGTCCGTTTCATGCCCTCATCCAGACGTTGGACGAGGTTCTCCAGTTTTACCAATTCAGGGTGAGTCATAGGAAAAATAAGTGGGAAACATTCGATGTTTATTGGCTCTGGAGGAGGCGGAATACCTCACTTTTACCAGGGCCCGATGCGGTGGTCTCGCCTTTTACGATGGCATTAATGTAGAAAGTTCCCCAGTCTTCGAGCGGCTTTTCCTGCCACATTTTCTTTTGCGTCTCGAGGGTATCCGAATTGGCTTTCAGAGTCGTGATTCTCGCGTCGATGTCTTTTGGTAAAGCTGATCCGACCATTAAATAGGCTTCAAGAATTGCCATATTGCCCGGGGTGAACAAACCATCCCAACGTTTGAAAAACTCTGAAAGATATCGACCATCGGAATATGCGTTTTGAATCCTTCGTATTTTCGATTCTGTTTCGTCTTTGCCTCCTACCACTGGTTTATCAATTGCGGGCATTTTAGCCCAAGCTTGATCTTTGCTCAGTTTCGAAACTTCCTTCCAGCCTGTGATAATGGCTGCGGCATATTCAGCTTCGCTGGCATATGCTGAAGTTCGCTTGCTGACAATTCGCTTTGTCTGCTGATTTACGGAGCCTTGAATAGTTGCCCAACGGGGGCTTTTAAATACGCGGTTTGCCATTTTCGTAAAAATATAAGAGTTTATAAAATGAATGAATGGATCGCCTTCGATTGTCCTCTGACTCTTGTAGTCTTCCAGGGTTTGAATGATATCTTCGACATTTATTGACTCCGCCTCATCCGGATTAGGAATAATTCGAAAGGTATTTTTATCCTTGTTCTCGACTCGATAAGTTAAACCCACTTCTTTAATCTCGCCTTTTCCATCCAGGAGAAGTTTCTTCCCTGCGGCGGAAAATATTTCCTCGAACTTCCCCTTGTTTACTTTTGCCGCTTTCAGGTTTTCGATTTGTGTCGCGATTGCTGCGATCTGCCTCTCTGTTTCGGCAATGACCGGGATTTCGAGAGCCTTCGCTTCTTTTGCATCTCGTCTGAGAGAAGTAGTGCCATCTTTGAGTTCCAGAACGAGTTCGTAGGCCAGCACTTCAGGACCGATTTTGATCTGATCCAATAGAGCGATCGCCTTGGGAGCCAATTGGGCAGCCACTACTCCCTCCGATGGTTTCACAAATTCGGAAACCGGTAAGCCCATGAAATAGGGAAGGTCCTTGACGGACTCCCGGCTCGCGTAGTCATGCGGTTTCTGGGCGAAAATTTGGAAGTCCGGCTTTTGGGCGTCCTTTGCCCCGAAGCCGATATAAAATCCACTGCCGAATTTATCTTCGAATTTGCCAATTCCTTTCAGCCTTTTACCCTTGTCATCCAGTTCCATGACGTGCTTGCTTGATGCTCCGTCGAAATAGATTTTATCTTCCAGGCGATTCTGTAAAAACTGAAGGTCACCCGGAGGCAGGAGGTCCGCAGCGAGAAGGGTGAAGGAGTCAGAAAACTCTCCTTCCAGCTCAGAAATCCCACTGTAGCTGTAGACCTGACTGGGATGGGTTCTCCAGAAATAAGTTGAAGGAATAGGAGGGAGATCGCCGGCTGCCTGGTCCGCTTTGCGTTTCTCTTCAGCAGCCTTTTTTGCCATCTTATCCGGGTCTTCCTTGGGGGGCGGTGGAGGCAAATCCACTTTTATCTTTGGGTTGAATCTCCCGATTTTTCCGTAGAGCCCATTGATAGCATCCTGCCAGGCACCTTTATCGGAATCGTCTATTTTGGCAAAGAGTTGATCTGCAAGCACTTTAGCCGCTTTCCGGGCTTCTTTGGACGTTTCTTCTTTGGTGTGGGTCTTGGAATCCAACTGATCGAATTGCGTCGTGATTTCTGAGATTTCCTCCAAATCATTAATTTGACGCATTGCGGGCCCTTTAGGGGGTAGTGAAAAGCTTTGGAATTTCTTTCGGAAATCTTTCCATTTCTCCACCCAGGGAGTGCCTAATTTGATCAGATTCCAAAGTTCGTTCAAATTCGAGATCGTCGTATCGTATTCTTTAGCCGCTCTTTGGGCATCCTGACGGAGGGAGCTCAGAGCCAAGTCAGAACTTGGCTGAACTCCGGCCGTAGCGGCATCTTTCTCGATCATCGCTACATAATTGCCAAGCGTTCCAACCTTATCTTTGTTTTCGAGTGCTATCCGTTCAGGATCACGGGCAACCGCCTGGTAATGGGCTGCCAATTCCACGACTTTTTCCAGTTTCTTGAATTCTCCCGACTCTGTCTCTTATACACATCTCCGAGCCCACGAGACCGAGGCTGATCTCGT
>OJCB01000677.1_pt1 | contig 12349 bp, 11 predicted proteins | sample 1591501 | NCBI WGS metagenome assembly OJCB01 (sample SAMN05416813, study PRJEB24817) | seawater metagenome | isolation source: Sea water | place: Canada:Atlantic | collected 2013-07 | reverse complement strand
CTACACTATCCTCTTCGTCGGCAGCGTCAGATGTGTATAAGAGACAGCAATAACTCCTGAGCCACTTCTACCCAGTATTTGGCTGCTGATATCGCCTCCGGTATAACATACATATCAGCATTGAATCGCGCCAATTCAAGTAGTATTTGTTCTACTTCTTTGATGCGAATGAGGTCAATTTGCGTGTTTCTGATCACGATAGGTTTAGGATGCATGGTCTTTTCTAGATGATGAGGGTTAAATATGAATGGGTTTAGTAAACTGTTTGCGCTACAATGAATACTGCCGAATGACAGGCAATACTTTCACTCCTTCATAGACGCTGTCACAGGGCATATCGATTACGAATAATTCAAAATTCGGATCTTCGACGTAATCCAAGGCCTCAATTTCACAGGTTTGGTAGATCGTACGCTCTTCCTCGCTTAGCTTATTGTTGTAGTACTCAAAGCAGAGGCAAACAGTAGGATTCTTGGTAGGTATCATTTCTTTCGGCTCCTCTCCCCTATTGCCAGATTCGAGGACTTTCACAATGAATAATAGACTTAGACAAATGCCCATTAGGCTTAGTAAATACTTCATGATTAGGTTTGTTTTAATGGATTTGGAAAACACTTTTCTATAACTTTTGAACTGGGATGGTCGATAAATCAATAAACGGCCAATATTTATTTTGCCAAAAATGGGAATGGCCCGGGACTCCATTTGAATGTACCTTCGGCGACTTCTTTGTCTATGACACAAAGAAGCAAAAGTCACCCCGATAACCATCGGGGGTATTCATTTCTTAACGCTACGAGTCAGCCCAAAATCCTAAACTGTACAAACTCGCTAAATCATTAGTTTCTACTCCTTTTAGAGTCGATTTCGGGTTGGACGTGTCTTAACTTTAGCCATATTGAAGCTCAAATAATGTACCGTTTTTAACGGATTTTGGGCTAACTCTTCGCTAAAATGAAAAATGCCCATCAACCCAAACTCTCCTGATCTAAAAAAATAAACTGGTATTAATCAATATATTACATTCAGATTTAAATATTTCTGAAGCCGTACCTTCTGGGGCTATTAAGCCCTTGGCGATAGCCAAAAACTACCATTGTAGCCGTTAGGCTACGCCATATGCGGGTGGCCTGGCAAAACACTGTTTAAGGGACGAGTTACGTTTTGCCTAGCGTTTTTTGCCCACTTTTTTTGGCAATGAAAAAAAGTGGGTCACCGAAGGTAAAACCCAAGCTAGGTCGGATATTTAAGCTATTGAAAAACCGCATAATGAGTGAACCATAATCGTTAGGATTGATTATCGCATTGAAAATCTATATCCCAAAATGGTACTTATTAAAAGATTGATTTTAGTAGCTATCGACCACCCCACTTCAGAAGTTTCCCCAGACATGCTGAAGAAAACTTCTGAAGTCTAAGCCCAGGCTATCTAGGATAACCCATAACAATTCGCCAAACTATCCTCCTTTGAATGGCTACGTTAATCATCATTTTACTTTCACCTCTACATACTTAATCTTCTCCCGTCGCCAAGTATAGCAGATATGCAAAGTATTATCATCCCCTTTGATAATCGCAGGATAAGAATATTCACCGGGTTCACTTTCAAGCGTCAATAAAGGTTTCCAGTTGATACCATCTGTAGAGTGGGCTAAACTCAGCGGATATCGCTCTCCGCCCCATTTACCTTCTGTTACTTCGGTAGGATTATAGACCATATAGTGATGGCCTTCAGAATAAGTGACAGCGTCAATCCCCGAATTAGGGTTGGGTACATCGATAGGTTCTATGGCTGACCAGCTGAGTCCTTGATCGCTAGACCAAGTGGAGAGAACCCGATTATTCTTACTGCGGCATAAGAGCTGCAATTTACCACCAGGGTGAAATAAGATAGAAGGCTGAATAGCCTGGAGCTCGTCGTCACTGGCAATAGGACCAACACGTTTCCATGTTTTTCCGCCATCAGAAGTCAATTCCATGTGTAAACGCCAGCCATCATGTTCGGTGCTAGACGGGCAAAGAAGGGTACCATTGGCCAAACGTTCGGGCTTGTTCTTTACAGGGCCCAGGATGTCTTCAGGGAGCCTTCTTGGATCGGACCAGGTAATGCCATTATCTTTCGATACGATCACCTCGCCCCACCATTCTTCTGGATTAGGGCCCACTTTATAAAACAACATCAATCCCCATTCTTCATCGAAATACAAAACGGGATTCCAGGATGGGTAGCGTTTGTCTGCATGTTGAATACCGTTAGCTACTTCTACCGGATCTGTCCATTTACCTTCTAACTTTCTGGATATCCAAATACCTACATCCTTGTGTTTTTCATGGGTGCCGCCAAACCAAGCCGTTACTAGCCCTGCGGGCGTTGCAGCAATGGTAGACGCGTGACAGCTTTCAAAGGGAGCTTTTTCATAAACAAATTCGGAACTTTGGACTTTCACTTTCTGTCCGTACAAGCTGCCGATGATTAATAAAAAGAGTACTGTTAAGTTGGTTCTTACCTGTTTTATCATAATGCTAAATTTATTTCCTTCGAGAGCTATAGGTTGTACTGAGCAACCATACAATAAGACCAGCAAGAATAAGGTCTACGCCAGTCATGATCATGTGTATCAATTCAAAACTGTGTAAATTAAAAAGGCGATAGGCCAACATCCACAGTGGAATCATTAAGAATGAAAACAGCTGGCCGATCAATCGAATCGGTAGCGCTGTTTTGGTATAGTCCTTGCCTGCAGGGGAAGACTCGAGGTTGTAAATAGGTACGGTCTGATCGCCATAATCTGCTACGGTTCTTGCTACAGAATTTAGGTATTCTATAATATGACCGATCAAACGATCTTGGGCAACATAGAGCGTACAGCTGAGTGCGGCAATAGGAAATGCCAAGATGAGTAAGTACTGCAATAAACTGGTTTGATCAGGATAGGCTATTTTTCCTAGCATCACCAAAAGGATGAGTGTAAATTGTGCGATTAATTGGAATTTCAGCCAGAGATCGCGATGTTTAACGCGAAATAAAAGCCGTTCGTTCGCCGTCCTGAAACATTCCGTAAGAAACTCAAACTGTTGATTAGCATTAAGCATGAGACTGAGAGTTAGAGCAAAAAGTAATTGAATATGTGTACGTAGGGTCAAAAAATATTTACGAGAATTTCTTGAAAATGCTTCCTAAAAAGAACCATCAAGAAAAATATAACAAAATTGTGGGATATGGGTACTTCTCTAGTGAAAAAATGGGGCCTATGGGGCGGACTACTGGCCTTTCTACTTATAATCTTACTGCCTACGCCCGCAGAGATGTCTGTTCAGGCGCAATATGTAGGCGCCGTGACGGTGTTGATGATGATCTGGTGGTTTTCCGAAACGATTCCGGTTTATGCGACCGCTTTTGTCCCATTGGCATTATTTCCATTGCTGACCGATATTACAGCGGCTCAGTTGGCTACCAGTTACGGCCATAGTTTGGTTTTGCTACTACTGGCCGGTTTTTTTATAGCAAAAGGCATCGAAGAGCAGCAGTTACATAAACGGATTGCGCTTTCAATTATCAGAAAAGTTGGCACGGGGAAACGACAGATCTTATTGGGATTTATGATAGCAGCGGCTTTCCTATCGATGTGGTTGGCCAATATCATTATCGTCTTATTGATGTTGCCGATTGCCATTGCGATTATTGAAAAAGAGGAAGCCGTCGATAAGGATCGTCGCTTTGGTTTTGCTTTGCTACTAGGAATCGCCTATGCCTCAAGTATTGGCGGTACCGGCTCCCTAATTGGCACGCCCCCTAATCTGGTATTGGTCGCTACCTTAGATAAATTATACCCCGAGGCTCCTGAGATCAGTTTTTTATCCTGGATGTTGATCGGCTTGCCTTTGATCGTTGTGCTGCTACCCATTGTTTGGTGGTACATGGTCAAGTATTATCGTATTGAAGGAGAGTTGCGAGGGGGGAAAGCGCAGTTGGATGATGCTTTAGCCGCTTTGGGCCCCATGAAATCGGGCGAAAAGAAGGCACTCGCTATTTTCATTTTCACTGCCATCGGATGGTTGTGGCGAAAGGATATTCCGATAGATAACCTTGTGGTGCCAGGCTGGAGTACGCTATTGGGCGTAGGAAGTACCGTGAATGATAGTACGGTGGGTATGATCGGGGCTTTACTAATGTTTATGGTAAAAGATGGCGATACAGAGAAGCCTTTACTAAATTGGAGTCAAGCACAGAAAATTCCTTGGGGTCCTTTGATGCTCATTGGCGGCGGCCTAGCCTTGGCCACAGGATTAAAGGTGAGCGGTTTGGCGGCTTATATTGGGGCATCTCTATCTTTCATCGGTAGTTTACCCGTCCTATTGATCATCATCTTTATCGTAGTATTTATGCTCTTTTTTACGGAGGTAAATAGTAATACGGCGACGGCGACCTTGTTTCTACCCTTACTGGCAGCTATCGCAGTGGGTAATCAGATTAATCCGCTTTTATTTGTAGTGCCGGCCACCTTTGCTTGTTCCTTCGCTTTTATGCTACCCATAGCAACAGGCCCCAATATGGTCATATTTGGTAGTGAACGATTATCAATAAGTGAGATGGCCAAGTGCGGACTGGGCCTCAACCTAATTTGTATAGTAGTACTTACAGCCTTACTGTACTTTCTTATTATCCCCATTTGGGGTATAGAGGTGGCATTGCCAACCTGGGCACAATAAAGCGAGCTAAAATTTCTACTAATACAAAATCCGAAACTTAACAGTGTGTTGGATATCCTTCAAATCAGATAATACCTCAGCGCTATACTTCTTATTGATATCCGTAATTACGTAACCAATATGGTCATTCGTTTTGAGGTATTGTCCCAGGATATTGATCTTGTGCTTAGCTAAAATACTGTTGATATTAGCCAATAAACCAGGCCTGTTTTCGTGGATATGTATAAGACGGTGTGCATTTTTTAGTTTAGGCAGTTGCAGCCTAGGGAAATTCAAGCTTTGTGCGGTACTGCCGGTATTGATGTACTCAATAATTTTATCGGGAACAAAAGAGGCGGTTTCCGTTAAAGCTTCTACTGTACGTCCACCGATATACGGGGTCAGTATTACATTTTCAAACCGACTCAATTCATGCTCAAAATTGGTCTTTTCTTCGAAAGGATGATTGGGAAAAACATCTACAGATGCCCCTAGTAACTTACCTGACTTCAAGTTGGCTACCAGTTCTTCCATTTCAACGGCTTTCCCATTACTAAGGTTGATCAAAATACTATCCTCCTGCATCGCATTAAATGCCAGTCGATCAAAAAAGCCCTCATTCTCTGGCCTGTTATCTACATTGATAGAAACCACATTTACCTTGCGAAGTAATTCCTTGAGCGTATAGCATTTGGTCGCCTTACCGATACTCGGTTTGTCAATAAAGTCATAGTAAAAGACATCCATTCCCAAGGCTTCTGCTAGGATAGACAATTGCTGCCCAGAATGTCCATAGCCAATAATACCCAGTTTCTTGCCTCGTATTTCATAGCCCGTATGTCCACTACGATCCCATTTCCCCGCTTTCATGCGCTTATCATACACTGGAATACGTCGTAGGAGCATAATAATTTGACCAATGGCCAATTCTACTACCGAGCGTGTATTGGTATAAGGCGCATTAAAGACAATCACACCTTTATCTGCACAGGCAGCCAAGTCAACTTGACTTACGCCATTGCCAAAGACACAAATGGCCATTAGGCGATTAGCTTGCGCTAGCATGCTGCGAGTGATCGGCGTTTTGGGAAGTACGCCCAGTATGGAAACTTTCTTTAATTTTTTGGTCAATTCTTTCTCTGAAATGCCGTCTTTCAAGGCTTTTACATCATACCCTTCTCCTTCAAATACCGATTTAGCATCTTCGTGCACTCCTTCAAGTAAGAGTACTTGGATACGGTTTTTAGGATAAGAAAGGGCCCGTGGCATTTGGTTGATGTACAAAAACTCGTCAAAGGAGGGAGTGACGTGATCTGCTTTATCTAGGATGTTTTCCCGCAAGACATTTTCCGTAAAAGCAAAAAACTGATGCGCAATTCCTGCTTCTACCATCTCGAAATCCGTATAAGCATCGCCAATCACCATGATTTTACCCTCCAAGCCTAGCGCCTTGAGTGTGCGAGATTTACCCTTACTATGTGCGAGGTAATTCTCGTGGTCAAATCCAGTAACCCAACCTTCATCGTCATAGACAAATGTATTAGCGAGTACGAAGTCCGGGTCAATATCATAGGCTTTTACAATCGGATCGATAAAATCCTTGAAACCATTTGATACAATATAGACTCTTCCTTTATTTTTCTTGAAAAATGCCTTATTCCTTGAGAAGGAAGTGGAAACCTTTTTCTTCATTCTCCGAACCAGCTTCTCCAAATGGCTTTCATGTACCTTGAGCAGGCTTAGCCGCCGTGTCAAGGAATCATTGAAGGTGATCTTACCGTCTACACCTAAGGACGTGATATTTTTGATTTCATCTACTAATTCATCTTTATTAGCAGCATCCTTAAGGACAATTTCTGCCAATTCCTCCAGCGCTTCCACTTGCATGAAAGTGCTATCAAAATCAATAATTACATAGCTATTCTGAGCCTGAACGGTCTCTGTATCAAATGACATGATTTCAAGATTTAGTTTGACGCTGCGAAAATGGGGAATTGTAATGGAAAACGGGTAAACTTTAACGATAAAGATGCAGGACAATCGAAAAACAGATTATCTTGAACTTGAAAAATTAACTAACTTTTAGCCGGAGAACTGCTAATATAGCATTTCTCAATAGACCTAAAACAAAGATTACTATGCTGCCAGATCACATTTGGAACGCTTTTGCTAGTCATTATGATATCCGATTAGGAGGTGAAATGACCACCCCTATTCCACTCCAGCAAGTCGAGCAAGCGGTTCCAATCCAGCTTCCAGGGTATTACTATGATCATCCTAAACTCAGAGAAGGGAACGGACCAAGAATTTTATACCAGGGTGAGCTAACAAAGGATGTTATCGTGCTTACCCATGGTTTTACCGATTCTCCCTACTATATGCAGGATGTAGCTTCGCGCTTTTTTGAAGCAGGCTGTAATGTGATACTGCCTCTACTACCCGCCCATGGCTTAAAAGAACCAGATGAGGCGATTCGGTCGGAAGAATTAGATAATCGATGGAGGAATACGATAGATGCTTCCATAGCCGTAGCGCGTTTATTGGGGAAACGAGTATCTATCGGTGGGTTTTCAACCGGCGGAGTGCTGAGCCTCAATAAGATATTACGTCATTCGGAAATGATCGATGGAGGACTGTTCTTGTTCTCTGCAGCGCTGTCCTTGGGGCGTTTGGCCGATAAGGTAGGGGATAGTGAAATAGCAGAATGGCTAGTTGGTTTTTTTCTTGATCATACGGCTGTAATAGGAGAGGGCCCCGATCCTTACAAATATCCTATATTACCGGCCTCCGTTGCTTCAGAGGTGGTAGAAATTATTCAAGAAGGTAATACTATCCTAAAAGACGTTAAGACCTTGCCCCAAGCTGTTTTTGCAGCGCATTCTCACCATGATAAGACTGCAGAAATCCAAGGGGTAATCGATTTTCTGAGCCACCATGTTTCGCCAGAAAAGCAATTGTTTTTTCCGATCAAGGACGAAAAGGTTATGCATGCAACCTTACCCTTGAAGACAGCCGTCCCGATTGATTTAACGCTGGTTGCGCCCAACGAAAAAAGCCCGAAGCGAAGAAAGATTAAACAAGAAGACTGGCTAAAACACGTCGCCGCCAATCCTCATTTTGAAGAGATGATGAACCAAGCGATCAATTTCTTTCAGCAAAAGGTGCAAGGGGGATGATTGTCAAGGGGGGACTTCAAGTCACCCCTTGACAATGACCAGTCACCCCTTGACAATCATGCGATACACTACCGGAAGCAATCTCAACTCGACCATTCCTACATTGCTTCTGTCACCCCTTTGAAAGTTTCGCACCTTTACTTAACTTTCCCCTTGAAATAACTAGCTAATGAGAAAGCCCGGCAAAACCTACTTTGCTTCAGATTTTCATTTAGGGGTAGATGCCCTACAGACGAGCAAAGAACGAGAGCAAAAGATTGTACGTTGGCTAGACCAGATTAAAACAGATGCGGATGCCCTTTATTTAGTGGGCGATGTGTTCGACTTTTGGTTTGAGTATAGCACCGTTGTTCCGAAAGGATTTGTTCGTCTATTTGGAAAGTTAGCGGAACTAAGAGATGCAGGCGTGGCTATTTATTTCTTTACGGGCAATCATGACATGTGGATGTTTCGATACTTTGAAGAAGAGTTTGGCATACCCATTTATCGTCAACCTATTGTCCGTGAAATATATGGCAAAACTTTTTTTATCGGCCATGGAGATGGCCTCGGGCCCGGAGATAAGGGCTATAAATTACTGAAAAAAGTGTTTGCTAACCCCATTTGTCAATGGCTATTTGAGCGATTACATCCCAATTTTGGGGTTTCCTTAGCTAGTTATTGGTCACGGAAAAGCCGCTCGGTACAACCTACTGGAAAAAGATTCTACGGAGAAGATAAAGAATGGCTCATTGTATATGCCAACCATAAATTAAAGACTACAGCTGCTGATTATTTCGTTTTTGGACACAGACACTTACCCATCAATCATGTGCTAAACAACGGAAAAAGTCGTTATATTAACCTGGGGGACTGGTTATTCGATTATGCTTATGCCGTCTTCGACGGCCAAAACATGGAGCTTCAATTCTTTGAAAATGGTGAAGGAAAAGTTTTCGGCAATCAGAACCTTACAAATCAGCCTTCTAAGCCTTAGCTGCTTGATCGCCTATTATAAAGTAGGGTCAGCCCAACCGTCTCAAGTCGTCAATAGTCTTCAGGAAACAATTCCTGGACAGTATGCTTATTTCACAACGGATAAGCTCAAACGGATTTACGCGGTGACCACTTCTAATGAACTCATCCAGTTTGATTCAAATGGGAAAGAGTTATTTCGATACAACAACAATACATTGGGTGAACTCGGCTATATTGATACGGCTAATCCCTTCAATATCTTGTTGTTCTATCCCGACTTTCAGACTATTATCACGCTAGATCGTACCCTAAGCCCAACGGGAGAACTCAATCTTCTCACCACGGAAGTGGGTGATGCTATAGCGGTAGCTTTGTCGAATGATAACCAACTATGGGTGTACGATGGAGCTAGTTTACAGTTGAAGAAAATGAACGCACAAGGGGAGGTCATGCTGAGTAGTGGTGATTTGAGCCTGGGGCTTCCTTCTCCGCCCGAACCCAAACAGATCGTAGCTAGCGCAGATAAAGTATATCTTAATGACCCTAAAATAGGGCTAATTATCTTCAATAATTTTGGCCAGTACTTGCAAATGGTGCCCATTCAAGGCATTACATATTTTCAAGTATTTGAGCAACAGCTAATTTATCGCATCAAGAATGGCAGCCTCTATTCCTACCATCTGCAGTCATTACTGACGAATCCGATCGCTTTGTCGAAGCAAACGACAAAATCTACTTGCATTAATATTCAAGCGGGGTTGCTCTACTTCTTGGAGAAGGAAGGCATTCATATTCGCCTCCTTAAAAACTAGCCGCCCATACTTCAGAAGTTTCCTCAAGCCCTGATATACGAAACTTCTGAAGTCTAATCCCAGCTGCTAAATCCTACGCCCCTACAACAAGCCAATCAAAAGATAAAACAAAGCCGCCCCACTACCCGCAATCAACGCATAAGGCAACTGCGTTCGAACATGATCAATGTGATCGGTTGCCGATGCCATCGAGGAGAGTATCGAGGTGTCCGAAATGGGTGAACAATGGTCTCCAAATACGCCACCTCCTAATGCCGCAGCGATAGTAATATATACATTGGCATCTAGTTCTTGTGCCATCGGTACGGCAATGGGAATCATGATCCCAAAGGTACCCCAAGAAGTACCGGTAGAAAAGGCGATGAAACAGCCGACTAGAAAGATCAGAAAGGGGACCAAGCCAGGAGAAAGCCAGCTCTGTACGATACCCGCTACGTATATACCGGTCTGCAAATGATTTTTACAGACATCTCCAATCGCGAAAGCCAACATCATCAATAGAGCCAAGGGCATCATACCTGAAATCCCTTTCAGCGTTAAGTCTACCATTTCGCGAAAGCGCATAATACCTTGAATCCTATAAAGTACCATGGCCAATAGAGTAGAGCCTAAGACAGCGATCAGTACAGCTGTAGATCCGGAACCTTTTCCAATCGCATAAAATATTTTTCGGCCAGAGCCCGCGGTTGGAAGATCCGCCACAGCCGCTTCCCAGCCTGTATAGGCGAGCATGACAGGCATCAAAAGGACCATCGTCAGAATGGGAATAATCATATTGAAAGCCCGAGGTGTTACCCCTTCAGCCGTTTCAACTTCCGTCAATTCATCCGAAACCATGGGCTTGGCATTGTCCGCCAGTAGCTTCCCCGTTTCCCGAACCCGCTTTTCAGCCTTCGCCATCGGGCCAAAGTCCTTTTTAGTAAAGATGACCACCAAGACGAGTATCAAAGCCAGCATGGGATAGAAATTGTAGGTCATCGCCTTGAGCATCGTCGCAAAGGGATCGCTAAACCCTTCCGCTACCAACAAGCCCATGATAAAAGCTCCCCAGCCGTTGAATGGAATCAATATGCTGGCAGGGGCCGAACTCGAATCGGCAATGTAGGCTAGCTTTTCTCGAGAAATGCCCAGTCGATCGAAGACCGGGCGATACAATGCACCTACGGTCAAAACAGAAATACTCGATTCCACAAAGATGAGTACCCCCGTGAGCCACGCCAAAAACTGCACAATTACTTTATTACTCCCCGTTTGCTTTTCTTCAAAGCGCAGCAATAATCGATTCACTCGTATGATAAAGCCTTCTACTCCTCCGGAACGCTGAATGAAAATAATCAAAGCGCCCACCAAGGCGGCAAACATGATTGTTCTGGTGTTTCCAGCATCTTTAAAGACGTGCACCAAAGCTTCTACGGTCGCAAAAGTTCCAGTGAGAACATTGCCACCATTGATGATGACCCAACCTAACCAGATACCAAAGAGTAATGAAATAAAAACCTGTTTGGTTCGGATAGCTAAAACAATAGCGATTAGCGGTGGAAAAAGTGAAAGGATTCCGTATTCGTGCATCGTCGTCGATTAAGAGGTAGAGGAGGTTATTTCTGCCAGTTTGCTGACCGTGAGGAGGGGAAGTAGCCGCCAAACGATCATTTAATGCCATTAATATACAACCTTCTTCGACATTTTCCTTCTCTGACCATAAAACACAAAAATTGTCAGAGAACCTCATTTTTTAGACTCAGCTTAGAACGAAGGAGATGAGCCAACAAACATTGAGGGCTTTGATAGGACAGTAGTCGATACTACTAGCGGAAACGAATAGATGGGAATTAAAATGAAGTCTATTTAATACACGCTACCTGTTGCCGTAAAGATTTTCAAGCTCACACTCCCAGTATGGGTATCTCTAAAATTAGCGGCCAATTCTTCCAGCCTTTTTTCATCTCCGGCGAAATTGACAATAAAGCTAGAAACCTGCCCTGCTGCAGGGGCACCACTAACCAATAGTTTATTATCGAGAAAAGAAAAATAACCATACTTTCCTTCCCTTAAACTAAGTGACTCACCCTGGCCCTCCAGATCGCTCAATAGACGGCTAGCAATCATCTGATCTGCTGTGTTTTGATAAGCAACAAAACCCCAGACGCTATTATTGGGAACTCTTCTGAGTGTTTTTTCAGGAATAATAATGCCTTCCTCCGTCTCCATCTGAAGGGTGTAGAATTGTGAATTGACTATCAGCTGTCCTTCATTAATAACCGTCTCATCCAAAACGATATTCATATTATAAAGCTTACTCTCTAAATCGCCAACACTGATTTCTGTATGAGCGGGAGCTACACCAGGAACACAATCCCCTGGTGGGACAATATGATTAATGGATAGATCGAATTTTTTATCAGTAGATTCCCAATCGTACGCGATAGTATAATTGAGACAATCTTGATTCTTTAGACTTTGGATATCAATCCGAAGATTACGGGTATCGGGATAAAGTTCTTCCCAGAGATTGACATAGAACTCTTTGTCAATATTAGTAACAACGATAGGATCTTGGATAGATTCTAGTTTACATGCGTTCGTGGAAAAAGCAATCAATGCTATCAAAAACCATCTTAAGGTAACCAAGTGCTTCATATTTTTCATTCTTGTTCACAAACCTTACTTCCTGTCTCTTATACACATCTCCGAGCCCACGAGACCGAGGCTGATCTC
>OJCB01000676.1_pt1 | contig 12349 bp, 8 predicted proteins | sample 1591501 | NCBI WGS metagenome assembly OJCB01 (sample SAMN05416813, study PRJEB24817) | seawater metagenome | isolation source: Sea water | place: Canada:Atlantic | collected 2013-07 | reverse complement strand
CTATCCTCTTCGTCGGCAGCGTCAGATGTGTATAAGAGACAGTGAAAAGGTTTCGCCGGGAGAGACTTTGGAAAATCCATTCCAGCGTAAAGCGACCACCGAGATGATACCGCCGGTGGCAATGCTCCCGACCCAGGTTTCAAAAATCCTTTCCCATCTCGATGCTTGAGCGATTCCGGCCCATCCGAATTCATCCTCGGGAATGACTTCAGTATTCTGAAAGGCAAAATACTCGGACAGGAAATAGAAGGGAGCCCAGATCACGATGGTGATCAGCGCGATCTCGACCACCTGTGAAGTGAAGATTTTCCACGATTGCCTCAGGATCGACGTTAGGGAAAGGTCGGGAACGAATTCATCCAGATCTTCAAGGTCTTTTCCTACCAGCGCTCCTTCGCCAATGGATTGGACGAAGTCATCCTTGTGGGCTGAGGCAACCCACAGCTCGCCGTATTGCAGCATTTCGGATCGGGGGAAGCGCTCTTTTGAATAGGCACAAAATTCCGTCTCCGGGATAGCGGCAGAGTCCGTTGTCGCTTCAGAGGAGGATTGCTCCGCGAAGACTTCGCCGAAAGGAGTCCAGCTGTGAAGCCCCTCGTGCCAGACGATAGTCTCATCAGAGATCGCACCCGTGCTGTGGAGATTTCCCAGTTCACTCTCCGAAAGCGGCCCCAATTGCCGGACGCCGTCCGAATAGAACCACTCTGTATGTTCGTCGCTGCTCAAAATAGTATAATAATCAGTTACCGGCTTAGATTCTGCCAGCCAGCAGCTCCCTTTGGAAGATGAATTCTTTCGGAAGATTGTCGTAAAGTCGTAGAGACAAATCGACTTCGGACAAGAGTTCCTGTCTGAATTCTTCGTGACTCACTCCCATGAGGCGATCGTATTGCGCCTTGGAAAATTCGAGGCCTTCAAAGTTTAATTCGTTGTAGCGGGGGACCCAGCCAAGTGCCGCTTCGTGGCCTTTCCCCTGACCTCGAACCCGGTCGAAGATCCATTCCAGGACCCGCATGTTTTCACTGAATCCGGGCCAGAGAAATTTTCCGTTCTCGTCTTTACGGAACCAGTTCACGTGAAAAATTCGCGGCAACTCGGGGATGTGTTTTCTCATTCCGAGCCAGTGTTTGAAATATTCACCCATGTTGTAGCCGCAGAAGGGGAGCATGGCGAAAGGGTCGTGCCGGATTCGACCAACAGCGCCTTCTGCAGCTGCCGTCATTTCTGATCCGAGGTTCGCCCCGAGAAAGACGCCGTGGACCCAGTTGAATGCCTGGAAGACAAGCGGCATCGTCGTGGCGCGGCGTCCGCCGAAAATAATGGCATCGATCGGAACGCCTTCGGGATTTTCCCACTCAGAGTCAATCGCCGGACATTGCGAGGCAGGTGCAGTGAAGCGTGAATTCGGATGTGCGGCTGGAGTTTCCGAATCCGGCGTCCAGGGATTGCCGCGCCAGTCGGTCAGGTTCGCAGGCGGGTCATCGGTCATTTCCTCCCACCAGATATCTCCGTCTTCGGTGAGCGCGACGTTGGTGAAAATCGCATTCTCCCGCATCGAAGCCATCGCATTGGGATTGGATCCTTCTGAAGTCCCGGGAGCCACACCGAAGTATCCCGCTTCCGGATTGATCGCGTGGAGTTTCCCGTTTTTGCCCGGCTTCAGCCAGGCAATGTCGTCGCCCACCGTGGTGACTTTCCACCCCGCATCCACATAGTTCTTTGGTGGGATGAGCATGGCGAAGTTGGTTTTGCCACAGGCGCTGGGAAACGCTCCGGCGACGTAGTGTTTCTCGCCCTCCGGATTTTCGACGCCGCTGATCAGCATGTGTTCGGCCATCCAGCCATTGTCGCGGGCTATGACGCTGGCGATGCGAAGCGCGAGGCATTTCTTTCCTAACAAAGCATTGCCGCCATAGCCGCTCCCATAGGACCAGATTTCCCGATCTTCGGGAAAGTGGACGATGTATTTGGTCGGGTTGCAAGGCCAGGGCACATCGGGCTGGTCGACGTCGAGCGGGGCACCGACGGTGTGGACGCAGGGAACGAAATCCCCTTCATCACCGAGCGCGTCGAGAACATGGTTGCCCATGCGGGTCATTATTTTCATGTTCACAGCCACATATGCCGAGTCAGTCACCTCGACTCCGATGATGGACATAGGTGAATCAATCGGGCCCATGCAAAATGGGATCACGTACATGGTTCGGCCTTTCATGCATCCGTCGAAAAGCGGACTCAAAATGCCGCGCATGTCTTCGGGGGACTTCCAGTTATTGGTCGGTCCGGCATCTTCCTCGCGTTTGCTACAGATGAAAGTTTGGTCTTCTACGCGGGCAACATCTTTCGGGTCCGACCAGGCGAGATAACTGTTGGGACGTTTCTCCGGATTTAGCTTTTTAAAAGTTCCGCTGTCGACGAGAACGCCACAAAGTCGTTCCCATTCTTCATCTGATCCGTCGCACCATTCGACCGCGTCGGGTTTGGTGAGTGCTTCAATTTCCTTTATCCAATCCAGGAGACCCTGGTGATTTGTAGGTGCGGATGTAGATGACATGAATACAAACCTAAGGGCTTTTTGTAATTCCGAAATTCCAAATCCTCAGGAAATTAGATTTTTACAGAATGAAAAGGAAATCGTGAAACGGAAAGCCAGACTTTACCTTTTCCTGTTTTCCCTTTTACTCCCCACTCATGTTTACCCTTCTCAAAACCGATCCCAAGTCCGCCGCTCGTCGTGGCCGGATGGTGTTGGCGCACGGGGAAGTGGAAACGCCCACCTTCATGCCAGTGGGGACGCGGGGAACGGTGAAATCGGTTCACCCTCAGGAGCTGACCGATCCGGCGCTCGATTGCCGGATCATTTTGGGAAATACCTACCATCTCTATCTCCGGCCCGGGACGGACGTCCTCGACGAGTTCGGTGGCTTGCACAATTTCATGCAATGGGACCGGCCGATTTTGACCGACTCAGGTGGGTATCAGGTGTTTTCTCTGGCGAAGCTTCGCAAGATCACGGACGAAGGGGTTCGCTTTCAGAGCCATATCGATGGATCGCCGCTTTTTCTGACTCCGGAATCCGTTCTGGAGATCCAGCGCTCCATCGGCAGCGACATTTGCATGATTCTTGATGAATGCCCGCCCTGGCCCTGCGAGCGGGAGTATGCAGAAAATTCGTTGGCCCTGACCCAGCGTTGGGCTGTCCGCGCCCGCGAGTGGGTCGATAAGCATCGCCCCGAAGGACAGTGCTACTTTGGAATCGTCCAGGGGAGCAGCTTTCCGGATTTGAGAGAAAAGGCGGCGCGCGATCTGGTCGAGCTCGACTTTGATGGCTATGCGATCGGCGGGCTCTCGGTCGGTGAGCCTGTTCCCGATATGTTGAAAGCTGCCGGAGTTGCCGCGCCGGTCTTGCCGGAAAATAAGCCCCGTTACGCGATGGGGCTTGGACAGCCCGATCAACTTCTCGAATTGATTGATCGCGGTGTGGACATGTTTGACTGCGTTTTGCCGACAAGGGTCGCCCGGAACGGCACAGGCTACACCGCGGACGGGACCATAAATTTGAAGAACGCACAGTGGGAGAAAAGTCAGGAACTGCTCGCTCCGGCGGGAGAAACTCACCCTCTTTGCGAAGGCTTTACCCGCGGGTATCTGCGACACCTCATCAAAAACGACGAAATCCTTGGATTACGTCTTCTGACCCTCCACAACGTCTTCTTTTATCTCCACTTGATGAAACAGGTTCGCCATGCTATTGACTGCGGTTCGTTTGCCGACTTCAAAAATGATTTCATCAGCCGCTATAATGGCCGGAAAATCAATAGTTGATCGATAAAACCATTACAACAATTTTCTATTTCAAAGCTCAATACCCTTAGATGAATTCTTATTTAATTACGCTCGCCGAAGGAGCCGCTGCTGGCGGTGGAGGTGGACTTGGCATGTTCGTTCCCATGATTATCATCATGGTGCTTTTCTACTTCGTGTTAATTCGCCCTCAACGGCAGCAACAGAAGAAGGCGGAAGAGATGCGCAAGAGTGTGGCGGTCGGCGATAAAGTCGTCAGCATCGGCGGCATACACGGGCTCGTTTCAGGAATGGCCGATAAGACGGTATCCGTAAAAGTCTCTGACGGATTGAGCCTCAAATTTGACCGTTCCGCCATTGCTCTGGTGGTTGACAGTAAAAATAAAGACGCTTCTGCTGCTTCTGAAGAGACCAAGCCAGCGGTCGAATCTGAGTAAACAACCCTGTTGAATCGTTGACCCAAGCCTGTTGAATCGCTCCAAGAGCGGTGGAAGCAGGACAGATCAAAACCCTATTTTTCGATTTTCATGCAAGATCAAGCCGACAAAGCCAACGCACCCGCAGAGGGCGTTCAGATTGAAGCAAGCGCTCCGGAGCCCGCCGCAGGTGCGGTGAATCCCGCTTCTCCAAAGCCTCCCGCAGCAGATGCTACGCCTGCGGTTACGGATCCCGTAACGGCGACGAGCGCTGCTGCTGAAGCTCCGGCCGCTGCTGCGGACGCGACTTCTACTGCGGTCGAGACCGCTGTGGGTTCTACCGAGACGATAGACAAGTTGGCCGACACTCTCGAAGGTGCTGCCAGCGCCGCAACGGTGAATCCTGCACTGACCTTTTTCCTCGGACTGGGTCTCTTGATCATGTTCGTCTGGTATTTTGCGACCGAGATCGAGCGTCGCAAGCGAATCGTCGGATCGGTTCTGGCAGTTGGAGTGACCGCACTCTGCGTCTGGTTTTATTCCTCTCTGGGAATGGAGAAAGGAATTGAGCTGCAGGGTGGTGTTTCCATGCAGATCAAGATCAAAGCTGAAGGGGAGAGAACGATAACCCCGGATTCTCAGCAACAGGTCATCGAAGTCTTGCAAAAGCGGCTCAATTCACTCGGAACTTCCGAGGTGATTCTTGCTCCGTCCGGTGAAGACGGCATTTTCCTGCAGATTCCAGGTGTGGGACCGGAAAAGTTGAAGGAAATCAAAGGCATCCTCGCGAAAGTTGCCAAACTGGAATTTTCGATTCTACACCCCCAGAGCACAAGTCTCGCGGCAAGTGTTGCCAACGGTGCGGAAGTTATTCCCGGGTATGAAGCATTGCCTTTTCTCCCGAAAACTGATGAAGAACGGATGGTGCCATCGAATCTTCGGCGTCAAGCTCTCGTGAAGATTAACCGGGATATGTCCGGGAAATATGTGAAGAGCGCCAGTTACTTTTACGGGGACCGGGGACACTCCATCAGTGTTTCCTTCACCGGGGAGGGAGCCAAAATTATGGGTCCTCTCACGAAAGAGAATCTGAAGCAGCCTCTCGCGATCATCATGGATAATGAGGTCATCTCGGCTCCTTCAATCGACGAACCATTCTCCGATGGCTGTCAGATTACAGGGCAGTTTACTCAGAAAGAAGCTCTTTCTCTTGCTTCAGCTCTCGAAAACCCTCTGGAGAATCCGATCGAGATTGAATATTCCAACTACATTTCGCCCACCATGGGGGCCGCTACCATCAAGCAGGGTGTTACTGCGGGTATCGCGGGTCTTGCTCTGACGCTTCTCTTTATCGTGGTCTACTATCGCTTCGCCGGGATGCTGGCTCTGGTTGGAATGTGTATCAACATCGCGATCATTTTTGGTGCGATGGCGCTTTTCCGCTTCACTCTTACCCTTCCGGGTATTGCCGGGATTATCCTGACCATTGGTGTGGCAATTGATGCGAATGTTCTGATTTACGAGCGACTCCGAGAGGAGATGGCTGCGGGTAAGTCGATGAAAAGCGCAATCAAGACGGCCTACGAAAAGGCGTTTTCCGCGATTATTGATGCGAACATCACGACCTTGATTACAGCCATCATCCTTTACGCTGTCGCTGCAGGAACGGTGAAGGGCTTCGCGGTGACTTTGATCATCGGTATTCTTGCCTCCCTTTTCTCTGCCCTGCTTGTTACCCGGGTTTGCTTTGGCTGGGGAACCAGCCTTGGACTGATCAAGAAGCTTGCCTTCATGAATATGGTTCCCAGCAAAATCATTGATTTCCTGAGCATGCGGAAAGTCTGTCTGATTGGTTCCGTAATCGTTCTGGTGGCTTCTTTGATCATTATCCCTTCGATGGATCCCCGTGGAGTTGAGCTGAAAGGTGGAGACTCGATTACGATTCACTCCTCGGAAGGCCTCACGAAAGAGAAGATCGAGGCCGCTCTTGAAGGCGCTGATCTGGAGGCCAAACCAATTATTCAAGTGCAGCGTCCGGTTGGGGATGACGGCGAATTTTACTTAATCCGTTCCGCCGACAACACTGCCGAGACAGTTATTGGTGCTATTGAGAAAGATCTGGGTAAAACCCTGGAAGATACCACTGTGAGTTCGGTGGGATCGGCAGTGGGTGATGCCATGCTGAAATCTTCAGGTTACGCTTTGCTGATCGGACTGGGAGCAATCTTGATCTACGTTACTTTCCGGTTTGAGTTCGCATTCGCTCTCGGGGCAATCGCCGCCCTTTTCCACGATTTGATTGTCGTGGGTGGGATTACGACTTTGCTGGGACAGGAAATGTCCCTGATCACTGTCGGTGCATTTTTGACCATCGCCGGTTACTCCATCAACGATACCATCGTTGTATTTGACCGGGTGAGGGAAGGCCTTGCTACGAAGCGGGGCAATGTCAAAGATGTCATGAATTATGCGCTCAACAAGACCTTGGCGCGAACCTTGTTGACCAGTATGACGACTTTGTTGACGGTGTCCGTTCTGTTCCTCTTCGGTGGACCGGGACTCAGGAACTTCTCTCTGACACTCATTATCGGTGTGATTGTAGGAACCTACTCTTCGATTTTCATCGCATCGCCAATCGTGTTGTGGTGGGCAACTAGATCCGGTACGAACCTCCGTCGTGAGGTCCTCGATACGGAACAGTCGAAGGTTGATGCAATGACCTCCTCGTAAAAGGGAAGGGATTGAATTTCGTTCAGCGATTCAGAACTGGAATGTTCTGAATCGTTATTCAGAAGATTTGTTCTGTTGGCCACGCAGGTTCCTGGTCTTTCTTCTTGTCCGGGACAATCTAAGCGAAGCTTAGGAAGATGGGATTACTGAGATCGTTTGCCTCCATTTGCGCCCGCACTGGAGAGAAAAATCGGCTTGAATTCGACCTTCTTTGGACTATTTCAGAAATTCTTATTCCTGAAATTTATTCACTTGAATGAGACTCAAAAACTATATATTATTAAACTACTTAGAAATATTATATTTTAACCATACTTATTATAATTAAGGTTGGTTTATTGTCGGTTTAAGTGCTAAAGTTTTCTCCCGAAGCTTTTCAATGATTGAAACTGAGTTCCCAGAGTTAGAGTTTGGAGATTCCCTTGGAAGAGGGAGTGCCGGCGAGGTGTTTCAAGTCACTGATAAGTCGACTGGGAAGGCTTATGCCTTCAAGCGTTTCAACTCGATGTCGATTGATCGTGGATTTCTGGAAACGAACTTTCGTCGATTCCGCGCCATGCCGGAACACCCGGGAATTGCCGCAGTGGTAAAATCTCAATTTGACCAGTCTCCCTATTTTGTTCTGATGGAGTTGGCCGGGGGCGACAGTGTTCGTTCAATCGGGGAAATGAAAGAACCGGATGCGTGGCAGTTGATCCGTCAGATCTGTGATTCGATGGGACATGCACACAAGCACGGTGTGGTTCATGGCAATCTTCATCCCGGGAACATATTTTATCACCGCTCAGAGGAGGCGAATGAATTGAAGATCAATGTCGCCGATTTCGGCACGGGAATGATCGGAGATGTTCATCATATTTATCTCGATGAGAATACCTACTTTGCGCCTCCGGATCAACTGGAGTGTGCGGGTTGCAGGTGGTCGGAAGGATCGGCACAGCGCTGGGATGTGTATCGCTTTGGAGTGATCGCATATTTTCTGGTGAATGGAGAGCTCCCGCGTGGAAAACGATATTTTAAAAAGCGGGAAAGGGAAATTGCCCGAAGCGGCGGTCGACCGGTGCCGGTTGATCCCATTGCATTCTCCGAGGCCGCAAAAGCGTCTCCGGAATATCGTTGGGGGAAAAAGTTCGGTTTGTCTCAGGAGTTAAAATGTTTTCGTGAGATCATTGACGAATGCCTCAGTATTGACCCGGCTGAAAGGCCCGTGGATCTCCGTGAGGTTCGAAACCGCTTCAAACAACTCGATTATCGTTTTTCTCTGGAAGATGCGGAAGATCGCGTTGTGAAAGAGAAGTTGAAGCAGAAAGCAAAACTGATCGGTGCGCGTGCTGTGGCCGCGTGTCTCGGTATTTCGTTTCTTCTGGCGACATACTACCTGGTTGATTACCTCAAGAAGACCTACTTTTTCAAGAATCGCGTCGTCGAGTTGGATCAGGTGGTTACCAATCAAAAGGCGCACATCAACATTTTGGATGACAGGTGGGAAGATACGGTTACCGACCTGAAGCAATCCCGTGAAGCTGCGGATTCCTTCTTTTCGAAAATGGCCCAGGGAAACAATGCCGGCGGTAGTGGTGTGGCATCGCTTCGGAAGGAGGACCTGGAAAAGTCGAGAGCCTACTACCTGGGGACTTTGACTGATCTCAGCGAGAGCGGGGGGAATAGTCTGGAACTTGCCAGAGCGCGTCACAGCCTTGCTCATATTGAGTTGAAAATGGCACTGCCCGCAAAAGCCAGGGAGCATTTTGCATCGGCAATTGGGGATCTTCAGAAAGTATTCAATTCCAAGGGAGTTAAGCCTGATGTGATGGTCGACGTTTGCCAAAGGCTCGCGGACTGCCATGAGAATTTAAGCCACTTGCTGCCTCATCCTCTCAGTAGTGAAGTGCTCGCTCAATTGGAAAAAGCGGTGAGCTATTTTGACCGGGTCATCAAGTTGGACCCTGATGATACTTCGGTAGTTTTGAGGCAGGCTGCGACCAGTTTTGTGTTGGGCCGAACTTACGATGCTCACCGGGAATACGATAAGGCAATTGCCGCCTACAGCAGGGCGGCAGGTATTGCGGCTTCAATGCGCGAGTCTTCTCCGGATTCAGAGGCCCTTACAGAAATGATCGGGCAGTTGCAGTTTCAAGCCGCTCAATCGCTTCGCCTTGCAAACCGAATTGATGAATCGATTGATGCTCATCTCGCCTCCATGGAGACGATTGAACAGGTAAAAGGGATTCAGGGGTTCACTCCTCTGCAGTCTGTGCAGCTGGCGAAGAGTTATATTGAGCTGGGCGAAATGTTTGCGACGAAAGAGACGACCCCTGAGGAGCTGGACCAACTTTATAATGAGTCTCTTCGGCTGCTCACTCCTCTCAATACCAGTGATCCCGAAGATGTGGAGGTCGCCATCCTGCTCTGTCGCAGTCTCAATCATTTGGGAATGATTGAGAAAGAGAGCGGGAGATGGTCGGAAGGATATCGCCTTTCTACGCGGGGCGTGGAGGCTTTGAAAATTTCGATCGAGGCGAATTCTGATCATCTGGAGGGAATCCTCCACCTCGCAGAGGCTCGTATCGAACATCTGAAGTTTCTTGAGAGCGAAAAGGAAGCGGCGAAAAAGGTGGCGATGAACGGAGTGAAGACCGTTGAGAAAGCGAAGGAAGTTCTTGGCGAAAGAGTAGAGATTGTCGATCCAGTCAGATCTCAAATGCACGAGAAACTGGTCAGTCTCTTCCGTGCTTACGGAGACGTCTGCAAATCACTTGGCCAGACGGAACAGGCCAATCGTTGTTATTCTAACGCATCCCTCAGCCTCAGCTATCTGGATACTGATTCGGCCGGTGCTGTGGAAAAGAACAAGCTCTAACTCATTTCTGTGAGTCTTTCTGTTCCTCTTCCGGGGGCTTTTCCTCTGTCTTCGCCTTGTCCTTCGGATTCCCTTCTCTCCAGTTATCCATCCAGACTTCGTACTCCCCTTTAAGAACTTTTGCTTCGCTGAAGTAGACGGTCTTGCCTCCAAAAGGAGTCGCCAGCAAGAAGGGGCGACCGGCCAGTGGGAAGAGTAACTCATCACCAAAAGCTTTGTAGTTCAGTTGGGGTTTCTCAGGGCGGGAATCTTCATCCTGCCAGACCCGGCCGGAAATATCCCAGTTTGCTCCGTTCTCTTTTACGAGGAGCTCCAGATGACAGGGTTTTTCGAGATCCAGATCAAACTTCTTCAGAGCCAGAGCTTCTCCTCTTCTCACCAACTCCATCTTCTTTGCACCGATAGCAATCCGCAGAGAAAACCCGTTTTTCCCGTAGAGTCCGACGCCCATCCAGGGGGTGATCGGGGAGTCCCCTTTTTCAACTTTCGCAGTGGTGATCACCGTCGCACCGGATTCGCGAATCTCAGGGCCAAATTCGACTCGCCCTTCAACGGTGGGTTCGGCAGCAATTCGAATCGCTTTCTTAGAGCCGTCAACACTCCACTTCCCGACCCTGGCCGTAAAATTGTCAGGAGTGGACTCCGTTGTAGAAGGGAATTTTGCATCGAAAAGGAAAGGGGACGGTGGTTCCTTTCTTACTTCATCTTCGTCCTTCTTCTTATCATCCTGAGAGATTCCAGACGCGAGAAAGGTCATCCAAAACAAAAGAACAATCACCGGGCCCATTTGATGGGGCCGGGAAACAACTTTCTTCCGTCTTGATCTCAGTGCTTCCATTATTCTCTCCGGATACTTTCCATCAGATTCCCCCGTAAAACAAATCTCGCGGCGACTGCACAAAAGATAAGCCCACCAATGAGGATAGCTGCGTTGATTCCCCCGAGCAATCCCAAGGGCACACTTGAAATACCGGATTCAAGTTTCGGATAGACAGCGACAGCGGCGGCGAGGAGACCCAGGAGAACTCCTGCGCAGTGGAGGAACCAGTGCTCGGCTAAAACCATTCCGGCGAGTGACTGCCGGGTAAATCCCATCGCCTGCATTACTCCGAGCTGTCCTCTTCTCTCAAGAACATTTCTACCCACAATGATGGCGAGTCCCACAGTTCCTAAGAGTACCCCTAATCCGCCAAGGGTAGAAAAAATGCTGAGGTAAGTGTTTTGCACGGCGTTGAATTCATTGAGTCGTTCTGAGGCAGGTCTCATTTCCAAACCACGGTCACCAAACATACGGGTCAAATGCTGTGCTACTTTCTCACCCGGTTCAACTTCCGGACTGTCGAGCAGGAGGACGCGATAGCCTCCGGAGTCAGGGAAAAATCGAATGAACTGGTCCTCTGCGATGATCACATTTCCCTGGAGAATGGAAGTGTCGAGGAAGGCAGCGATCTCTACATCAAACTTCTGACCCTCACTGGTTTCGTAGGCGATCCGGTCTCCGATTCCGATCTTGAGAGCGTAAGTTGCCGTATTTTGATCGATCACTCCGGCGATGACGGGATGATCAGAGCCTTCTTCATCCGGGCTGAAACGAAGCATCTGCCATCGACGAAGGTCATCGGATTCAGCAGTTTTGGTAAATCCAAAAGGATTGATCGCGACAATCTTCTCCGGATCCACCGCCATCAGCCTCGGACGCTGCGCCCGATTTAAATTCAGGCAGCTGGCGTCGTCCCCTTCACTCACTCTGAACGGAAGAATCGACACCGCATCTTCTTTTGGGCTGACCTTGTCGAGCCCATATTTCTCGCGGCCCTGATCTCCGTTCAGGTCCTCGTAAATCGGAAGGGTGGATGTTCCGACGTAGGCAAACCCACCGGTTCCAGCTTCTCTTCGATTTGCTCCGCGTTCCCCGTCGAGCCGGAAAGAGTTGATCGCAGTGACCATGAAAACGCCTGAAGCCATCAGGCCGATCACAGCGAGGCTGCGTCCACGTCGTCTCACGGTATGCTGTCTCCCCAGTGCCCCGAGGCTTTTGAGCTGATCTGTAGGTTTCGCAAATCTTGATATGATCAGTGAGCCAAGAAATACACCGGCAAGAGTGAGTAGAAATCCGACGCCGAAGAACAGGCCCTGCTCGGTCATTGTTCCGGGATCTTTGGGAGCGAAGAGAAGTCCAATTCCGACAAGGAGACTAACAATTGCACCGTAAAAGGCTTTGCTCTTTTTGATCGGGCGAATCCCGGAACTGCCCTCGTCGTCACTGCTGCCGGTAATCAATTCCCCCGGATGAAACCTCATGACCTTCCTGCTCGCGAGCCAAACTGTAATCAAGGTGAAGAATACGGTGAGCCCAATTGCAATCGCCAGACTGACAGGTCGGACGAAATACACAAACTGAATACCGGCAGCGGCATCTTTCCAGGCTCCTGACATTCCTCCAAGCGCGAGGCGGGTGTAGAGGTAGCCCCCAAGAAGTCCCAACAGTGAACCTGTCTCTTATACACATCTCCGAGCCCACGAGACCGAGGCTGATCTC
>OJCB01000675.1_pt1 | contig 12356 bp, 12 predicted proteins | sample 1591501 | NCBI WGS metagenome assembly OJCB01 (sample SAMN05416813, study PRJEB24817) | seawater metagenome | isolation source: Sea water | place: Canada:Atlantic | collected 2013-07 | reverse complement strand
CGTCGGCAGCGTCAGATGTGTATAAGAGACAGGAGTAGGCGCGAACCACATCTTCTTTCACGATAGATTTATAACGCCACATATCATAGCGATCCCAGTCACCGCGATATTCATCCTCGATGGTGAAATTTTTATACTCTATGGTGTGAGGAGGACATTCAATTTGAATAAAACCGCCGGCACGGAATTTAACGTCCTCACCTTCAGGCAGTTCCAGTACCAACTCCTTAATAAAGGTGGCGACGTTTTCATTAGAGCGTACAGTGCATTCCCACTTTTTAACACCGAAGACCTCTTCAGGGACTTCGATTTTCATGTTTTGTTTAACCGCCACCTGACATGACAAACGATCACCGTCATGTGCTTCGCGTTTGGTGATGTGTGATTCCTCTGTGGGCAGGATAGAACCACCACCTTCAAAGATTTTCACTTTACACTGACCGCATGTGCCACCACCGCCACAGGCAGAAGAAACGAACATATCTGCATCAGCCAATGCACCCAGTAATTTACTACCGGCAGGTGTATGAATGGTTTTTTCATCATTGATGATGATTTCTACATCACCGGTTGAGACTAGTTTTGACCGTGCGCCCAGAATCAGGAACACCAAAGCCATGATAATGAGCGTGAATAATACGATACCGAGTATGATTTCCATTACAGCTGTATCCCCGAAAATGACATGAAGCCGAGCGCCATTAGTCCAGCGGTAATAAAGGTTATACCGAGACCTTGTAAGCCATCAGGCACGTCGGAGTATTTCAATTTTTCTCTGATGCCGGCAATCGCAGTAATGGCCATTGCCCAGCCCAAGCCACTGCCTACGCCATAAACGGCACTTTCTGCTAGGTTGTAATCGCGCTCAACCATGAACAGCGTACCACCGAGGATGGCACAGTTAACGGTGATCAGCGGTAAGAAAATACCTAAGGCGTTATAAAGCGCCGGAGCGTACTTATCCATTGCCATTTCAAGTATTTGTACCATGGCCGCTATCACGCCAATGTAACTAATAAGGCCGAGAAAGCTCAGGTCTACATCGGGCAAACCAGCCCAGGCTAATGCGCCATCTTTTAGTAAGTACTGATAGATAAGGTTATTTGCAGGCACGGTGATTACTTGTACCAGAATAACGGCAATACCCAGACCTAAAGCCGTTTCAATCTTTTTTGATACGGCAAGGAAGGTACACATACCGAGAAAGAATGCTAAAGCCAGATTCTCAACAAAGATCGCACGAATAAAGAGGCTTAGATAATGTTCCACTTACAGTACCTCCGTGCGGTGAACTTGGTGAATCTGGTAGTCTGGTTTTTCTACTTGTTCTTTCTTCCAACTACGAATCGCCCAAATCATCAGGCCGATGACGAAGAACGCACTTGGCGGAAGCAGCATCAAACCATTAGGAATGTACCAGCCACCTTCGTTGGCGACGGGAATGACCTGATGGCCGAATAATTTACCGGCACCTAATAATTCTCGGAAGAACGCAACCGCCATCAAAATGAGGCTGTAACCAAGACCATTACCGATACCATCAAGGAAACTTAGCATAGGCGGATTTTTCATTGCATAGGCTTCAGCACGACCGAGTACGATACAGTTGGTAATGATGAGTCCAACAAATACCGATAGCGATTTACTCGCTTCGTAGGCATATGCCTTAAGCACCTGATCGACGATGATAACCAAAGAGGCAATGATCGTCATTTGCACGATAATACGAATGTTAGTCGGAATATGCTTACGAATAGCGCTGATAAAGAGACCAGAAAAGGCGGTTACCGTTGTCAAAGCGATACACATAATTAACGACGACATCATATTTGTCGTCACCGCCAAGGCGGAACATATGCCTAATACTTGAAGTGTAATCGGATTGTTATCAATCAGTGGATCGACAACATTGGTTTTTGCTTGACTAGCCATCTGCTATTTCCCCAACTCGGAACGCATATTTTTCAGATAAGGACCAAAGCCATGATCACCCAACCAGTATTGCAATAGGTTAGTGACACCATTACTGGTCAATGTCGCGCCTGACAAACCATCGACTTTGTATTCGGCATTTTTTGTGTTTGTGTCAACATGACCACGAATAACACGAATTTCTACATTACCGGTTTCATCAAATACTTTTTTGCCTTCCCATTGTGCACGCCATTTCGGGTTGTCGACTTCACCACCTAAGCCCGGTGTTTCAGCATGCTCATAGAAACGTAAACCACGGATGGTATTGAAGTCGCCATCCAGTGACAAAAATCCATACAGCGTAGACCATAAACCATAGCCATGGACTGGCAATACCACCTGTTTAATGGTGTCGCCTTCTGTCAGCAGGTAAACCGGTGCCAGTTTGGCGCGACTGCCAATGCCAGCAATATTTTGTTCGCTGCTGAGCCTGACGCTCATTTGTGGATCAGAAGAAGCTTTACGCTGATCATAACTGACCGGATCAATATCCGTCTCAGCATACTTACCTTCGCTGAGATCGATTAGACGCACATCAAACTGACTAAACAATTCGTCGATGTTGCCATCACTATCTGATAAGCCTGTAACAGCGAGAATATTGCGTTTAATATCGTCTTTTTTGTTGCTAGTCTGAATTGGTTTCAATGACACTGCGGCCGTTGATACTAATATCGAGCAAACTAAACACAGCAATACGGCGATAAATAAAGTTTTCTTTGGATTATCATTGGGCAGGCTCATTAGCGAGCCCAGCAATCCTTTCTTGGGGGTTGTTTCAGCCATGTGATTAACTTCGCTTCAATCTACGTTTGACGTTGGCCTGCACCACAAAATGATCAATCAATGGTGCAAAAATATTACCGAACAGAATGGCCAGCATGATGCCTTCAGGGAAGGCAGGATTTATGACTCGAATCAGCACTGCCATAAAGCCAATCAAAAAGCCGTAAATCCAGCGCCCTTTATCGGTCATAGCTGCTGATACCGGGTCTGTGGCCATAAACACCATACCGAAGGCGAGGCCACCGATAGTGATATGCCAGTACCAAGGCACCGCAAACATGGGATTGGTATCACTGCCAATCAGGTTAAACAGCAAACTGGTAAAGACCATACCCAGAAACACACCGAAAATAATGCGGAAATTGGCAACCCGTGTGTAGATAAGGAACGCTGCACCAATCAAAATGGCAAACGTCGACGTTTCACCCAATGAGCCCGGAATCATGCCAAAAAACGTTTGACTCAAGCTGTAACCGGCTTCAGTAATTGCTTCAACACCACCACTAGCTGCTAAAGCCAATGGCGTCGCGCCAGTATAACCATCAACTGCAGTCCAGACTGCATCACCTGACATGGCTGCGGGGTAGGCGAAGTACAAAAATGCACGACCTGTCAGTGCGGGATTGAGGAAGTTTTTACCGGTACCACCAAAGACTTCTTTCCCGAGCACGACACCGAAGATAATACCTAGTGCAACCATCCACAGTGGTGTGGAAGGCGGTAGCGTGAGGGTATAGAGCATTGAGCTAACCAAAAAGCCTTCATTAACCTCATGGTTACGTACCGCGGCGAAAATAACTTCAAACGTACCTCCCGCAGCTAAGGTCACGATGTACATAGGCAGAAAGTAGAGTAGCCCATGGAACATATTGGCAAAGAGACTGTTTGGATCGTAAGCAATCCCCAGTGAACTCATTAACCAATGACGCCAGCCATCGGATTCTGTCATCCCTATCTGAGCCATCGCGGAGTTTGCCTGAAAGCCCGTATTCCACAGCATTAACAATAAAACCGGGAAGGTCGCGACCACGACATAACTCATGACCCGTTTTAGATCGATAGCATCACGCACATGCGGTGAGCCTCGGGTGACATCCGCCGGTGAATAAATGAAGGTGTCGACCATCTCATACAGGGCGTAATACTTCTCGTAGGGACCACCTTGTTGGAACTGTGGTTCGATACGATCAAGGAAACGTCTTAAACGCGCCATGATTATCCTTCTTTCTCAATTTGTGTAAGGTTAGTTCTCAATGCTGGGCCGTAATCATATTTACCCGAACAGACGAAAGAACATAAAGCGAGATCTTCTTCGTCTAACTCCAAGCATCCCAATGCTTGCGCTGAATCTGTGTCTTTGACCAGTAGGGAGCGCAATAATTGCGTTGGCAAAATATCGAGCGGCATCACCCGTTCAAATACGCCTACTGGCACCATCGCCCGTGGGCTGCCATTTTGCGAGGTAGTCAGCGCCAGGTCTTTTTTCGGAAATAAGCTGGAGATAAACACATTCAGCGCCGAGAATTTATTTTTACCACCGGGTTTAATCCAGCCCAGTAATTCACGATCAACGCTTTCAGCGATGACGGAAAGCTGCGTGTGAAAACGGCCTAAATACGCTGCCCAGTTATTGGCAGTGTGGCCATGCAGTACTGAGCCAGAAATAACACGTGATTGAACAGCGGCAACTTCACCACGAACTAAGTCTTCAGTACTGGCTCCTAGGCGTGTTCGAATCAGGCGAGGTTTATTGACTAAAGGACCTGCAAACGAAATGATGCGTTCAACCCAGAGACGTCCGGTGGTAAACAATTTTCCAATAGCAATAACGTCTTGATAGTTAATGGTCCAGACCGACTTAGTCGCACTAACCGGGTTCAACAGGTGAATGTGGGTACCTGCTAGACCAGCTGGGTGTGGGCCTGAAAAGGTGTTGACTTCGATATTGTCACGGTGACTGACAGGTAAAGCGGTATCAGCAGCCTGACACACAAAGACTTTGCCTTGGGTTAACTGACTAATGACTGTCAGACCATGCTTAAAGTCTTCGGCATAGTTATTAATGATAATGCTGGGATCGGCTGCCAGTGGATTGGTATCCATCGCCGTGACAAAAATAGCATCAGGGGTGGTATCAATCGCTGGTGAGCGGCTATAGGGACGGGTACGAAACGCAAGCCAGAGACCTGAGTCGACCAGGTTTTTGGTAATGGCGTCTGTTTCCAGATTATCCAAGCTATCGGCAGTATAGTCTTGGAAAGTGACTTCTTCATCACCATCAAGCTCGATAGTGACGGATTGCAAAGCTCTTTTAGCACCACGGTTGATGGCTTTGATAGTCCCTGCACCAGGTGCAGTGAAAAGTACACCGGGATTTTTCTTATCCTCAAACAGTGCTTCGCCCAGTTTGACCCGTTGGCCTTCTTCGACCAGCATAGTGGGTCTCATGCCTACGTACTCATTACCCAACACTGCTACCGAACTGACGTGATTACCGTCATAGATAGTTTGTTCGGGTTTCCCCGAGATGGGCAAATCCAGCCCTTTCTTAATCGAGAAATGCATATTTCACCTGGTCAGGAGACAACGGACGTGTCTGCTATCTGCGTTTTTGTTAATTTGTCAGCCCCTAAGTATAAGTATTGTCACTAGTGAAGGGAAGCGTAAAAACCAGATAAAAAGTGGTATTTACGGCTCGGCTTTTATATGACTGTCATCTTCTTTGAGCCAGACATAGGAAATAGCAAAAGCGATGACACAGGCTATTGCGGCTAAAAAGTAGGTCCACATCGGGCCGGGTGTAAGCCACAGGTAGCCGCTGATCAGACTGCCTAACGCGCCACCGGCTCCGAAGCTGACACTACTGTATAGGGCTTGACCACGACCTTGGGTTTTACCGGTAAAGTGCCGGTGTACCCAAGCGATCGCCGCCGCATGATAGGTGCCATAACTGGCAGCATGTAACAGCTGTGCAAAGGTCAAAACGGGCAGGTTTTGCGGAAATAAAGCGATAAGCAACCAGCGACAGGCACTTAATACCAGACTGACCAGCAGGACATAGCGTAAGCCAAACTTTGGCAACCAACGGTGCATAAATAAAAAGATAATTACCTCGGCAAACACCCCCAGTGCCCACAGTTGCCCAATCAAACCGCGGCCATAACCATTTTCTTCCAGATAGATTGTGTAAAAGGTGTAATACGGTCCGTGACTGGCCTGCATTAAAAAACACATCAGTAAGAATGCAATCACTGCTGGACGTTTGAGTAAGGTTTTCAGCGATACCTGAGTCAGGCTCATATGTCGTGATGCCGACTCTGGCACACTCAGGCTGACTAACCAAATACCCGCAGTACTGAGAAACAAGGCAATGGGGACGATACTGGGGTCAAAAAACTCCAATAACCAGCCTAATGCCATCACTATTACAATAAAGCCGATTGAGCCCCACACCCGGACTTTACTGTAGTGGTGGCTGTGTTCGCCCAAATGTTGCAGTGTTGTCACTTCAAATTGTGGTAGCGAGGCATTCCAAAAGAAGCTGAATAAAAGTAATGTTGCGGCGACCCACAGGTAGCTCTGGTTAAAGAAAATAGCAGTGAATACTAAAGTCGCAGCAAAGCTGGCAAAGCGCACGATACGCATGCGTTGGCCATGATGATCGGCTATCCATCCCCATACATTGGGAGCGATGATCCGTGATGCCAATAAAATAGCGGTTAATTCACCAATATCACTGGCAGAAAAACCTTCCCATTTCAGGTAAAGGCTCCAATACGGTACCAGTACGCCCAGACAGGCGAAGTAAAAAAAGTAAAATCCCGACAGACGCCAGTAGGGGAGTTGGGAAAAAGGCACGTCGTTAAAAAACTAGGGCTTTTGTGCCGGAACGATAGGCGTATCCGTTGTGACGTCGATGTTTTGCGCGCGGTGTCTGAGTACATGATCCATTAGCACCAACGCCATCATCGCTTCAGCGATCGGCGTAGCACGAATCCCGACACAAGGATCGTGACGTCCTTTCGTTACCACCTCAACAGGCTCACCAGCGGTGTTAATGCTTTTACCCGGAATGCTAAGACTAGACGTGGCTTTCAGTGCCATACTGACTAAGATATCCTGACCGCTGGATATGCCACCTAATACACCACCGGCATTGTTACTTAAAAAGCCTTCTGGCGTGATTTCATCACGATGCTCACTGCCTTTTTGGGTGACAGCGTCAAAACCTGCGCCAATTTCCACGCCTTTGACTGCATTGATACTCATCATCGCATGAGCAATTTCAGCATCGAGTCGATCAAAAATCGGCTCGCCCCAACCCGGTGGTACATTTCTCGCCACGACATTGACACGGGCACCAATGGAATCGCCTTTCAGTGATTTCATGTAGTTTTCGATTTCGACTTCTTTATCCGGATCGGGATTGAAAAAAGCACTCTTTTCCATATGAGACCAATCGTGCTTTTCAATCACCACGGGACCGAGTTGTGCCAGGTAACCTTGAATCTCAATACCAAACTGTTGTTTCAGGTATTTTTTAGCAATGCCGCCTGCGGCGACACGCATTGCCGTTTCACGAGCTGATGAACGACCACCACCACGGTAATCACGAAAACCATATTTATGATGATAAGTGTAGTCGGCATGTGCGGGACGGAACTGGTGCATGATGTTGCCGTAATCTTTAGACCGCTGATCGGTGTTTTCAATCAGCATGCCAATCGGCGTACCGGTTGTTTTACCCTCGAAGACACCAGAAAGAATTTTTACCTGATCGGCTTCTTTGCGTTGAGTTTCATAACGCGTTTTGCCCGGTTTGCGTCTGTCCAGATCACCCTGAAGATCCGTTTCACTTAATTCTAGTCCCGGCGGACAGCCATCAACAATACAACCCAATGCAGGGCCATGGCTTTCACCAAAAGTGGTGACAGTGAATAATTTTCCAAAAGTGTTACCAGACATAGCTATTATTCCGAGCAGGTAAAAGTTTAAACAATAAACATTGAAGCAAAGCCGAGAAAGGCAGTAAAACCAATCACATCAGTGACGGTAGTAAGTAATACGCTGCCTGATAAAGCTGGATCAATACCAATTCGTTTTAATGTCAGTGGTATGGTTACGCCAGCGAGGGCGGCAGCTATCAGGTTGATAACAATGGCAGTACCAATCAGCACACCCAGCGATAGGCTATTAAACCAGATCACTGTCACAATCGCGATAGCAACTGCCCAGATGATGCCGTTGCTGGCGCCCACCAGAAATTCTTTACGCAATAGCCAGCGCTGGTTTTTATCATTAATCTGACCCAATGCCATTGAGCGAATAACCAGCGTTAAAGTCTGGCTGCCGGCGATACCTCCCATGCTGGCGACAATCGGCATCAGAACAGCCAAAGCCACCTGTTTCTGGATAGTGGTATCGAACAGACCAATCACCCATGAGGCCAGAAAGGCTGTAAGCAGGTTAACGCCAAGCCAGACAGAACGACGGTTCACACTACGTCTTACCGGAGCGAAGGTATCTTCGTCTTCACCCAGACCCGCCATGCTCAACATTGAGTGCTCCGCTTCATCGCGGATAACGTCAACCACGTCATCGATGGTGATACGACCAAGCAGATGATTGTCTTTATCAATAACCGGTGCAGAAATGAGGTCATGCTTCTCAAAGCGGCGGGCAACATCACGATCTGACATATTGGCCGGAATCGGATCGACCTGATGCGACATGGCTTCACTGACTAAGAGTGACCGACTGCGGCTGACAACCTGAGACAGTCTTAAGGTACCAAGGTAGTGATCGTCATGATCGACCACATACAGACTATCAGTGTTCTCTGGCAGTTCACCGAGCATGCGCAAGTAACGTAACACCACTTCCAGGGTAATATCAGTGCGCACGGTAATGACGTCGGTGTTCATTAAACCACCGGCGCTATCCTCATCAAAGGCAAGAACAGCTTCTACCCGACGACGGTGCTGACTATCCATCGCACGTAATACTTCATGCACGATGTGATCGGGCAGATCCTGCAGGATATCGGCGATATCATCGGTATCCAGATCTTCGGTTGCGTTGATCAGATCCGCGGTGTCCATTTCCGTCATCAGATCGGTACGGACTTCCTCACCGATGTATGAAAGCACATCACCGCGCAGATCCGGGTTGATTAACGGCCAGCAGATCTTACGTTCAGTAGGGGGTAACGATTCGAGCAGATGCGCTGTTTCAGCTGGATGCAGTCCTGCCAGTAAGCGACGCATACGCACAAACCGACCGCTTTGCAGCGCATCGGAGAGGGTATCAATTGACTGATTTAGTGCGTGATTGTGGTCCAGCTCTGACATATCCAGGTCTCAACAACAGCGGTTGTTCGGGGGCGTGCTTACGGGGCGTTATTTTAGCCTGCTTACAAGCTGCTGAATAGCGCAGAGACCAAATCAGTTAATGATCGGGACCGTTAATCTGTTCCAGCAGCATATCGGCTTCGAGTGGATCAACCGCATCCATCATTTCCATCGTATTTTCTGGTAACTGACTGAGGTCAGTTTCATTGATGACCTGTTTTACTTCCAGCAAAGCATTAGGATGCATACTGAAATTTTCCAGCCCCATAGCCAGTAGCAAGCGGGTGTAGCGCGGGTCACCAGCCATCTCACCACACATCGACACATCAACATTATGTTTTTTGCCGGCTTGCAGCGTCATATGAATCAAGCGTAACACCGCGGGATGTAGTGGGTCATAGAGGTAGTTCACATGGTCGTCGATACGGTCGATAGCCAACGTGTACTGAATCAAGTCGTTGGTGCCGATAGACAAGAAGTCGACATGACGCGCAAACATTTCTGCACACACCGCACTGGCAGGGATTTCGATCATCGCACCGATTTCGATGTGATGATCATATTCAATGTGCTCCTTATCCAGTTCATGTTTGCATTGTTCCAGCAAATGCCTTGCTTGCAGCAACTCATGCATGGTAGAAATCATGGGAAACATGATCTTAATTTTGCCGTAAGCCGAAGCGCGTAAAATTGCACGTAATTGGGTCCGGAACATATTGGGCTGGTTTAAACACAGACGAATAGCACGCAGACCCAAAGCCGGATTGGTGACCACGGTTTGATTGAGATGGCGCCCACCATCAACGGTTTTATCGGCACCTAAGTCAAAAGTACGGATGGTGACCGGCTGGTTATTCATACCTTCAACCACATCACGATAAGCCGATAACTGCTCTTCTTCTTCCGGCGGCGTGAGACGATTCATATAGAGAAACTCGGTACGATACAAACCGATCCCTTGCGCTCCTGCTGCACTGATTGTGGTGATGTCCTCAGGCAATTCAGCGTTAGCCAGCAATGTAATCGATTTACCGTCACGCGTTTTGGTGGGCTGTGACTTATAACGGCTCAGTGAAGAAATATGTTCGCGAAACTCAATCAGCCTGGCTTCGTATTCTTCCTGCGTCTTTTCATCGGCGCCCAACAACATGACACCGGTTTCACCATCGACGATCAGTGGCTCATTATCTTGCACATAGCGACGAACTGATTCAATACCTACGATAGCGGGTATCCCCAAACTACGGGCAAGAATGGTGGTATGTGAGGTGGCACCACCGTGTTCGGTGACAAACGCAACAATACCCTGGTGTTGCATTAAGACGGTATCCGCTGGGGTTAAGTCTTCTGCAATGATGATATGGCCTTTAAGACGACCATCTGGAATTTCATGATCTTGGACTTCCTGATCATTGAGGATACGGTGAATGCGGTTAACCACATGGTCGACATCATCCCTGCGTGTACGCAAATAGGGGTCGTCCATCTCATTAAACACATTAATCAACGCATCGCGTTGCAGTTGTAATGCCCATTCGGCATTACAGCGACGCTGGCGAATCATATCAACCGGAATCTTGTTCAATGAAGAGTCATTGAGCATCAGTAAATGCGTATCAATAAACGAGGTAACGTCAGCAGGAGCGTTTGCGGGAATATGGTTACGAATTGATTTAAGTTGCTGTTTGGCCTGCTCAATTGCATCAAGGAAACGCTCAACTTCCTGCTCAATCGCAAACGCCGGAATCAAATATTCACGAACATCGGGCTGGTTATGAAATAAGATGTGCGCGCGGCCAATAGCAATGCCTCGCGATACGCCTATGCCCTGGAGTTCAAGTGTCATTCACCCTCTCCAAAATAATCATTAATCAGACCTTCTAGTGCTGATAGTGCATCTTGGGCATCATTGCCTTCTGCATTGACTGTGATTTGGGTGCCTTTTGCTGCGGCCAACATCATCACGCCCATGATGCTTTTACCATTAACAATACGGCCATCACGCGATACTTTGATATCGGCATCAAAGTTCGACGCTGTGGTCACAAACTTGGCTGCTGCTCTGGCATGCAGGCCGAGTTTGTTAATAATCGTGTAAGTTTGTTCCATCATTTTCTTGAATATCCTGAGTGATGACAACGGACTACGCCTTCCTGGCCGCCGCTTAGGGCTTTGTGTTCTAATTCATCAAGGTCGAGAGCTGGGTAATTTAAGACGCGAACCAGCATTGGCAAATTTAGACCGGACACAACACGAATATCATCTCGATCAGATACCGCACAGGCAATATTGCTGGGCGTGGACCCGAACATATCGGTCAAAATCAAAATGCCATGCCCTTGATCCAGATTTTTCAGGTCATCATCCAGTTCAAGTCGGATCGCTTCGGGACTGTCCATGGTGGCGATTGAAAGCACCTTGGTCGGTAACGGGCAACAAGACAGCATTTGACGAGCCGTATTAATAAGCTCGGTGCCGATATTATTATGTGATACGAGTAAAACGCCTACGGTCATTTCTGCTCTCTGTAAAAATCAGTGCCACTGATTATTGAAACAAGACTGATTCTTGCCCTCATGACGGCTTTGAATGTAATGGATATCCGGGGTGTAATCAAATCGGTGCGCCCTGATTATTGACTCATTTGTTGTTGTTGGCGCCGCATTAAGGTCTGCTTGCCGTTATTGGTCGTTTGTTGCAGATCTAACCAAACCAGTAAGCGACTGCTTATTGAAGCCGGGTTCATCATAGATAAACACAGTGTCTGAATCGGCTTTTGTAGGATAGTCGCGTCGGCATAATTGGCCTCAAGCGTTGTGTTCCCTGAGAGGGTTGCGCTCAGCTTTAGCTGATAATGAACAGGTGATGAATCGAGCACAGCATGTTGGCCAAATTGTTGCTGAACATTGATGGTGCCCAGTTCGCGTGTATGCAGCAATCCTTTGAGCATACTGGGGCTGGAAGCGGTTAGGTTTCGTTCTGTTCTTGTTAATTCGACAACGTCATCGGCGACCAGTTGATGGCCTTGCATGAGCAATTCTAAGGCCAGACTACTTTTACCAATGCCAGCGGTACCGGTGATTAAGACACCATGACCGTTGATGCAAACCATCACGCCATGACGAGACTCGGTTTGCTGTTTGTCAGGCATGATTTAATCGTCGTCGATGGATATGAGTAATTCGAAGATATCGTCAGCATCTTTCGCCTGTCTCTTATACACATCTCCGAGCCCACGAGACCGAG
>OJCB01000674.1_pt1 | contig 12361 bp, 9 predicted proteins | sample 1591501 | NCBI WGS metagenome assembly OJCB01 (sample SAMN05416813, study PRJEB24817) | seawater metagenome | isolation source: Sea water | place: Canada:Atlantic | collected 2013-07 | reverse complement strand
ACACTTTAAGCCGCTTCTTCCTTCCTCATGCTACCTTCTTCATGAGAAATCCGGGTTAGAGGGCGGGGACTACCTGATGGGTAGAAGATCTTATCGAGCCGACGGAGGCGGTAAGCTGAAAATCACCCAAAAAATGAAAATATAACTTATTGATGGGAAAGGGTTTTGCAATGCCCGAATGAGCGCAAGCTGTTTGTGAGGAAAATTCTTTAAGTATCTGTAATTAATGAAAAATATGGATTCAAAAAGCTCGTCCTGCAACTCCGTGTACGCCGGTTCGATTCCGACCCGCGCCTCCATTATTTTCTCTTCTTTCTTTGATTGCAGCTTCAGGCCAGATTCGTCTCGCTATGCAGCAAATTTGCGATCATCTGGCGCCTCAACACCCTGATATGCTTCAATGACTTGTATCTTGTCAGACCAGCCACCACGGCTGTCTGCTGTATCTCGGTGCGTGGTCGAAAATAATGAAAACAGACGAACAGAAGGTCAAACGCAGGCGTTCCGGCCTTCGTGGCCGACAGCTGGAGCCCACTGTGCTGTCGGGGCTTCGGGAACTGATCGGTGACGAACGCGTTGATTCGTCATTGCGTCATCGCGATCGACTGATCGAGCACCTGCATCTGATTCAGGATGCCGACGGCTACCTCTCCATGCCCCGTCTGCGGGCCCTTGCGTCTTTCATGAATTTGCCTATGGCCGCCGTTTATGAAACGGCCACGTTCTACGCCCACTTCGATGTTGTTCACGACGAACAAACGCCGCCACCGGCAATAACCCTGAGGGTCTGCGATTCGCTCTCCTGCCAACTGGCGGGTGCAAGCGCACTCCATAAAACACTGGCTGACGGGACTGACCCTGCCCAGGTGCGTGTGGTTCACGCGCCTTGCATGGGCCGCTGCGATACGGCGCCCGTGGTCGCCGTGGGGCACCATCACGTGGGCAACGCGACTGCCGAAACCGTTGGCGCCGCCGTCGAACAACAGCAGGTGCAACCGGATGAGATCCATTGGCAAAAGCTGGCGGATTATCGCTCCGCGGGTGGTTACCAGTTGCTGAAGGATTGCCGCGACGGACGGGTTACCGTTGAGTCCCTTGCGGAAGAACTTGAGCAGGCCGGCTTGCGGGGCCTCGGCGGCGCGGGTTTCCCCACCTATCGCAAATGGCAGGCCGTGCGAGCCGAACCCGGGCCACGTTACGCGGTAATTAACGCAGACGAGGGAGAGCCTGGCACGTTCAAGGATCGCTATTACCTCGAACGTGAACCCCATGGATTCCTGGAGGGCGCCCTGGTCAGTGCCTGGGCGGTTGAGGCTCAGGCTCTCTATATCTACCTTCGGGACGAGTATCCCGGCCTCCTCGTTGTGTTGAGAGACGCCGTTGCTGAATTGGAAGCTGCCGGCATTGTAGAACCGGGCTTTGTGATCCTGCGCCGCGGTGCCGGTGCCTATATCTGCGGCGAAGAATCCGCCCTGATCGAGTCGCTGGAAGGCAAACCCGGCAAGCCACGCCATCGCCCGCCTTTTGTGGCCCAGAAAGGCCTGTTTGGTCAGCCCACCCTGGTCAACAACGTCGAGACGGTTTACTGGATCCCCCGCATTCACGCCCAGGGGGCCGAGTGGTATGCGAGCCAGGGGCGCCATGTTCGTAGAGGGCTTCGAAGCTTTTCGGTCTCCGGCCGGGTGGCTCGCCCCGGCGTTCATGTGGCGCCTGCGGGCATCACGCTTAATGAGCTGATTGAGGAATACTGCGGTGGCATGGCCAAAGGTCATCGCCTTCTGGCCTATCTGCCTGGCGGCGCTTCCGGCGGTATACTGCCGGCCAGCAAGGCCGATATTCCGCTGGATTTCGACACGCTTCAGGAGCACGGCTGCTTCATCGGTTCTGCCGCCGTGATTGTTCTGTCTGATCAGGACGATCTGCAAGCCGCGGCCGCGAACCTTCTGGGCTTCTTTGCGGACGAATCCTGCGGGCAGTGCACGCCCTGCCGTGCGGGTACTGAAAAAATGCTGACGCTGCTTGAGCGGGATACCTGGGATGAACAGACGCTAAAGCAACTGGCCGCCGTGATGGCTGATGCGTCCATCTGTGGCCTTGGCCAGGCCGCTCCCAATCCGGTGCTGAGCCTGCTGCGGGATTTCCGCAGCGAACTGGCCAGCCAAAACCTGATCGCCAAAGGGTAGGGAAGGCAGCCATGAGCGAATCGAAAAAAGCCATGAGTGATTCCAGCACAAGTTTTACCCTCACCCTCGATAACGTCGAGGTTCAGGCCTACCCCGGCGAAACCCTTTGGCAGGTCGCCAAGCGGGCCGGAGAAACCATTCCGCACCTGTGCTTCAAAGACGCGCCGGGCTACCGTGCAGATGGCAACTGCCGGGCCTGCATGGTGGAAGTGGAAGGCGAGCGGGTGCTTGCAGCAAGCTGCATTCGGGAGGCCGCGCCCGGCATGGTTGTGCGAAGCGCTGGCTCTTCGCGTGTTGAGGCAGCCCGCAAAGGGGTTCTGGAATTACTGCTGGCTGATCAGCCCGAGCGAGAGAGCAGTCCCGATCGGTCCAGCCATTTGTGGGACACGGCGGACCAGCTGGCCATCGATGCCGCTGCCGTGCGCCAGCGCCTGCCGGCACGTTCAGACCGGGACGAGCCTACGGTGCATCATATTGAACCCCGTTCTGATTCACTGCCACACTCCGGCGGCCACGACGCTACCCATTCGGCCATGAACGTGAATCTGGACGCCTGCATCACCTGCGGTTTGTGCGAGCGGGCCTGTCGGGAAGTGCAGGGCAACGATGTCATCGGACTGGCGCATCGCGGTGCCGCTTCCAAGATCGTATTTGATTTCGATGATCCCATGGGCGACAGCACCTGCGTTGCCTGCGGCGAATGCGTGCAGGCCTGCCCGACGGGCGCGCTCATGCCCGCCACCCTGATGGATGCCCAGGGCCGCGGAGACTCCGCCACGGCCGACCGCACGGTGGATTCCGTTTGCCCCTATTGTGGCGTGGGCTGCCAACTGACCTATCACGTGAAAGACGAGCCTGCGAGTGCCCAGTCTGGAGCGGGCGAGCAGCGAGGGCGTATTCTCTTTGTGGAGGGTAAAGACGGCCCCTCCAACCAGGGCAGGCTCTGCGTGAAAGGCCGCTTCGGGTTTGATTATCCGTCTCACCCGGCGCGGCTCACTCGCCCCCTGATTCGCCGGGAGGGCGTCCCCAAAGGGCTCGATCCCAATTTTGATCCGGCCAACCCGTTAACGCATTTTCGAGAGGCCAGCTGGGAAGAGGCGCTGGATCTTGCGGCAAACGGACTGACCCAACTTAAAACACAGCACGGACCGGATGCGCTCGCCGGCTTCGGCAGCGCCAAGTGCTCCAACGAAGAAGCCTGGCTGTTCCAGAAGCTGGTGCGCACCGGTTTCGGCTCCAACCATGTGGACCATTGCACCCGGCTTTGCCACGCCAGCTCCGTCGCGGCGCTGATGGAGTGCCTGGGGTCCGGGGCCGTAACCGCCTCCTTCATGCAGGCGCTCCAGGCAGACGTGGTGATTCTGACCGGCTGCAACCCGGCGGTGAATCACCCGGTCGCCGCTACCTACTTCAAGCAGGCAGCACGCAACGGCACCAAACTGATCATCATTGATCCCCGGGGCCAGTCGCTGGACGCCTATGCCTGGCGCAGCGTGCGTTTCTCGCCCGGTGGCGACGTATCGCTCTTCAACGCCATGCTCAATGTGATCATCAGCGAAGGGCTTTTCGACAAGAACTACATCGATACCCATACCGAAGGCTTCGAGGCGCTAGCGGCAAGTATCGAAGGCATGACCCCGGAAGTGATGAGCCCCGTATGCGGCGTCGATCCCGACACGATTCGGGAAGTGGCCCGTGCCTACGCGCAGGCCGAAAACGCGATTATCTTCTGGGGCATGGGCATTTCCCAGCATGTGCACGGTACCGACAACGCCCGCTGCCTGATTTCCCTGGCGCTGACGTGCGGCCATACCGGCCGGCCCGGCACCGGTCTGCACCCCCTGCGGGGGCAGAACAACGTGCAGGGCGCCTCCGATGCCGGCTTGATCCCCATGGTACTGCCAGACTACCAGCCCGTTGGGGATGCCCAGTTGCGCGCCGCCTTCGAAGAGCTATGGAACACCGAACTGGACCCGGAGCCGGGGCTCACCGTGGTGGAGATTATGGATGCCATCAAGGCGGGCACCATCAAGGGCATGTACATCCTCGGTGAAAACCCTGCGATGTCCGATCCGGATCTCACCCACGCACGGGCCGCGCTGGGCGCCCTGGAGCACCTCGTGGTTCAGGATCTGTTCGTCACCGAGACGGCCCAGTTTGCCGATGTGATACTGCCGGCAGCGGCCTGGTCAGAAAAATCCGGCACCGTCACCAACACCAACCGGCAGGTGCAAATGGGCCGGGCTGCGCTGGCGCCCCCAGGTGAAGCAAAAGCGGACTGGTGGATTATCCAGGAAATCGCCCGGCGTTTCGGGTTGGCCTGGAACTACAACGGCCCCGAGCAAGTGTTTGCCGAGATGAAGCAGGGCATGCACTCACTGGATCATATCTCCTGGTCCCGGTTGGAGCGGGAAGGGTCTGTGACCTACCCGTGCCGGGCCGACGACGCGCCGGGCGATGATGTGGTCTTCGCCGATGCGTTTCCCAGATCCGGGGGCAAAGCCAAGTTCTCTCCGGCCAGCCCCCTGCCACCCGACGAGCCAGTGGATGAGGCCTATCCCACGGTGCTGACCACCGGGCGTTTGCTGGAGCACTGGCACACGGGCGCCATGACTCGCAGAAGCCGGGTACTGGATGAGCGCGAACCCGAAGCGGCGGCATTCCTGGCGCCATCAGAACTGGAGCGCCTGGGCGTTGCCTCTGGAGAGGACATCCATATCGCCACCCGGCGCGGCACCATCACCCTGACGGCGCGGGCCGATCAGACCATGCCAGAGGGCATGGTGTTCGTCCCCTTCGCCTTTGTGGAGGCGGCAGCGAACGTGCTCACCAACCCGGCCCTGGACCCATTCGGGAAGATCCCCGAATTCAAGTATGCGGCCTGCAAATTGAGCCCGGCGTAGCTTCCCAGGCAAACAGATTCCTCCAGAACGACGCTCATTGTCGCATCGCGTCTGTAAAACAGGCGCGGGTAGTCTAGAATAACGCCAAAATTTCCAGATCTTTCAGGTAGATAAAATGCCAAAGTTTTTGCATACGGCAGACTGGCAGATGGGCCGGGCCTTCACCCGTTTCGAGACCGAAGACGGTGCAGCCCTGGTCGAGGCCCGGTTCGAGGCCATTGAAACACTTGCTCAACTGGCCAACGAACATCAGTGCGACGCGGTACTGGTGGCCGGTGACGTCTTTGATGCCCAAACGGTTTCTGATCGCACTATCAGGAGGGTATTCAACGCCACAAAGGGGTTTGCCGGCCCCTGGGTCATGCTGCCAGGCAACCACGACGCCGCCCTGGCAGAGAGCGTGTGGACCCGAGCCCAGCGCCTTGGTGCGGTACCGGAGAACGTACACCTCGCCCTACAGCCCGGCGTGATAGATCTGGAACCCCGGGGCCTGAGCATCCTTTGCGCGCCCCTGACTCAGCGCCACACCTACGGCGATCTGACCGAGCCATTCAGCGGCTACGAAACACCTGAAGATTTTCTCAGAGTCGGCCTGGCCCACGGCAGCGTCCAGGGCCTGTTGCCGGACGAGATTGATTCAACCAATCCCATTGCACCAGACCGAGCCGAAGCCAGTAGGCTCGATTACCTAGCCCTGGGCGACTGGCACGGCACCAAACAGATCGATGAACGCACCTGGTACAGCGGAACGCCTGAGCCGGAACGGTTCCGGAACAACGAAGCGGGGAATGCCCTGATCGTTGAAGTGTCTGAACCCGGAGCAACCCCGAACGTAACCTCACTCCCAACGGGGCGGTATCAGTGGCACCAGTGGCGGGAAACCCTCACCGTTCAGTCCGATCTTGACCAACTGCTGGAGCGGTTGAACGCCTTGCCGGAATCCGCCGTTGTTGATCTGCGGCTTGAGGGTTCGATAACCCTGGCTGGAGAAGAAACGCTCCTAAAGGCGCTCTCGGTGGCTGAAGCCCGATTCCGCAGCCTGCGGTGCGAACGCAGCGGGCTCCAGCTTGCGCCGACCGACGAGGACATCGCCGCCCTGAAGGCGGACGGGTACGTGGGCGAAGTTGTCGAAAGCCTGCGCGAGCGTCAACAAGAGGGCGCGCAGGATGACGCCGCCCGGGACGCGCTGGCCATTCTGGCAGGACTGCTCAGAGAGCGGGAACAGGAGGCCAGCCAATGAAACTGCAGCGAATGCGCATTGAACAGCTACGCCAGTTCCGCAAACCCTTTGTTCTGGACAACCTGCAACCCGGCCTCAACCTGATTCACGGTCCCAATGAGTCCGGCAAAAGCACCCTGGTGCGTGCCATCCGTGCCGCATTTTTCGAGCGCTACCGCTCAACCGCCGTTGACGACCTGCGCCCCTGGGGGGATTCCGCCGCGGCGCCCACCGTTGAACTGGATTTTGAGCACGAGGGCCGTTCCTGGCATCTCACCAAGAGCTTCCTGCAGCGAAAACGCTGTGACCTGAAAGTAGGCACCGACACCTACAGCGAAGACGACGCGGAAGAAAAACTGGCCGAGTTGCTGGGCTACCAGTACCCGAAGCGCGGTGCCAGCAAAGCCGAACACTGGGGCATACCGGGACTGCTGTGGGTGGAGCAGGGCACCGGGCAGGACATTGAGCAGGCTATCGAGCATGCCGGGGACCATCTGAAGTCCGCCCTTAATTCCATGGTCGGAGAAGTGGCCAGCTCCGGGGGCGACGACCTGATCGAGACGGTTCGCAGCCAGCGGGACACCCTGCTGACCGGTACCGGCAAGCCCCGGGGCGATTACCTGAAACTGGAAAAAGACCGCGCTCAATCTGAACTTGAAATTGAAGAGCTGAAGGAGCGGGTGCATAAATACCAGGAGCAGGTCGACCGGCTTGGCAAACTGGCCCAGGATTATGATCAGGCCGAGGCCGAGCGCCCCTGGGAAGACGCCCAGCGCCAGCTGGAGGAGGCCCGGGTGCGTTATCAGCAGGTTGAGCGCCTGGAGCAACAACAGAACCAGGAGAAAGCTACGCTCAGCCAGCTGCAGCAAAACCACCGCCTGTTGCAGCAGAACAAGGAACACCTTGAAGGCCTGAGTCGCCAGCTTGAGGGCCGAAAAGCCGAGCTGGACCGCGCGGAGAGAGACCTCGCCACCGCACAAACGCAAACGCCGATGATTGCAGGTCGTTTGAGCGAAGCCAGAACCGCCTATGAGCAAGCGGAAAAGCAACGCAAACTGGCGGGCTTGCTGCAAACGCGACAAAGGCTGGAGCAGGATGTCCGCCGGCTTGAACAGCAAAAACAAGTGCTGACCCAGAACCTCGCCAAAGCAAAGGAATACCACCAGCAGCTGGAGCAGGCCAGGCAGCAGGCCAGAGACAACCGCATTGATTCCGCCGCGGTCAAAAACCTGAAAGCCACCGCGAACCAGCTGAACGAAGAAACCATCCGTTCACGAACCATCGCCACCCGATTGAGCTGGCAGTTGGAGCCCAATGCATCATTAACACTGAACAACGAGCAACTCACCGGGCAGGGCGAGCAGCAGCTTCTGGAAGAATCCACCCTGGTTATCCCGGGCGTGGGTACCCTGGGCATAACCCCCGGCGGCGAAGAGCTTGCCAGCACCCGCCGGAAGCTTAAAACCCTTGAGGACAGCTTCGCCGAACAGCTGAAGACCCTCGGCGTGACATCCGTGGAACAGGCCGAAGACCGGCTTTCAGCCTTCGAAAGTGCCGGAAGAGCCCAGAAGCACGCCGAAGACTTGCTGAAATCCGTGGCGCCTGCTGGCATTGAACAGCTTGTCTCCCAGCAGAGCGAGGCGGAAAGCGAACTGGAGAAAGCCAAAAGCCAGTTGAAGGCCACGCCAGAACCGGACCAGAAAGAGAGCGTACCCGCCCTGGAAGAGGCAGAGGCCGCTTTCGTTCAGGCCGGCACCGCGCTGGACAAGGCCGAATCCGACGAGCGTGGGCACCAGGCAAAGCTGTCGGCACTGATACAGGCCCGGGACAACGCCAAAACCGAATGGCAGCGGCTGGCGGATGAAGAGAAGAGCCCGGAACGGCAACAGCAACTCCGCCAGATAACCACCGATCTGGCGAACATCGAAAAACAGCAGGCCGAACTGCAAGCCAGCCTGGAGCGCCGGGAACGGGAAATTCGCGAAGCCCGCCCGGAGTTTCTCCGGCAGGATATCGAACGCTACCAGAATGCGGTCAATCAGCTGCGCCAGACCCAGGAGAACCGGGGCCGCGAACTCCGTGATATCAAAGTCAGGCTGGAAGCCTGGGGCGCGGAAGGGCTGGAAGAACAGCTCAACGAGAAAGAGGCGGAGTACGACCAGTGCAACCGCCGCTATCAGGAGCTGCACCGCCGCGCCCAGGCGTTGGATCTGCTGCTGAACTTGCTCACGGAAAAGCGCCAGGCCCTGACGCGTCGACTGCAGGCACCCCTGCAAAAACACCTGAACCACTACCTTTCAGTACTGTTTCCGGAAGCGTCGCTGGAAGTGGACGAACAGCTGCGGCCGGGCACTTTCAGCAGAGGGACCGAACTGGGACAGATTACCGAACTAAGTTTTGGCGCCCGGGAACAGATGGGCCTCATCAGCCGCCTGGCTTATGCTGATCTGCTTCGGGAAGCTGGAAGGCCAACGCTGGTCATCCTGGACGACACCCTGGTGCACAGTGACAGCGAACGTCTGGAAGACATGAAACGCATCCTGTTCGATACGGCCAGCCGACACCAGATACTGCTGTTTACCTGCCATCCGGAGAAGTGGCAAGATCTGGGTGTGCCGCCGGTGGATATTCAGGCATCGAAGGGAATCAGTAATGGAACATGACTGCCCATTTTGCGCCGTCAATGACGCATCAGAACATGGTCCGATGCCATCCAATGCGTTGGCTCATATCCGTCTGGATGGCTTTCCGGTTTCTGAGGGCCACTTGTTAGTCATTCCCAATCGCCATGCCGCCGACTGGTTTGATCTGACTCCGGCTGAACAAAAAGCCATCATGGAGCTGGTAGAGCAAGGCAAGCAGTGGCTTGAAGAGCATTACCAGCCGGATGGCTACAATATCGGTATAAATTGTGGAGCGGTAGCCGGTCAGACAGTTCTACATATGCATTGCCACCTGATTCCCAGGTATGCAGGCGATCAGCAAGATCCCCGGGGTGGCGTTCGATGGGTGATTCCTGAGAAAGCGGATTACTGGAGTAGCCGGTGAGTTTGCTTGATTACGAGAAGCGCTTTGCAACCCTTCGAATGAATAGGGGAGGCGCTAATAAAAGCCCTCATAAAGTGGTCATGTTGCAGGCTGTCATGGATCTTGTTGAGACGGGAGAAGTTGCGAATAATCGTTTCTATTTTGACGACAAGCTTCAGAGTCACTTCAACAGACGCTTTCAAGAACTGGCGTCCTCTTCGGATCGGAACAATCCCCACTTACCGTACTTTCATCTCCGAAGCGAAGGGTTTTGGCACCTCAAAGTTAGACCCGGTCAGCACGAGTCATATGAGCAACTAACAACGGCAACATCGCCGGGCGTCATTACCGCCCACATCGACTATGCATATCTGGACGATGAGTTGTTTGAGCTGCTGGGCAACCAGATTGCCCGGGAGCTTCTTAGATCCGCGCTGTTGACTAGCCTTGATGAGAAGTCGATTCGTGACCTTCTGCAACCTGAACGCGGTGGTTGGGACTGGTTGGAGTGCGAGTTTCTGGTCAATGATTACGTGACGATGCTCGAGAAACACCTAGTCGGTGCGCCCTACAGCAAAGCAGCGCACCGCAGGGCACTGCAACCGCGTTTGAATAATCGCTCCGAGGGATCGATTGAATACAAACACCAGAACGTCAGTGCTGTGCTATTGGAATTGGGGCTTCCATACATCCCCGGCTACAAGCCCGCTTTCAACTATCAGCAACAGCTCAAGCAGGTGGTTCTGTCTTACCTTGCAGGCCATCAGAAGGTCGTTGATGACGTAAACCTGGTCGCAGACAAAGTCGCCGACGAGCCAGAATATTATGATCTCGGCTGGGATTCGGTGTTCGATCCGGAACCGCCAGAGCGTATTCCTCATGTGGCCGAGAGCAGACCCAGTTATCTGGCGAAACGTATCGACTTCTCTGAACGTGAGCGTCGCAACCGCCAGCTTGGGGAGCGAGCAGAAGAATTCGTGCTTCGGATGGAGCGGCAGAGGCTTACCGCACAAGGGCGGTCTGACTTGGCGGCAGAGGTCGAGTGGTCCAGTAAGGAACGAGGAGACGGGTTGGGTTTCGACATTCGGTCTTTCGATGCGTCAGGGGATCAAGAGCGCTTCCTGGAAGTGAAGGCGACGAAATCTGGGAAGTACCAGCCGTTCTTTATCAGCGAAAATGAACGATCGTTCTCTAATGAATTTTCGGAGGCGTTTCGTCTCTATCGGGTGTACGAATTCGGCGTAGCTTCGCGGCTTTTTATTTTGCCGGGAGCAATCGAACAACATGTGCATTTGTTGCCGCAAAACTACAGAGCTCGGTTTTAATGCGTATTTGCCGGTGGCCATATCAGAAGATGAAGAACTTCAACCGGCCACATTTTGATTGCAAGACATGGTTGCAGTATTTGCCTTTTCACGGATTTACCAGTGATACATGTAGCCAAGGCCAAACGCCCTGACGCCTTCGGCATCAACGTAATCGAAAGACACACGGTGGTGATTCACTAACCAACCAGCTATGCCAACCAAGAAGTACGGCTCGGAGTCTTCCAGAGTGTTGTCACGGACGCCCAAGCTCAATTCCAGAATGTCCGGTATGGCAAAGATACGGAGATTGGCACCAAAGACCGCTGCGGTGTCGTCCTCTGAGAGACACTGTCTGTCGACACATGCTTCGGCCTCAAATCGCCCAAGGCCCAGTGTTGGGATAAGGTCGACGTTCTCACTGGCATCTAGCGGTAGTCCCAGGAATACACTTCCGGATGAGAATGTCCCCTCGTAACGGCGCTCACTCTTGTGGATTTGGTTGAACTCCCCGCCAATGAATAGGTTCTGATTGATCTGATACGAGCCGGAAAGCTCAATTGCGCCAAGGGTGTCATCGCGGACGTCAAAATCAGAAAAATCATCTTTGGGGTCAACTCGTCCGGTCTTGAAGCCAATTTGTGTATAGCTGAACGTGGGTTCTGTGAAACCGTCAATCGAGCTCCGGGGTTCTGCTAAAAGGGGGGATGAGAAAAAAACTGTACAGGCAATGATGGGGAATAACTGATTCATGCAGACCTTATTGATGTCGGCTTGTTCGAGCGGGAAGTTAACGCGACGAATCAGATATTTCAAATCGCTCTTTTACATCGGTAAGTGTGAGCGCTGAGTCTTCATGGCTTCCACTGGCAAAGGCTGTTGGATTACGAGTGCTTCGGCCGCCGCCAAAAATGAACCGAAAAATAGACAACACTACCTATAATACCGCTATGCAAACAAAGCTGATGCAGCGCTTCGATTGAGATCACCCCCTGAATCGCGTTGTCGGTCGTGAACGGAAAAAACGGCTCAACATCCGCGTGCATGATGCTATCCAGAAGAACATGGCTGAAGGTTCCAATGAACGCGGAGACGAACGCCACCCTCCAGCCAATCACCATGCTCCAATCTCGATTCAGGCCCAGGACATAAAGCCCGATCTCTGAAAGGTACTTGCCGGATAAAGCGGACAGAATGGCCAGCAGCGCCGCACCCAGGTAGGTGTGGGAAAAGCCATGCAGGTGCCCCTCGCCGGTGATCATTACGAATAACGGCTGAAGATCCATGACGATCTGGGCCCAGCCGAAAACCATCAGGCTGAAACTGCCCTGAAGCACAGCTTTCACGGCTATGCCGGGGCCCATGTGGATTGGCGTGAAAGGCATGTGATTATTGTTACCTAAACAGGATCGGTTTTAGGGGAGAGGTACTCTACCAAAATATGCTTTGCTGGAGAGACAGGGGCATCGATCGGGCGAAGGACATACTGGTTTCCGCAACGTATATCTGCAAGCTGGCGACGTTCGAATACTCGGGAGAGTGATTTCATAGTCAGGTCAGTGACTCAGGTAGAATTGCCGACTTATCTAAAAGGAAACACCATGCTTAAACGGCATGCAGCGCTAGTTATCGCACTCTGTTTAATGTTCCGATCGGCAACCACCATGGCGTGTCTGGCGTCAACTATCTTGTCCGGTCCGCGACAACTATGATGGCCGGTTGGGT
>OJCB01000673.1_pt1 | contig 12385 bp, 13 predicted proteins | sample 1591501 | NCBI WGS metagenome assembly OJCB01 (sample SAMN05416813, study PRJEB24817) | seawater metagenome | isolation source: Sea water | place: Canada:Atlantic | collected 2013-07 | reverse complement strand
CTATCCTCTTCGTCGGCAGCGTCAGATGTGTATAAGAGACAGATACAGACATCAGCTGTTCCTTATTGGCTCCTGTTGGGAGTCGTCCTATTGGCCCTGGGTGCCATAAGCTGGCGATTCTGGTTCAAAAAGGCCTAAATTCCGGTTGAGCGTTTGATTGAATTGTAAATATTTATTCCACTTTCAAGCTTTCGACTGGATTCGTCAAGGCGGCTTTAATACTTTGCAGGCTGACAGTAAGCAATGTAATCAGTAGTGCTAAACCACCAGCAATCAAAAATACATACCATTGTATTTCAACCCTGTAGGCAAAATCTTCCAGCCATTTATTCATCACTAACCAAGCAATTGGCGTGGCTACAAGGAAAGCAATCAATACTAGCTTTAGGAAGTCCTTGGATATGAGATTTACGATATTCAATACCGAAGCACCCAATACCTTTCTGATACCAATTTCCTTGATGCGTCGCTCGGTGGCAAAGGCTACTAAGGCAAATAAGCCTAGGCAAGCGATGAAGATAGCTAGGCCTGCAAACAGGAAGACTACTTTAGCTAATCTTTGCTCGGTTCGATACAGTCGATCCAATCGGTCATCTAAAAAAGTATATTCCAAGGCAGTCGTAGGAGCTACGGCTTCAAAGATATTTTTGATCTGCTGCATCGTGCCGCTCAAGTCCTCAGTTTTAAGCTTGACTAATAAGTACTGTAGCCACTCTGATGAGCGATTATGGAAGCCATATAAACCGATTTTTTGGTGAAGTGAACTGAAGTGAAAATCAGCTACTACTCCGACAATTTCGGTTGGACCAAGATCTGCATCCACTCTCCTACCCACCGCATCTTCTGCTGTCCACCCCAGGTATTCAATCGCCGATTTATTGAGAACTAACTCCGCTATGGAATCGCCTTCTTCTTGTAATTTCAGCGTACGACCAGCCAATAATTCGAGGTCCAATACCTCAATGACACCAGGATGCGCACGAGAAGTAGTCAAGTCAGCACCTTGCTCCGTCGGATCATTGGGGCGCTGCAAGGATCGACCACTCCCGCTATTCCCCGGATAAGTTTGCGACAATGAAGTGCTTTCGACGGCCGACAACTGCAATAATTCCTTTTCTAGGGTAGATATATTAGTTCTTGGTTGAATACCCATTACTCGGACAGCGACGACTTGTTCTGGGTTATAGCCCAATGTTTTATCACTGATAAAATTCAGCTGCTGATAGAGTAAAACTGTACAAATCATGAGCACAATCGACACGCAAAATTGAAATACCACTAGCCCTTTCCGCAAAGAGATAACTCCAAGTCCTTCCCGTCTGGCTTTTTTCAATATGTAGTTGGGACTGAATGAAGATAAAAATACGGCAGGATAAGCACCTGCAATCAGTGTTATTCCGAGCCAAGAAACTAGCAAGGTCAGCATAATAGCAGGTCGAAACAAGCTACTGATAAATAGAGATTTATCCGTAATTTCATTAAAGTAAGGAAGCGTGAGGTACACTAAAAATAAGCTCAAACAGAAACCCAAACCAACGATCAATCCTGTCTCCAAAAAGAATTGCGAAGCCATTTGCTGTGAGGTAGCCCCCAGGGTTTTACTAATCGCCACTTCCTTACTTCTTTGCTCCGATTTGGCGGTAGCCAAGTTCATGTAATTCACACAAGCTATTAAAAGTAAGATCAATGCTAAACCACTCAGCACCCAAATCTGGCTGATATCTCCATATTGCGCATCATCATCTTCTAAACCTTTGGAATACAAATGAATATCCCGTAAAGGCTTCACTTTGAAATCAAACCAAAGTCGATCTGCAGGAATATGCTTGGCAGCAGCGGCCGCAATCTTTGCTTCAATGGCTGAGGCAGAAACACCTTCATGCAACAATAAGTAATTATAAAAACTGGCATTTCCCCAACTCAAACGTTCTGGCTTGCCAAGCGGTATCGAGGAGAAGGCACCCACCAAATTGAAATTGAAGTGCGTGCTGGTAGGAGGATCCTCAAACACCCCGGTCACTTCCAAATCATATCGGTTATCTACTTTGAGGGTTTTGCCGATTGGGTTATCATTCCCAAAATATCGCTGCGCACTAGATTCACTAATGACTACTGTATTGGTCCGATTCAAAGCGGTGCTTGGATTGCCAATCACCAGCGGAATACTTAGCACCTTAAAAAGATTGGAGTCGGCCCAGTACAAGTGCGTTTCTACGAAGTTCTGATTATCTATACTTACCGAAGCGGATTCCCCGAAATTATGCGGAAAAACGCGGAGCGCTTCTGCTACTTCCGGCAATTGCTCTTTTAAAAACGGAGCCGTCTGGTTGGGCGCCGTTGCCAATTTCATTTCCGTCCCATCATAATTGGCTTCGACGTGAACCCGTACGATCCTGTCGGCATTCTCATGGTGACTTTCAAACGAAAGTTCTTCCATTACATAAAGAATAATGACCAGGGCGGCCGCTAAGCCAATACTCAAGCCCATCAGGTTGACGAAGCTCAAAAATTTATTGTTCCAAAAATGACGTAGACTGGATTTTAGGTAGTTTTTCAACATCGTTCAAGGCGTTAGTTAGCTATAATGATTCTTTTTCTAGGCAATGGTTGCTTTTCTAAGGGATCATCGGTGAAGAAAAATGGCATTTTTACCAATTAAAACCTACCTTTGCCGACATTGCAAAAGAATATTCAGAGAACCAAAACTGAGAGATGAAACAAGCGAAGATTAAAACAGAAAAAGGAGAAATGCTCGTCACATTCTATGAAGACGATGCTCCCATTGCTGTAGCTAATTTTGTGAAATTAGCGGAATCTGGTTTTTACGATGGCTTAACTTTCCACCGTGTACTTCCCAATTTTGTTATTCAAGGGGGATGCCCAGAAGGCAGTGGAAGAGGTGGTCCAGGTTGGACAATCCAATGTGAATTAGATGGTAATAATCAATATCACGATAAAGGCGTACTTTCTATGGCGCATGCAGGCCTCAACACAGGTGGGTCTCAGTTTTTCATCTGCCATAGCCGAGATAATACCTCGCACCTAGATCGAAAACATACTTGCTTTGGTAAGGTGGTAGAGGGCTTAGAGGTGATTGATTTGATCCGCCAAGGAGATAAGATAAATCAAATTGAGGTCTTGCAAGAGGCTTAAATGGGCTGTTGATTGGTTGATGGATAAGTACGAGATTAATCGTGTATTTATCCATCAACCAATCAACGCAATTCTCCCCGAAATTTCGACTTAGCCAATTTCTCCAATTGGCGCATACAACGGACCTTCTGACTCTTCACTGTCTGCGTATTTTTATACTGCATCCGCTGTGTAATCGACTCCTGATCCAATCCGTGATAGTAATATAAGGTAATTAATTCTTGGCAGACCTTGCCCAGGCTTTGGATCGCCCTTTTTAGGTTTTGTTGCTGATCGGTTAGTACCAACTCTTCTTCCATATTCAAATCCTCATCGGCGAGCAGATAGAGCTGGTCGCCCTGCGTAGTATCAGTTTTAGTATTTCTTCTAAACTGTTTGAAGAGGAGATTCTTTGCAACGCTAAAGATATAGGTTCGGACACTGCAATTCATATTATCCAACTTACCCGCCACCAAATTTTGATACAATACGATAAAGGCTTCTTGATACACATCTACCAATGCCTCTCTATCACACTGATAGCGCCGAATCCCCCAATCCATAAAGGCTGTCCGATGCAACTCGTATTGCTGGTGTAATACCTTCCTGTTGCCTTGCCGTATGGCGACAAGCAAAGCTGCTTCTTTTTTTACTGTGGTATTTTCGTCCAACATAATGGTAGTAAATGCTTAGCGTAAAACTAAAAATTATATTTTGGTTCAAGCCTTAAGTTGAGACGTGATTAATCGCGTCTCAACAAAACAAAATTTCCTATCCCTGGAGGAACTTATTGAGAAGGAAGAAGGTTAGCCTTCAAACCGACCTATTGGTCCAACTTCTCATGCTACTATTGACACTCAAAACTGTCGCCATATGTTACAGCAAACCCTCCAATTGTATAAAAACTCCTTTACCGGTTTATCTCGTGATGTTTGGCTATTGGCCCTCGTCATGTTTGTCAATCGAGCTGGTGCGATGGTCATCCCATTCATGACGGTTTTCCTTACAACGGAACGCAGTTTCACCCTCACTCAAGCGGGGATTGTGATGAGTTGTTTTGGCGTAGGTTCGGTGCTAGGCTCTTATGCGGGAGGGCAATTGACTGATCTATTTGGGTATTACAAAGTCCAACTTTGGGCACTAATAGGTACCAGTGTTATGTTCTTTGTCTTGATGCAAATGGAACAATTCCTACCTATGTGTATCACAATCTTTGGATTGTCAACTATTGCCGATACTTTCCGACCCGCTAGCCATACTTCAGTGGCCTACTACAGTAGTGCCGAAAACCTCACCCGTTCCTATGCTTTGTTACGCTTAGCCGTCAATTTAGGTTTCGCGGCGGGGCCTGCGATGGGGGGATTACTAGCGATTAGCTTGGGGTACGATTGGTTGTTTATCATCGATGGGATTAGTTGTTTTATGGCCGCTATTCTCCTGTGGCAATTTTTGACCCCAAAAAAGGAAAAAAGAGTACAGGAATCCCTAGGTAAGGCTGTAGATAAGCGGGAAAACAGATCTCCCTACAGAGATAAACACTTCTTATTATTTATCTTTTTCATCAGTTTGAGTGCACTTACTTTCATGCAATTCTTTACAGTGCTGCCGGTATTTTTAAAGCAGGAGATGGGATTAAACGAACTCCAGATTGGGCTTTTCGTTACCGTGAATGGGGTGATGATTTTCCTCTTGGAAATGCCATTGGTCTATGCCATGGAAAAGTACTATTCTCGGCTGACGAATGTAACCATTGGTGTATTATTGACCGGCTTGGCCTTTATGTTATTGCCAATGGTCAATCAATGGATCTTGGTACCGATACTCTTTATTGTCATCCTCACTTTTGGAGAAATGCTGAGTATGCCCTTTTCTAGTTCCTTTGCGATGGAACGCGCTAATCCTTTAAAGCGTGGAGAATACATGGGGCTTTTCTCAATGGGGTTCTCTTTTGCGTTGATACTAGCCCCTACAATGGGTATGCAAGTAGCTGCCAACTGGGGGTATAATTTCTTATGGTTATTTGTCGGTAGTTTAAGTATCATTGCCACAGTCGGCTTGGTTGCTTTGGAGAAGCGAATGAAAAGAGAATAGCTAATTTTAAACCAGTGCTTATTTTGAAAGCGGCTGACCTTGGCTTACATTTGCGGCCATGATCGGTCAGGATATCATATACGCCAAGCAACAGCTAGAAAAAGGCCTCCTTGTGGGTATTCCTACGGAGACGGTGTATGGTCTTGCGGCCAATGCATTGGATCAGCAAGCGGTGACGCGGATATTTGAAGCCAAGAACCGCCCCTCTTTTGATCCCTTGATTATTCATACCAGCAGTTGGGACCGGGTTGGGCAGTGGGTGCGAGATATTCCACCCCTTGCCCAACAATTGGCGGAGAACTTCTTGCCGGGACCGCTCACGCTCTTATTACCCAAACGAGCTATTGTTCCAGATATCGTCACGGCAGGCTTACCACTTGTCGGCATTCGTATTCCCAGTCATCCACTCACTAAGTCTCTCCTGGAACAACTAGATTTCCCCTTGGCAGCGCCCAGTGCTAATCCATTCGGATATATTAGTCCAACCACTGCCCAGCATGTAGCGAATCAGTTGGGGCAAAAGGTGGCTTATATTTTAGAGGGGGGCCCTTGTGCGGTCGGTGTAGAAAGCACGATCATTAGTTTTGAAGCGGGTCGTTCGACGGTTTTGAGAAAAGGAGGTACCTCTATTGAAAATATTGAGGCCCTCATTGGTCCCGTCGCTGTGTATGCTCATTCAACTTCCAATCCACAGGCCCCTGGCATGCTGAAAAGCCACTATGCGCCAAACGTGCCTTTCTATTTAGGTCAACTCGATCAACTTTTTGCTCAACACCAGGATAAAAAGGTAGGTGTATTAGCCTTCCACCAGGGATTAACAGCGGATTCCATCGCTCATCAAATCATTCTTTCTCCTTCAGCTAATTTGGCAGAGGCCGCGCAAGGCTTATTCGCCGCTATGCGTGCCCTAGATCAATTACCCTTGGACCTGATCATCGCTGAGCCTTTTCCAGAAGAAGGACTAGGTAGAGCGATCAATGACCGACTCCGCAGAGCTGCGACTTCAGCCTAAGCATTCATCCCCACCGCGGAACGGCTTGAAAATAGCAGGATTCCCCCACCCTTCTCACAAAAAAAGTAGCCGCCTGACAACTAGAAGTAGTCCTTGATGTGTTTCCTTTACAAGCGAATGGCTTAAAAGAGGCGAGAGGCCAGGTGACAGAGGCGAGATTGGCTAGATATAGGGCAGAAGGCGCGCCTCAGCAGTCTGTCTGCTGTCTTCTAAATGTCTAGTCGTATCAGCTATCGTAGCACCTTCTTTATAATCATAAAAATGACCATGAGAATCTTCTTCTTCGCATTGTTTCTCCTCACCACTTGGCATTGCCATACTGGCCAAGGACAAGACGTAGCGGCGAGCAATGATTTTGAAGAAAAGCTGTTGGGGCTCTATTTTGAGGAAGATAATAGGCCAGAAAGTACGTCTTTACAGGATAAAGTGCAGGTAGCGATTCGGGAAATTCGCAAGTCAGACCTATCCGATAAGGATAAGTTTGAACTTTGGTACTACCTCAATCAATTTTTGATCAGTAAAGATCTTTCCTTGATTCCTTTACCTAAAAAGGTCATCACCAAACAGCTTTCCAATTTCTTGCCAGACTCAGACCTTGATTTGCTCATTCGTGAAACCGCACGTCGACATTTCCAAAGCCAATACCTGGAAGAACTGTTAAGCAAATTTGGAGATGAATCGAATTTGATACAACTCAATCAGGAATCGCTACTGCTGCAAGAAATCGCGCATTACCCCTTTCAAAACCTCAAAAGTTTATTGGAAATTGGCGCGGGTGATGGAGGATTTAGTGTGCTCTTACAGCTCTATTTCGGGATTGAGCAGCATTATATCAATGAGATCGATTCGCTTCAACTTCAGTCTATTGCTTATCAACTTTCGCTATTACCCCCACTCCCTCCCAGTCCGCAACTTCTAGAGGGGACAGCGGGCCGCATTGGCTTAGATGGCAAGCAGGTAGAAGCCGTCTTACTTCGGAATACCCTCCACCATTTTTCGCAAGCCGGTGAAATGCTACAAAACATCCAACAAGTGCTTCTTCCCAAGGGTAAACTGTACATCCTAGAGGATTTATTGGTGGAAGAAAGTGGCTATCGACACTGCGAGGCCTCCATGTCTTACGATGAAATTGTCAGTTTATTGGCCATCGAAGGTTTCAGCTTACTAGCGGATCATTCTTTGGGTAATACTGGCCGTAACCTCATGGTTTTTCAAAGGTAACTTTTACTATTCTTCCAAGTACTCCCCTATCCGTTGGATTCTTCTGGCCCAAATTTTATGCAAAGCATAGAGTTGTATAAGCATCACGATGAGTGCCCCAGCTAATAAGCCATACTTAGTCGAGGTCCATTCGACATTGTAACAGAGAAATAAGAAGAGAATCCCCATAGCAGCTGCCCTTCCTCCCACTGTATAGATGGTATATTTCGACAGGCTCTCCTGGTAAGATTTCAAACTAGTTATCAAATTATTCTCCTGCATAGGCTTATTCAATAAGCGGATGCCCCAGACATGATGGAGTAATAAGAGCGTAAAGCTCACCACCAATAGGATATTCAACCACAGTGGCTTCAAATGACCATCAAAAAAGTCATAAAAAACGAATAGAAATAATACCCAGGCTACCGCCTCTATGATCAGCTGTAATTTGATCCGCTTAATCGATGGATGACTACCTGCAGCTGCGATCTCTTCCAATGCCACCTTGCTTTTCAAGGGTAGATCTTGGCTTTTCCATTCTGATTTAAATTGATCTAAATCCATTTTATGCGGGTTTTAATTTTTTTCTCAATTTGATTTTAATACGCGTCAGACGCGCGCCGACATTACTTTCCGAAAGGCCGATGATATCTCCAATCTGCCGGTAACTCAACTCATCCAAATACAGCGTCACAATGGCTTTATCGATAGCAGGTAATTGTTTGATGGCTTTCCACATTTCATTGGTTTTTTCCTGCTGATCATCTTGCTCAGCTGTCGGTATCTCTGTCGTAACAACCGCTTGGTACTGAATACGTACTTCTCGTTTTCTGAAAGTAGCTAAGGCGGTGTTTAATGCAATTCGGTACATCCAGCTACTCACTTTTGAGTCACCTCTAAAAGAAGGATAGGCTTTCCAAAGATGATAAACCATCTCTTGAAACAAGTCTTCCCGATCCTGTGCCGTATCTCGGTACAATCGACAAACCTTATGTAAAATGGCCTGGTGTTCATCCAGTAGATTTAAAAAGGCGGTTTGCATTAATCTATTTTTTGAAAGCTAAAGGCGCGGCCGCGGCCACTGGCTTCAATTTTCGTTATTTGATCTTTTTCATCGGCCAAAAAGGTAAAGGAAATATCCACTTTTTTACCCAAAAACTCATGCGTCCCAGTAGGATGTAATTGAAAAGGGGGACGCCCCTTCAATTGGGCAAACAACTTATTGCCTTGGGTAAAAACCGCTAGGTCTTGTTGTCCTGGCACAGAGCGAAAATGGCCAATATAGGCTTGCAACTGTTGCTCATCTATCGCAATGGACTCGACTAATGTAGGCATTTCAAAAGGTAGCCCTAGAACGAGCGTTTCTACATTTTGCCAAATAGCATCTATCGGTAAGGTCGAAATATTGGACAATAAGATAATACTCAGTCCCTCGGACGGATAAATAGCCGATAATGCCGAGCAGCCGAAAGTACCGCCACCATGAAAAACAGCTCTAGGGTGCTTGCCCTTCGCTTCGCGACTATACCAGCCATAGCCGTACTGAGCATAGGGTCTTTTCTTCATATAGTGATCCGATTGAGGAGTCAATACATCGGTTCGTAGAGATGTTGACCAAGGCTCAGCCATTAGCAATGATTGGTTGAATTTTAATAAATCGGTACTATTACTGTATAGACTACCCGCTCCTTCCAGCGGAGAAAAATCGCGATAGGGCGCTACGATCAAGCTGTCTTCCATCAATAAGTGGTACCCTGTCGCCATATGTGGGATGACTTGATGAGGGTCATAAATCCCGGTCCCCATTAAGCCCAATGGCTGGGTGATTTTTTCCTGTAAAAGCGTAGGATAATCCTTTCCGTAAGCCTTTTCCAACACCTTAGCGAGTAAGTAATAAGCTGGACTGCTGTATTTCACATCGGTACCCGGAGGAAATAAGAAAGGCAGTCCTTTGATGTCATTTAGTATTGCCGATTCAGCTTGAGCGAGTTTTGATTTCACCCGCCAATAATCGGGAATAGCTTCATGATGAGGCAAACCGGAGGTATGGGTTAATAAATGCTGTAAACTGACGTCGGTCCAGTATCCCTTATTAAATTCCGGTAAATACTTTCCTATTGTATCATCCGGTTTTAGTTTTCCTTCTTCAATTGCCAAGCCCATGAGCAATCCCGTAAAGGATTTTGAAATAGAAGCGATCTTAAACCGATGATCGGTATTCATGGGAATTTTGTACTCGAATGAGGCCGTTCCAAAAGCCTTATGATACAGCACCTCCCCTCCCTTGGCTACCAAACAAACCCCATTAAACCCAATGCGTTGATTTTCTATCGTGAGATAGTCTTGTAGGCGAGTGGGCCACCCATCTTGTGCCTGGAGAGAATGAGTCCCAACCCAAAATAGACCTACCATTAAAGTGATGTTTATTCTTTTGATCATGTTATTATTTTGGCCTATAGGTTGTTTTTTCTACTCATTCCTTACAATCTAGTCGTATTTTTTTGGGTTAAAAAACTATAACACTGATAATCAAGTCATTAATTATTCAGTAGCTTAGTATTAACAGAGGTTAATCTTTCTTTAACAGCTAGTAGGAGCCTGTATTTATGGCTGATATCCCTTATATTGAGTAGCAGAAACAGGGAAACAATCTACAACACATATGAAAAATGCAATTCCATTAGCCCTCCTATTCTTGGGGCTATTAAGCAGCTGTACTATTGAAGACCGGCTTGAACGAAAAGAAGATCGATTACTGGGTACTTGGTATTTTGAACGAGCCTTTTACAAAGCGGACGGTGCGCTTTTTCGCGACAATGTCATCAATGAATTTGACGGAGATGCTATCACCTTCTTCGACGATTACACCTCCCTCTATGACGACTATTCCTTGGAAGCTACCTTTGATGGGGATTGGAGTTTATTTGCCGATCGAAGCTTCTATGATGACGAAGATGAGGATGTAGAATTCTTCCTCGACATGAACTTCTTCGACTATGTCAATCGAGAGGATTTTACCTATTATGGAAATGTAACTACCCTTACCCGTAATCGCCTCAATATGCGAGTGAATCTTCGGGACGGTTTTTACACTTTCAAGTTACGCCGATAGGAAACACTCCTATTGTACGCTGGCGTCTAAAAGAATTAGCGAATTCATCGCATCTTCATCCTATGCCATCTCCATTCACAGTCTCCTGCATCACCTACTCATCAAAGCAGCCAAACAGGAGGCTGTGAATACGCTAGGCCAAGAAGAGGAAGCGTATCTTACTTCAAAGATTAAACATAAAAAATTGCCTATGAAAACGAAGCTATTACTATTATTCCTCCTCGCCGCTGTAATCAGTATCAGTGCCACTAGGCCACAAGTTACCCCAGAGACCTTCCAACAAAAACTATTGGGAACCTGGAAGCTTAAACAAGTAAAAGAAATTGGGAATTGGGCTATCCAACAAAAAGATGTTACGGCTGCGGCCCAGTTTGAAAAGATCACTTTCAAAAAAGCATTCGCCTATTCTGTCGATACCGACAGCCAACACGTAGAGGGTAAATGGCAGCTAGAAAATAAGCTTGAACCCAATTACCAACCCAATATGACTGTTCCAGTATTGTATTACCCAAAAAAAGTGCTGATATTAGACGAAATAAGGGATCAGCTTCTACCCGGAAAATGGGAAGATGTATCTGTCAGTAAAAAGAAACTTATTTTTTACGTACAGCATAATAAAGGAAAACTTAAGTACACGCTTAGTAAGATGGTTCTCTAAAACAACCCAATGAAAAAGGTAATCACTATCTGCTGCTTCTTCTTCCTAGGAAGTACGACCTATTCGACACTCTCCGCCTGTACCTGCGCAGTTCAAGATAACTTTTGCGCTACGGCGAGAAGTTCTAGCTTCATTATTGTGTCAGAAGTACTATCTATCCAAGCCGAAGAATATACTTTACAGGTAGCCATTCTTGAAAATCTTCACAACAGCATTTCGGCTGACACCCTGTTGGTCACAGGAGGGAACGGCGCCGATTGCGGCGAAAATGTAGAATTATTCACCGTTGGTGATACCATGATCTTCGCCTTATTTGAATCTCAGGGGGCATATAACATTTCTATATGTGGTTTGCACTACTTAAGCTTAAAGAATGGAATCGTAAGTGGTGAGATAAAGAAGAATCTAGACAGCCAAAGTTTCGAAGATTTCAAGACCGATATAGCGGCTTGTGTAAATATAACCAGTCTTGAAGTACGCGACCCCCCTTCCGCGCAAGTCCGTATTTTCCCCAACCCTAGCCAGGAGTTGGTCAATATTGAACTCTCGCAAGGCCAGATTGAAAAGGTAGAAGTTTTTTCTGTTCAGGGCCAATTAGTGGACCTCCTTGACAATCAAAAAGCACCAAGCCTAAGCTTTCCCATGAAAAACCTCAAGCCGGGTATCTATTTGTTTCGGGTTTGGCAAGCCGACGGATTTACGGTTAAGCGAGTGGTGAAAATGTAGCGCTGCAGTAGGAAATTTACTTGGCTTTAGCCAGATTCATCTTCACCAATGCATAAAAAGAGGTGAGCACCCAAAATATGTTGATGATAAAAAAGGGATAGGCTTTGGCTACAAAAGCATTGACAATAAGAAGGGCTCCACAAACGAAATTGATGACATGATAGGGCTGCTTTTGATTATCTAATTTACCAATGGATGATAAAACAAAGGCAGAAAGTAGACCAATTGCCCCGATCCAACCCATAATATACACCGTAGTACTCATCTTTTATACCTTTTATAATACCTAGACTTTAGAAGTGGGTTGGTCGATACTAGGTAGATTTTCTCCTATCAACTTCACCATTTTTGGATATATAACATTGGATGTTCGGTACTAGTTTCACTAGTATTGCGGTTTTTGGGGGCGACTGCCTTAAGGCTGTCTCTTATACACATCTCCGAGCCCACGAGA
>OJCB01000671.1_pt1 | contig 12395 bp, 8 predicted proteins | sample 1591501 | NCBI WGS metagenome assembly OJCB01 (sample SAMN05416813, study PRJEB24817) | seawater metagenome | isolation source: Sea water | place: Canada:Atlantic | collected 2013-07 | reverse complement strand
GAGATCAGCCTCGGTCTCGTGGGCTCGGAGATGTGTATAAGAGACAGCGCCAGTGCAGATCATGCCCCCGAAAGGACGCTGAATGCGTTGCATTTCCTTTTGAACGGAATCAGAAATCGAACCGCCGATGGATTCGGAGGAAACGATGAGGTTGGCAAAATATTTAGGAAAACCTGTGGTCGCGGGATCGCATTCGATCACGGTGACGCGGTTTCCATAGAGCCCCGCTTCGCTTAGATGTTTTCTGGCAATTGCGACCTTTTCGGGATCACTCTCCACCGCATAGATATGGAGGTCCGAATTCTCCGCCAGTGCCCGGGCGAGCTCGCCGGTTCCGGCGCCGAGATCGACACAGAAACCGGAAGTCTGTTTGGATTTTTTCAGGATCTCTTTCGCGGCATCGGTGGGAAGGGCAGGATTGACCACCGGAGATTTCGCGGTCTTGATTTCTTTCTCTTTTTCTTCTCCATCAAAACAATAAACAACGCCCTGATCCGTCGAGACCACCAGTCTTTCATTTCCCGCAGCAAGACCGAGTGCTTTTCCTTCGACTTCATGCGACCACCAGATCGTTCGTTGCCCGGAGTAGTCCACCACGCTGACCTTACCGTCTTCACCACAGATGGCATCACCCCCGGCTACGATAAAATCGAGGATCTCTGCTTCCATTGTGACGAGTCGGGACTCTTCCAGTCGCCGGACCTTTTGGGGAGCCCCTTTTCGGTCAATGATCTGAACGTCCTGCCACTTCGAGGCTTTCAAAGAGCGGCCGGTTGCCTGGACGATGCCACTGCCCACCGCGACGGCCGGGCCCTCACCGATCTGTGAACTAAGTTCTCCTGATTCCAGGTCAAAGAGGCAACCGGCATTCACGAGGAAGCGGTCAGTCGCCATCGCTCTGGTCCCGCCACGATGTTGGTTTTTTTGTAAGTGATAGTGCTGCAGCTCTCCGCTCGTTCGATCAAAGAATGCGGGGACGGCACGTCCTGTCGGAACCAGCAATTGATTACCGGTCGCGACGAGGTAGCCCTGCGCCGACACTCCGCTTTCGGCTTCGGCTCCGCCATGAGGTTGAGCCATAAGAATGTTTCCGGTTCCGCGGTTGGACCAGACTGGTTTTCCGGTGTCGGCATTGAGCCCATGAAGATGAACTCCGTCGCTTGGCCAGATACCTGCAGAAAAGTAGACGGTATCATCCATCACGACCGGTCCTCCTCTTGCTGGCCATTTGGACGTGATTCGTTCGTTGCCGAGAACTTTACTATCATCGGGTCCGCCGCGGAACTTCCAGAGTAGAGAGCCATCTTTCAACGAAACGGCGTAGAGCCAGCCGTCATCGCTTGCCACAAAAATTCGATCTTCCCATCCGGTAGGGGAGAAGCGGATGGGGGCGCCGGTAAAGAATGTCCATCTGGTAAGCCCTGTCTTCGCATCGATGGCGTAGACTTGATCGTCCACCGAGCTGCCAAAGATCACCAGATCGCCCATGATGATAGGATGAAAGGCATTGTCGAAGTCGATACGTTTCGAGGTCGGCCAGGCCGGCCGGGGCGCGTGTTTCGCCCGGTGAATCCATCGAAGGCTCAGCCCGTTGGGAATTTGCTCTTCAGTATAGCCGGTTCTGGCAGCGCCTGCCCGGTATGATGTCCAGTCTTTTGCTGATGCGGAAACTCCAAGGAGGAGAAGTAGAAAGGCGAAATGGAAAATTCTCATAGTATATCAAAAAGTGCACCGGCTACTTGATCTCAAATGCAGTCCGGTGTTTTCGCATCTCCTCCCAAATGGCATGATCAGTCGCCTGAGGAGACACCGTGAAGTAAATCACCGGCGCATTTTTATTGAGCCAGAGATGGACTTCAAAATTCAGAGCCTGTTCCTTCTCCGTCCGAAAAGGCTCTATCCAGTTAAGAGTTCCGCTCCAGGCTTTCGGGGCCTTTCCTGTAGCTGGACCGGGCAGGGATTTCAGATCGCCGGTCATCGCTTTGAGATCGATCGAGAATCCGGAAGTGTCGACAGACTTCTGTTTCCCGCCCATGACAGCATTGGCCAGTCCCTTGTAATAAGTCAGGACCTGAGCTTTGACCGACTCATCAGAGACGTCTTCGCCTTCCTTGAGTAAAAATACCAGCAGGTAGGAAAAAAAGGATTCCGATTCGGGTTTGAACATTCCGGGGGCAAAGCGGATGTGCTCAACACCATTCCATTTCAGATCGGGAGCAAAACCCGGGGGAAGTTGAATCGTCTCACCTTTCCATTCAGCGGGGGTGTGGAAATCGATCGATGTTTCCTGAGACTGAACTGCGGTGAGGAACAGGAAGAGTGTGAAGAGAATGCCGGAAAGTTTCTGCATCCCTTAGCCTCTGAGATCGGGCTGGTCAGTTCAAGTCGGCATGTTAGCCTTATCACGGATGAAAGTTATTCCTATCTGGAGCCTGACAGTGTTTTTCTGTGTGTCCCTTGTATCGGCAGAAAACTGGCCTTCCTTTCGTGGGTCGGGCGCATCGGGTCTGGCGCCGGATGGTCAAGAAATACCATTGAACTGGAGTACCGAAACGGGGGAGGGAATTCTTTTTCAAGTGGAAGTCCCGGGACTCGCTCATTCCAGCCCCGTCGTTTGGGGTGATCAAATTTTCCTGACAACGGCAGTGAGCGGCCTGGGAGCAGCCTCGTTTAAACCGGGTTTGTATGGATCGGGTGACGCCTCCGCAGATCGCTCCGAACACCAATGGCAGATCATTTGTCTCGATAAACTCACCGGGAAAACTCTCTGGTCCAGAATCGCTGTCAAGGGGACTCCGATTGATAAACGCCACGTGAAGGCAAGCTATGCCAATTCCACTCCGGCAACCGATGGCAAGCACGTCGTCGCGTTTTTCGGGTCGCAGGGATTGTTCTGCTATACGGTGGATGGGGATTTTCTCTGGAAACATGATTTGGGACGGCTCGATGTCGGCGCCTACGATCTTCCAAGCTATGAATGGGGGACAGCCAGTTCGCCGATTCTCTTCGAGGGAAAAGTGATCGTGCAATGTGATACCCAGGGGGATTCTTTTATCGCGGCTTTCGATGTCGTGTCAGGAGAAAAACTCTGGCTGACGAAACGCGATGAACTTCCGTCGTGGGGAACACCGACTGTTTATCCGGGGGCGGACCGGGCGGAATTGATCACCAACGGTTCCAACTTTATACGGGGCTACGATCCGAATACCGGTGAAGAGTTGTGGCAATTAGGTGGAAGTTCAAAGATCACGGCGCCGACTCCCTTTTACGCGGAAGACTTGATTGTTGTCGCCAGTGGTCGCGCTCCGGAGCGCCCGATTTTTGTAATCAACCCTGGTGGAAGCGGAAGTCTCGAATCGAAAGATTTGGCGTGGTCAGCCACTCGGCGTGGTCCCTACATGCCGACTCCGATTGCTGTCGATGGGAGATTGTTTGTGGTGAACAACGATGGCCCCTTCACCTGCTACGATCTCAAGACAGGAGAGGAACACTTCCGGCTTCGGATTCCCCATCGTGGTGATGGGTTCAGTGCTTCCCCGGTGGCAGCGGATCGTAAAATCTATCTGAGCGGAGAAGGCGGAAATGTTTACGTGATTGAGGCCGGGGCGGAATTTAAACTTCTCGCCACAAATTCGCTCGGCGAGCCGCTCATGGCTACACCCGCAATTTCCGATGGTGTGATCTATTTTCGTGGAGCGAAACACCTCTTTGCTGTAGGTAAAAAGTGATGCGGTTCGATATGAAATATCTTTTCCTCTTCATCCTGCTGCTCGGTTCTTCAGTTGTCGCCGGGGAGAAGAAAATGAGCGGATACATTGTCATTGGGCAGTCCAATGCCAATGGGCGATCTTATAGTAATGAGTTTTCTGTTGAGGCTCTACGCGAGGATTATGGAACGAATATTCTTTATGCGTACCGCGAGAGATCCTGGCAGAATGGAACGATTCCCGAGGAACTTGCTTTAGGAAAGGTTCGTCCGGATGGAAAGAATCGGGTTGGGATTGAGGTCACCCTGGGGCGCTATTTAGCCGCGCACTCGCCGGAGGAGGTCTTGCTTCTGAAGTTCTGCTCCGGAGGCACATCGATCATTAATTTTCTTCCGGAGTCTGAGAATCTGTTTGAGCCGATGATCACTTATCTGGCAGAGCAGAAAGAGAATGTGGAGAAGAGAGGATACAGCCTGGAATGGAAAGGGCTTTTTGTGATCACAGGCGAGAGCGATTCAAAAGAGGGGAATGCGGAAAAGTTTAGGTCGCGCTTCGTCACGGTTCGCAACGCACTGAAGGAAGAGCTTGGAATCGAATCGTTGCCCACGGTCTTCGGTTTGCTCCGGGGAAACTGGGTGGATACTCCCGCTTCCAATTACTCGAAGCACGATGAGTTCGCGGCCCTGATCAATCGGGATATGACGGAACTGGCAGGCAGGGAGCCAATGATCAAGGTGACTCCATCGAGCGCCGATCTGCAGACGCGATTTGATCGAGGCGATTCAAAGACGGATGGAATCCATTACACGTCCGACAGTTATGCGGTGCTGGGAAGAAGGCTTTACGAAAAGGCGTTTCCTGACAGTGTCTCAAGGATTGATCAGGATCACAACCGGATGTGCGATGTTTTTGAGAAACTTCATGAGGGGAAGCTTGAGAACGGCAAAAGGAATGAGGCGTCCGGCAATACATCGGATACGGACAGGGATGGTGTCGCAGACAGCGTGGAGAATCTGTTGGAAGGATTCGATCCTGACAATGATGATTCCTTTAGGACAGGGCAGGCCTTCAGCGATCTGCACATCCTGTTGTCACGACTCGAAGGGACCGAAGCCCGGCAACAAACTGTGTCGGCGGTCTGGATGAGATACTCAGGAGGGCAGACATCGGGAACCCTCAATTCGGTAGAGGTTCTTTGGAAAGGGCCTCAGCATGAAACCACGCTGTCGAATGGGCAGATAGTGACGACAAACTCCAGTGGTTCTGAACCGGTCGAGCACATCGTCACCTTCAGCGAACCCGTGGAAGAACTTCAGGTATCGGTTTCAGGGATGGCACAGAATAATTCCGTGGCCTTCGATAATCCGTTTTCAGTCGTAGAGAAGTCGCGTGATATTCTTGCAGAAGGAAAATCAATCGTTGGAAAAGAGAAATCGAACTCCAGCGCAAGCCTGCTTTTCAGCGGGCCTCTCAAAGAACTTACGATCAGTGTTCCCGGCAACGACGCAATGAGCTTTCTCCTGAAGGCCAGTGTGATCGTGCCCGGCAAGCCCTTGCAACAGGTTTCGGATTTAGAAAATTAGACTTGGAATTTTCGACTCCGTCGGCATGGGGTACAATCGATGATCCCACCCTGTTCAAACGGCTCCGAATAACTCTTCAATCTGTCCGGTCGAATCCCCGTGTGATTCCACATCAATTCCGGATCCTTTCAAGAGGCTGAGCCACAAGTTACAAAGAGGAGTCTTCGGATCCTTCATCACGAGGTGGCGGCCATGTTGGACGCCAGCTCCTCTGCCGGTCACCACAGTTGGGCAGTTTGTCAGGTAGTGAATGGAGTTGATATTACTTCCCAGCGTCACCGTCGTGTTGTCGAAAAGGGTGGTGTCATTTGCTTCCTTGATCGCCTTGAGCCGATCGATGAAATGGGCGAACAATTCAGACTGTTTCAGATCCCGTTCCCTGGAAACTTCCTTCCGTGCCCCTTCGCTGTAGTGACTCATGTTGTGGGATGTAATGGTGGCACCCATGCTTCGGATAAAGGTATCGAGCGGCTGGCGGTAGGTGAAAACACGGGACGCGTCGACCTGCATTGCCGCGATCATCAGGTCATACATCATTTTGACTTCTTCGACACCCTCAAGTCCTGCGCCGGGTTCCTTGATCGGCTCGCTCGGTCTTACCTTCGGTACGTCGAGCCATTCCTCTTCTTTGGAGAGTCGGGTTTCGATTTCCCGGATGGACTGAAAATATTCATCGAGTTTATCGGTGTCCGCTTTTGTCAGTCCCCGACTGGTGGATTTGGCATCCTCAAGAACAGTGTCGAGAACGCTTCTCTGCTGGAGCAGGGCCGCCTGTCTTTCAGCGAGCGGTGTCTTGTCATCGGAGAAGAGACGGTGAAACGCTGCCACCGGAGTATCATATCCGGCCATTGGTTTCCCCTGCCGATTCCAGGCCAGAGAGAGACCCGGTCCATGACCATTGTCGCCTCCCTTGTATCCCAATTGCACAGAAGTGAATCGAGTTTCTTTTCCCAGCGTTTCCGCAGCAACCTGATCGGCGGAAATGGTGTTGTGAAAACTCTGCCCGGGTTCGGCGTAGCGATTTGCACCGGTCAGCCAGAAGGTGCTGCCCCAGTGCGCTTCGTTGTTATACTGATTGGAAAGATTCTGAATGACAGTGATATCGCTCTTGTGGCGTTCGAGAGGGGAAAGCCCTTCGCTCAACTGGTAGTCCGATCCGGTAATCTTTGAATCCGGATACCAAGTGTCGCGGGTGAATCCAAATCCGACCCCGAGAAATGCGAGGCGCTTTGGCGGAGTGGCCGGAGCCGCTGCGGAAACGAAAGGGCGAAATCCGGCCGACTCCAGGAAGGGGAGCGCGACGAGTGCGGAACTGCTTCGCAGAAAAGTGCGGCGGTTTTGGGAGAGAGTATTCATTTCGGGAAAGTGGGTGATTGGCTGGTCTGCCTTCGCTTAGAGAGTGAGTTTATAGGTTTGGCATCTATTCTGCCGTCCACAGGTGGAACCTATTTCTTGGTTCGGAATGGTTTCGATTGGATGAGGGCGTGAATAAACTGGCGCATTTCGCCGTCTTTGGCAGCGGCTTGTTTCAGGATCCGCTCGCGGAGGCTTTCGTCTGAAAACCCGTAGGGACGACCGAGGCCGTATTCGATGAGCGACTCGGTGAAGCCTCTCGCAAAAACGTCGGACTGCTCAGCGAGACGATCACGCAGCCCATAGTAATCAGCGAACGCCTCCCTGTTGGGAAGCTGTCCGCTGGCATCGATTGGAATCACCTTCTTCTGACGGACCTTTTTCTTAACCACCTTCTTCAATTCCAGCGTGTCCCGCCAGATTCCGGCCGCATCGAAATTTTGAAGACCAAAACCGATAGGATCAATTTTGCGATGACACTGCGCGCACTGGGCCTCCTCCATGTGGGCCTTCTGCATTTCCCTTGGAGAAAGGAGTTGTCCGCTCAGGCGGCTGATTTGCGGAACATTGGCCGGTGCCGGCGGGGGCGGGTCGTCGAGCAGTTTTCGCATGACCCACGCACCTCGTTCAACAGGGGATGAGCGTGTCCCGTCCGATCCCATCGCAAGGATAGCTGCCATTCCCGTTAATCCACCGCGAGGCGAATTGGCAGGGAGGCTGACTTTTTGAAATTCTCCCCCGGTGACCCCTTCAATGTCGTAGTAATCCGCGAGGACATCATTGACCACAATGTGATCAGCTTTTAGCAAATCGGACAGGGGCCGATTCTCATTGAGGATCTTCCGGATCGTTTGATACACCTCCTGACGCGCGGCTTCCTTGACACTCTCGTCAAACTTCGGGAACTGCTTGAAGTCGAACTGAAAGAAATCGAGGCGCTCCATGTGCAGCCATTGATGAGCAAAACGGGAGATGAATTCATCGGCCTTGGGATCGTTGAGCATTCGGTTCGTATGCCAGCCGAGTTTGGCGGGGTCTTTCAACTCTCCGCGCCTGGCAACAGCGTAGAGCGCTTCGTCCGGCGGGGCGCTCCAGAGAAAATAGGAGAGCCGAACTGCGAGTTCGAGATCGGTGAGTTCCTTTTTCTTCTGACCCGGAGATGGTTCGATCAGGTAAAGGAAACCCGTCGATGCCATGACCACGGCGAGCGGCTCGCGAATCGCCTCGTGGAACTTTTTGTCTTTCTTTGTCTCGATCTCGTAAAGGCCGTAAAGTTTCTCGATAAAGGCAGCGGAAGGCTCTTTGATCCGGAAAGCCCGCCTCGTGAATTGCTCGATGACTTCCCGCGCATAAACACTTTGATCCCCCTGATTCCACCACATTCCTTTGTGAAAAATCGAAGTTGTGCTGCGAGGTGGCCAACTTTCGACGATGGGGCCATCGAGCTCCAACCAGTCGATCCAAAGAGCCGGATTCGGCCCCGCCCCTGATTTGATTTGGGATTGTAGGAAAGTGTAACGCGCTGCATCGCGGCTGTTGGGCTGGCGCTGACGCAAACCAAAAGTCCGGGATCCTGCTTTCGTGACCGACACGGGGATTTCCAGGATTTGAGGTTCCTCGAGAGAAGCAGAAACTTTGACGCATCCGAACACGGCCATTTCTCCGGAACGTACATTCGCGGCGATTTCCCCGTACTCGACGAAATGCTGATGAGACTCCGCTCCCGGCAGGGTAGCGATCCGGACTTTCAGCAAGTAGTCTCCCGGAGGCCAGTTCTTCGGAACGGCGATGGTGGGCACAACGGCTCCGTTGAAAAGCAGATTCAGCATCGCTCCCGATTTTGAGTTCTCCTGTGAGAGATACCTTTCGTAGGTCGCAAACTGCTGATTGTAGAGACGTTCGTGGAAGCGCACATCATTCTCGTCGATGAAGTCGAAATCCGAGGGCTCTTTTTTTCCTTCAGTGGCCCGCCATTCTTCGGCACGTTTGAAGTCTTTCTCGATCTTCGAGGATAGTTTTTGAAACCGGGTATTGATCCCCTCCTCCACTTCCACTTTCGCCTGACGGCGCTCCGGTTGCTTTCCAAAAACGAAGGCTTCATCCAGAGCAGTGCGGGCCAGTTTCAGGTATTGCTCAAATTGATCACTGGAGAAAAAGAGCGAGTTCCCTGCAGTGTCGAAGCCGCCGGAGTTGGCATCGTCCGGAAGATCCGACGCATCAATCTCAACCCCGAGCAGGTCTTTTACGGTGTTCTCGTATTCGCGCCGGTTGAGGCGCCGCATCGTGATCACTCCCCCGGAATCGCTAAGCACCTCCCGGGCGACGACCATTTGATGGGAGAGATCGTCAAGGAACAAGGTCTTCTCTTTCTGGGAAATCTGAGCTTTGTCTTCAGGGGGCATCTCGCCTGAGTTGATGACATTCAATACTTTTTGCCACATCTCCGCTGATTGGATGGAATCAATATTGAAAGAGAGTTCATCGAGATTCACCTCGCCTTCCGTCGTTAGAGAGTCATGACATTCGATGCAGTATTTATCGAAGACAGCAAAATGGGATTCCGGCATCAATGCTTTCGGAACGTCTGCCGCACCACACGGTGCGACGTTGAGGACGAGCGTCAATAGAATGAACTTGGCCTGGAAAAATTTCATGAATGGGTTTGGCGAATCAACAATAACCCCGGCAGAAGGTAAAGTTGTATATTTTGGCGATGTAATGAAGGGGGGATGAGCAATTTGGAATTTTAAAAAGGACCGATTGTGAAACTTGATTCGCGCGAAGTGAGGGCGTAGATACGCGAATCATGGCGACATTTTCTGCAGCAGGCGAAATCAAATCCCAATGGGGCGAAGGTCCGGTTTGGTGGGGCGACACTCTTTACTACGTCGATATCGAAGGGCATCTCGTGATCGCGTGGCACCCCGGGTCCGGGACGGAGAAATCATGGCAAGTCGGTGAACGCGTCGGAACGGTTGTGCCTCGTCAGTCGGGTGGTCTTGTCATCGCCGGCGACAATGGCTTTCGCTTTCTCGATATCGAATCGGGCGAACTTTCTTTCCTCTCCGATCCTGAGTCCGATAAACCGGACAACCGTTTCAACGACGGCAAATGTGATCCCTCGGGCCGGTTCTGGGCGGGGACGATGCATCTGAACAAACCGCGCCAGCCGGTGGCAGCTCTTTATCGACTCGATGCCGATCACAGTAAGCACAAAATTCTAAGCGACATCACCGTTTCCAACGGACTCGTTTGGAACCGGGCGGCAGACACTTTTTTCTACATCGACACTCCGACGGAGCAGGTGGTCGCTTTCGATTATGATTCCGGATCCGGAAACATTTCCAACAAGCGGCTTGTCGTTGATACTATGGATTTCAAAGGAGTTCCCGACGGGATGGCGATCGACGAGAATGACAATCTCTGGGTGGCGATGTGTCACGGAGGAGTGATTCGCTGCTTTGATTCGAGCAATGGACAGACGCTGGAGGTTCTTGAAACACCTACTCTGGAAGTGACTGCTCCTGCTTTCGGCGGCGCGGACCTTTCGGATCTTTATGTCGCGACCGGTCAGTCAGGAATCACGGAGGGAGATCCTCTCGCCGGACATTTGATCTTTACCGAAGATGCGAGTGTAAAAGGAGTTCCCTCCTTTTCTTTCGCGGGGTGATATCTAGACAGGAAGCTGCCGGGTGGAGTTGGCTGACCTTGGGCAACCTTTAATTGCTCCTACCCGGGCATCTATCGCCTGAATTCAGTCTCACTTCCTTTTGTATCTCTGACTGGTGGGCCGTGAAGTGTTTCCTGCTGCGTCGGTCCCGCGGACGCTGACGGAAACGGCTCTCTTCTTTTTGAGTGTGCTTCTCGGAACTTTCACTTTAAACGCCTTTGATCCTCGCCCCGAAAACGTTTTATACCGGGACCCCGTCCATTTTGCCTGAAAGGATTTCAGGGCCTCGTTGGACTTCCCTCTTACGATCAGACTTCTTGAGTATCGGAATGATCTGGATGGCTTCGTGATCCGAAGCCTCGGTGCCGTTGTGTCGGTGACCACCGCAATCTTGGTGATTGAAAAGTTGTCGGCAGAAACTGAACCGCTCGGGATTGTCAGTGCTTCGGAAAATCCTGAAATAGCCACCTGGAAACTCGGATCGTTCCCTATTTGCCACGGACTGTTTCGCGATGAGCCGCCGCCGGTTGCACCCACTCCGAAGCTTCCCCACTCCACCCACTGAAAGCCATCGTTACTGCCGGTAGTATCATAGAAAGCCGTGAAGATTTTTGTGGATGGATTGTAGTTAAGTCGGACGGATCCATCTGTCACGGACGCGTGCGAAGTAGGTGATGTGAATGGCATTACTTCACCGCCTGCGTCCTGAGAGCTCAGTGCTGCCAGGAATCCCTTTTCGTTTCCTGAACGAATTAACTCGATGTAGATGCTGTCGTTGGAGTTTTCCAGATTGGTGATTCTGAGGCCTATAGATGCATTGTCGTCCCCGTTGGGGAGCACATTATTGGAGACATCTAGAATCACGTCGCACTGATCCGTGCCTCCTCCGATATTCACGTTCCAGGGGCGCCGAGCCTCGTCGAAGCCTTGATTCGTGTCCGGAGTGCCAACGAGGTATTCAACCCTCGTGTTGGTTTCGTCGAAAATAGCCCCTCCCAGAGCATCATCCATTCCCCATCTGTATGTGTCTTTGCTGTTGTCGCTGAACTCGTCACTATGGGGGGTGGAAAAGAAGAAAACCGTTCCCGCGCCGTCCGGCAGAATTACTTCAAAAGGAGTCGTGTCGATACCGAGGCCGGAGATTGTTTGGCCGGAAAGTAAGAGCGAACCTGAAAAGTTTGCGCCCGAAACATATCCGAGCGGAAGGCCAAGTTCATCATTCCCGGACTCAAACAAAAAACTCGAAGCAGGATCCACATCTCCTGCAGATACATTCGAGCCATTACCGAAGGAAAAATTTGGAACATCTACACTGAACAGGTAAATCGACGAATTTGGAGAGATGTTGTTGTTGCCTTCTCCATCAAAAACACCGTTGGATGGATCAAATCCAGTGGATACCGCCCCAAGATCGCCATCGTCCGTTAAGTTGGCTGTGTTGATTGAGCCATCCCAACTGAGTGTCACTCCGGAAGAAGTTTCGGAAATGGAGATCTCAACGTCTCCCAGGGCATGGAGGCCTGGTAAACAAAGCGCCGCTATAAGAATTGTTTTGCTGGTGAAGCTCGCAAAGGCTCGAAACAGTGGCTTGGAGAAATTTATAGACATGATATACGTCATAGAGTGCAAGGAAGTAGACGTCAAGAACGGCTGTATGCGTATTCCAGCCGCCACACAGAGATCTTCAGATTCGGCTGGGTTTGGCCATGAGTTTATTCTATTCGGCCTCCATTCCGCAAATTGACCTTGAGAATCCGTATGTTTCCTTTCTGGCAATGAAATTCTCAGTGACTTTTTTATCCGGTCTCGTCGTGCTTGCTGCGACAGCATTTTTTTCACCCGTCGCCCATACTGCAGAATCTAAACCGAACATCCTGCTGATCATGGCAGACGACGTCGGCAGCGATGCGATTGGTTGCTACGGTGGGCAATCTTATCCGACGCCGAATATTGATGCGCTGGCGGAGGGTGGAATGAAATTCAATCACGGTTACTCCATGCCGGTTTGTCATCCATCGCGTGTTTGTCTTATGACCTGTCTCTTATACACATCTCCGAGCCCACGAGACCGAGGCTGATCTC
>OJCB01000670.1_pt1 | contig 12396 bp, 6 predicted proteins | sample 1591501 | NCBI WGS metagenome assembly OJCB01 (sample SAMN05416813, study PRJEB24817) | seawater metagenome | isolation source: Sea water | place: Canada:Atlantic | collected 2013-07 | reverse complement strand
CGAGATCAGCCTCGGTCTCGTGGGCTCGGAGATGTGTATAAGAGACAGCATTTACGTTGCATGATAAAAAAAGAAAAAGATATAATTTACGGTCGTCATCCAGTCGTCGATGCCATTTCATCTGGTGTCTCTTTGGATAAAGTCATTTTCCAACAAGGGATTCGGGGACCGTTGGAGAAAGAAATTCGCTTACTAACCCGCCAGGCTAATATTCCACTGCAGGTAGCGCCAAAGGAGCGAATGAATCGCTTGACAAGAGCTAATCATCAGGGTATCATCGCCCTTATCTCTCCGATTCCGTTTTATAAGATATCGGATGTATTACCCACCATCTATGAACGGTCCGAACAGCCACTGATTATCGTATTAGATGGGGTAACAGATGTGCGAAATTTTGGAGCTATTGCCCGTTCGGCCGAAGTTTGTGGTGCGCATGCATTGGTCGTCCCACTAAAAGGAAGTGCTCAAATTAATGCAGATGCGATGAAAACCTCCGCTGGCGCTTTGGCCAAGATTCCTGTATGTAGAGAAAATAGCCTAGTCAATACCTTGGAGTTCCTGCAACAATCAGGTCTCCGCATTTTTGCGAGTAGCCTGGAAGCCAGTCAATCTATTCATCAATTAGATTGGACAGTCCCATTAGCGCTAGTAGTGGGATCAGAAGGAGATGGTATTAGCCCCTCTATGGTAAAGGGAGCGGACGAGTTATTTATCATTCCCCAACAAGGCACAACCGATTCTTTAAATGTTTCTGTGGCCACTGGAATAATGCTGTATGAAGCCATGCGCCAACGGCACTTCTGAGGAAGAGAATCTTCCGTTTTTAATATTAGAACAGTTCATAATTCCTGAATTGTCATATGAAAAGATTTTTTTTACTATAATTGTGTAGGTTAAGTCCTTAATTATTAACAAACTCTATCATATATGCGGTTTCTTGCCTTTCTGGTATTCCTTGCTTTTTTGGTTTTTGCCGCTTGGGCACGCTGGTATTTCGTATGTGAGGTGCGACAACAATGCGCAGAAGAACCTATTGATATTCGCCTAAAGACATTGAGTCTAACCGACGGGGATGAAATAGTATTACAGGGATATGATCAGTTCGCATTTGATTCGGCGGCTGTAGATGCCCGACTCAACGAAAACAACCAAGCCTTTTTAGATACACTGGCTGCTATTTTGAAAGCAGACCCTACTCGTGACCTAACGGTTACGGCCTTTTACAGAACGACAGAAGAGGGAATCGATCCGCCGGGTTTCCTAGAAGACCTTGGAACGGCCAGAGCCGATTACATTCGAAGCTTACTGGAAAGAAGAGGGATAGATAAGGCAAGAATAAAGCTGACCAATGGGATTAGTGAGGATATCACGCTTGGTGTGCCGCTCTTGTTTGAATTATTCGATCCCAATGCCGTTCCCGATAGTTTTGACAATACGGGCCTAGCCTTTGAGTTTAAGAATATGACCTTTTCTGACGCTAATTTCCGGTTTAATTCAGCCGAGTTTATCCCAGGAGAGTCTTTCATCTCTTATGCCGATTCCGTGAAGACGTATTTGGAATTGAACCCTTCTAGCAAAATGATCATTACAGGTCATACCGATAGTAAGGGTACACCGAAGTACAATTATAGTTTAGGGGTAAAAAGAGCTAAAAGCGCTTTAGAATATTTCAGAGAACTAGGCATTACTGCAGAAATACTAACTCAATCAGAAGGAGAGAAAAAGCCTGTAGCGCCCAATACTAAGGGAGGCAAAGACTTCCCTGACGGACGTCAAAAAAACAGGCGGGTGAATTTCACCCTTGAATAAAAGATCGCTCCTCAATTCATTGAACATCCTAAATTTTTCAACCATATGGAAGGCTTCCAAGATTTGTTTACCAATTTTGACACCCAGGATAGCTATGCTATTCTAGCTATTATGTTTGTAGCATTACTCTTTGGTATGCTCATTGGATTCTTGTTGCGCGCCACAAGAATCAGAAAACTTAAAAAAGAATTAAAAGAGGAGAAAAAAAAACTGAGCGACTCACTGCTTCAAAATGAGGCGTTACTCGCACAGCAAACCGAGTTAGAGACAAAGTTAAAACAAGCAGAATACAACCTGGCCACCTATACGGATAAGCTGAATGAGCTAGAGAAGGATAAAGCCAAACTGCTTAAGGATGTGTACCAAGTCAATCAATCCTTGGAGGAAGTACAGACTAGTAATCGAGATAATGTGAGTACTATCGCTACCTTGAAGGATGATATGATTAAACTCAAACTGGAGAATAGTCAGCTCGCCAAAGAAGTGGACCAAGAGGACCAGCAGGTAGACAATATGGCGCAGATGCAAAGCTTGTACAATGCCACCCGCAAGCAATTGACGACCTTCGAATCCCGCCTAACTCACCTTGATGAGGAGAATGAAGTACTAAAAGGGGAACTGGCCGAATTGAAAAGCGCCCAGGAAGCCGCTGCTGCAGTTGAAACCGTAGAAAAGCCGGCCCCTCCTATCCTATCCTTCGTGGACGAACCCGATACAGAACCCGACCTTGATAGCTTGACCAAGATGGACAAACCCGTACTCAATGAAAAGATCGACATTGAGGAACATGAGAGGGATGACTTGACTTTGATTAACGGTATCGGGCCGTTCATTGAGACGAAGTTGAATGATATCGGAATCTACACCTATCAGCAAATTAGCGAATTTGACGCTGAAAAAATCGAACAGGTCACTCGCGATGTAGCTTACTTCCCCGGTAGAATTAAAAAAGACGATTGGGTAGGGCAAGCCAAAGAATTGGCGAGCCTGAAATCCAAAGATCCTAGTGCTTTAAAAAAGAAAGCCTCGCACCCTACTAATACTGCTGATCTGAAAATCATCGAAGGGATTGGCCCGAAGATCGAACAATTGCTAAAAGACGGTGGCATCAATAACTGGCAAGACCTCGCCGAAGCTACCCTCGAACGACTACAAGAAATCTTGACCGCTGCGGGTGAACGTTATCGCATCCACGATCCGAATACTTGGTCTAACCAAGCCACTTTGGCGGCAGCCGGTAAATGGGATGAGTTGAATCAATACCAAGATGAATTGAAAGGCGGAAGAGTGGTGGAGTAAGTAATGGGGAATGAAGAATTAATAATGAGTAATAAGTGATGAAAAGCGTATCGTTCAAAATGAACAATTGGTAAGACTTAATCATTAATAAAGAAGGATCAGTGAATGAGCATGATTCTAATTTTTGACTAGCCATTACTCATTATTCACTACCCATTTTTAATTACTCACTATTCAGTACTAATGACAACGGAGGATTTCAAAAACATTGCAGATACCATCCCCCATTCACCCGGCGTGTATCGCTTTTTGGATGAATCGGGGATCATTTTATATGTTGGAAAAGCAAAAAGCCTCCGCAGTCGAGTAGCTTCCTATTTTGGGGAAAGAAAAGGTCGCGCCCACAAAACCAGGGTTTTAGTAAAAAATGCTGATCATCTTGAATTCACCTTGGTAGAGACAGAAGCCGATGCTTTGTTGCTAGAAAACTCGCTCATCAAGAAATACCAACCTCGCTATAATGTGATGTTGAAAGATGGGAAATCTTATTCCTATATCTGTATCAAAAAAGAGCGCTTCCCTCGTGTTTTTATTACTCGTCGAGTAATTCGGGATGGTTCTACCTACTTCGGTCCTTATACGTCCAAATACAGACTCAAAATCATACTTGACCTCATCCGTCAGTTGTTTCCTTTGCGTAATTGCAATTTCAATTTATCGGAAGACAACATCAAGGCCGGAAAATTCAAGGTATGTCTGGAGTACCATATCAAGAACTGTATCGGCCCCTGTGTCGGTTTTGAAACGGCAGAAGCCTATCAGGAAAGGATTGCTCAAATTAAGAATATACTAAAAGGGAATTTCAGTGCAGTTATCCAGCATTTCAAAGGCGAAATGCAGAAAATGGCCGAAAATTTAGAATTTGAGAAAGCCCAGCAAATGAAAGAAAAGCTGGATGCTTTCAATGACTACCAGGCTAAATCGACCGTGGTGAGTACCAAGGTGAGAGATGTTGATGTATTCACCATTGCCTCCGCTGAGAAAGAAGCTTATGTCAACTATCTAAAAATCGTCAACGGCGCCATTATCCATACCCATACGCAGGAATTGGTCATTAACTTGGATGATGAAGAGGAGGATTTATTGCAATACGCCATTCCTCTCTTGCGAGAACGATTCAATAGCATCGCTCAGGAATTAATTCTACCCTATGAACTGGCCATCCCCGGCGAAGAGTTGAACATTACAGTCCCCAAAATTGGCGAAAAGAAAAAGCTATTGGAATTATCTCAGAAGAATGTAAAATTCTATCTACTACAAAAACAAAAAGACGCCGTCAGTAAAACCAAAAAACAAACACCAACCGAACGGATTCTGCGCACGATGCAGCAAGATTTGCAAATGGATGCGCTCCCGATACATCTAGAGTGCTTTGATAACTCCAATATTCAGGGAAGCCACCCCGTGTCTTCCTGTGTTGTATTCAAAAATGCCAAACCATCAAAGAAAGATTATCGTCACTTCAATATCAAAACGGTTGAAGGCCCGAATGACTTTGCTTCCATGGAGGAGGTCGTATCTCGCCGCTACACCCGCCTTGTAAATGAAGGAAGTCCTCTCCCCCAATTGATCATTATTGATGGGGGTAAAGGCCAGTTAAGTGCAACGATGAAAATTATTCGGCGCTTGGGCATTGAAGAAAAGGTTACCGTCATTGGTATTGCCAAGCGGTTGGAAGAGATTTTCTTCCCAGATGATTCGATCCCATTGTATATAGATAAGAAATCCGAAACGCTAAAGGTCATTCAACAGGCGCGAAATGAGGCGCACCGTTTTGCCATTACCTTCCACCGAAACCAGCGGTCTCGTGCTTTTCTAGGTACCGAACTGACGGATATCCCCGGCATTGGTGACAAAACAGCCGAAAAATTACTGACGCATTTTGGTTCGGTCAAGAAATTACGGGACGCCACTGCGGCCCAGATTGCCGAAATCAGCAGCTTGAATATCGCCAAGAAGGTACGGCAGTATTTTACGGAGGAGAGCGAGTCGCCAAATGGTAATAGCAGTTCCGATTAAAATGCTAATTCAAATTAAAAGCCCTCTTCCAGTGACTTCTTGACATCCAATCACACGCCCCTTTGTCCCCTGAAGGGGAAATCTGCGCGCGGCTGCATCATTGGCAAAGATGTGACTGAGCCTCCCAGCGATTTTTCCTTGTTCACTCCTCGGCCCAATAAATTGGACCGCTATGGACTGGGTGGCTGCATAGGACCCCGGTATCCTCCCTACCCCACCTCACTAGGAGAAACCCCAAAAGCTTCCTTATAGCTTTTTGAAAAATAAGACAAGTTGGAATACCCTACTTGGAAAGCTATTTCTGAAACCGTGCCTACTTTTTGTTCCAGGAGTTGCTGGGCTTTGGTCAATCGAATTTCACGGATGAGTTGGTTCGGTGTTTTATTGCTTAAACCTTTCAACTTACGGCTTAATTGAGAACGGCTAAAACCAACTGCCGATGCTAGGTCTTCTACCGAAAAGTACTCATTATCAATGTTCTTTTCGATTTCGGCAATCACGGCCTGAACAAACTGCTCATCCATCGAACACAGGCCTACGTCTACGGTAGGTAAGAAAGGGAGTTGTGCTGCCATTTTTTCTCGCCATCGTTGACGCTGTTCAAGTATATTTTTTACGCGAAGGTCGAGTTCACGCCCATCAAACGGTTTGGTGAGATAATCATCTGCTCCTGTTTGCAAGCCTTTAATTTTGGCTTCCTGATCCGCTTTTGCAGTAAGTAAGATGAAGGGAATATGGCTCGTTTTTATCTCCTTTTTGATGGCATTACACAGTTCTAAGCCATTCATAAGAGGCATCATTAGATCACTAATAATTAATTCGGGCAAGTACTGCTCTGCTAGCTGTTGCCCCTCTTTTCCATTTTTGGCTAACAGGATACGGTAGCTCGGCTTCAACTGGTCGGCAATATATTGGCGTAGATCCGGATTATCCTCGACTATTAATAGCAGCGGAGCATCCTTGCCTAGGTCAATTTGAGAAGGAGACTCCTCTTCCTGCAACATCAAATCTTCTGCCTGCATAGCGGGTCTAGTAAGCGGCTTAGGTAAGCTTATAATTTCATGCGGATGAAAACTCGATTCGAGGTAAGGCAATACGAGCTTGAAAGTAGTGCCGCGTCCTTCTACGGTATCCACACTGATTTGTCCCCTATGCAATTCTACCAGTTCTTTTACTAAGGAAAGACCAATTCCCGACCCCTGATCATAAGTACCTTCTACCTGATAAAAGCGATCAAAAACCTGTGCAGCATCCGCTGCTTTCATTCCGCTCCCCGTATCAGCCACCCGTATTTTCAGTTCTCGTCCGGTATCTGCAACCTGCACATTGACTTCTCCATGCTCCGGCGTAAACTTGAAGGCATTAGAGAGTAAATTCGTCAGGATTTTCTCCAACTTATCCTGGTCAAAAACAGCATTTTCAATGGTAGCAGGGAAATGGGTTCTGAGTCGAATGTGCTTCCTATCGGCCAGGCTTTCAAAAGAAAAGACAATCACTCTAATAAACTGAATAATATCTCCCTTCTGCATTTCCAATGCCATCTCTCGCTGATCGAGCTTGGACAAATCGAGAATCTGGTCTATCAAGTTTTTCAAACGCAGGGCGTTTCGTTTCATTACTTTGAGGTATCTACCCTTGACCGGAATTTCTGTGTCTTCCGCTAATTCCTCACTAGAAGGAATGGCGTCCAAGGATTGATTGATTGGACCTAATATTAAGGATAAAGGCGTGCGAAACTCATGGGAAATATTGGCGAAGAACTTTGATTTTATAGCATCAATTTCCTTGACTTTTTGAACTTCCGAGCGAGCCCTTTCACTGAGTTGAATCCTGCGTGACAATCCCAACGCATAAATAAAAATGAATCCACCTTGCGCTAATTGCCACGGATTAATAAAACTGAAGAAATATATAATGTTCTTTTCCCATAAAACTCCAAGGATCGAAAAAGTAAACAACCAGCCCGCCCCGAATACAAAATTTCGAACCAAAGGGTCTTTAAAAAAAGCTAATCTTAAAACAATCAATAATCCACCCAAAAAGATAGGGATAGCGGTCCATGTAGATGACTGGAATACCTCACTGGGGAAGAAAAACCAAATGCCAACTCTAATGGCTAAAGCAGCTAGCAAAATCAGCGAAAATACCTGCATTACCTTATTCCAAAAGGGAGATATTTGTTTGATGTTAGCAAACTTACGGCCAAACTCAAGAAAAAACACAAAAGATAGGGTCGTTAGTACTATCCAAGCTAATTGCACCAGAACTGGGTTTTCAGGAAAAAACCAGTCAATTATTGGACAATAAGGGTCGAGTATTTGATAATGAAGAAAAAGGCAAGCTAATAGACCAAAAAGGAGAATGTAAGATTCATCACGGGTATAAAAGAAGAAACAGAATACATAGATCCCAATAGCCAGGCTAATATAACTATAGGCATCTGTACCTTCAAACATTCTTTTGTCCGGTTTGAGAATCGGGAAGGTAGAAGCTCGCAGCTCAAGAAGGGTTTGTATACTGTTATGATCCCGTATTCGAACATAGATAACTATTGGTTGATCTTTTTCGAAAGAGGCAAAAACGCGATTGATGCTATTAGGCGAGCTGATTTCCTTTTCTGAAGCAGGTACAAACAGCCCCGTCTTGGAATTACCGACCACTTCTCCGTCTTGGACATAATAGACCTCAACATATTCATTTGCAGCCACATAAGAATAGTCCGAATCATCCCGTTTCACCACCAACCACCAATCTTTTACGTCCAGTTTTGGATAGACACTAAGCTTTAGCCAGACCGTTTGCCCTCCAGTAAAGACACTGGAATCTCGATCCAATGGCTGAAAAGTAAAGAGGCTATCCGCGGCCAATAATTGAGCAATGGATAGTTTTTCGTCCGGATCGACCAATACTTTAGTTTTACTCACTAAGGATTGAATGGGGTAATTGCTGTCCAGCCAGTAAACAGCGGCTGAGTCAATGGGCGGACTGGATTGGCCAATTAATGGCCATGAAAGTAGTAGGAACATTAAAATAAGCAAGCCCCATTTGTAAGCTGGTAGTTTTGGCCTATTCATCATGTGCTGGGTCTTTATCGTGTAAAATGGCAGCCGTCGAACAGATATGGACGTTCTAAAATAGCTAAAAAATTAAACTTTCATCAACAAACAAGATATAGTTAACTCATTTACAAAGGCTTACTGAGTCAGCTATGAAAAATTCGGAAGGTGGAAATCGGAAAGTGGAATATTCACCGGCCCGACTCCATTCAGCCCCTTCTATGCTGGTAAAAGCCAGGCGGGCTTTCAATTTCCGATTTCCCACTTCTTACGAGAATCTACAGTACAACACTCTATTTAACCGCATACCAACTGGCATACATTTGCTCCACTGGAATGGGTGAGGCCTTCTTCATATCTTCATTCTGAAAAGCCTCTAGGTCGAGATTGTGGAAAGAGAGAATTTTCCAATCATCGGCTTGTTTTTCTAAGATAGCAGAGATTAACACCTGTGGGTCTTTGGGGCGAGCATCTTCTTTTGGGGTTACTGCAGCGAGGATATGAATCAGCGCCAAGTCTTTTCTAATAAAGCGGATCTTATCTACTACTGCATGGTTTTTTGTATCTCGATACATCGTATCAAAAATCCGTTGGTGATTGACCGCGTTTTGCGCCTGATTCATCCCGGTAAAGAAATAGCCATTCCATACGATAAAATCGTGGTCATCGGCAAAGACACTGGCAAATTGTTCGCCGCTTCCCGCGTTCCATCCGCCGATCATCGTTTCTACCACTTGGCGAATGGCTTGTTCTTCTTTTTGTTGTGAAAAGCCTAGCGAGAAGCTAAATACAGTCATTACAAGGAGTGATAATGTTTTCATTTTTTGTGTTTTTATAGATTAATAATGATGAAGTTGATGATTAGTAAGCGCTCAGCCAGCTGGTCAATTCAAAGTTTAGCTGAATAATGAGGTCACCGAAGAATAGGGCAAGTCATTGTCCTAAAAGGACTAGCAATAAAATGCTAATGGGGATACTTATTAGCCAAAAAAAGTTTTCCCAATTGCTTACGGTAGTGTCCATTTGATTTTGCATAGATCTTTTGATTTTTAGTTTCAATGATCCAAAGGTATGGGACACTACTGGGCGAGGTTTGTAGATTTGAAGCAAGGCTTAATACATTTGAAGCATGCAGGTGGGTGTGCTACAATTTTGTTATTGGATGCGCCAAGAAAGGTAAAGGTGAAGCCGTCACGGTCAGCTTATTTGGATCCTGGAGGGAGAGATTAGACTTTTAACAAAAAAACCTATTTGCTGACGGCTTTTTAGAGGGCTCATCACCAAATAGGTTGCTTAAATACGACTCGGTTTAGACCGAGCCTAGTAATAGTGTTCTCTGACTCTTTTGGGGCCTGCTTTCCTAATAGATCAAGCGCCCAATTTTATCAGACTTACGTCTTATCGTTTCAATACTTGCTCGATAGGAACACGCTTACCATCTTGATAGGAAACCACCCAAGCATCTTTCAATCCCATGGCCTGTAATTGGGTTTGCAACTGTTTGGCATCATCATATACTCTAAAACGACCCAATGCTACTTTTTGTATGGCATTTCTTGTCTCTAGACTCAATTGATCAGTCGTTTCAAGACTATTATCAATCCGGCGATCTTCATAAGCGCCAATCTGCACACGGAACCAAACGCCATAATCATCAGAGGATTCTTGCATTTGCTGCGTGACGGTCGACAACTGGTTCTGCATACTATTCAATTGACTCCTCAGCGATTGGTTCTCTGCTTGTATCTGTGTAAGTTGATCCCCTGAGCCCCCGAGGTTATTCTTAGCTTGCGTCAATTCTCGTTGTAGCTGGGCCACCTCATCTTTACATTGTTGCAAGGAAGATTTTGCCGCATTGGCTTCCGCTGTCAGTTCTTTGGAGGCACCACAAGAGGTCAAACCCACTGAAATAAGGATCATAAATAGGGGGAAAAAGTACTTCATATTGATATTGTTATGGTTATTGAAAAAATTCATGCTTACTTGAATGCAGCCTACTATTAAAAGCTACTTTTAGGATAGATTGTTCGATTTATCCAAGCTGCCAGCTATTCAAACATACGTATTTAATAGGCCATTGGGTGCAATCTGAAGGCCCAAGAATACTATTCCTTCCCATTTCGCCGTAAAGAAGCATCCTTGCATAACTTCAGAACTTTGAGTAGGCTTTGCACTTCTTTTTGAAATTTATTACTTCACTATCCCAAGATAAAATTAAGTACCGAAATGACCGGAATATTCCCTATGATTTGATAAAGCAATTCAAGAAGTTACGTAACTTTAGCAGATGCATTCAAGACGCTAGCTAGCACTCAGGCTTCAGGAAATTCATCTCAGAGGGGCTAGCGTTAACTGCTGAAGTCTAGGCCCAGCTTTTATTTAAACTGCCATCAAAAGATATGAAAATGAGACTATTCACCTCTTTAGTACTGTTATTGTTTTGCCATTTTCTCGCCGCCCAAAAAGACAAAACCGAAATTATATGGGATGAATGGGGCGTCCCGCACATCTACGCCCAAAATACGGAGGAGCTAGGGTTTGCTTTCGGCTGGGCGCAAATGCATAGCCATGGGGATCTCATCCTGGAATTGTATGGAAAATCGCGCGGCCGAGCTGCAGAGTATTGGGGAGAGGATCACTTCGAAAATGATCAGATGGTGCATACTTTGGGGTATCCAGATTTAGCTGTGGAATGGTGGGAAAACCAGCACCCAGCAATAAAGCCCTATGCCGTCGCTTTTGTGAAGGGTATGAATGCCTACGCCAAGGCTCATCCTGATAAGTTAGACAAAGACAAAAAGATAGTACTGCCCGTAGAAAACGAAGACTTGATGCGACATTACCTCTTCGTCATTTATTCTCGCTTTGTCGGAGGAGGTGACTTGGGACGTTCTCAATATTGGTCGCGAAGGGGGTCCAATACTTATGCGGTCAGTGCCAAGCGGTCCGCTTCGGGTAAGGCTATGCTCGTCCAAAATCCTCACTTACCTTGGTTTGACGAATGGCTCTTTTACGAAGGCCACCTAAATGCCCCAGGCATTAACACCTATGGAGCTACCCTAGTGGGTTTCCCAACCTTAGGAATAGCCTTCAATGAAAACCTGGGCTGGAGTCATACCAATAACACCATTGACAATGCTGACCTATATGAACTTACGCTCAAGGAAAATGGCTATGAACTGGATGGTGTTGTCAAGCCCTTTACCGTCTCCAAAAAAACAATAAAGATCAAACAATCGAATGGGGGACTGAAAGAGCAAAGCATTGATATTTATGAGTCTTTGCATGGACGAGTAGTGAGTCAGAAAGAAGGTAAAGCCCTCGCCATAAGAATGCCCGGCTACGATCGTTATAATGCTGCCCTACAATGGTGGAATATGGGAACAGCCAATAATTTTGGCGAGTTCGAAGCGGCCTTGAAAGACGTACAAATCCCCTTTTTCAACATCATGTATGCTGATAAAAAAGGGGATATCTTTTATATGTTCAATGGCCAAGTTCCTAAAAGAAGTAGCGGGGGTTGGGACTTCTGGAGTGATATCATCCCCGGTAATAACTCCAAGTACATTTGGACTGATGTCCACACGTTTGAAGAACTACCCAAAATCATGAATCCACCCGCAGGCTGGCTGCAAAACGCAAATGATCCCCCATGGACCAGCACCTTCCCTATGCAACTCAAGCCAGAAGATTTTCCTCCTTATATGTCTCCCGTACGCATGAGCTTCCGCCCACAACGTGCCGCACGCATGCTCGCGGAAGATGAATCCATCACCTTCGATGAATTGGTGGCTTACAAATTATCGACCCGTTGGGAAATGGCTGATCGATTACTAGATGATCTTTTTGTAGCCATTGATAAATTTGGCTCAGATCCATCCAAACGCGCCAAAAAAGTGTTGGAAAGCTGGGATCGGGAATCCAATGCCGATAGCAAGGGGGCTGCGCTGTTCTACCTTTGGTCCAATAAATTCAGCCCTTGGAATGCCAAAAATTATGAGACTAAGTGGGATTTGAAAAATCCACGCCTGACACCCGATGGCCTAGCCGATCCAAAACGCGCTGTCGAACTACTCGAAAAAGCGGTGGTTGAAATGGAAGCCGGATTCGGCAGTATAGATGTAGCTTGGGGTGATATCTACCGCATAAAATACAATGGCCTAGACCTGTCTCTTATACACATCTCCGAGCCCACGAGACCGAGGCTGATCTC
>OJCB01000669.1_pt1 | contig 12397 bp, 10 predicted proteins | sample 1591501 | NCBI WGS metagenome assembly OJCB01 (sample SAMN05416813, study PRJEB24817) | seawater metagenome | isolation source: Sea water | place: Canada:Atlantic | collected 2013-07 | reverse complement strand
ATCTACACTATCCTCTTCGTCGGCAGCGTCAGATGTGTATAAGAGACAGCACCTGCTCTGGTGTAAGCGGCTTACGCGTGACATTTTTACCTGTCGGATCACCGATCATGCCGGTAAAGTCACCAATCAAGAACAGAATGTGATGACCTAGGTCTTGAAACTGTTTCAGTTTATTTAACAAAACGGTGTGTCCCAGATGCAAATCTGGCGCAGTAGGATCAAAACCAGCCTTGATACGTAGGGGCCTGCCCGACTCTAATTTCTCGACCAGTTCACTTTCTACTAAAATTTCTTCAGCACCACGGCGAATCTCAGCCATCGCCTCTTGTACAGGGATCATCTACTGCTCTCCGACTTTATTGGATAATTGGCGGGCAATATTATCACAACAAGCTGGAATTAAGGGGTTCCAATTCTTATCAAATACTGCGAGAATTGGATGAATTTATAATTTAAGCAAGAGTTTGCATATGAAACGTAATAGACTTTTGAACTCATCGCCAAAAGCACGGCTGTTCACAAGCGAAAAAACACCCCATAGCAAACGACGTCATCTTCTCGCCTTATCCATGCTCTCTATGGTTGGCGTTTTTCTGACGACCATCGTATTGGCAACCAGTACTCCCGTCAGTACTGAAACAAAATCCCAGTTACTCAACCTGCCAAATCAAAACACTCAACAGCAAGAACATTCTCAGACGGTAACTGAAAAACAACCTTTGACACTTAGCTTGGCTGAGCCTGCCAGCATACCAGAAGTTAATGCGCCGGCTGTCCAGCGGGTCCCTGTACCAAACAAAATTGAAGCCAAGATTGCAGAACCAGACGAAATTGAACGAATTCATCTGAAACAAGACAGTCTTGATGTCACAACCGAAACTGATATTACTGTGACACCCGCTGCCACGGCTGTCACTGAAGATATCAACCTGAACTGGCAAGAAGTCACAGTAAAAGGTGGTGATAATCTCTCATTAATCTTCCCTCGTGTCGGCCTATCGGCTCGCGATGTGTATAACGTCGCACAGACAGAGGACATCAGGCCATTACTGAATCTTAAACCTGGTCAGACTTTACGCTTTGGTCTCAGAGAAGCAGAAGGTAAAACACAGCTTCAACAGCTCGAACTTCAGCTCAGCCCCGTTGAAAAACTGCAACTGACCCTCACGGAAAATGGGTATCAAGCTCAAACCGAGACACGTGACACTGATAAGCGTCAAAAACAAGTTGCCGGTCAAATTGAAAGCTCTCTTTTTGAAGCGGGACTCGTGTCAGGCATGTCTGACAAACTGATAATGGAACTCGCACATATTTTCGGTTGGGATATCGATTTCGCTTTGGATTTGCGTCAAGGTGATAACTTCAAAGTGATTTTTGAAGAATCCTATCTGGATGGTGAAAAGTTTGATGATGGTGACATTCTTGCGGCTGAGTTCACTAACAGAGGCACAACGTTCCGTGCAGTACGCTACACTGATGCTGACGGTAACAGCCATTTCTACGCGCCAACCGGTGACAGCATGCGTAAGACCTTTACCCGTACACCGGTACATTTCTCGCGTATCAGCTCACGTTTCAATCCCAACCGTAAACATCCCGTACTGAAAACCAGCCGTCCTCATCGTGGCGTTGATTATGCAGCGGCAACAGGGACACCAATTTTGGCAACAGGTGACGGTAAGGTCGATTTCATCGGCACAAAAGGCGGTTATGGTCGAACGGTTATCTTGTCACATGGTGGCAAATACACCACGTTGTATGCACATATGTCTCGTTTCAAAAAGGGCATGCGAAGCGGTCAGCGTGTCAAACAAGGTCAAACCATCGGCTATATCGGCAGCAGCGGTCTGGCAACTGGTCCACACTTACACTATGAGTTCCGTGTTAACGGCGTCCACCATAACCCATTGACAGTGGCACTGCCTAAAGCGGAACCCTTGAATGCAAAATATATGGCTGACTTCCAACAAAAATCACAACCATTGCTGGCACAACTGGATGCATTACAATTGCCTGCCTTGGCTCTAAACCAACCGTAACGCTTTTATGTCGCTATATATCGGTGTCATGTCAGGTACAAGCCTGGACGGGATTGATATCGCCATCGTTGATATCAACGATAATCAAATCTTGTTACGAGCGGCAGAAACGTACCCTTTCAGCCCAAGCCTTCGTAAAGACCTCTATAGTCTGATCAATACGGGTCGAGCTCACCTGCAACAGCTTGGCCAGGTTGATATGGCATTAGGTCATGCCTACAGCGAAGCCATACTTCAATTGCTGGCAGAAACAAACATTGCACCAACAGACATCAAAGCGATTGGTTGTCATGGTCAGACAATCTACCACGCACCTGATGCTGCCTACCCGTTTAGCATGCAAATTGGCTGCGCCAGTGTTATTGCTGAACTGACAGGCATCACCACCATTGCAGATTTTCGCCAACGCGATATGGTGCTGGGTGGGCAAGGCGCACCGCTGGTTCCGGCTTTCCACCAGGCACTATTTCATAACCCTGACGAAGACACTGTTATTGCAAATATCGGTGGCATCAGCAACATTACTATTCTACCTGCTGATAAGCGCCAGCCCGTATTGGGCTTCGATACAGGTCCCGGTAATGTGCTACTGGATCAATGGTATCAACAACACCACAGAGCGATGTATGACGAAAATGGGCGCTGGGCACGTGATGGCAAAGTTGATACCGAATTACTTAATCTCTTGCTCGCAGATCCCTTCTTTATGCAACCGCTTCCTAAAAGTACCGGTCGCGAACACTTCAATCTGACATGGCTCACAAACGCACTGGTTGCGTTTGATAAACCGATTAAAGCCGAATCAATACAAAAGACCTTGTTACAACTAACAGTCAGATCGATTGCTGATGCAGTGAAGCAGTATGCAGGAAATGCCAGTAGTTTATTTGTTTGTGGCGGCGGCGCTCATAATGCGGTGTTGATGCAGTCGTTGCGTGATGAGCTCACCGATATCAAAGTAAGTAATACTACAGACTTGGGCTTAGCACCCGATTGGGTTGAAGCCTGTGCGTTTGCTTGGCTGGGGATGCAGACGCTTCATCACCAGTCCGGCAATTTGCCCGCTGTGACAGGTGCACGCAAGCCGACTATCCTCGGGGCGATTTACTCGTCCAGTGAAGCATCGTAACCAAAGCTATCCATCAGACTCTCTAATGATGCGTCGTCATCTGGCGTCACTTTAAATATCCAACCGTCACCAAATGCATCTTGGTTAATCAGTTCTGGACTATCTTCTAACTCTGTATTGACGGCGAGAATGGTGCCACTCACTGGCATATGAATATCTGAGGCGGATTTGACTGATTCCACAAACATGCATACATCACCTGCAGCAAACTGCGCGCCTGGCTGAGGTAATGACACATAGACAATATCGCCTAACTGATCTTGAGCGAACTCAGTGATGCCTACAGTAAGTTCACTATCGTCTTCACTCACCCACTCATGAGTGAGAGCGTAACGTAAATGATCGGGGTTCGGTTCCATTAGACTCGTCCATATAAATCATTCAGTGCTTTCAGTTTAGCAGGAATCGCATCAGGCACCATATCCCAACTAAAACGCCAGCCCCAATTACCTTCTATCGTTCCGGGTACATTCATTCTATGCTCAGCACCCAACGAAAGTAAGTCCTGAAATGGTACAACAGCAAGCTCGGAGACAGAGCTTAATGCTGATCGTATAAATAGCCATGGCATTGCTTCTGAGGTCTCTCCCATGTAGGAATGCATATGCGCTTTTACATGTGGCTCCAGCGCTTCATACCAACCTAACGTAGTATTGTTATCGTGGGTACCCGTATAAGTCACACTATCTTCACACTGTTGATGTGGTAAGTAAGGGTTACTGGCATCGCCACCAAAGGCAAATTGCAAAATCTTCATGCCCGGCATGCCATACTTTTCTCTAAGTGCCGTGACTTCATCGGTGATAATGCCTAAATCTTCTGCCACCAATGGTAATTCACCAAAAAGTTCTAACAATCGGTCAAATAATTGTTCACCCGGCGCGGTTACCCATTGACCGTCTATCGCGGTCTCACATGAAGCAGGAATTTCCCAGCATGCTTCGAAGCCCCGGAAGTGATCAATACGTATTAGATCAAATAATTCCAATTGGGTTTGTAGTCGTCGTCGCCACCAATCAAAGTTCTGATCAATATGTTTCTGCCAATCGTACAGTGGGTTGCCCCAACGTTGTCCTGTTTCAGAAAAATAATCAGGTGGAACCCCCGCTACGCGGGTAGCTTGGCCACTGTCATCCAATGTAAATAACGCCCGCTCTGCCCACACATCGGCACTGTCATGAGCAACAAAAATAGGCATATCACCAAATAGTTTCACGCCTTTATCATTGGCATAATCACGCAATTGATGCCATTGCCGAAAAAAGATAAATTGTTCAAACCGTCTAATCTGTAGGGCATTTTCACGTTCAGTCGTGACCTTTTTCATCGCTTCCGGATCGCGATCACGAAGCTCAGGCGGCCAATCAAACCACGCTCGAGACTGATTCAAATGACGAATTTCACGATATAAAACATAGTCATCCAACCAATATTGCTGTTGAACACAAAAATCTTTGAAGGCTTGTTTTTCTGCCTCATCCGCGTGCAGATCAAACTGTCGATACGCATTGGCAATCAGTCTCGCCATTTTTGGATCGCTGATGGTTTTAGCTTCTGCCCAAGGTTGCGCTTTAAGCATATTCCGGCATATCAGTCGGTTATTCCCAGCATGGGCAGACAGACACTGATAAGGGGATCGATCATCATGCGTTGGTCCCAGCGGCAGCATTTGCCAGACTGACACACCCGCTTCCGCTAAGAAATCCACAAAGCGATAGGCATCAGCTCCCATATTGCCTGCTGGCAGACTCGTTATGTGGAGTAAAACACCGCTCCGTCGTTGTTCAAAAATATCGGCTTGTTTCATCAGCCGCCACGTCGCATAGTGCCAGCCTGCTCTATACCGCCACCACCTTGGGAAACGACTTCGGATAATCGTTGTGGAATTTCTTCACCCAGCATTTGGTAAAGGTTGGATAAATGTAAGCGATACAAGCGTTCAAAATCGCTGACGCTGTCAGCAGAGTTATAATCACCAAACCACCAGAACCAGTCTGATCCCTCACAAATAGCCAACTGTCTTTCTAATGCTTGTTTAGTTTCAGTATCAAAATCCTGTGTTGCCATCACTTTATCAAACGTTTGTTTAGCTTCACTTAATAAATCCCATCCACGGTTTTTATCTGGATCACCAATCCAGGTGGAATAGGTCCCAAACACCCAGCTGCCTCCCATCATCTTGGGCAATTTCGCTGGCAATACACCATTGTGCAGCGTTTCAGTAAATGTCGTTAACTCTATCTCAGGGTGATCCTGTAGTCGCTTGTATAGGCTTTGCAGAAAGTAATAGCCGTTATAGGAATAATATTCCCATGCATTTTCACCATCCAGAATTACTGACACCACGCGATCATGATCACCTTCCGTGTTCTTTTTGATATTCAGTAAATGATGGATAAAGTCATTCACCGCATCGTCAGCGCCCCATTTGGTGTAAGTAAAGCCAATCATGTCAGATAGACCATCATCGCGATAAAAACAGGCTGGACTTGCCCCTGGCAGCTTGTATGGCTTATGAATACTTGCCCCTTCAAGGCCAGATAGTTTCAAACTATTGCGCAATACATTCTCGCCGGTCGCCGCCCATTCAAAACCATGTTGGGCGATAAGCTTCAGGGTCGCTTCTGATACTGCCCCCTCTGATGGCCAACAGCCTTTAGGTCGGAAACCAAAGAACGATTCGAAAACACGAAGCCCCTCTTCCATATGCCAGTGGGCTCGTTCTTCACCGCCCGGATAGTTTGTAATTTCTGGTAATGCCGCTCCCGGCATCGCTTCATGGGTTGAATTGATATCCAACAACAATGGCACAATAGGATGTGCATAAGGCGTCACAGAGAGCTCTACTCGTCCGGTTTCGGCCAAACGTCGATAGCGTGGGATCAAATCGTGTAATAACTCACCAATCACAATCATTAACTGACGGCGATCATGAAAATTAAATAAACGTCCCTTTTTCATCAGCGCTTGGATGCGTACATCACCGCGTCTGACTGATTCAGCCATCCACACCAAGTGGTACCAAACCAGAATATCGATCATGAACTGGTCGTTTAAATAGTTGAGACGTTCAGGCTCCTCAAGTGACCAGCGGGCCATCTCCACAAGACGTGAAAAATGCGGAAACGGTTGAATCAATTTTTCATCATTAGCCCGCAAACACGCCATGATCAACGTTTTTCTCTCTTCCACATGAACCGGCTGAACCGGCGAATCCAAAGCAATCAGTAAGGGATCTTTTAACCGTCCTGTGCCTTTAAAGCGACCTTTTAACTGCTCATCATAATCTGCTAATTGCTCTAGCAACGTGGGAGCAAAGTTGACCACTGCCTTGGCGCCTGGCACATTTTCCAAATGCCAAGCCATATCCACATAGTCTTTTATTGCGTGAAGGTAAGTCCACGGCAGCTGATACATGCCACCCATTGGCTCACTGTATTGTGGCTGGTGCATGTGCCAGCACAGGACAAGCTTGAGTTTATCTGACATAGCGATAGTTTTGTCCTAACATTTCAGGTGTGACGAGCACCACCCCATTGGGTGATACGTGATAGCGTTTAGCATCTTGCTCTAAATCTTCACCAATGATTGTGCCTTCTGGAATCACACAGCCTTTATCGACAACGACTTTTTTCAGTCGACAATTGCGTCCGACATTCACATCCGGCAGTAATACACTGTCTTCCACTAGTGAATAACTGTGTATCTCAACGTTTGAAAACAGTACTGAGTGCCTCACGGTAGAACCAGAGATAATGCAACCGCCTGACACCATAGAATCCACGGCCATGCCTCGGCGATCTTCATCATCGAAGACAAACTTGGCGGGTGGCTGCTGTGCCTGATGCGTCCAGATAGGCCACTCATCGTCGTATAAATTTAGTTCTGGGGTGACACCAATCAATTCCAGATTCGCGGACCAGAAAGCATCTATGGTACCGACATCACGCCAGTAACCAGGATCATTGCCCTGAACATCTTTGTAAGGGAAAGCAACGACTTTGTAGTTTTGTATTAAGCTGGGAATAATGTCATGGCCAAAATCATGGCTCGACTCTTTTGTATCGGCATCTTTGATTAACTGCTCGTACAAAAAAGCGGCATTGAAAACATAAATACCCATTGATGCCAACGCTACATCATCACGACCAGGCATTGGGGTTGGGTTATCAGGTTTTTCATCAAACGCTACGATGCGTCTATTAACATCTACTGACATCACGCCCAATGCTTTTGCTTCATCGATTGGCACTTCAATACAGCCAATTGTCATATCAGCATTTTGGGCGACATGTTCGGCCAGCATATCACCATAGTCCATTTTGTAAATATGATCGCCGGCCAGAATAAGGACATATTCTGGGCCATGATTACGCAGAATATCGATATTCTGGTAAACGGCATCGGCGGTACCGGCATACCAGCCCTTTTCATTTCGTTGTGACGCTGGCAACAGCTCAACAAATTCGCCCAGAGCACCACGCATAAAGCCCCAGCCCTGTTGAATGTGGCGGATAAGTGAGTGCGCTTTATACTGGGTCAAGACACCGACACGGCGAATACCTGAATTGACACAATTGGATAACGGAAAGTCGATAATGCGAAATTTACCACCAAAAGGTACTGCAGGCTTGGCACGCCAATCCGTCAATTGTTTCAGCCTTGAACCTCGTCCACCTGCTAAAATCAACGCAAGGGTGTCACGTGTGAGTCGACTGACGAAACGCGTGCTGTTGTTTTCACTCATATTAGATTCTCCGGCCAATGCCCTATTATTTGTGGTGTAATACTGTTAGCCTGCCACAAGCGCCTTGCGGACAGCAATTAAAAAATTTCACGGGATATTATGACGATGATTTTTGACAAGAATTTGAAACACGACATTATAAAAATCATAGAGGCTCGTCATCACGATCCGTTCAGTATACTTGGCTATCATGACAGTGATAATAAGGCCACAGTCCGCGCATTTTTACCCGATACAGAACACGCTAGTATCAATGATAAATTCACTATGACGCGTGTCGAAGGTACAGATTTTTTCTACTGGAATGGCGAAAAAACTGATATCCAATGGCCTTATAAAATTCATCGTCTCACTCACGCTGGTGAACAACTGGCTTTTCACGATCCATACAGCATCATGCCGCAAATCTCAGAGTACGATCTGCATTTGTTTTCCCAGGGCAAACATTGGCATGCCTATAAAATGCTGGGCGCTCATCCTCACGAGGTAGAGGGCATAAAAGGGACCTTATTTGCTACTTGGGCTCCCGGCGCGGAACGTGTCAGCGTAGTGGGCAACTTCAACCAATGGGATGGACGTCGCCACCCCATGCGGGTTCGTGGCGGTACTGGTGTTTGGGAACTCTTTATCCCGGAAATTGAAGCCGGTGAATTATATAAATTTGAAATACGTAACCGTGACGATGGTTCGCTTCACCTCAAGATGGATCCTTATGGTCAGCAATCTGAGCTGCGTCCGGGAACAGCCTCTATTGTTACAAAACCTACGATGCATCACTGGCAGGATGATGACTGGATGGACTCGCGTGAACACGCTGACTGGTTGCATGAACCTCACTCCGTGTATGAAGTTCACATGGGATCATGGAAACGCCACCATGATGGCAGCTTCTATAGCTATCGTGAATTAGCCGATGATCTTGTGCCTTATGTCAAAGAAATGGGGTTCACCCATATCGAATTATTACCCATAACAGAACATCCTCTGGATATTTCCTGGGGATATCAAACGACCGGCTACTTTGCACCAACCAGCCGTTTTGGCTCACCCGATGAGTTTCGTTATTTTGTCGACTGTTGCCATCAGCACAATATCGGTGTGATACTAGATTGGGTACCCGGCCATTTCCCGAAAGATGCCCATGGTCTCGCTAAGTTTGATGGTACTGCTTTGTATGAACATGCAGACCCTCGTCGTGGCGAACACCAGGACTGGGGCACATTAATTTTCAATTACGGACGCAGTGAAGTATTTAATTTCCTGTTATCCAGTGCTTTTTATTGGCTGGAAGAGTTCCATATTGATGGTCTTCGCGTCGATGCCGTGGCCTCTATGCTGTACCTCGATTACTCACGAGAAGAGGGGCAATGGTTACCAAATGAGCATGGTGGCCGTGAAAACTTAGAGGTGATTGAGTTTTTAAAACACGTCAATTCTGTACTTCACAAAGAGCATCCCGGCTGTATTATTGCTGCCGAAGAATCCACCTCTTACCCAATGATTTCACGGCCGGCACATATGGGTGGCTTAGGCTTTTCAATGAAATGGAATATGGGTTGGATGCACGACATTCTGGAATATTTCCAGCAAGATCCGATTCATCGTCGCTACCATCATGACTCACTCACTTTTGGCCTGCTCTACGCCTTCACTGAAAACTTTATTCTGCCGTTCTCACATGATGAAGTGGTGCATGGCAAACGTTCCATGATTTACAAAATGCCGGGCGATGAATGGCAACGTTTTGCTAACCTACGCTTGTTGTATACCTTCATGTTCAGCTATCCCGGTAAAAAGCTTTTGTTTATGGGCTGTGAGTTTGGTCAAGGTAGTGAATGGAATTGTGAGACTTCTCTGGATTGGTATGTACTTGACTACCCGAGTCACCAAGGTCTAAAAAAACTGGTGGCAGATTTGAATACGGTATATAAGGAAACACCGGCATTACACGCCCATGATTTCGACCCGCATGGTTTTGAGTGGATTGATTGTAATGATCGTGAACGATCTATTCTCAGTTATCTTCGTAAAGATGGTAATAGCTTTATTGTCAACGCTTTCAACTTCACTCCTGTTCCACGTGAGAAATACCGTATTGGTGTTCCAGAATCGGGCAGCTATGAAATTATCATTAACTCCGATTCCGCTTATTACTCAGGTAGCAACGTCCACAACGAAGCGGTGATTAATAGTGATGATATTGCATGGAATGACAGGCCGTTTTCGATTGAGGTCAACCTGCCACCGCTGTCAGGTTTGATTATAAAGAAACAAATCTAGCCATGGCAAAAACGAGAAAGCTCTCTCGCAAAGACTATGAAAAACAGTTAGCGCTGTTACAAATAGAGCTGCTTAAAGTTCAAGAATGGACAAAAGAGACGGGACAACGGATTCTGATTTTATTCGAAGGACGCGATGCATCAGGAAAAGGTGGCACGATAAAGCGCTTTATCGAACATTTGAACCCACGTGGAACCCGTGTAGTTGCATTAGAAAAGCCGAGCAATACCGAACAGACACAATGGTATTTCCAACGTTACCTAGACCATTTACCTAATGGTGGCGAAATTGTGTTGTTTGATCGTAGTTGGTACAACCGAGCCGGCGTTGAAAAAGTGATGGGGTTTACCACAGAAGATAAATACCAACTTTTCCTCAGGCAAGTCCCTGCACTGGAGCAAATGTTAATTGATGATGGGATATGGTTGTTTAAGTACTGGTTTTCTATAAGCCGAGAAGAACAGAAAGATCGTTTTGATGATAGACGAGAAAACCCACTAAAGCACTGGAAATTGAGTCCGATAGATATTTCTGCTCAAGAGAAATGGGATGATTACAGTGCCGCACGCGATGCCATGTTTGCCACCACACATACCAATCATTCTCCTTGGACTGTAGTGAAGTCAGACAATAAAAAAGCAGCACGAATCAACTGTATAAGCGATTTTCTACGGGCATTGCCGTATTCAGACAAAAACCCTGAGTTAGTTGAGAACGTTGATGAGGATGTGGTGTTTTCACCAGCTTACCCGGCGTTGAAACGCCGGGCAGCTGACAAAAAGTGATTAATGACGTAAGTCGCGGATCAACTTAATCAGATTCGTAGTCGAGCTATCATGTTGTGATATTTCTGAGCCATCAGCTAAATCAGGAACGATAGCTTTAGCTAGCTGTTTACCTAATTCCACGCCCCATTGATCAAATGAATTGATATTCCAGATGACACCTTGAACAAATACTTTATGTTCATACAAAGCCACTAGTTGCCCCAACATTTCTGGCGTCAGTTTAGGGAATAACAAGACATTGCTAGGGCGATTACCCGGGAAGACTTTATGTGGCAACAAGGCTTCAAGCTCTTTTCCTTCGTAGCCCTCTTTCACCAACTCAGAACGGACTTCTTCCGCTGTTTTACCTTTCATCAATGCTTCTGCTTGTGCTAAACCATTAGCCAGCAAAATAGACTGATGATCACACTCGGGGTAATGACTATTGACCGGTAAGACAAAATCGACCGGAATCAACTGTGTGCCCTGGTGAATCAACTGGAAATAGGCATGCTGACCATTGGTCCCCGGGGTTCCCCAAATAACAGGACCTGTTTTATAGTTGATACGGTTACCTTCACGGTTAATAAACTTACCGTTACTTTCCATATCTAATTGTTGCATATGACTTGGAAAGCGCGCCAAAGAATGATCATAAGGCACGATCGCATGTGTCTGAGCACTGAAGAAATTGATATACCAAACGCCCAAAAGTCCCATGATGACCGGAATATTCTCGGCAAAGGGCTGATTACGGAAATGCTCATCCATCCGATGACCACCGTCCAAAAGACGTTCGAAGTTATCCATGCCAGCATACAAGGCAATGGGTAAACCAATCGCACTCCATAACGAGTAACGGCCGCCAACCCAGTCCCAAATTTCGAACATATTAGCTGTATCAATACCAAATTTGGCCACTTCTTTGGCATTAGTCGATACAGCAACAAAATGTTTAGCCACATCTTGCTGCGACGCTGATTTCAAGAACCACGTACGTGCTGATTGCGCGTTAGTGATCGTTTCCTGAGTCGTAAAAGTCTTAGACGCCACGACAAATAAAGTGGTTTCAGGATTCAGTTTTTCTAATGTCGTACTGAGATCAGTACCATCTACATTGGAAACAAAATGAACGCCCATACCTTCGATGCCATAAGGCTCCAAGGCATCACAGATCATGGCCGGGCCAAGATCTGAACCGCCAATACCGATATTTACAATATCGGTGATTTTCTTATTCGTGAACCCTAGCCATTGACCACTATGAACCTGTTCGCAGAAACGACGCATTTTATCCAGAACGGCGTTCACTTCAGGCATGACATCTTTACCATCGACTATAACCGGCGTATTGCTGCGGTTTCGGAGCGCCGTATGGAGTACAGCACCTGTCTCTTATACACATCTCCGAGCCCACGAGACCGAGGCTGATCTC
>OJCB01000668.1_pt1 | contig 12399 bp, 7 predicted proteins | sample 1591501 | NCBI WGS metagenome assembly OJCB01 (sample SAMN05416813, study PRJEB24817) | seawater metagenome | isolation source: Sea water | place: Canada:Atlantic | collected 2013-07 | reverse complement strand
ATCTACACTATCCTCTTCGTCGGCAGCGTCAGATGTGTATAAGAGACAGAACCGGTACAGCGTCATAGTGGGCCGAGTTGGCGAACTCCTTTATCACTATAGGGTTCCAGGCATAAACGACCAGCCAGCCCAGGGACATCCCGAATCTTCTCGAAAGAGAGATCAGGAGGAATACGATACCCATATCGAAACAGATCAGTATCAATTTCAGCCCAATCGCAGACCATCCACCGATCCACGCAGAAATCGCAAAAACTGCCTGGGCAACGGGAGGATACACTGTTGTGACCGCCTGATGGCTGACCCGCGAGAACCAGTTTGGCTCTTCCAGCCGCAGCAATTCCAGTTTTTCCAGAATCTCCCCTTCCTCAGCCGAAAATTCCCGGCCACGCCACATCACGCTGGTGTTGGCGTCTTCAAACGGCTCTTCGATTTCCTCTCTCCAAAGATAGAGCGCACCCGGTTCAAACCGGTAAGGATTGATCCCAGAGATCGATGATTTCCCATCCCAGATATAGCGGTAAAAATCGCTTTCGTGAATGGGCTCACCCCACATTGCCACCAGTCGGAGAACAACGGAGAACGCCAACAGCGACGAAGCTGAAAGCATCCATTTTCCGCGTTTTAGTTGCAGAAAGAGCAGATACAAAAGCAGGCACCCCAGAGCGTGGACGACAAGATACGTCCCCGTTGGCATGAACCGGTTATCGACCTCCCAGGCAAATCCGGATCGCCACTCTTCCGGGAAAAACGGAAAGTCCAGACCTCGTGAAAGAAGAACCAGGAATACCCACAAACCGACGAGCACAATTCCAACAAGGAACGGAGCGAATCTTTGAAAATTACCTGGCCGGTCATTAGGCATGCCCCGCCAGAGTAGCGCAGCATTTCAAAAAAGGAACTCAGAGAAACGGACTTGAATGGCTAAATATCTTGCTGTGATTTCCACCACTCAATTATTTTCTCCCACCACGACAATTCGCTGTCTTCGTCCTCATCGCCCTCTTCCTCATCAAGGAGTTGCTGAAACTCATCAATCAAGTCTTCAGCATCAGTGGCAAGTGCGCCTGAAGGCATTGGCACATAGCCAAAGATATCTTCCTGGGCGTCCACCGAAACCAAACTCATGGTCCTGGCAAGGCTCTCGGCATAGGAATGGTAATTATCAGCCGAAATCCCCGAACTGACGGCACATTGAGACGCGAGATAGGCGGCCGTCGTGTCGTCATCCACAAGCTGCGCTTTGACTTCAAACAAGCAGACTGTCTGGAGAAACGCCAGACAGGCAAGGAGTTTGAAGCGATGTAGAGTGGAATTCATTCCGAAAAAGGATTGAGATGGTATTTATCAATAATCTGGTTTTTATAGTTAGCAAGGATTATTTTAATATTTTTCAGTTTCGAGAACAGTTTACAAGTTTTGAGAATTCGGCCGATTTTGGCTTTCCCCCTTTCTCATGCTCTCTATGCTATCCCTTGTCAGCGGATGATCCTTGCTTCTCCACAATTTCTCTTACTTCTTCCCTTGATCGCCGCCGCCGGTTGGTTTTTCTCACGCCTGCAACTCTGGAAGCCACTTCGTGTGGGGATCATTCTGTTGATCGTTTTTATACTCTCCGATCCGCAAATCGAACAAAAAGGCCGTGGAATTGACCTTTGGGTTCTGGTCGATCGCTCGTTTTCAGCTGAACAAGTCGTAGAGAAAAACTTCAAAGAATGGAGAACTCTCCTCGAGAAATCACAGCCCGGGCGGCACGATCGACTCTTTTTTGTGGATTTTGCTGGCGAAGTGATCGCCTCATCCAAATCAGAAGGAACCAATTATCCCGGTGACCGATCTCAAACGAGGACGAATCTCGCAATACAGGACACACTCGCCCGTGCTTCTGAAGATCGACACTCACGAATCCTGATTTTTTCAGACGGCTACTCCACAGGACCTCTTGAAGGCGTAGCCGAGAAGCTAATTCAAAGCGGCATCCCATTGGATATTCGGGAACTGCGGCTTGATGACGGCAGAGACTACCGGGTTTCTTCGATGGAAATTCCTGAGCGCGTCCAAATCGGTGAGCCTTTTTTGATCGATTTTGCGGTCAGGGGTCAGCCGGACGCAGTAATCCCCTATTCTGTCTACCGCGGGAAAACAAAGATTTTTGAGAAAAGTGTGGAGATCATCGGCGGTTCCGGGCGGGTTCGCTTTTCCGATCGAGTCGTAAATGCTGGCGCTTTTGAATACACGGTTCGCTTAAATCCTGAGGCCGATGCCCACGACGGAAACAATTCCCATTCCGCCTGGGTGGAAGTCACCTCCGGTCCACGCATTGTTCTAGTAAGTCGATATGCCAATGATCCTCTGGTAGGCATCCTTAAAGCTCAGGGTTTCGACGTCCAGTTGGTGAACGAGCCACTTTCTCTGCAGCCGGGAATGCTGACTGGAGCCCGCTCCGTCATTTTAAACAATGTCCCTGCCTACGATATTCCCAATGAGTTCCTCGAAGCACTCGACTTTTTCGTCACCGAACAGGGTGGAGGTCTCCTGATGGCCGGAGGAAAAAAGAGTTTCGGTTCCGGAGGATATTACCAATCGGCCATTGATCCCCTCCTCCCGGTGACGATGGAACTGAAAAGCGAACACCGGAAACTGGCAGTCGCGATGGCAATCGTCATGGATCGTTCCGGCTCCATGGCGATGACGGTTAATTCAGGGAATAGCAAAATGCAGCTCGCAAATGAAGGAGCTGCCCGGGCTGTAGAGCTGCTTGGTTCAATGGATGCCGTGACAGTCTTTGCCGTGGACAGCTCCGCGCACAAAATCGCCCCGCTTCTGAACGTAGGCACCAGCAGAGCCAATCTCATCGGCCGGATACGCAGCATCGAATCGATGGGAGGCGGCATTTACGTCTACACAGGCATGAAAGCGGCCTGGCAGGAATTGAAGAAGGCCGAGGCAGGACAACGACACATGATTCTTTTCACCGACGCAGCCGACTCAGAAGAACCCGGCGAGTACAAGACTCTGATTCAGGAAATGCGAGACGATGGAGCCACCATCAGTGTGATCGGACTCGGAACACGAAGCGACTCTGGCGCGAAATTTATCGAAGACATCGCTGTCCGCGGAGATGGGCGAATCTTTTTCTCCAACGTCCCTGGAGACCTGCCCAATATCTTCGCTCAGGAAACGGTTACAGTCGCGAGATCCACTTTCATTGAAGACCCGGTAGCTACGCAAGCAACCGGAAGCTGGTACGAACTGGCTGACAGGAATATTGACTGGCTTCCCAAAGTAGACGGCTACAATCTCAGCTATCTTCGTAAAGATGACAGTGCCGCTCTCATTTCCAGCGATGAATATGGCGCACCTCTCGTCGCCTTCGGACGTCGCGGAATAGGAAGAACTGCTGCGGTGTCTTTTCCTTTGGGCGGCGAGTTCTCTCAATTGACTCGGGATTGGGACAAAGTCGGGGATTTCGTCCAAACCATGAGCCGATGGCTACTGGGAGAGAGCATTCCGCCGGGCCTGGGAATTCGTCATGAGATCACCGGGACCGAACTGAAAGTGGATCTGCTTTTCGACACTTCCGAATGGGAGCAGCGTCTCGTTAATTCCCCACCCAAAATCATGATGAGCAGAGGGCTCGAAACACCGGAATCATTCGAACTGACCTGGGATCGCATTGCCCCCGGACACTTTTCTTTGCGGACACCACTCAAAGAGGGCGAAGTCTATCGAGGAGCAGTTCAGGCTGGAAACTCCGCTCTGCCCATCGGTCCGCTTTCCGTGGGAACCCGAAGTGAGTGGGCCTTCGATCAGGATAGAGTTGCCGAACTAAAACAAACTTCACTCGCCAGCGGAGGGCGCCAACTCGTCGATCTCGAAGATGCGTGGAAGAAACCGCCCACTGAATCCTATGAATCAATCGTGCCGTGGTTGATGCTCCTTTTGATCCCGCTCTTTCTATTCGAAGCATTTGTTACCCGCACGGGCTGGAAGATGCCGGTTTATACGCGGAAAGAACGCCCTGCCCGCAGTAAAAAAGAAAATAAAACAGCAGTCGCTGCGCCCTCTCCTGTTGAAGAAGACAAACCTGAGGCAAAACCCAAAGTCGAAGAACAAACGGCAGTCGACCCGGCTGAAGCCCGTCGTCAAAGGTTTTCCCGTGCGAAAAAGCGCCGTTAAAATCCCTTTAAAAAATCGGCAAATCCGTTTCCATTGCAGCAAGCAAACACTCTACCAACGATCATGAAAAAATCCGTCTACATCCTCGCACTTACCTGCCTCGCCGGGACCTTTGCTCTCGTCGCTCAGGATAAAAAGAAAAAAGAAGAACCGAAAACCTGGCCGGAAAAAGCGGCGCAGCGTTTTGGTGACAAACCGACAGCGGAACAAAAGAAGCAAATTGAAGAGGCAATTCCGAAAGCAACAGCCAAGCCAAAAAAAGACCGGAAGGTTCTCGTATTCTGGCGTTGTGAGGGATTCATCCACACCTCGATTCCTTTCGGCAATCATGCCATGTCGGCAATCAGCCAACAAACGGACGCTTTTGAAGCGACACTCGCGCACGAATATAAGGTCTTTACCAAAGAGAATCTCGAGCAATACGACGCCATCATTTTCAACAACACCACCCACCTCAAGCCCAACGAAGAGCAACAGGCTGCCATCCTCGATTTTGTAAACGGCGGCAAAGGCATCGTCGGTTTTCACGCAGCAGCGGATAACTTCGGAAAATCAGGCGACTACCCCGGATGGGATGAAGGTATCGCCATGATCGGTGGAATTTTCAACGGACACCCCTGGGGTGCAGGCGGAACCTGGGCGTTCAAACTGGATGATCCCGATCACGTGCTCAATGCCGCCTTCAAAGAAAAAGGCTTCTGGCACAGAGACGAAATCTACTGGTACAAACCTGAAAACTTTCAAGGTCGTGACAAACTCAGGATCCTTCTCAGTCTCGACATGAGCAAAGCGGCAAACACCAAGCCGCTCGAAAACGATAGGAACAAAGGAAAAGTGAAAGGCGAAATCAAAGATGTCGACGTGGCCGTTTCCTGGGTTCGCGAGATCGGAAAGGGCCGACTCTTTTTCACGAATCTCGGACACAACGACGTGACCTTTGCCGATACCACCATTCTGCAACACATGCTTGATGGAATCCAATACGCCATGGGTGATATTGACGCAGACGCCAAACCTTCTTCGGAAGTAAAAGGCGAAGCTGCTCTTGCTCCCGAAGAGGCGCCTAAGTAATTTCGAAAGCACACCATCCTGAAAAGGAGACGTTCACGCCCAACATTATGCTCCAGGAATACCGCGATTTCGCCGAAGCGACTGCCCGTGAGGCGGGAAAGCTTACCTTGGAGTATTTTCTCACCGACGCAGCCCGACCTGAGTTCAAGGGCGACGACACTCCTGTCACCATTGCGGACCGGGGTGCCGAAGAACTCATCCGCAAAAGGATTGCAGAGAACTTTCCGGATCACCAGATCGTCGGGGAGGAATTTGGAGAAAGTGAAGGCGACTCCGGAGCATCCACTCACCGATGGATCATCGATCCCATCGACGGAACCAAGTCTTTCGTCCACGGAGTTCCACTTTACTCAGTCCTCCTTGCACTCGAGATCGATGGCAATGTCGAAGTCGGCTGCGCCTATTTCCCCGCGCTCGATGAAATGATTTCCGGAGCCACTGGTCTGGGTGCCTTGTGGAATGGCAAGCCCTGTTCCGTTTCCGATGAACCTAATCTCGACCGGGCCGTCTGCGCTCACATTGATACGGCCTACTTCGGTAAAAACGGAAAAGGGGAACCCTGGGATCGCTTGCAGAAGGAAGTCTACTACAACGCCGGCTGGTGCGACGCCTACGGGTATTTGTTAGTCGCAACTGGTCGCGCCGAAATCATGATCGACCCGGTCATGGCCGTCTGGGATTGCGGCCCCTTCCCGCCGATCTTCCGCGAGGCCGGCGGATATTTTGGAGATTGGTCAGGAAATGAAGGCAACATTGAAGGCGGCGAAGCTCTCGCCACCAACCACCACTTGAAAGACGAAGTAGTCAAAATCCTCAAAGGAGAATGAGCATGTCCCTGTTTCAAAAGCAAAGAAGCGAAGGTCGGAAGACTTTCGTCATCCTGCTATCCACAGCCCTCTTTCTCTCCAGTGCCTCAGCCCGCGAGTGGCACATCAATCCAGAAACCGGAAACGACGAAAGTAACGGAACAAAAGACACTCCGCTCGCCACTGCCCAGATCGCAGCCAACCGCGCTGAACCCGGCGATATCATCCACCTTCATCCGGAGAACGCACTTTATCGCCAGTCGATCACACTCAACAAAGGCCAAACCAGGCTCACCATTGAAGGAAACGGCGTAACCCTGACCGGTGCTGACCCGCTCAAAGTTGCATGGGAATCTCTCGGCGGAAACCTCCAGCGCACCCGCCTCCCTATCCCACGTTGGGGACGGCATCTACTCGTCGTAAACGGAAAGAAAGTCCACATGGCGCGCAGATCCGTACACCCCAAAGATTTCCCTCCAGCGGAAGAGTTGAAGGATGGCGAGTTTCGCTGGGACGACATCGATGACAAAGAGGGCTGGCTGACATTGAAAGGCAGCACCAAAAATCTGGAATGGGCCATCCGCCCCAACGGAATCGGAACCGGCGGCGACTTAAGCGGAATCGCTGTCCGCAATCTCAATGCCCGCCATTTTCTCAACGACGGATTCAACATCCACGGAAACGCCCGCAATCTGCTTTTCGAGAACATCACCGGTTACGAGAACTTCGATGAAGGGTTCAGCGCTCACGACACCTGCGAGGCGTGGATCAAAGACAGCAAATTCTGGAAGAACGAAAACGCCATCGCTGACGTCAATATGGCAGACACTTACTACGAGAACTGTGAATTTTCAGATAGTGACAGTGTCGAAGTATTATTGTTCGGCGGCCGACACGTCCTAATGGATTGTCGAATTCTCCCTACCAAAACTTCCACAGCTATCGATATCAGACGGGGAGGTCACCCCAAGAGAAAGGGTCTGATCTCGGAAGGGAACGTGACTTTTCTTGAGACGACGATCACCAGGGAGGACCCTAAGATCAGCTATGGCCCCAACACAGCGGTGTTTCATGACGAGAAGAGCCGGGGATGGTTAAAGAGTGTAAATTTACGGCAGCATTCAAGCAACTTTTCATCCGAATCTACATTCGCCCCAATTGAGATAGGACGGCATGATGACGGTCAAGCGATCGTCGCGTCCTTTAACGGCATCACCTCTTTTGATACGGCTGTCCGATGGCGACTCCTCACCTTCGTTCCTCTGGATTACAATAAGCACCCTGCTTGGGATTCTATTATCTCAATGGACACCCCGATTCCAAAAGTGGAGTTTCCCCCTACCGGCCCTGCTTACGAATCTTCTAAGGCCACTGCCCATTCGCTTTGGAGATTGTTTATCAAATACAAACCTGACCTTGTCGTCTTCCCCCCTGATCAGAGAGGCGGCGAGCTTCACAAAGCCATTGAAAACTCGTTCAACATTGTATTTCGCGAGCCCAATTCCCCCTTGGAGGAAATCACCAGAATGAGATCGGATCTCCCCCTTGAAGAAAGAAACGCGGTCATGCGGTCTCCCGAAACCGTCGCCACGCAACTATCCGAAAACTACGGCAAAAAATTCTCCGGCAGTTACATCGAAGCCCTTGCGCTCATCTCACACCTTCGCCTCGGCAATGAAGATGCCGTAAAGTCAATCGCCGCCAATTTCCTGAAGAACGCAGAACTCCCTAAGAATGGAGGATCCATTGCCGGGAGCCTCCTTTTCAGCCGACTCGACGACGACGCTTCCCGCCAGCGGGTCATCGACGTTGCCAACATGGCCTTCGATAAGGAAGGTAACCCACTCGAAGCCATGCCGACGCACAGCGAAATGAGCGATGCCGTTTTTATGGCATGCCCCATTCTCGCCGAAGCCGGTCGCATTACTGGTGAGAAAAAGTATTTTGACCAATGCCTTGCCCATTTCCGCTTCATCCGGAATCACTGCCTGCGGGACGACGGAATCTACCGGCACTCACCGCTCGACGAAGCAGCCTGGGGCCGCGGCAACGGCTTCCCCGCGCTCGGTCTCGCCATGGTTCTCGAAGCATATCCGGAAGACCATCCCGGTCGTGCCGAAATCCTGACAGAGTTTCAGAATCACATGAATGCTCTCGCTCCCTATCAGGACCTGACCGGAATGTGGCATCAAGTGATCGACCATCCCGAGAGCTACGCTGAGTTCACATCAAGCTGCATGATCTCTTACGCCGCTCTTCGCGGATTCCAAAACGGCTGGCTCGAGGAAAAGGAGTGGGAACCGAGAGTCTGGCGTGCCTGGTCAGGGATCAAGTCACGAATCGGAGCCGACGGCGTCACCCTCATCGATGTCTGCACCGGGACCGGAAAACAGAAATCGCTCGAAGACTATTTCAATCGCAAAGCCATCCTCGGACGCGACGACAGAGGCGGCGCCATGGCACTTCTCTTTTCCACAGAGATGATGAGTTGGCTCGGTGAGGAATAGAGAAAACTTCTCTCGCCGGGAAAAGCAGGATCCATCAGCCTGAGAATGCGTGCGTTACCGAGCACCGTGGATGGTCATCATTCGGCGAAGGAATGGCTACTTTCCACACGCAATTCCGCCCCCGACCGGAATTGAGAACGGCCCGGTTTTCACTATCTTACGCGAGTTGATTATGAAGTTGCACCACTTCATCGCCACCCTGCTGGCAACCGTATTTCCATTCGCTGCATTTTCAGCGGAAAAGATCGACGACGCCAAGCGGAAATTTTTTGAATCAAGGATTCGTCCTGTCCTCGTTGAGAGTTGTTACGAATGCCACTCTTCCGGAGCCAAAAAAGTAGGCGGCAAACTGCTCCTCGACAGTCCGGATGCCCTGCGAGACGGAGGTGAATCCGGTGCGCCTATGGTCGCAGGAAAACCGGACGCCAGTCTTCTCATTCATGCACTTCGCTACGAGAACGATCTCGAAATGCCGCCGGAGAAACCATTACCGGAAACCGTGATCGCTGATTTTATCAAATGGATCAACATGGGGGCTCCTGATCCACGAGCGTCAGATCCCGATAAGAAGGCGGAGGCACCCACTCTGGAGAGACAATACAAGGAGGGAGAACTCTGGTCTTTTCAGGCAGTAGAAGATCCTTCGCCACCCTCCGTGAAAAACACCTCCTGGCCACGATCTTCCATCGATCGTTTTGTCCTCGCCAAAATCGAAAAGGAGAAACTCACGGCGGCTTCCGATGCCACACCGCAAAATCTGATTCGGCGACTCTCTATCGATCTGACAGGACTGCCACCAAGCTTTGACGAGGTTCAAGGGTTTACCGACTCTTTTCAAGCGAAGGGACAAGAGGCCACTATTGAACTTATCAACCAGTTGCTTGCCTCCCCCCATTTTGGAGAACGCTGGGGCCAACACTGGCTCGATGTCGCCCGCTTCGCTGAATCCAACGGCAACGACGGTCTCAGCCGTAACCCCACTTTCCCTCACGCGTGGAGATACCGCGACTATGTCATCGCTGCCCTGAACGAAGACACACCTTACGATCAGTTTCTGACCGAACAAATCGCCGGCGACTTGCTGGAGCATTCCTCCCCCGAACAGCGGGATCGGTTTCTCACAGCCACCGGATTTCTCGCCATTGGATCCAAGCCCGCCAAGGCAATGAACAACAATTTCAATATGGATGTGGTGGCAGATCAAATCGAAGTCGTCTCCACCGGGCTGCTTGGACTGAGCGTCGGTTGCGCCCGTTGTCACGACCATAAATTTGATCCGATTCCGACCAAGGACTACTACGCGCTCGCTGGATTCTTCACCAGCACGGAGCCTCTCTGGGGAATTGCGGCAAATGAAAAGCTCACCGCGCCACCGACTCAGTTGCACCTGCTCACCACGCCTCCGAAATCTCCGCCTCCGCCGGGAGTCGCAGAGAAAGTTGCGCTCATTGAATCGAAATCGAACAAGAATAACCCTCCTCCGAAAAAGGAGTTCACTTATCCAGTAGGCGCACCACTGGCGATGGGAGTTCGGGATCGCAAGAAGCCCGCCAACTGCAAAATCAACCTCAAGGGCGATGCCAAGAAACTCGGTGCCGAAGTCCCCCGGGGATTTCTCACAGCCTATCCCGAAAAACTTCTACCGGCAGCCTCCGTATCAGGAAACCAAAGCGGACGTCTTGAGCTGGCAGCCTGGGTGACAGATTCCGAGCATCCTCATACCGCCAGGGTAATGGTCAATCGCATCTGGCTTCATCTTTTTGGACAGGCGATTGTGGGCACACCGGATGACTTCGGTGTTTACGGTGATCGCCCCACCCATCCCGAATTGCTGGACCACCTTGCGACCCGGTTTGTGAAAGACCACAAATGGTCAATCAAGGCGATGATTCGGGAAATCGTTCTATCGCGCACTTATCAGCTGGCAACAGAGGGAACCCCGGAGTCGCTTCAGCTCGATCCGGAGAACAAGCTTCTGACACGCCATCTGCAACGCCGACTGGATGCTGAATCTTTGCGCGATACCATTTTAAAAGTAAGCGACCAACTCAATGTGCAGTCGGCTGACGGCTCTATCATCCGTCATCTTAATGTCCTTGTGAACCACGCCGGGAATTTACACGAGCCATCTAATCACCGATCCGTTTATTTGTGCCGACTTCGTAATTCGCCACCGCCGGAACTCGCAGCATTTGATTTACCGCCGGCTATCAAAGTCACGGGGAAGCGCAACGAGACGACTCTTCCTACTCAAGCTCTATTTTTGCTGAACAGTGAATTCGTCCTTGGCCAATCTCAGCTTTTCGCCAAAGCAGTCTCCACCGAATCGAGTTCTGAGAAGAGAATTCAGAAGCTCTGGCAGAAAGCGTACAACCGTGCTCCTTCATCGACAGAGACTGCCGATGCCCTTTACCTTGTGGAGAATGTCGGTTCTGAATCCGACATCGAACCGTGGACGACTTTGGCCCAATCCTTATTTGCCTCGAACGAATTTCGCTACGTCGATTGAATCTCATGTACCCGCTCTACTCACGTCGAAAAATGCTGCAATCCGCTTCGTGTGGATTCGGGTCCCTGGCGTTAAGTGGTTTATTGGGACAACAGTCACTTCGAGCGGCTGATTCAGCCAACCTCCAGTCAAGACCACCCCGGTTCCCGGCGCGGGCGCAGCGCGTCATCTTTCTCTGCATGAGCGGTGGCCCGGCACAGATGGACACCTTTGACTACAAGCCTCAGACAGGAAAGAAACCCCATCCCGGTTCCGTCTACAATTTTAAGCAGCACGGTGAAAGCGGACTTCAGATTTCTGAGCTCTTCCCTGAGACAGCAAAGCACGCAGACAAACTCTGTCTTTTGAATGGAATGTATTGCGACACCGGAATTCACGCACAATCCTTTCTCCAGCTTCACACGGGAGATCGGCTACGCGAACGGCCAAGCCTCGGTGCGTGGGTCAGTTATGGACTCGGAACTGAAAGCCAGAACCTTCCCGGATTTATCAGTCTAAATACTTCGCGACCATCCACCGAAGGTTCCTCCTTCCTCCCCGCGATATTCCAGGGAACTCCAATCGGAGTGAACGGCGAGGACATGAGTAAAGCAACGATTGCGGATGTTTCCGGTAGTCTCCTTCCGCCAAAGACTCGCAGGACGCAGCTTGATTTCATTCAGCGTTTGAATCGTCGGCACCAGCAACAGAGCCCGGGGGATACCAAATTGGAGTCCGTAATTCAGTCCATGGAACTCGGTTTTCGAATGCAGGCAACAGCTCCCGACCTTCTGGATATTTCTACGGAGCCGCAACATGTTCTCGATAAATACAGAGTTGGTAAATCGATCACCAAGGGAACATGCAAGCCCTCCGATTTCGGTCGGCAGTGCCTCCTTGCACGACGCTTTGCCGAAGCAGGAGTCCGGTTTATTGAAGTGAACCACGGGAGCTGGGATCAGCACAAAAACCATCGTGCAGATCTCACTGCAAATTGCGAGACCGTGGATGCTCCGATTGCTGCCCTCCTGGAAGATTTGGACCAGCGCGGCCTTCTTGACGATACCCTCGTCGTTTGGGGTGGTGAATTTGGCCGCCCCGGACTCACTCCCGGAAACGGCAAGAATGAGACCGGGCATAATTCCAACGGCTTCACGTTCTGGATGGCAGGAGGCGGTGTTAAGCCAGGTTTTGCCTACGGGAAAACCGACGGCACCGGGGCACGCGCGGTTGAAGGAAAGATGCATTTCCGTGATCTTCACGCCACCATTCTCCACCTCTTAGGCTTGCCGCCAAATGAGCTCACCTATCATCCTGTCTCTTATACACATCTCCGAGCCCACGAGAC
>OJCB01000666.1_pt1 | contig 12456 bp, 13 predicted proteins | sample 1591501 | NCBI WGS metagenome assembly OJCB01 (sample SAMN05416813, study PRJEB24817) | seawater metagenome | isolation source: Sea water | place: Canada:Atlantic | collected 2013-07 | reverse complement strand
CGAGATCAGCCTCGGTCTCGTGGGCTCGGAGATGTGTATAAGAGACAGGTTTTAAGCAAGGCGAGCTCGACCGAGATGATTTAGGGATAATAGAGTTGAAAATCGATTGCGCCTTTGTCGGTGTAAAAGCGAACAAAGTAGCGGAATTGATCCAACGAATCGATAATACTCGCCTCAAGAAAAAGAAGGTCAGGGTTACGCTAATTGAGTAGGCTTCGTCTCTAAGACTTACAAAAGAATTACTTCGCCAGCGTAGCTAGCATATTGACCACCACCTCGTTCAATTGATTGATAGCTAAAGGAATATCCCATTTTTCTCTATTACGTGCTTCCACATAATTGGAAATTGATCTTATCTGGAGAAAACGAATTTGTTCCTGCAAACAGACGTAGAAAACGGCTGCTCCTTCCATACTTTCAATATCAGCTTTGTATTTTTGATGTAGCCTTTCGATACTAGCCGGATAACCATGTACCTTATTGACACTGATGGCATCGACAGCTGGTAAAAAGGAGTGATCCGCATCTGGGTTAATCAACTTCCCACCAGTAAATGGAAACTGGTCTGGGGGCAATAAATTTAGGTCATGTACCGAGGTAAATGCGCCATCCGCTTCTTCCACTCCTACATCTGCAAACTGTTCAGATATGACTTGCACGACGTCGCCAATGGCCAAGTCCTGGTGCAAAGCGCCGGCAATCCCTGCATTGATAACCAAATCGAATTTGGCACCACTAGATAGCATCTTGGTCAATGCATAGGTTGTAAGGGGCAAGCCAACGCCAGTCAGCAATAATCGGACCTCCAGGAAGTCCTTTTTGAAGTGATAATTACCGATTTCTTGACAATTGAGGCGAAGCCATTCTTCGGTCGGAGCTAATTCAAAAGAAGTTGCTGCGACTAGCAGGATTTTCATTTTTTTTCTGTTTTTCTCTAGGTTCATAAACAATGCCTGCCGCTGGGGTAAAACCCAGTACTTGATGGTAGCTTGAGGCGATATTGAGCACTAATTTATCGGCAATTTGATACCCTACACCTAAACTCATTAGGGTAGGCCCGGTGGTAGCACCCAAGCGAATATCTACTGGATTAGCTACCTGGTATTCGATGCCCACTTTGGCCCGAGCTACTTGGTCAATGTCCTTCTCTACTTCCAGTAGGATATCCACGATAGGACTGGGATGATAGGCCATACCGACGCGCAGAACGCTAGGTAAGTTTTCGCCTTCCACCCAAGCTATCCGAACGGGATTGGAGAGCTGAAATGCAATATCTACGTCTTTAGATAAGGTAGCCAGCATGCCTAGCTCAAAGCTAAGAGCCAGTTTACTTCCATATTCCGGAATACTCGTATTAAAGGCCAATAATTGACCACCAATACTCAATTTATCAAATAATTTTCGGCCATAGCCTAGCCCAAAACGCTGCTCATTGTAGCCTTCAAAGCCAAAGTTACTAACCGTGACCGCGAAAGTGCCTGATTGGGTAGGATAGGCGACTGCTGCGGACAGGGCCTGTAATTCGCTCAATAAAAAGCGTTGTTCCCCCGCAGCAAAGGCGGCGAATCCCTTCAAACGAGCCAAGCCAGCTTGATTGGTGAAGGCACTATGGATATTATCGTAGGTGAGTCCTGTAAAACCCATGCCTGCGCTACGTGCACCGACACTTGCAGGGGTTCCATTCTGACCAGCCAACACATAGGCGGAAAGCACAAGGACAAAAAGGAGGGCGTGTTTCATTTTGGTTAATGGTATTTATAGTGTTTTGGGAAAACTAGACATCTACTGCATTCTCTGCTGTCAGTTGGGCGTAGAACTGACCTGCAGCTGTCATTTGTCGATCTTTTGTGCGTAAATCTACCCGGACAAGACCAAATCTAAAAGTAGGGCCGAGATTCCATTCAAAATTATCCCAAGTGCTCCAGTGAATATATCCTCTGATATCAAGGCCTTCATCAATGGCTTTGTGACAGTACTTGAGGTAATCCTTTATACTTTGAATACGTTTTTGTGGATCATCGGTACACAGACCACTCTCAAGAATAATAATGGGCTTTTTCTCCCACCGATGCAGTTTTTTCATTATCCTGTACAAGCCTTTTGGCTCATACCCCCACATCTTATCATGTGGCAATTGCAAGCGACTCAATTCGCCTGGCTTTTCCACTTCCGTCACAGGAAAGGGTGTGAAAGGGATGTATGCATAATAAGAAATCCCCCAATAATCAACCTTCTTGAAAATTTTGGCCGTCTTTCTATGATACCATCGCTCCAAGAACCAAGTAACAGGTAGGGCTAAAGGATTTTTAGCATGCGCCCAAAGCGTATTCATTGAGATGCCAATCCATTTCTCCGGGTATTTGGCTTTAATCACATCGTAAATGATATCATGGGCCATACCCATATTCCTCATGACGTGATTGGCCTTTTTGAGACTTTTTTTGTAGGGTGGGAAGCGGCCGATTAAGAAACTGGCTGAAGCATATACATTTGGCTCATTGAACGTATTCCAATTGAAAATGTATTCCCCAAAATGATCGCAACACTTTTGCGCAAAGTCCACAAAAGCGATAATATTATCTTCTTTGAGCCAGCCGCCTAATTCTTCGAACCAAATCGGTTGTGCGAAGTGATGCAAAACCAATATGATATCAATGTCCTCGTCTACCAATTGAGCAAAAAAAGTTTGGTATTCGTCAACGACTCTTTCATTAAAATCCTTGAAAGGACCAGGCTGTAAGCGCGACCAATCGACACCACAGCGATAAACCGTTCCAAATTGCCGGATATAAGAAAGGTCCTCCTCTCTGCGCAATTCGTGATCGGTGGTTTGATCAAAAACATAACCATCTAGTGCCTCTATTCCTTTCCAGTTGTGAGGCCCTGCGGTTTCCGTTTGTGCCGCAGAAGTTGAAGTACCCCAAAAGAAATTACTTGGAAATTCAAGACGCATGTGCTGGTGTTTATCCTGAGTGTATGTCTAAATTTCAGTCTTAGCAGCTATAAACGCTAAGGAAGAAGATTTAAACATACACCTATGAAGCCATAAAATGGCAAACTATCAAAGATTTAATCTACCCAGTCCGCGATGAAAACGTTCGTATCTCGCGTTCCCCCATTGTGTCGGTTGGAAGCAAAAACGATCTTTTTCCCATCGTAAGAGAACATCGGGAAGGAATCAAATACTTCATCGAACGTAATCTGCTCCAATCCTGAACCATCCATGTTCATCATGAATAGATTGAAACGTCGGCCAGATTCGGTATGATGATTACTAGCAAATATAACTTTTTCTCCAGAGGGGTGGAAGTAAGGAGCCCAATTGGCGCCACCTAAGTCCGTGATTTTTTTCAAATCAGAACCATCCACATTACAGACATATAATTCCATGTCTGTCGGTTGTACCAAGCCCTCGGCCAATAAAGATTTGTAAGTATTGATCGCCTCTTCTGTTTGAGGGCGACTAGCTCGGAAGATTAATTTCTTTCCGTCTGGTGAAAAGAAGGCACCTCCATCATAGCCTAAGTCATCGGTTACTTGTTTTACATCAGAACCATCCACCTTCATCGTGTAAAGTTCCAAATCACCAGAGCGAGTAGAGGTGAACACGATCATGGAACCGTCTGGTGAAAGCGTAGCTTCAGCGTCATAGCCAGGTGCATCAGTCAATTGCTGTTTGATGTTTCCTTCTAAGTCCGCTACGAAAATATCGAAGCTTTCATAGACCGGCCATACGTATTTGCCATTGACCACGCGTGGCGTTTCTGGACAAGCCTCGTCGCCTAAATGGGTAGAAGCATAAACAAAAGTGCTGTCGCCTGGCATGAAAAAGGAACAAGTCGTTCGCCCCATTCCGGTACTGATCATGGGCGGTCTTTCGCCTTCATAGCCATCTGTAGACATGTAGAATATTTGGTCACAAGCTACATCCCATTTAGCGTTGTTGGCTTGAAAAACGAGCCATTTGTCGTCAAAGCTGAAGTAAGCTTCGGCATTATCACCACCGAAAGTAAGCTGACGCACATTTTGGATATGTTTCTCTGTTTCATATTTTAGTGTGTCAACGACTGCGGATTCTGTTGCAGTCGCTTGTGTATCAGCAGGTGCATTGCTCTCGCAAGCGGCCAATACAAACAATAATAAGGCTAAGCTGTTAAATTTAAACATTAAATATTTCATGTAAGATTTTTACTTTGGCGCAAAAATAGGACCTTCGGCTGAAGTAAAAAATTACTGATCAAGAATTATTATGGAGCAAGTCAAGTTTGAAGATTTAGGGTTGATCAATTATCAGGAAGCTTGGGACTACCAGACTGGACTGCATAAATCGGTAGTGGCCCACAAATTGGAGAATCGAAGTCGCCAAAAAGAAGGGCTTCCTACTAGTCCTGCTCATCACTATCTTTTATTTTGTGAACACCCACCAGTATATACCTTGGGTAAGAGCGGTTCTCTTGACCATTTATTGCTCAATGAGGCGGAATTGGAGGAGGGCGGTTTTTCTTTCCATAAGATCAATCGCGGCGGAGACATTACTTATCACGGCCCCGGACAGGTTGTCGCGTACCCCATATTTGACTTAGACGGCTTCTTTACGGATGTGCATAAATATGTACGCTTCCTAGAGGAGGTAGTGATTCGTACTTTGGCTGAATACGACATAGAAGGTACCCGAGAAAAAGGGTATACGGGTGTATGGTTACCGGCTAAGGGGCAACTGCCCAAACGGAAAATTTGTGCGATAGGGGTACATCTAAGCCGTTGGGTAACCATGCATGGATTTGCCTTCAACGTCAATACCAATTTGCAACATTTCCAACATATCATTCCCTGCGGAATTCAAGAAGATGACAAAACGGTGACCTCACTAGCGACAGAATTGGGAAGCCCCGTAGATGTGGAAGTAATCAAAACGCAATTGAAGGCGCATTTTGCTGAATTGTTTGTCTTTGGTTTTGAGTAGCTTATTCTTATATTTGTCCGCCTTTTGGAAAAAGGGCCTATTGATCACTTACAGTCACTAGCTATACGTGATATGAAAAGAGATATTCCGATTCGCAAGGTAGAAGATGTAGCCGTAGCGATCGTCCCTAGGGAGGATCTGAGTGAAGGAGAGCTGTGGGATACCTACATTCTCAATCTGAAAGAGAACACTATTAAGAGTGTTTTGATTAGTTCCAAAGGATATGGAGAGGTAAAGGGAGAAGCCTTGAAGACGACCACCTTACGCCATTTCTTTGAGGAAATAGAGCCTGGTTCAGCGATGAAAATCGAACCCATCCAATCCAAGCTTTTTCATTTAACTCACGAGTACTGGATCAGTTTCGTCTTAGAAGAGTATATGTTCGACAAGAAGTATATTTTCGTAGAAGGAAGTATAGACGAAGCCCATTTCACCACGATCCCTATCGTTAATCGAAAAGGGGTAATGATCAGATAAAAACACATGGAAATACGTCCAAAAAAAGTAGTAGACGCTAAAACGATCATGACTGAGATGGTCATGCCTAACGATACCAATCCGATGGGAAATCTCATGGGAGGTAACTTACTACGATGGATGGATATTGCATGTGGTATTTGTGCAGGAAAACATACAGAGGCGCATGTTGTGACCGCTTCGGTGGATCATGTTTCCTTTCAAAAGCCTATTCGGGTAGGCGATATCGTGACCATAGAGGCGAGTGTGACCCGCGCCTTTAAAACCTCACTAGAAGTATTTGTGGAAGTATTTGCGGCCAATATTAAGGGCCAAAACCCACGGCGTTGTAACCATGCCTATTTTACCTTTGTGGCACTCAATGAAGAAAACGGGACGCCGATCGAAATTCCCGCGCTGATTCCACTCAATGAGATAGAACAACAACGATATGAAAGTGCTCCTCGCCGAAGAGAAGTACGCTTGATTCTTAGTGGTCGAATGAAGCCTTCAGAAGCCAACCTAGTGAAGGACTATCTCAATAGCTTCTAAAAGATCATCTCCAGGCAAGCGCTAACGATTTAGTTCCAAGCTGTTTTTCCATGCCTAGAAAATAGGCGCAGCATTTAAAACCTATCCCAATATGCAATTAGATAGCCAAGTCAATCCGACGAAAGAACAATTCAAAGCTCTTTTTTCCTTGCCACAAGACGAACCCGTGGTGATGTTGAATCTATTGAAATATAAGGGCGAAGAGGGACAAGCCGCTTACAAGCGCTATAGTGAGAATATTGTTCCATTTTTGAAAAAGGCGGAAGGCCGTCTAATTTGGAAGGGGAATACCATCCATACGGTCATCGGAAGTGAGGAAGCTCAACCTGATATGATCTTGCTGGTAGAATATCCTACCGTGGGCCATTTAATTAAAATGATTCAAGACCCGGCTTACCAAGAAGTAGCCAAGGATCGTACGATTGGACTAAGCTATGGCGGCTTGATAGCTTGCGGAAAACAATATGCTGCTTGGTAAAACAGCATATTGTCTTTTACAACAACTTCAGCTTAACTAGCTTAAAATTCCACTACAATTTTTCCAAATTGTGCTCCAGAATTTTGGTACTTGAAAGCTTCTGCTAGCTGATCAAAAGCAAAGCTTTTATCAATAATGGGCTTCATACCGTTGACGTTAATGGCCTTCACCATTTTTTGCTGCATCACATTACTTCCGACAGCTAAACCTGTCATCCGGATATGCTTGAAGAAAAGTTTTGGAAAAACAATCTCACCCGCTCGGCCTCCGCCCAGTATTCCGATAGAGGCAATATGACCACCCACGGCGACTGCCTCAATCGATTGCTTCATGGTTGATCCACCTCCTACATCCAATACGTGATCGACACCGCCACCCGTTAATTTATTGATGGTTTTACCCCATTTAGGATCTTCTTTATAGTTGACGACTGCTACTACGCCCATAGATTTGAGGCGCTCGGCTTTGGCAGGAGAGGAAGTCGTAGCAAATACCTGTGCACCAGCAGCTTGTGCTAACTGTAAGGCCAGGACAGACATCCCCCCGGTTCCTTCCACCAATACCGTATCACCGGCTTGCATACCCCCTTCGACCATTAATCCTCGCCAGGCGGTCAAGCCAGCACAGGGCAAGGTAGCGGCTTCGGCATAGCTATAGCCTGCTGGGATGGCAGTCACTGCAGTAGCAGGAAGGACAGCTTGCTCTGCCATACAACCATCTACTGATTCGCCGGATATAGCTCGCGTTTTTTTGAAGGAAGGTTTTCCGTCTATCCAATTGGGGAAAAACATAGACATGACTTTGTCCCCGACTTGCCAATCCGTCACCCCTTCTCCCAAGGCTATAATCTCTCCAGCTCCATCAGACATCGGTAGGCGTGCTTCTGGTACTGGGATAGCACCAATCGCCACTAGATAGTCGTGATAATTGAGAGAGGTAGCATGCCATTGTACCAATATCTCTCCGGCTCCAGGTGAGGGCGTAGGGCGCTCCACTACGGCCAATTTATCCAGTCCACCAGGTGATTGTACTTCTATTACTTTCATTATTTCTTTTTTGTTGATTGATTTTCTAGCTGAAGCTACTAGATAGCAGATTGACCCCAAAATTCCAAATATCAACCCTGCTAGAAATGAGAAAATCAGAAATTGCCTATCAAAAGAATCATCTATCTCTTTTAGAACTACTTCATTTTTAAATTACAGGGCTTAGCCTTTACCTTTGCGCTCTTTGAGGACTAAAAAAACAATTGAATGCAGAATGTCTTGACCTATAAAGGAGCAGTTATGACTTGGGAATGCGATTCCAACGGTCATATGAATGTGATGTATTACATCAATAAATTTGAATTAGCAGGCCGCCATTTTAACCTCGAAATGGGCTTTGATGAGCTGGGAGATAGCGATAGCGTCGGCATTGTCGTGCTAGAACAGCAAGTCAAATATCTCAAGGAAGTATTTGAAGATGATTTGCTGTATATCGAGACCTCCTTACTAGAGGTGGGAAATAAGGCCTTTACGATATATCATCAAATGTTCAACACCAAGACCAAGAACCTCGTTAGTGAGATGAAAATTGTACTGGTGCTTTTTGATAAGATCAATAGAAAAGCCCTGCCCATTCCGGACGCTAAAAGAGAAGCCATCGAAAAAGCCCTTAAAGCTTAGGGCAAAGTTTTAAAAAATCGATTAAAAAACGCCTAAAAGGACAAGGAGGGAAGTTTATACCCTATTTCGGGAAAAGTTGACCTACGATTAGGATCGGGATGCCTGTACTTTTGCTTCAGTTAAAAACAATATCCTATCAAAGAAAAATTTAGAACACCATGGAAGCAGTTAATTCACAACAGGAACTCGAATTATTAGCTAATGCGAATGCAGTAACTGGGTTATTAGCGGAAGGGAAATTCATAGACGCGATGGAAGAATACTTAGCAGACGATGTACAGCTTTTTGAAGGGAATAATCCGGCCAAAATCGGAAAGGAGTTCTGTTTGGCAGAGGAGCATAAGCTATTAGATACGGTAGTTGCTTTCCATGGCTATAAAGTACTAAGTGGGCCAGCGGTTAAAGACGATACGACCTTCTATGAGGCAGTAATGGAGTTTAGAACCAATGATGGGACGGAGCATAAATTCGAACAAGTGGTTCGTACAAAATGGAAGAATGGCAAGATCATCAGTGAACGTTATTACCACGCCTAGTGATTAGAAGTATATCATAAGTAGAATGCGGGTTCTGGGTTGAATGATCTGAAACCCGCATCTATTTATTGACACTGAATGAAGATTCGACTTAGGATCGATGCCCCCCATCGACTCGAACTGCTTGGCCGGTGATAAAACTAGCTCCTTCACTACAAAGCCAGCTGATGGTATTGGCTACCTCTATTGCCTCTCCAAAGCGCCTCATGGGAATCGCTCTTTTTGCTATTTCTGTGATGGAGGGATCTGTATGCGTATACGAATCTCCCATTGGCGTCTTAATCACGCTTGGGCATACGGCATTGATGCGAATATTATATTTGGCGTATTCTACGGCAGCGGTAGCGGTCATACCTACGACCGCATGTTTACTAGCAGCATAAGCTCCCATTCTTGGTGCTGAGCCAATTCCGGCTACAGAAGCCACATTCACAATATTTCCTTTCTGCTGCGTCTTCATGACTTTTAGAGCTGCTCGCATACAATAGAAGACCCCGGTTTGATTGATGGCGATGATCTGTTGCCAATCCTCATCGGTGATTCGGTCAAAGAAGGCCAAATCGCCCCCAATTCCTGCATTATTAACCATGATATCCAATCGACCGTAGTGGTCCACACCCGTATTTACTAAAGATTCCACCTGTTTCCGATCCGCCACATCCGTTTGTACAAACAAGGCCTCTCCGCCTGCATTTTTGATTTGTTCTACGGTGTCTTTACCGCCTATTTCATTCCGATCAGATACAATAACTGATGCGCCCTCACGAGCAAATAGTAAGGCGGTGGCTTCACCAATACCAGAACCTGCACCGGTTATAATTACAGTTTGATTTTTAAAGATTTTCATAGACAAAGGCCGCTTAGTTTTTCTTTTCTCGAGTAAAAATAGTTTTTCCTTCTTTGAAGGTCTCTAGCACCTGCAAGGCTGTGATTTCATCCGTCGTAACTTTTGTAGGATTGCCGTCTAATAGAACCAAATCAGCCCATTTACCTACCTCCAAAGAACCTTTGGTATCTTCACAGCGGTGTTGGTAAGCGCCGTTAATCGTGAGTGCTTTCAGTCCTTCATAGGCAGATAAGCGTTCTTTCTCACCAAGTGTTTTATTTGCCCGAGAAGTACGGCTCATCGATGTCCAAAGGAGAAACAATTGATCGGAGGGTGTCACCGGATAATCGGTATGATTAGTAGCAATGATCCCTTTACTTGAGGCTGTTTTCATCGGGCTCAGGAAATTGGCTCGCTTAGTGCCCAGGTTGGCTAGATGGGTATCTCCCCAGAAAAAGGCGTGGTTGGTAAAGAAGGAAGGGATAAAACCATAGGTCTTGTATTGGTCTAATTGATCCTCTCTCACAAACTGTGAATGAATAACGACCGTTCGTTGGGTATTGTTAGCAAGATTGAGACTGTCGGTTACGCGCTGGTGCATGTCCAGCAGCATATCAATAGAAGCGTCTCCATTGCAATGCACGTAGAGCTGTATATCATTGGTGTAACAAATAGAAACAAGTTCCTGTAGTTGTTGATCGGTTAGCATTGGATAGCCTCTACATTCCTCCGTGCAGCCAGGTACTTCCGTTAGATAGGGATCTTTGAAAAAAGCTGTTTTCCCTTGTGGAGAACCATCCGTGGTGACTTTTAGACCGGTTAGGCGCACTCGATTGTGAGACTCATCAAATTTTTCATTTTCGATGAACGATTTGACGTTTCTAAAGCTGGCCAATACCTCTAGGTCGAGGTAAAAAACATCTTTTTCGGCGGCTTCTTTCAGGAAAGCATAAGCCAAGCTGTCGGTTAAACCATCTTGAGCCGTCGTAATTCCAAATCCAGCATAATACTGCTGTGCCGCATCAACCAATTGAAAAAGCTGTTCTGCTGTGGCCTTGGGAAGGTGCGGGAAAACAGCACCCATGGCTGTCTCTTGTAGTAATCCGTTGGGTTTGGAAGAGTTTTTTTCCCTGACAATGACCCCACTCGGAGGATCAGGTGTCTTCTCATCAATCCCGGCGATGGCCAGTGCCTGGTCATTAGCCACGCCCATGTGAAAGGATGCGTGCCGAATAAAGACGGGATGATCCGGAAAAGCGGCACTCAATTCAGCTCGATTCGGATGTCGCCCTTCTTCCAATTGATCGGGGTCATAGCCCCAACCTAGGAGCCAACCTCCTTCAGCAATATTGAATTTATCGCGATGCTGCTTCAAACGTTCAATGATATCGGGAATATTTTGAATGACATCTACCGGAGGCGAACTCAAGTTGGCCTGCGCTAGCATTCTCATGGCATAGGAGAAATGACTATGGCCATCGATGAAGCCAGGGAGTAAAGTGCCACCATTTAGGTCACGTATTTGCGTGTTAGCGCCCTTATGTTTTCCGACAGATTGCAGCGTCCCTACTGCTAATATTTTACCCTCTTTTATGGCCAAGGCTTCTACCTCTTTTTGGGCATCATTCATCGTTAAAATATCCCCATTCTGGAAAATGATGTCTGCCTCTTCTACAGCTGGGCTTGTACAGCTAGCCAAGAAAGCAATGAATAGCAGAGAATATAGCGGTAATATTTTATTACTAATTGATAATCTCATGTGGAATGTTCTAAAGCTATAGCCCAGTAAACTGCTGAAGTCTTGCTTTACAGGGTGACCGGGAATAGCATGTGAAGAGGCGAAGTCGAGAAGAGGTGGAATCGTTATTTATATAGAAGGTTGAAAATGAACGAATTATACATTAGACTTAATGCTTTTTCACCTCTTCTCCATTCCACTTCTTCGTTTTCGGCCAGCCTGCGTTAGCTATCTATTAAAATGACTCCAGTTCTTTGGCAAGCGCCTCAATATCTGATTTACTATCAATATAATCAGATACTAATTCATATTCTTCTGGCCCCGTACATTTCATCAACTGCATGGAGCGAGTAGCTTGATGATTAGTTGGGCTATAGTCGATCGTTAAGCCATGCAAGTCATAGTCGTTTAACTTCTCTAATTCCGCTATGAGACCTTCTCGGGTAACGTCCTTTCCGAGATTCGTCAAGGCATCAATAAAAGGCTGCGCATAAAGGAAGCCGCCATAAGGGCATACACCCCAACGATCCTCGGGATAGTATTGGGCAAAAGCCGCTTTGAATTTGGCAACACTCGGATTATCATATTGATAGGGTGGGGTAGCGATAGAACCAAAAATAACCCCTTCCCAAGCGCCTTTGGTTAAGCTATGCATCAAACCCATATCGGAGAGGATAAAAGAGGCAATGTATTGCGGCTCAAAATTGATCACTTTGGCATTGGTCACTGTAATTACCGCTTGTCGTGGTAGTGTCCAAAGCAGCACTATCTCTGAGCCTGCATCTTTCAGGCGTGCAACATGCGAACTCAAATCAGTATCTGTGATTTCAACTGGGACCGCCGAGACAAAATCAAGATTCCTTTCCTTTAAGACACTTTTGGCGCCTACGAGTGCACTTTTTCCGACATCATCATTTTGGTAAATGATGCCAATTTTTTGGGTGCCTAGACTATCCAAGGCATATTTGGTCTGGATAATACCCTCATCGATATAATAGGGCAATAAGCTGAAGATGTTTTTCTTGAGAGGAATGGTCCAATGTGTTGCTCCTGTGATGGGAGGAGCCCAGGGAATTTGTTCTTCTATAATATACTCCATCACGGACATACAGGGAGCGGTACCGATCCCTCCGACAAAGGCAAAAACCTCATCTCTTTGCACCATTTCTCTAACTGCAGGGACCGTTCTAGAACTGTCTCTTATACACATCTCCGAGCCCACGAGACCGAGGCTGATCTC
>OJCB01000665.1_pt1 | contig 12466 bp, 10 predicted proteins | sample 1591501 | NCBI WGS metagenome assembly OJCB01 (sample SAMN05416813, study PRJEB24817) | seawater metagenome | isolation source: Sea water | place: Canada:Atlantic | collected 2013-07 | reverse complement strand
CTACACTATCCTCTTCGTCGGCAGCGTCAGATGTGTATAAGAGACAGGTATACGAAAGCAGCGGAACCTTTGAATAGTTCCGCTGCGTCTTTCTTCTTCGGCAATTGCGCGGACTACAATCCGCGTCTAGCTGCATCACTTTTCAGACGCAGTGCATTGAGTCGGATAAACCCGCTCGCATCGTCCTGATTGTAGGCGTGCTCGGCTCCGCCTTCCATTGTGGCGACGTCTTCGTTGTAAAGGCTGAGTGTTGATCTCCGACCGGCGGTGATGGTATTCCCTTTGTAAAGTTTCATTCGAACTTCACCGCTGACGTTTTTCTGAGACTCAGTTACGAAGGCCTGGAGGGCCTCACGTTCCGGAGCAAACCAGAATCCGTTGTAGACCAGCTTCGCATATTCAGGAACGAGTCCGTCGCGAATGTGCATCACTTCACGGTCCATGGTCAGGCTTTCCATCTGGCGGTGAGCCGCCATCAAAATCGTACCGCCGGGAGTTTCGTAAATTCCGCGACTTTTCATTCCAACGAAACGGTTCTCAACCATGTCGATCCGACCGATTCCGTGTTTGCCACCAAGTGCATTGAGGACCCGCATGATGCCGTAAGGATTCAAAAGGGTGTAGCCGTCCTGGTCTCCCTGCGCAGTCACATCGCCAAGTTCGCCGATGACTTCGTTGATCGCGTCGAGTTTGAGGCCGATGCAGTTTCCTTTTTCGAAAAGAAACTGGATATACTCCGCCTGGTCGGGTGCTTCCTCGGGGGAAACGCTCAGCACATACATGTCGCGGTCATCGTCGCCGGTCGCATCATACCAGCAGTCTTCGAGGACACCGCTTTCAAAGCTGATGTGAAGAAGGTTCCGGTCCATGCTGTAAGACTTTTTGGCGGAAGCTTGAACAGGGATATTATGCTTCGCGGCGTATTCGATCATTTCGGCCCGGCCGGGGAACTCATCGCGGAACCGCTGCTGTCTCCACGGGGCGATCATTTCGATTCCGGGTGCGAGTGAAGCGGTGGACAATTCGAAACGAACCTGGTCGTTTCCTTTGCCGGTGGCACCGTGGGCGATGGCGTCAGCTCCGTGCTCCTGAGCGACCCGCACCATTCCTTCAGAAATGCAGGGACGGGCGATGGAAGTGCCAAGCAGGTATTGGCCTTCGTAAATTGCCTCTGCCTGGATCATTGGGAAAATGAAATCGGCGGCGAAGGTGTCCTTGAGGTCATCAATGATGCAGGCCGAAGCCCCGGTCGCGAGCGCCTTTTCCTCAAGCCCGTCAAGTTCTTCGGCCTGCCCGACGTCAGCACAATAAGCGATGATTTCCGCCTGGTAGGTGTCGCGCAGCCAGGTGACCAGCACAGAAGTGTCCAGACCGCCTGAGTAGGCTACCACGATTTTATTGATGTTTTCTTCGCTCATGTTCAAAAGTTATAGGCGCAGATTCTAACGCTTGTCGCTCAGGTTGCAAATACGAAGCATACCAGTTGCGGGCAAGCGAGATCGATCAATCCCTAACGAAACTCTGGAGGGTTTCGTCCGATGGTTGCAGCAGGATGCCAACTACTTCTTTGTTTTCACCGCACGCTTCCGATCGGGAAACAGTTCGCGGCACATGGGACAGACCGTACCGTCACAGCCGCGGGCGGAGCAATATTCGCGTCCGTAGAAAATGATCTGCAAATGAAGGCGGTTCCATTTCTCCTCTGGAAAAGCGCGCTTGAGGTCTTTTTCCGTCTGCACGACGTTTTTTCCATTCGTCAGTTTCCAACGCTGAGCCAGTCGATGAATGTGGGTATCCACGGGAAAAGCCGGAACACCAAAAGCCTGACTCATCACCACAGAAGCTGTCTTGTGCCCAACTCCGGGAAGCTCCTCGAGAGCCTCGAAGTCTTGAGGAACTTCTCCGCCATGCTTGTCGATCAGGATTTTTGACAAGTCGGAAATCGCCTGAGATTTGCGCGGTGAAAGACCACAGGGACGAATGATCGCCTTGATATCTTCAACGAGGGCTTCAGCCATGCGATACGGATCATCCGCCAACGCGAAAAGATCAGGCGTAATCTTGTTCACCCTTGCGTCCGTGCACTGAGCAGACAGCAGCACTGCGATCAGCAGAGTGTAGGTATCCTTGTGATCGAGCGGAATCGGGACCTCAGGATACAGCTCCTCCAGGCGATCCATTACGAAAGCGGCTCTTTCCGCTTTGGTCATAAGAAAAGGGCGATCCTTTTGGATCAGGCCCGCGTGCTTTGACTGCGGTAGCCTCTCTTCTCAATCTCACGAAGCATCGTGCGAACGTGATCCGCATGGGAAACGTGCTTCCGACCCGAGAGGATCTCAGCACTTTTCTCGAAACTTCCCCACTCGATAATCTTCATGGGGACATTGCGAACACCCCAGCGATTCATCTGTGCGAAGGTGGGCTTGTAAAGGTCGATCGTGCTCGATCCGACGAGGGCGCTGCCGTAATCGTCTACCACGTAAGTGTAGGGAAGCCCTTCGATCTGAAATTTTGTTCCCATCGGGTAAACGGACCAGTCAGCAGCAGCACTGCGAATCGTATTCCCGTATTGAAGGTTGGTTCCTGCAGCATTGAGGGTGCCGTATTTAAGACTGTCGGCTTCCTTGTGGCAGTATGCGGTGGTCCGAACCATCTTCATCCCATTGTAATCTTCAGGGATCTTATGCTGCTTGGTGTAAGTCGGCTGAGTAATGACCGTATCAATGGAGGCAAGATTGATTCTTTCTACTGCGGGACGATCCACAGCAACAGGGTCGGAAGAAGCAGGCTTTGAAGCTCCAACGATTCCTTCCGACGAAACAGCAGTGTTTTCCGCATCGGCACCTTCTTTAGACGCCTCATCAACCGCACGTGCATTGAGCGGTGAATTCGGGTCCTGCAGCATCCGGCTGGTGTTGGTCAGGCTCGAAGTTGATGTACAGCTGGCTGCGAAAAATCCTACAGCGGCAACCGTCAATGCAAATCCAACCCGGCCAGGAACATGTGTTTTGGCGCAATCCATCAAGAAAAAATCCGCCGACTTGTAACGGATAAAGTCCGTCAGGTCAACAAAATTTCCGGTGAAGCTCCTCATCTCTGTAAAGATAAGCGGAAAATATTGTTTGATAAACTAAAATTTTTGTAATTTTCAGACTGGGGTGACACCTTTGGTCAAAAGGATGTTCCCATATTTTGAGATATCACCGGTCATGACGACCAGATAAGCGGCTTTGGCTTCGTCGTAGAAAGCGAAGCGATCCACAAATCCGACCGCGGGAGTATTTGGGGAATGTTTGTCGATCATTACCCGGTAATTTCGTTCCACATCCGGATCGGCATTGTCGCCGGGGACGGGTGCCATCATTTTGACGGGCGCTTCAATATATGAATCGAGTTCGAACAATGGGAGGATGCCATCGAGAAGATCGGGAATAAGCAGTCCGTCTGCGCGAAGCGTATTGGCATTTACCGAATGACCGGGAAAATGGGCATCGGCCAGAACAATCGTGTCCCCGTGACCCATTCGGCAAAGTTCTGCGAGTAGTTCCGGGCTCAGAAGTGAAGAGATTCCTTTCAGCATAGGAAAACTTATCGCTCAATCAGTTGGCGGCAAGTCATTCGGCTTCGATTCGCATCAGCCAATATCAGCGGGTTTTGAATTCACGAGTCTTGTAGAACTTTGGAGAAGCCTCTCCGAGAAAGGGAGTGATGGAAATGCCATCTTTTTGAAATGAAACATTCACCGAGCCGGTTTTCTCCAGGTCATAAAGATCAATATTCTGACGATTCAGCAATGAGATGAAGCTGCTGCTGAGACGTTCGTAGGCGGGGAATTCTGAGTTCGAGGAAATGACGGCGCGGGGACTGACGGCTTTCAGGAAATTTTCGATGCCCGATTGTGTTCCACTATTCTGGCCCTTTACCCAGATATCCGATTTCAGATCGACGCCACTTTCGATCAGTCGCTTCTGCACTTCAAAACCGGAATCGAAAGTGAAAAGAATGCTGGAATGACCGTCCAGGATTTTCAAAACCAAAGTCCGGTCATCGGCAAGAGAGAGGGAGCTTTCCTGTTTGGGGTAAAGAACACGACAGGTCACCCCTTTTTCTAAATGAATCGTCTGGCCTGAATGAATAGGGACTCGTGGAACGTTTCCTTCTGTCGTAGTTTCCAGAATGGAGGAGTAAACCCGCGATCGGTTCTTCAGTGGGGATTCCATCAGAACCGCCGGCGGGAAACTGGAGATGACTTCCGGTGCGGCTCCGATGTGGGCCATGTCTCCGTGGGAAAGTATCAGGCCCCTGAGTTGATTCACCCCGCTTGAGCGAAGCAAGGGCAGGACTTGCTGCCGATAGGTTGATTTCCCGCCTGTATCGATGAGCCAGCGATTCTCGGAATCATCATCCGGACTCCGTATCGTCAAGAGGGACGCGCTGCCGCCACGCCGTCCCATCACATCAACTTGCAGCGGAGATAGATTCCGATGCGCTGTATTGAAGTTGGTATTGGTGTAGGAACCCGGCACAGACGCGAAGAACTGGGCGAGTATTGTCAGCAGGAGCGTAAGACCGACGTTGACCTTGTTGAGCAAACCCGCGATCCAGATCAATTTGATCCCGAAAGTTAGTACGGAAATTGCGGCGAGGGTCACGATTGCGATCGCCAGTGGAATCATGAAAAGGTTCGAAAGAATCCCGATCAGAGAGATCCCATCGAAATGCCAGACGAGAAGGGGAGCCGAGCCGATCCACGAAACCACAGAGATCGCAAGTGCTGCACACACCCAGCGCACGCAGCTGTCAGTAAATCGTCGTCGCGCGGAAACCAGACTGCGCGGGAGAAATGAATCAATCGCGAGGGGAGCGAAAAGTCTCTCCTGAAGAGGCCGTGCCAGAATTGCGATCGCAAGAAGCACGGCGAAAGAAAGTTGAAAACCGGGCATGAAAGTCTGCTGACTGTCGAAAAGAAGAAGGAGCAATCCGGCCGCGCCGAGACTGTTGAGGAGGCGTGGTTTCTGGAGGAAAAGAAATCCTGAGAGGAAAACTGAAGCCATCAGTGCGGCCCGGACGGCTGATGGCCTGAAGCCCGTTACCAGGGCATAAAACAGAACCAGGGGAATCACGATGCAAATGGCGGCGCGAGTCGACAGACCGAGACTGCGCAACAGAATCAAAAATAGCCCGGCGATGATGCCGACATGAAGACCCGAAACGGCAAAGATGTGCATGGTTCCGCTGAGCCGAAACAGTTCTTCGATCTCCTCGGGCGAATCTTCGCGCGCGCCGAGAGCCATCGCCAGAATCACGCGGATGTAGCGATCTTCGGAATCCGGAAGTCCATGGCGGAGCGCAGACTCCATCCAGTCCCGCGACCGATGCGCCCAGTGAACAAGAGAGGGACCTCTCTTCTGGACCTCCAGGATCTCAAATGCATCACCCGGTCGAATCTCCAGTCGCCCCAGAGAACCGTGGCTGCGGAAATAAAACTGCTGTGGATCAAAGCCGCCGGGAGCGAGCGGCTTCTCAAGAGGCCGAAGCAAACCACTGAATGAAACGACATCCCCATATTTCAAATCGAGGGGCTTACCCTGAATCCAAACAGGAACCTTGTGTTCACAGGGGATCGTTTTCTCGGGGAACTCAATTGACGTGAGGGTGATCAATCCGGTGAGCGAATTTCCGCGTTTTTCCGGTCGGCCTGAAATCCACGCCTGCCCATTGATCTCCACTTCCCTGCCAAGGCTCATCATTTCCGAAAGGGGAAAGCTGCGAATCTCTTCAAGCCGTTGATGATGCCTGATTCCGAAAATGAGGATGGCAATCATCCCGACGACGGCAAATTTTCGAAACGGTTTGGAGAAGCAGAGTACAGTCAGGATTCCAAAAATCAGACCGGCCCAGATCGTGTAGCCGCTGTCGACGGCAACGATTCCGGCAATGCCAATGAGCAGTGCACAGAAAAGGGGTGCCTTTGCAAAAAACGCGCAGATTCGCTCAAACATGAAAATTCCGGTCAAATCTGCAAAAAGGGGCTTGGCAATTTCAAAATCATCGCTAGATTCGTGTCCGCTCTGCTTTCGAGCAGACAGTCTTTAGGAAAGATTAGAAGTTAAATTATTATTATTTTTAGAATTACTAGAAATTAATTGTAATTTTCATAATTAATCCTAAATTATTGTGAACGCGGGTATAGCTTAATGGTAAAGCCCTAGCCTTCCAAGCTAGTTATGAGAGTTCGATTCTCTCTACCCGCTCCATCCTTCATCCCCATATTGGCATGAGATTCACAATAATCCTTCTTACACTACTTTCCGGCATCGCCGTAAATTCAACCGCATCCGAGGCTCCCGGCGATTGCAAAACCGCGGCCGAAACCCTCAGCGCAGGAATCGGAGCCCAGCCTGATAAGGCGCTCATTTTCTTCGACGATGCTATCAAATCGAGTCCGGACTGTGTTCGTCCTCTGTTTGCGACGGCAATCAAAGCGGCTCAACCCAACGATGAATTGCTCAAGCAAATGATTCATGTCGCCTTAACCGAGTATCCGGAAATGCAAAACATCATTGCTGAGACCGCAATGGAAATGCTTCCTGAATACTCTCTCGCCATTCGGGAGGCATTTATCAGCGCAACTGCTCCTGTTGTTGAGGAGTCCGCTCCGAAAAAAGCCTCACCGGTAGACCGGTTTCTTGAAGGCCCCGACACCAGGGAAGAAAACTTTTCACCGCTCGTAGTCGATGCCAGTGACGGTGTCATTCAGGCGATTGCCCGTCTTTCCGCCCAGGTGGGAATGGAGCAGGAAGTGATTAATGACAACATTGAGTTCCGTCGTCCTGACCGCATTGTGGTTGCCGACGTGGTGATGAAATATGACGAGAAAACGCTCGAGGATTCATCACCAGTCGATACAGCTGATGAGAATCTGGAAGAAGAAGTCGTAAACGAACTCGTGATGCTCGACGAAGGTGTGAAACCGCATGAGGCTCCCGTAATCGTCGAGCCGGTCCTTGAAGAAGTGAAGATTGTTGAAGCGATTGAAACCGAAAGTGAGGCCGTTCCGGAGATTCTCGAAGAGGACGAACCTTCCGAGCGCTTTGTTTCGATTCCTGCCAGCTCCAGCGTTTACTATATTCCGTCAGCCGGTGGTCCTGAGCTCGCTTCGAATGAGCGCAATCCAATTGTGCTTCGTTCTCTGCCAGTCTCGCCGACAATGCCTCAGTGAAATTTGGAACATGCCGCAGAACGACGCTTCCAGCCCGTTCTTCGTCTGTCCCGCTAAAGCACACCGCGCATTACACCCGCAATCATAAACGCGGCTGATTAAAAGGCGTTGTCGGAATCTTGCCGCTCGCCTTTGCCCGCAAGAGTGGACGTAGTCTTTCAATTGCAGCTTTGGCGGTTTCGTCAGGATCAATGGCGAGATTCTGAAACTCCATCGGGTCCGTGTAGTGATCGTAAAGCTCGACGCCGGACTTCCCTTCGGCCCATTCCGTGTAGCGCCAACGTTCTGTGCGGATACTGCAACCCATCACCGGCTCGGGAAGCCGATCGTCGGCAGGTCGCAAAATCTGAGTGACGGCGTTGCTGTCCCATTCCGCGATAGGATCTTCCATTAAAGGCATCAGGCTTTTGCCGGCGAGTCCGGAAGGGTTCTCAAGTCCGGCGGCTTCCATCACTGTTGGATAGATATCAACAAACTCGACCACCCGCGGAGAAGACTGACCATTTCCTTTCGCGCCGGGAACCCGGAAAATCAGAGGTGCTGCCGCAGCCTGTTCGAACAGGGTTCGCTTTTGCCAGACCCCGTTGTGCTCCCCAAGGTGATACCCGTGATCACTCCAGAAAACGACAATCGTGTCGTCGGCGAGTTTCAGTTCGTCGAGTGCATCTAACATTCGCCCAATCTGTGCATCGATAAACGAGACTGAGGCATGATAGGCCTGCAGTGCTTTCAGCAAAATGGGTTTCTCCAGGCTGTAGTTTGGAACGGGGTTGTTGTGGGCGAAACCCGCGACGGGGACATCATCGCGATCCCCTTCCGGAGCGTAGGGTAGGCGCATGTCCTCGAGTGGATGCATTTCGAAATACTTTTTCGGAGCAACATAGGGCGTGTGCGGGCGGAAAAATCCGACGCCGAGAAAGAATGGCTCGTCCTTCTTTTCTTTCATTAACTTGATCGCCTCGGTCGCAATCATTCCGTCGGTTTGTTCCTCGTCCGTTCCATCGGCGGCCAGCCAACTGAGAGCGCCGCTGATTTTCCGGTGAGGTTCCGCATTGAAAATGAGATGCTCCTCGTCCTTGTCGCGGCCGATAGGATTCACCGTGAGTTGCCAGGAAGGCGGATCGTCGAAGCCGTCGGTTCCGATACTGGCAGGCACATTGTAGTGATAGATTTTGCCCACCCGCCCCGCGAAGTATCCAGCCTTCATGAACTGTTGCGAAAGCGTCACGGCATCCGGGACTTCTTCCCGAAAATGCCGGTCGAGATCATAGACTTTAATCTGGTCCGGGCGAAGGCCGGTCATGACGCTGGCCCGGGTAGGATTGCAAAGCGGAAGCTGATTGTAGGCCCGGTCAAACCTTACTCCACTCGCTGCGAGTCGGTCGATGTGAGGAGTTTTCGCCAAAACATCACCATAGCATCCCAGAGAAGAAGCTAAATCGTCGACGGCAATGAAGAGCACGTTCGGTTTTCTATCTTCTGCGAAGGTCGGGGAGACTAGCACTGCGAGACTGAAAAAAGAGAAGCTGGCCTTTTTTACGCGGGCATTGAACAGGGGTAAATCGATCATCATAGAGGGTTGAACCGTCAGTTCCCGAACTGTAGGGAAATCCCGGGAAAAGGAAACTACGGATCTTTGATCCGGAATATTGAAGATTCGCGTGCTTCAGCCTCACTCGGAGATTGAGGGATACCTGATCACTTTTCTACGAAAGATGACCTGCGTTGGTCCTGTCGGAGTCGTAGCTTCTGATGATGAAACGCTCCTTCTTACTTGCCTTGCTTTGCGGTGCCATTCCCCTGATCATCGGGATTGTCATTTTTCTGCTGTGGCTTTTCACCCGCGGGGATTGGTTGATGAAGGCGGGGATCTTTACGATATACGGGGGTGTTGGTTTATTCGTCGTCGGTGCAGCGGCCCTGATGAATTATTTTTGGACCGCGTGGAGAAATCCGGATCAGTCCCGAAAACGGCTTTGGCTTTCCTCTTTGGCTTGCGCTGCGTTGCTCTTCTCGAACTTCGTGGTCGCCGGTGGAATTGTCCTCGCAGTCATTGAGATCGAAACCCGGTTCACCGTCGAGATTCGGAATGATTCCACCAGCCCGCTAAACGATCTACGCATATTCGGAGGGGGAGTGGATGAGGAAATCGCGAGGCTTGAGCCCGGCGAAAGGCTTCATCGCACTCTCGATATTCGCAATGATGGCTTGCTCAACTTCAGTGCAAGCCATGAAGGGAGTCCGATCGAAACAATCCTCGAGGGCTATGTGACTCAACATCAGAGCGGGGAGAAAATTGTAAGGATCAAGCCGGATGGATCCATCACGGTGGATGATGGAAGGTTCATCGAACCCTGACAAGATAACGAAATCACGGAGCGTTAGAACTCCATGTATAGTGATGTCTATGTGGACGTGCCAAATCTGTGATGCGGAAGTAGAGGAGGAATCGTGGGATCTTTGCTGGAAGTGTTCCCATCCCCGCACCACGCCTCCGGAAGAAGTGGAGACGCTTCGGGCGCTGCAAGACAGGAAAAAGGGAGGCGGCCTGAATTGTATTCGCTGCAATTCGACTTCAAAATACGCCGGGACCAAAAGTTTTCACGAAGGTTCCAATCTTGGTTTTTTGTTGGGGGATTTTGGCCACCTCTTTGAAGGAAGTGAGCGCTACGATGTCTACGTCTGCATCAGTTGCGGAAAGGTCGAATTCTATGTCGACGGAATTGGTGATGCGGCACGAGGTGAACAAGCTTGATTCTTCTACAAGGCCTTGAAGAGCTGAAGAACATCGCCGTCGAGGAAATCCGGAACTTTTTGATCGATGAAGGTTCCTTCCCAGTCACCGTTTTTCAGAATGATCCGGGATTCATCCCATTTGATGTTATCGCCGCGAAACTGATCTCCGAGCACGTCCCAGAATTTAGGTTGGGAAAACCGTTTCTGTCCATTCTTTGAATCATTGACCAGTTCCCCGGTGGCAATGCGATTGTATCGGGGGAAAGTGAATCCCGTGATCAGTTCTCTGCCACCCATTCCCTCCGGCTGGATTGTGACCGTTACTTTGGAGAGTTTGGTCAGAAGTATACGTTCTTCATCGCTGAGGCCCGTCCAGGTTTCCGGTTTTGTTCCTCCTTTTAAAGGGAGCTCGATGATGGTCCCCCACGGGACGAGGCTTTTGCCTTCATCGCTCAGGGAAACTACTTTTTCCTGGAAGTCATTTTCGCCGGGAAATTTCAGACGGATTTTCTCAAAGTCGGGGTGGGGAAGCAGTGCGTTATAGCCGGAATAGTGCCGGGCGACAACGCGGGCCAGAGGGAGCTCTTCGATTTCCCTCCCCTCGAAGTTGCCTCTACTTACGACATTCGCGATGGAGTGAGTTCCGGGACGGCTTATCCAGATCCTATCCAGTTCGTTGCTTAGAATTATCGACTTGTGCTCTTCCTTCCGGGGGACGATCACGGTATCACCTTCCTGAAGAGATAAAACGACCTCTTCGGTATGTTTCGTGAGATTGACAGTGAATTCCTTATCCTTGGCAGAGCGAATAATTTTCACTTTCGAGAAATCCAGATCTTCACGGTAGGTGACGAAGCGTTTAATATTCGTGATGCTGCGGACTGCCGTCTTCACATAAGGGCTTCGGTATTGTCCGATCGTACTGATTGACGAGTGGGTGGACTCCGCAAGAAGAGTCGCCGGATACTTCAGATCAGCGAGCTGTAGATTGAAGGTCACTTTGCTGGATCGGCTCAGAAAGAGCTTCGTATTTTCAGCGAAGTTTTCCCAGTTGCCGGTTGTGCGGCTGCTCTTGAGGTCAAACAGAACGACATCTCCCCATTGCAATTCCGGATCCGATGCCGGATCGGAGGCTTCGGCCAGGTCCTTGTAGAGAATATTGAGCGTCTTCCATCCTTGCGATCCATCAGCCTTCGTCAGGGGACGAAGAATTCGCAGTTTATCCATGTTTGGAAGCTTCTTTTTCCGATCACCGTAGGGATCGTCGAAGGAACGGATGATGAAATTTGCCAGGCCGGGGGGAGGAGAATCGTGCTCGCTTCTCTCGAACACTGGATAGAGACTTGGAAGTAGCTCGGTGGGGGGATTTTCGAGTCCCGGATCAGGGTTGCTGTTGATGCCCGGTGGCATGAGAAACCAGACGCCGTCTTTGAAAATTTCGGGAGGAAGAGTCTGCACCCCATGCTCGAAGAATTCCCGGATGATGGGGATATCGTGTCTTCTCTTTTCCAGAAGAATATGGAGCGGAGTATTCTTTTCAATATCGAGCGAGCGGGTGTCGATGCCTTTGGGGAAGCCCTTTGCCAAAGATATTGGACTTGCTCCCGCCCGATAGAGTGACCGCCCTGCTTGTTCGCTTTTAGGATTGTATGCCCAGAAGTGGAGAGGGGTCCAGGCGTCTTCGCCGATGCGCAGATTCACATCAGCCCCCGCGTCGATCAAAGACTGGACGAGCTCCCACTTTGCCTCCGCAAGGATTGCGTAGTGTAAGGGGGCGTATCCTATGTTGTCGGCCTGGTTTACGTCGGCACCGGCTTCCAGAAGTTTCTTGAGAAGAACGGTGTCCTTCTCTTTGACTGCGTGAATCAAGGCGGTTTCTCCCAGTTGCTTTCCTGCTCGGTTCGGGTCTGCCTTGTTCTTCAGGAGAAAATCAACGAGAGGGTGGGATTTCTCCTGAACAGCGATGGCCAGTGCGGAATCCCCGTTGCGCTGATTCAATTCGTTAATGTCTGCAGCCGCTTCGATCAGCATGCGGGTGTAGGCGATTCGTTGTTTGTCAGAGAGGGATGTACTGTGGGCCGCGTATTTGTATACAGGCATTTTTATGACGGCTTGCAAAGCCGTATTCCCCGACGTGTCGAAAGCCTCAAGGTGAGCACCTTTTTCGATCAGAAGTTTCACGACTTCGACACGGTTACCGCATAGCGCATAGTGGATTGCCGGCTGACCTGTATCCGTTGCGGGTTCGGCGCCCGCCTCAAGCAACAACTCCACCATGCTGAGGTGGCCCTGGTTGGCGGCGATCGCGAGTGGTGAATCGCTACTGCCTGTATTGAGATCGACTTTTTGTTCGACGAGATAGTTTGCGACGCGCAATTGGTTTGCCATTGCAGCCTCGTAGAGTGGAGTTGGTAGTTCGGTGAGTTTGTCAGGACTGGTCTCCTTCCACCGTTTCAACTCTGTCTCTTATACACATCTGACGCTGCCGACGAAGAGGATAGTGTAGAT